>WNFX01000119.1_pt1 | contig 64469 bp, 50 predicted proteins | sample 5400111 | NCBI WGS metagenome assembly WNFX01 (sample SAMN13153363, study PRJNA577476) | soil metagenome | isolation source: 40 cm soil or saprolite under grassland replicate 1 | place: USA:California | collected 2016-06-15
TGCGCTGTGGGCACAAATTGGTTGCCCCTATGAGCAGGCACTCGCGCTCGCCGATGGGGATGCCGAGGCGATGCGAAACGCGCTCGCGCTCTTTGAGCGGCTCGGTGCTCAGCCCGCCGCGGCCTTGGTGCGGCGGCGGTTACAGCAGCAGGGCATTGGAGGGATTCCCCGAGGTCCTCGCCCTTCGACCCGCACGAATCAGGCCGGTCTGACGGTCCGACAACTGGAGGTCCTGGGGCTCATGGCAGAGGGCTTATCCAATGCCGAGATCGCCAGCCGACTCTTCACCTCACTCAAGACGGTCGAGCACCATGTCTCGGCAGTATTGGCCAAACTCGGGGTGCATTCGCGGGCGCAGGCCATCGGGGTCGCCTATCAACTGGAGCTGATTCCCAACATAGGGAAACCGAAAGCCTAATATAGGCAACTCCCCCGATGTGGGAAGCAGGGAGCTGGGAGTATCCTTTCTGTGAGAGCGTTGAGGTGCAACGCTCACCACCAGCCAAAAAAAGGAGCAGTCTATGCCACGCTATGTCGTCGAACGAACCTTTCCAGATGGGCTGATCATTCCCATGGACGAGACGGGAGCAGAGCTCTGCCATTCAGTCGTGAGCCACAATGCCCAGGAGCAGGTGACCTGGGTCCATTCCTATGTTAGCGAGGACAAACAGAAGACCTATTGCATCTACGATGGGCCTTCCCCGGAAGCTATCCGACAAGCCGCACGGCGAAGTGACCTTCCGATAGATCGCATTACCGAGGTCCGCGTCCTCGATCCGTACTTCTATAGATAAAGAAGAGGCTTTCCTCACCGGGCAGGAAAGCTAATCAGAGGGTGCTTCAAACTGTGGGGGCAATACTCACGTTCATCTGAGCGTGATGAACCTCTTCAGTTCGTGCTTGTGGGACGCGACTTTTGCCCCCACGGCTTCAAAAGTCCCGCGCCTGAAAAAGGGGCGTGGGACCTTTTTCATTTCCTTCAGAATGCATCGACCATGCCTATAACACGGGTGGCGATGAAAGGAGAACTACCACGATGCCGAACTACTACATTCACGAGCAATTGGCTCAAGCCCACCGTCAGGATTTGCTGTGCGAGGCAGAACGCGAGCGATTGTTGGCGCAGCTGCCACAGCCCAGGTACGACTGGCTGCTGCTTTCGCGGCTATTGCTCCCCTGGCGTGCCCTCCGCACGAGAGTGCAGAAACGCTTACATCGGCGCATCGACTGAGGAAGGAGAAAAGTAGAGTGGGTACACTGCTTATTCATTTGGCCGACACACTGACGCGGAACTGGACGAGATCCCATTGTTGGGTGCGGATGTTGAAGCGTCCGGCCAGTTTGCCCGCCAGCGAACGCAGGTCGCCTTTCTTGAGGGCACGAGCCCAGTTCAGACGCCGACTGATGGCGTCCAAGGTCGTTTTACGGCCTGGGACACATCTACTTGCTGCTACTTGAACCAGCACAGACACTTTCAGTCCTGGAAGCCGGGCTATCGCTGGCACATGCACTTGGTATCGAGTCGCTGGCGGCACTGGAGATGGCGACCCCGTGGCACGTCCATCACCGCGAGGATGAGCTGATGATGAGGTCATTGCATATCCAGATGAGTGTCAAGTACAACCCCATCAGTTTCAAGTTGAGAGGAGTCGGAAGTGATACAATGGTAGTGAGACGCAGCAACAAGGGGTGAGGGAGAGGCCTATCCTACGCCAGTAGAGGAGATGCGTGAGAAAGAGGAACGTAATGAGAAAAGGAGATCAGGAGGTGAGGAAATGAGTGAAGGATTCATCTCGCGAGGGTTCCGAGGCCGTCGCCAGAAGGGCGACCTCAGCGGAAGAATCCCACCTGGACAATATCTCGAGCGCGGCTTTCCCGTCCTCTCGGCGGGGCCGACGCCGCATACGCCTCTGGCGTCCTGGGATTTCTCCATTGTAGGGGAGGTCGATCACCCGAAACGCTGGAGCTGGGATGAATTTCATACCCTGCCACGCGAGACGGTGACCCAGGACATCCACTGCGTGCCCGAACACGGCGGCCCGGCACGCTTACTGGTGCCTCACCTCTACTTCTGGAAGAGTGCCAAGTGGGTCCGAGGCCTGCGCCTGGTTGACGAGGATGAACCCGGCTTCTGGGAGACGCTTGGCTACAACAATCACGGAGACCCATGGAAAGAGGAACGCTACCAGGGCGACTAACCTGGCAACTTGGTGAAGTGGTTGCCACGCAGGCAGAAACAGCGCGAGCCAAGAGTATCACGCTTTCTGTCCCTAACTGGATCGGGCATCGAGCGGGTCAGCACGTGGATGTGCGTCTCACTGCCGAAGACGGCTACCAGGCCGAGCGCAGCTATTCGATCTCCTCTCCACCCGAAGAGCAGCCACGCGTGACGCTCACCGTCGAACGACTGGATGACGGAGAAGTGTCCCCTTACCTCGTCGATGAACTGCGCGTCGGCGACAAGCTGGAACTGCGCGGCCCCATCGGTGGCTACTTCGTCTGGGAGGCGTCCATGGGCGGCCCTCTCCTGCTGGTAGCTGGGGGGTCGGGGATGGTGCCCTTGATGGCGATGCTCCGCCACCGGGCCGCCGTGGGGAGCACCATTGTGGCCCGCTTGCTCTACTCGTCGCGCTCCTATGAGGACGTGATCTACCGCGACGAACTCGACCGCCTGGTCAGGAACACTACGATGCTGGAGGTGGTGCATACTCTGACCCGTGTGCAACCGCCTGGGTGGACAGGATATCAGCGCCGGGTCGATACCGAGATGCTCCGTGAGGTGGCTTGGCCGTCAGATCAACGCCCCCTGACGTTCATCTGTGGCCCCACCCCGTTCGTCGAAAGCGCCGCAGCGAGTCTCGTGAGACTGGGACACGAACCAGGACGAATCAAGACCGAACGATTCGGCCCGACAGGAGAAGCATGATGGAGAACAAACTTGATGGCAACGCTGCCGCGGGCATGCTACAAGAGATCTTCCCTTTTGAAATGACGCTCGTTCAGGCCACCTGTACGGGCTGCGGCACCACCAATGCGATTGGGGCGCTGGCTGTCTATATGCATGGGATGGGGACGGTTATACGCTGCCCCTCCTGCGATAGCGTACTCATTCGCGTTGCACGGGCAGAGGGACGCTACTGGCTTGATATGCGTGGTGTGCGCGTCCTTCAGATCAGTGTGGAGGCATAGTCCTTCTTCTGCGAAAGCGTCGCCACCATTTGAGTGACAGGTCTCCCACGGCATCCTGGCGCATGTGGTGAGCCATTCTGGGCAGTGATGCCGGTGTCGGCGGCTGTGTTAAGCGATAATGGGAATGGGCCTTGACTGCTAATTTTTTACAATTTTTTTACAAATTTGGGGTGACTTTCCAACCAAGGAGAAGTATACTGGTCTTAAACATACTAGGGGGAATATCTAAATATATATACTGGTGGATAGAAGTATAATCGAATAAGACTTATTTATAACTGAAAAACTTAGGAGAAGAAATCTGTATGACACAGGATCCAAACGCTGCCAGTCCATTGTTGAATCTTCCTGGTACAGGTGATGCGGCGGATATCGATCTCGGGGGAACGCCTCGACCCTGGTGGAGGCGGAGAGGGCCAATCATTGGGATCTCTGTCGCGTTGCTAGTTATTTTACTGGGGGGACTGCTCTTTACTCTGTTGAATCGGAAGCCGCCGGTGAAATACGAGTACCAGCCGGTACAGATTAGGAACTTAGCGCTTACGATTAGCGCGACCGGGCCGCTAACCAGTGCTGTCTATAATCTGGTTTTTAATGGTCAGAGTGGTGGTGTCATCATTGACGAAATTGATGTCAAGGTAGGTCAGAAGGTGGTAGCGGGCCAGGTGGTTGCCAAACTGAACAAGACGTCACTACAGGATGTCTATAATGAGCAGTTGGCGGCTGTTAGAACAGACCAGAACAACTTGAACAGCGCAATGAACGAGCTGCTGAAGACGGAGGGGTTAACGAATGCCAACGTTGCGTCCGCGCAGACCTCGCTCAGCAACTCGCGGGCAAGCCTGACTACCACACTGGCCGCCTCGCAGCAGGCTGTCGTGGTGGCGGAAACCACTTTGTCAAACGACCAGGCCAATCTGATACAGGTGCAGAATGAAGCGCAGGCGAGTATCTCGGTGGCGCAAACCACTTTGTCAAACGACCAGGCCAATCTGACACAGGTGCAGAATGAAGCGCAGGCGAGTATCTCGGTGGCGCAAACCACTTTGTCAAACGATCAGACCGCTCTGACACAGGTCCTGAGCGTGTCGCAGGCGAGTATCTCGGCGGCGCAAACCACTTTGTCAAACGCCCAGGCCAGTCTGACACAGGCCCAGAATGCAGCGCAGGCGAGTATCTCAGTGGCGCAAACCACTTTGTCAAACGATCAGGCCGCTCTGACACAAGTGCAGAACCAATCGCAGGCGAGTATCTCGGCAGCGCAAACCACTTTGTCAAACGCCCAGGCCAGTCTGGCACAGGCCACGACGGTTGCCAATGCACAGATAGCCCAGGCTTTGCTGACGGAGCAGACGGCTATCGCGGCTTGCACTACACCGCCTACCCAACCATGCATACAAGCTGCGAAGGACGCGTATAACGTAGCCGTCGCATCGGCTAATGCACCTGTACAGACCGCGCAGAATGCGGTCAACGCGGCCCAACAGACCCTGAATCAGGCCACCGCCACGGCCAATGCGAACATTCAGGCCGCGCAAGCAAAAGTCACTGCCGATCAGCAGGCCCTAAATAATGCCCGCGCCACGGCCAATGCAAGCATTCAGACCGCGCAGAATGCGGTCAACACGGCCCAGCAGGCCCTGAATCAGGCCCGCGCCACGGCCAATGCGAACAATCAGACCGCGCAAGCAAAAGTCACTGCCGATCAGCAGGCCCTGAATCAGGCCCGCGCCACGGCCAATGCGAACAATCAGACCGCGCAGGCAAAAGTCACTGCCGATCAGCAGGCCCTGAATCAGGCAATAGCCACGGCCAATGCGAACGTTCAGACCGCGCAGGCAAAAGTCACTGCCGATCAGCAGACTCTGAATCAGGCAATAGCCACGGCCAATCAGAGTAATACCACAGCTCAGGGAATGGTCAACAGTAACCAGGCGGGTGTAAACACCTCGCAGGCCAGTGGAGAATCGAGCATTGCCTCAGCGCAGCAGGTAGTCATCAGCGACGAGGGGCTGCTCAACTCCGCAGAGGAGTTGCTCGCTGCGGACAAGCATAATCTAGACAATAGTATACTTAAAGCGCCGCACGCCGGGGTCGTCACCGTCATTAATGGGACAGTAGGAGGTGCGCCCGGTCTGCCGCAGAACGCCAGCACGAGCAGCACAACGACCAGTGGCAATACCTTTATTCAGATCGTCGATACCTCAAGCTTGCAGGTTCAAGCCAGTGTAAACGAAACGGATACCGCCAATCTGAAGATAGGGGAACCGGCGACATTCACCGTTAATGCCTACCCGAACAAGACATTCCGTGGCACCGTGGGCGCCATCTCTCCCCTTGGACAGACAGTCTCGAATGTCGTCACCTATCCGGTGCGTATTGATATAGACATGAGCAGCGTGGCAGGTACGAACCTGATACCTGGCATGACCGCCAACGTCACGATCACGGTAGTCAGTCGCGTTGGTGTTTTGTTGATCCCGGTGAATGCCGTGGACTTTGCCCGCTTAGCGAGCACCCGTTCCACAAGTGGAACTCCCCCGCTTATCAGTAGTCAAGCTGCCACTAGCGCGATGATAGAGGCACGACAGATGCTGATTAATCTACTACAAAGTCAGCCTAGTCTCTCAGCGGAGAGTCCGACGCCGGCATACGTGCTTGAGAGTCCGACAAGCGGCCAATTCATCGCCAAGCCGGTCGTGCTGGGATTGACCGATGGAACCCAGTACGAGGTTCTGGAAGGATTGACTACGGCTGATACGGTTGTCGTCGGTATTGCTTCCAGCGCGCTGACGGGCGCTAATACCAATACCGGTCCTGGCAGCGGAGGTTAAAGGGTTTGTCATCTTCAAGTATGCTAGCTATGCTCTATAGAGCAGAACCTGGTGCGAAATTGAGGGCTACTAATCATGGCGGATGAGAATAAAATACAACCGGAGAGTAATGAACAATCGATCCAACCTGGAACGGGTCGGCCTCTAGAGGAACCTGATGAGGCTGGCGGGACAGCGGTTGGTGAACAACCAGATGCACCCGACAAAGCAGTAGTCAAGCAGGATCTTGCAGAGATTGAGGCGTCAACCATCTCTGCCGAGGCAACGAAGCCTCAGATGGCCCTGACCAGAATCGAGCAAGGGGTTGGAACCTACAAACCTGTACCGGTGATTTCCATACGCAATCTGACAAAGACCTATGTATTAGGCAAAAAGACCCGTGTTGATGCCTTGCGGGATGTATCACTGGAAGTATATCCTGGCGAGTTTGTCGCCATTATGGGGCCATCGGGTTCAGGAAAGACAACGCTTATGAATCTTATCGGCTGCTTAGATCGGCCAACCAGTGGAGAGTACTGGTTGGCCGGGAAACTGGTCAGTCGTCTATCGAGCGATGAACTTGCGGCCATTAGAAATCGCCTGCTTGGCTTTGTGTTTCAGGGATTTAACTTATTGGGACGGGCAACGGCGGTCAGCAATGTCGCGTTGCCGATGGTGTACGCTGGACTGCCGAGGCGAGAGCGAGAGAGGCGAGCGCGTAAAGTGTTGACCCTTGTTGGGTTGGGCAAGCGCCTGAACCATAAGCCGACGGAGCTATCTGGTGGACAGCAACAGCGTGTGGCTATCGCCCGTGCGCTGGTAAATGGGCCATCGGTGTTGCTGGCTGACGAACCCACCGGCAACCTGGATAGCCGGACTAACGTAGAGATTATGGGAGTCTTGCAGGCATTGAACGACCAGGGATTGACCATTGTAATGGTTACCCATGATGCCAATGTGGCCCATTACGCCAAGCGCCAGGTCCAATTCCTTGATGGTTGCATTGTACATGATGAACTGGTGCTTGACCGGCGGTCCGCGATAGCGGAGTGGGAGGCACTGGTAAACGGGCCCCCCGTCGAAAGCAAGACTCGGGTCAAGGAGGAGAAGCCGTGAGTCGTTCAACTCGATCTCCCGGGAAGCGCCAGGTGGTACTGCGTAAGAATCGCTTGGTGAGCGCCACTCGGCCAACACCACAGGAATCTTCCCTGGAGAGGATCTTGCAACAATTGCGCATAGAAGAGGGACGCAAACCGTTATTTGGTCCTCTGGCAGCGAGCTTTGGCAGCGCTGTGGAGGCGCTCTGGGCTAATCGTACGCGCTCGTTCTTAACCATCCTGGGTATCTTTATCGGCGTCGCCGCCGTCATCGCGGCGCTCACCCTGACTGGAGGGGTGAGCGCATACGTCGATGAACAGATAAACAAGTTAGGGGCAAGTACTATCACCATTTCACCTGCTGCACTTAGTAGTGGGGGAGCGAGAGGAGTGGGCGCTTCGCAGACTCTTAACCAAGAGGATGTGCAATCCATACTCAAACTACCGCATGTAGCGGAGGCCAGCCCTGTTCTCGAGCTACCCAGTGTGCAGGTGATTTATGGGCAGCAGAACTGGAGCACCCAGGTTGAGGGTGTGAACACGGACTTTCAGCAGATTCAAACGTGGAGTATGGCGCAAGGATCCTGGTTCAGCCAGGCTGATGATCAGCAGGCAATATCAGTAGCAATTATCGGTGATACGGTCATGCACAACCTCTTTGATGCCACCAATGCCAACCCAGTGGGGCAGACGATTCGTGTAGGAAGTGCGCTCTTTCGTGTAGGCGGCGTACTGGCAGCAAAGGGCAGTGGTGAGGACGACGTAATCTTTGTGCCTTTTAACACTGCTCGCCAACGTCTGAAAAATGTTACTTGGCTTGACCAGATCGAGGTTGGGGCAGATTCGCGTGACAACGTTAAACAGGTGGAACAATCTATTGAAACAGTTCTCAGGAAGAATCACCGGCTCAGAACCAGTGCAGCAGATGATTTCACCATAACCGATTTCTCACGCTACTTGCAGCGAGCACAACAGCAGACGCAGGTACTGGCGTTCCTACTTGTGGGTATTGCTGCCATCTCGCTGACGGTTGGGGGCATCGGCATTATGAATATCATGCTTGTCTCGGTGACGGAGCGCACGAGAGAGATAGGCATTCGCATGTCTATCGGTGCGCGGCGCCGCGACATTCAAAACCAATTCCTGATCGAGGCGCTGGTCTTATGTCTGCTTGGTGGTATCATTGGTCTGGCTCTTGGCCTGCTGGTTGGCTTGGGAGTAACCAGGTCTGCGGGCTTGCCATTCGTCGTAACAACAGCAGTCATTGGCCTGCCTCTGGCCGTCTCGGTGGCGATCACGATGATCTTCGGTCTGTATCCTGCGATCCAGGCTGCGCATCTCGATCCAGTGGAGGCCTTGCGTATCGATGAATAAGAGAGAAATACAAGAATTGCTTGCGTAGAGAACGTTATAAACCAGTTCTAAGGAGGAAAGCCAGTGAGCCGTGCTAACGAATCACGCGCCAGTCGTTTGGTGCAACTGAGGGCAAATCGTCTCGTAAAAGATGCTCCAGATACGGCTCCCAAGACGCCCGCAACGGCTACTGGGGCATCGTCGTCTGTACAGGAAACTCCTCTGCAAAATTTATTGCAACAGTTGCGTAGGCGCGACCAGAAGCGTGCAAACATACTGCAAAGGAATTTTGGGAGTGCGCTCGAATCGCTCTGGGCCAATCGCATGCGCTCATTTCTGACGACGCTGGGTATCTTCATTGGCATTGCTGCCGTTATCGCGACGCTCACCCTGACTCAGAGCGCCTCGGCCTATTTCACTGATCTGATTAAGAGCTTTGGCGCCACTTCTATTATAGTAGCGCCTGGTTCATTAACCAACCGTGGTGTAGTCTCCAAGCAGACGGCACAAAACCTTACCCTCTCCGACGCTCAAACCATTCACAAGCTGCCGCATGTGACCTACCTCTCCCCCATCATTACCAGAGGACAGGTACAGGTGGTGTATGGGGGCCAGAACTGGAGTACGCGCCTTGAGGGAGTAGGCACGGAGTTGCAACCGATGGAAAGTTGGGATGTGGCGCAGGGACTCTGGTTTAGCGATGCCGATAATTCAGCCGGACGAGCTGTTGCGGTCTTGGGCGATACTGTGGCGCAGAACATCTTTGGGTCATCAGAAGCTAATGCCGTGGGCAAAACAATACGTATGGGTAATCAACTCTACCGCGTGGTGGGGGTACTAGCTCCCATAGGAGGTTTTGGGCAGGACGACGTGATCTACATCCCTCTCAATACAGCGCTTCTCCGTTTTGGGGGCAATGCGGGAGGGGGCGCAGTTAATGAAATTATTTTGCAGGCCGACAGTATCTCCAACCTCGATCTAACTGTGCAGGCTATTACGCTCGCTCTTGAGCGCAGCCACCCTGTTCCCAGAGGCACACCGAACAATTTCCAGATTATGACCGCTCAGCAGATTTTGCAGGAGGCACAGCAGGAAACGGCGATCTTGACGATCCTACTAGTAGGTATTGCGGCTATCTCGCTGACAGTCGGAGGTATAGGTATTGTGAATATTATGCTTGTCTCGGTGACGCAGCGTACACGCGAGATTGGTATTCGCATGTCCATTGGCGCGCGGCGCAGCGACATTCGCAACCAGTTTTTGATCGAAACGCTGGTATTGTGTCTTGTGGGTGGAGGATTTGGCTTGCTGCTGGGTGTCCTGGCGGGGTATTTCATGACAAAGACCTTTGGTTTCCCGATGGTTATTACCTCTGTTACCATTATCCTCCCCTTTGCGGTATCATCGGCGGTTGCGTTTATCTTTGGGCTTTACCCGGCCTCAAGGGCAGCGCGGCTCGATCCTGTCGTCGCGCTGCGTGCAGCGAAGTAGTAAGAAGGAGTCAACTATGACTGAACCATCCATTCCGGCCGAGACGCGCATCGGACATGTCCACCTCAAGGTGGCTGATCTGGAGCGAGCGATCGGCTTCTATCGCGACTACCTGGGCTTCGATCTGCTCTTCGACCTGGGGAGTGCCGCCTTCCTTTCTGCTGGTGGCTATCACCACCACATCGGCCTCAACACCTGGGAGAGCAAGGACGGATCGCCTCCCGCTCCTGGCACAACGGGCCTGTACCACTTCGCCATCAACTATCCGGAGCGGAAAGATCTGGCCGCTGCGCTCAAACGCCTGCTCGATCATGGCTGGTCCATCGACGGGGCTTCCGATCATGGCACTCACGAGGCCATCTACCTGCACGATCCCGATTTCAACGGGATCGAGTTGGCCTGGGACCGAGACCCCAGTCAGTGGCCACGCAAGGACGGGGCAATCACGTTTAGCCGGAAGCCGCTCGACTTCGCCAGTCTGCTTGCCGAGCTCGGGGAGCCGGACCGGGCTGGATATGTGGCGGTCTTGTCGGCGTACAAGTAGGCAAGGGAATTGGGGTTGATGATGATGAAGTGGGTCGCTTGCGGCGGCAGGTTTCACCATCATCAAACTCTGGCGATCTGAACCATCTGTTCTGCCAGGCGTAGCAGCGCTTCACGCAATTCTGGCGGGTGATGTATGACGAATGGCAGGTTGAGCGCCATCAGATAGCGTGCCGTGTGGTCCAGGTCATCGGCAGGACCCTGAAACAGGACCCCGGTTGGTGTAGCTGAAAGCCCGCCATAGGATGTGGGGATCTTCTGCTGCACGGTATGCAACGCTGCTTGAAACTCCACTTCGATGTGCCAGCGGGCAGATTCCTTAGAAGACCGCTCAAGCACGTAGGCCTGGCAATCGAAATCCTCTGCTCTCTCAAAGGATTCCGCAAGCACCTCTACCTGCTGGATGCGATCCAGGCGAAACGTACGGTAGTCTTGGCGCAGGCAGCAGTACCCAACCAGATACCAGTGTCCGTCCCATCCCATCATGGCGTACGGCTCAACCTTGCGGTGAGTAATCTGGTTGTGATGGGAACGATAGTCCATGGCGATCCGTTGCTGCTGCCCAATGGCTTCGCTGAGTGTGATCAGCAGAGAGACATCAGGCCGTGCTTCTTGTTGAGGAGAAAAGAAGAACAGATGAGAAGACATGGCTTGCAGGCGTTCCCGTGCATGCCGGGGAAGCACACGGGAGACTTTGGCGAGTGCTCCTTCAACGGCCACCGATGACTGTCCGATCTCGAGCCAAGAGGTTCCCAGCAAGCCAAGCATGATCGCCGTGGCTTCCTCCTCTGTAAACATGAGTGGTGGCAGTTTAAAGCCAGGACGGAGCCGATACCCGCCATACCGACCAATGGCTGCTTCGATAGGAATGCCGACATCCTGGAGATGCGTGATGTAGCGGCGCACAGTGCGCACGTCCATCTCCAGGCGAGCAGCTAACTCTGGACCACTGATGGATGGCCTGGACTGAAGCAATTCGAGTACCGTGAGGACTCGGCTGGTTGGATGGTACATGACAACTCCCCTCTTTATAACAATCTTCAAAAATTCTCTCTCAAACGAGGACTGATTCTGTCCTCCTTCTAGAGTATACTTTCAGTATGAAACACGTCAAGCGAAATGAGAGAGGAAATACCCGATGACTATCGCATCCATCACTGCCGAGACACACAGCAAGCCGCGCCTGCGCGGCTTCGCGCTCATCTCTGTGATCACCGCCCTGATGCTGACACTCTTATTAGAAGCGCTCGACCAGACGATTGTTGGCACCGCTATGCCGCGCATCATCGCAGAGTTGCACGGCCTGGATCGCTATAGCTGGGTCGTGACGGCCTATATTCTTGCCACGATGACCATGATCCCTATTGTGGGCAAACTCTCCGATCAGTTTGGCCGCAAATGGTTTTTGCTCTCTGGCACGACGCTGTTCCTGCTGGGTTCCATTCTGGCGGGTGCCTCCCAGAGCATGGATCAACTGATCATCTTCCGCGCCGTACAAGGACTGGGGTCAGGCATCGGCATAGCTTTGATTGCCACCGTCATGGCCGATCTCTTCCCGCCAGATCAGCGGGCGAAATGGAGTGGTCTCTTTGGCCTTGTCTACGGCGTCTCTAACCTGTTCGGCCCAACCATTGGCGGGTGGCTCGCTGAGCATGGTCCGCTGATGGGGAATCTCGTCACCGAGTCGACACGCTGGCGCTGGGTCTTTTATATCAACTTGCCTGTGGGTCTGATCGCCGTCGTGGCGCTCATGATCTTCCTGCCTGCCAATCTCTCAGTGCGCACTAGTGCCTGGAACGGCTGGGAGTCTCTGCGCCGCATCGATTTTCTGGGAGCCATCCTTTGTGCCGCTGCCACCATCTGTCTGATGCTGGGACTGACCTGGGGCGGCGAGCAGATCCCGGCCTGGACTTCTCCGCAAGTGCTCAGTATTCTTGCGGCGGGCATTCTGCTGCTCGTCCTGTTTCTCTTCGCCGAACGTAAGGCCTACGAGCCGATCCTGCCGCTGGATCTCTTCCGCAATCCGATCTTCAGCGTCGGCGCGTCGCTCTCGTTGCTTCAGAATATGGTTCTGCTGGGCCTTGCGCTCTACCTGCCGCTCTTCTTCCAGGGAGTGTTGGCAGTCTCGCCCACCAGTGCTGGATTGGTAATGACACCGTTCTCCGTGAGCATGGTTGTTGGTGCTATCCTGAGTACCCAGGTAATCGGTAGACTCAAGCGCTACCGTGTCGTTGGCATGGTGGCGGCGTTGCTCATGAGCGTCGGCGCCTTCCTGATCACGCTCATGACTCCGGCGACTGGCATTGCCCTCGCCATCTTGATTCTGGTCCTGACCGGCATCGGTATTGGCCCCTTCTTCTCCCTACCGATGGTGGTGGTGCAGAATGCTCTGCCCGCCGACCGCCTGGGCATCAGCACTGCCGGGCTGCGCTACCTGGGACAGCTGGGGGCATCCCTGGGCATCGCGATTGTGGGCACCGTGGTGAGCAGTTCCGTCTCTGGCAACCTGATGCAGCGTCTCCCAACCGATCAGGCAGGAAAACTGATGCTCTCGGGCGCGCTCCAGCACGGCTTTGTGGCGGTCCTGGTCTTCGCAGTGATCGCGCTGGTGGCCACCTTCTTCCTGAAAGAAGGGCTCATCATGGCGACACAGGGAGGCCTTGAGCCGGAGGAAGCGGCGGGGGCGGATGAGGAGTCCGACAAAGAACTGGTTCATGCCTAGACTTTTGAGAAGTGAACAACAGATGTGCCAACCCGGCTTCAGCTGGGCTGGCAGCACCATCCTATCACTGCTGAAGGAGCAATCATGACAAACCTGGATATTGCGCATCAGCGACTACACAATTGCTAGAGGCTAGCCTCTTGCCATCCACATGGCAAGATGCTACAATAGAACTGTTCTCAAGCCGACTTCCGCCTCAAGAGTGTTTGCCGGTTCCAGGGTAAATCGTTCCCCTGGGTAAAAGCATTCGCGTACCAAATTGTTCAGCGTGCCACTCGTTGAACCGAGTCGCTTTTGTGAATGCCTCGTATGACGTATTCGCTCGCTGAGAGTGTGAAATGAACATCAGGTTCGGTGGGAACCTTCGTGAAACTGCCCAAAGCCGGGTACGTTCCGTTCGGCTGTTGCGAGAAGCCCCTGGCTTCAGCCATGGGGTGTCTCACAAATGTTTCAAGAGCAACTTTGACAAAGCAGTCTGCTCTTCGTGAGATTTGCTAAAGGACATGAGCTATGATGATTGAGAATCCCGCCTTCACAGGCCATGAGTGGAATATCTGCGAGACGGAACTCCGCCTCGACATCTTGGCGCAGACAGAGTCTATTTTCGCCCTCTCCAATGGACATGTTGGACTGCGGGGCAACCTTGATGAGGGGGAGCCACACGGTCTTCCTGGTACCTACTTAAATTCTCTCTACGAGTTGCGCCCTCTGCCCTATGCAGAAGGGGGATATGGCTACCCAGAGTCCGGGCAGACAGTCATCGACGTCACGAACGGCAAACTCATCCGCCTTCTCGTCGACGATGAACCCTTTGACATTCGGTATGGCGTGGTCCAGGCTCATGAGCGAGAACTCGATTTCCGCGATGGGGTACTGCGTCGAAGCGTCCGCTGGACTTCGCCCACGGGGCGTGCAATCAGGGTGTCATCGGTACGGATGGTGTCGTTCACGCAACGGGCCATCGCGGCAATCTGTTACGAAGTAGAACCGCTTGATAGCGAGGTGCGTATCGTTGTGCAGTCAGAACTGGTCGCGAACGAGGCCCTTCCCAAGCCTAGTAAGGACCCACGAGTGAGTGCTGTCCTCGAGTCTCCACTTGTGAGCGAGGAGCACCAGTCTCGTGATACTCGCGGACTCTTGATTCACCGCACCCGAGTGAGCGACCTGCGTGTAGGGGCAGCGATGGACCACCATATCGAGGGGCCGCCTGGAACGCTTGTCGAATCCGAAAGCCATCCTGATATTGCTCGTGTGTCCGTCGTCACACGATTGAATCCGGGTGAACGACTACGGATTGTTAAGTTTATCGCCTATGGCTGGTCGAGCCAACGCTCGCGACCCGCGATCCACGACCAAGTCATTGCCGCACTGTCCGCCGCACGGTTGACCGGTTGGGAAGGTCTGCTCGCCGAGCAGCGTGCCTTCCTGGACGAATTCTGGTTGAATGCAGACGTTGAAATCAAGGGCGACGCGGAGATCCAACAGGCGTTGCGCTTTGCGCTCTTCCACGTCCTGCAGGCAGGTGCGCGTGCAGAAGGCCGACCGATTCCAGCGAAAGGACTGACAGGCCCTGGCTATGACGGCCACGCCTTCTGGGATACAGAGATTTTCGTCCTGCCAGTCTTGACGCTGACCCTCCCTCGAGCCGCTGGCGACGCGCTGCGCTGGCGGCATCTGATCATTGGTGAGGCAAAAGAGCGGGCACGCCAACTAGGGCTACGCGGTGCCGCCTTCCCGTGGCGAACTATTCGGGGTGCAGAGTGTTCGGGTTACTGGCTTGCGGGTACGGCGGCGTTCCACATCAACGCGGATATCGCATACGCGGTGGCCCTTTACGTTGGATGCACTGGCGATACAGCGTTCGAGGAGGAAGTTGGCCTGGAGTTGCTCGTCGAGACAGCGAGGTTGTGGAGTTCGCTTGGCTACCTTGACGCTGCTGGTTGGTTTCGCATTGATGGTGTTACCGGACCCGATGAATACAGTGCTATTGTTGATAACAATGTCTATACGAATCTCATGGCACAGCATAACCTGCGATCAGCAGTAGAGGCGGCCAAGCGTCATCCGCAGAAGGCAGCTACACTCGGTGTGGACGCCGATGAGCTAGCCAGTTGGCAGACCGCAGCTGAAGGGGTATTCATTCCATACGATGAAACCCTCGGAGTTACACCACAGGACGAGGCATTTACCGAGCACGAAGTATGGGACTTCGCTGGCACCGCCCCAGACCAGTATCCACTCCTCTTGCACTTCCCATACTTCGATATCTATCGCAAGCAAGTTCTCAAGCAAGCTGACCTCGTACTTGCTATGTATCTACGCGGTGATGCCTTCACTCAGGAGCAGAAGGCACGTAACTTCGCGTACTACGAGCCGCTCACTGTGCGTGACTCTTCGCTGTCAGCATGCATACAGGCCGTTCTTGCCGCCGAAGTGGGCCAGCTCCAGCTTGCCTACGATTATCTGGGTGAGGCCGCATTCATGGATCTGCACGACCTGGAGCACAACGTGAAGGACGGGCTGCATATGGCCTCACTTGCGGGAGCCTGGACGGCACTGGTAGCGGGGTTCGGTGGCATGCGCATGTATGATGGTTCGCTCCTCTTCGCACCGCGACTGCCAAAGGGCATCGAACGGATCGCTTTCCACATCCTGTTCCGCGGCAGCCGCCTGCGCGTCGAGGTGACAGCGAAGGAGGCGACATACCGCCTTCTCGACGGTCCGCAGTTGAAGACGCAGCATTACGGTGACGAGATCATCGTATCTGTGAATGAGCCAGTCACTCAATCCATCCCGCCCGTGAAGGCAGGTCATCGACCCTCTCAGCCTGCGGGGAGAGTACCACTCCCACGCAGAGCCCGTATCGGCGAAGAGGTGAAGAAATAAAGAAAAACATACAGCCAATATCCAGGCAATAGCCAAGCGACGTGTCTAGCTGCGAGCCTTGTAATGCCAGGGTGCTTTATCTGGAGAGACTTTTAGTACTTTCTCCTAACCCTTTTGTCCAATATAGCTATTCTATCCTATTTCATTTTTCAGTTTTCGAGAAATATTGTAAAATGAGACTTGTCTAATGTGGTCTGATAGATGTACGTGTGATGGAGGAATATGCACAAGACAAGTCTCATTAAGCTTACGCTGTTTGCCATAGCGATCTTTGCCAATATCAATTACCTCGTTTTCATTCTCAATCCTGCACATGCTGATAATCTTGGTTTCTTCATTGTGACGGGCATTGCCGATACTATCGCTATTGTTATTTTTGTGTCTACTTGGGCAACCGCTCTCTACTTTGAACTTTTTAAACAGCGCTACTACCGGGAGATTGATGAGCTGCGCCAGAAAGGGAGCTATCTCCTCTCCAAAAAAGTTGCGGTGCTTGTACCGATAGTGAATGAAGATTTAGCAATCGTAAAAAACACTATTGAGAGCTTGCAGGCACTCTATGGCCAAAAGGAGATCTATCTCCTCGATGACGGCAGAAAGGAAGCGACAAAAGCGTTTGCTGCCCAAATGAACGTCCGGTATATCACACGAGAAAATAACGAGTTCTTCAAAGCCGGGAATCTCAATAACGGTCTCCGCTATGTGTCTGAAGAATTTGTTATTGTGGTGGATGCTGACTTTGCCTTGCATCCTGACTTCATTCGGAGAACACTGCCGCTTTTTCATGATCCAAGAATCGGAGCGGTGCAAACCCCACAAGCATATTCTAATGAAGAAACTCTCTTTGCGAAAGGCTCTAAATACCTCCAGAACATTTTCTATACCTACCTGCAACCAGGGAAAAATCTCGTCGATAGCTCCTTCTGCGTCGGTACGAATGTCATATACCGCAAACAAGCGCTTGAAGCAGTGGGAGGCATCGCTGAAGTGACACACTCCGAAGATGTCTTTACGACCCTGAAATTTCTGGAACACGGCTTAAAAGTGTTTTATCTCAATGAGCAGCTCGCGGTTGGGCTTTCGCCCACAACCCTGATTTCTTTCTACAACCAGCAGTTCCGCTGGGCACGTGGCGGTCTTACGATGATGCTGAAACACAGTACATTGCTTAATAGACGCTTACAACCTGAGCAGAGGATCCAATTTTTCCTCTCTAACATTTTCTATCTCAGCGGTATTTCTGTCGTCATCTATTTACTGAGCCCGCTTATTGCGATTCTCTTGAACGTGAAGCCGCTCAGTGATGCCTATTTCTGGGAATGGTTGCCTAAATACCTGCTCTTCTTCTGCTCCAATTTTATTTTCTTCATGACACTCGTAAAGAAAAATCGCTTGCAGAGCTTAGTGCTTGGTATGTTCAGCTTTGTGCCCTACATTAGCGCATTATGTTCCGTGTTATTTGGACTTCGAGAATTTAGCTGGAAGCCTACAAATGCGAGCTCCAAAGGAATTATAACCAAGCTTCTTTTTCCGTATATTATCTATCTTGCCGTATCGATCGCCACTGTGTATCTGTTATTTATTGGAGTCTTTAGCTTTAATACGGATTTAATCGAGTATTACTTCTGGCTCTTAATTAATATCATCATCGTGGCAACGTTCATCGTGCAATCCTATACAGCGACATCAAAAGTGACTATCCCCGAATTTGACCAGGATCATATGGACACAGCCCCGATTGAAGTCTTTTCCGCGCTATTAAACAAGGATGAGCTGATAAGACACTCTCAGAGAGAATGGAACGCTATTCCCGATACCGAGCCCCCCAAACAAAAGATTCGCCTAAAACATTACGGAACTGTAGAGGAAATTCCCACCGTAAAAGTTCGTGCTCTTAGCAGGATGGAAAGAAATAGGAGATAGAGGAATCAGATGAAAAAAATCGTGATAGAAATCATTACATTTTTGTGTGCGCTTCTTATCGCTGCTGTGCTCATTTTCATCCTTATCCAGAACATAAGCGGTCAATCTGGCTATGATACTTTTACTGGGAATGTGAATAAGGTTCCCATCACTATTTCCTCACCGGTCTACGGGCAAATTCTCACGTTGCCTTTTACCGAAGGAGAAACAGTGACGAGAGGACAGATACTCGCAACAATTCAGATTCTCGGTCCCCACTTCACCCTTCCAGCTTCCAGTAATCTTTTTCACGTACACGGGAATATTTTGAGTGTACAGAGCCCTGGAAATGGTATTGTGGGGAAAGTTGTGCTTAGTCCTCAAAGCACGATCAGGAGTACCGATACCTTAATGGAAATTTATACAGTAGACAACACAGAGATTCAGATTCTTCTTCCGCAAGGAAAGGATATGAGCAGCTATACGGCGTTCTATGCATCAAATACACCAAATGGGACTAAATATCCCTTGCAGGTGCTCGGCCAAGTACCTACAGATGTTGTCAGCAATATTCCTATGACAACGATGGTATATCGAGCAAAATGCCAACAAGTAACTGATTGTCAAAACATAGTAAATAATGCAGCCGTTACGATTTATGCTCAAAAGAAGCCGACGAAATCGCTCTTACCAACCTAAATTTTGCCAAAGGAGCGAGCAGCAGTTTATCTTTTTTTTCGTCACCCATTGTCTAGACAAGGGGTATCTTTACCCACTCTTCAGAGATCAAAAAGATGAACGATGAATAGTAATAGTGTGCCGTGATCACTGATTTGATAAAACAGTAAGAAAGATTGAATGTGCATGAAAAAAATGAACAAGCATCTCTTGATATTACTTGGAATACTGGGTGTTCTCTCTATCGTGCTAGGCAGCCTGACATTAACACATTTTATGCCAACACGTCGCACGGTAATAACTATGCCCACGACAGCGAATGCTCTCTTCACACATGCTGATTTGCATAATCTCATGCCTATTGCTTCTAACCAGTGGTACAGCAATATTTATGCCCAGTTCCCGACAGAGCCGCTGTATACGCTCCCTGCTGCATTCCAGCTTTCACCGCAAGGGGTAGGTGTTTCCCTTCCCAATGTGACTAAGACCGCCAATACTATTTTTGCCCCATATATCATGGATGTAACATTTGGGTTTAGCAACCCTCTGCAAAAACCATCGCTAGAGCGTATCAGCGATTGGAGCATCCAACTTTCAATGGCAACAAAGCAGCAAGAAAAACTCCAGTTTACACTTGCCCATGGTGTTCCGTTTACCGTGTTCCATGTGAGTGCATCCCAGTTCCAGCTTACATGTGGTGTTCCATGTGCGGTCTATCTCAACAACACAACCCCTCTATCACCAAATTCGCAAGCTACCGTGAGTGCGATTTCCTTAGTGATTCGTGGGCATACCTATATTCTTGTGTTTGATTCTGCCCATCTCATCCAGTTTTCGGGTACAAGCCTTACCATGAGTGGTGTAACACGAGCTTTTCTCGGCATTCTCGATACACGCGATCATTACGACCTTTTCAACAAAATTGCCACCACGGAGATTCTGGATACAGTGGCAACACCAGCAATCGACGGTAATCAGCTCAAAACAACGTATAAATTTACGACGAGTGGTGCCGTTCCTCTAGTCACACTCTATCCCCACCAGAGTTCATCCCTGGCTGCAGCGCTTGCTGTACTCGGAACCTATGCGACTATTCGCGGTAACCTGTCACTTGTTCAAACGAATTCTTTCACGACGATTCTCCCGCTTGCACTTCCGGCAACAGGCTTTCCAGCACTCACAACTATTCCATCCGATCTCACTTCCACGCTCATAAGTGATTGTAATACATTCATTCAAACGGGTCCTCCGGGGAGCAAAGATTATTTCCTGGGTGTCTGGTTTGGACGTGGAAGCAACCTTTTGCTCCTCGCACACTCGCTCGGCCTGCATCGCCAGGAGCAGCAGTTGCTGCAGTACCTGGAACTGCAATTTACCCAAAGTATGACCTATTTCTCGTATGATCCCACCAAGACTAGCGTTATCGCGAAATATCCTGAGTTTGGCAATGAGAATTTGAACGACCACCACTTTCACTATGGTTACTACATCCGAACTGCCGCGGTGCTTGCGCAACTCGATCCAGCCTTTGTGTCCCAAGTACAGACACCAGTAAACCAGATGGTGGCAGATATTGCTAACTCTGATCGCCAGTCCGTGCAGTTCCCATACTTGCGCACATTCGATATCTATGAAGGACATTCCTGGGCAGATGGCTTTGCGAAATTCGCTGATGGAAACGATCAAGAATCCACCTCTGAGGCAATCCAGGCATGGTATAGCCTCTACCTTTGGAGCCAGGTGACGAATAATACATCGCTTCGCAGCACTGCCCTTTACCTGTATACAACCGAGATTCAATCAACGAAAGAGTATTGGTTTGGACTCAATGGTCTCTATACTGCTCCCTATCGGCACGCCATGGCCTCAATCATCTGGGGTGGAAAGGTTGATTTCGCCACTTGGTTCAGCAATAATCCTAATGAGATCTATGGGATTCAGCTCCTTCCCTTTACTCCTGGCTCCTCCTATCTTGGCCACCTGCCGGATATTGCTCCTTACTTTGCTGATCTCCAAGCACAAGGAGGAGGGAGCAATGGTGACTGGGGAGACCTGCTCCTTATGTGGAAGTCCTACTACTATCCCAGCCAAGCACTTGCCCAAAAAAACAGTGTCTCAATGGCGAATATGAACAGCTCCCGCTCGCTTTTCCTGTATATGCTCTATGCTCATGCCCAGCATGTTTTCTCGTAATTTTTGAACGATTTCGACTAAAGGGTTCTCGCCAAAATAACATGACCACTCTTGCACGGTGAAACACGTCAAGAGCCAGCCAAAAGAGCAGTTCACTGGTCAACTTATTTCCGAGAGCCTCCAAATGATTCTCTGGTAAATCGCCATTTTCATCCTTATCCCTCACTACTATCGAGAAGATCATTCATGCAGTGAGTGCATCTTCACTACAGAACCATACGTCATTTCTGGGGTCTGGACATAAGCGGACCCAATAGAGAGTTGCTCGATACTTTCAGAGGGACTCTGCCCTTGTCGCCCACGAATGAAGCCTGAAACCTTGCGCGACTCAGGATAATTCATGCGAAAAATAACTTTGGTACCTGCATTACTCAGTACATCGGGGTGAAAATCTCCCATGCCCTGGCTTGCGACAATGACCGAAATACCAAACTTACGACCCTCTTTCATTAACTTAGGCAGTGTAATATCCTTGGCAAGACGATGAGCCTCATCCAGCACAATCGCCAAGCGAAGCTGTTTCGCATATCCCCAACTGAACATATCCTTATATAACTTACGCAACACAAAAGCACCAGCAGCCATCTGAAGTGTTTCCGCAAACAGATTATGCAGATCAATGACTAGTCCAAGACGTACAAGAGATAAGAGATCCGTAGCTTGCTCGGTGGGACGGAAAAGATCCATTTCTAGCAGGGGACGACAACGAGCAGCAACATTTGCAGTATGTCGGCTTCGCTCGTACTGCTCAATTCGCTTCAAGACATCTTTGAGCGTAGGATACTCCAATATTTGTGCAGTAGTGTCCTCACTCTCATCATCAAACCCCCGTGCCTTATATGCATCACGAACTGCAGTGTAGACAATATCTTTCTGCATTTCACCCAATCCGGCTACATAAGCAAAAATCTCTGCCACTGCCAACGCGTTCGCCATCCAGCCTGCTTGACCACCTTCTCGCGAGCATTCAAAGGGTGAAAATGGGAGTCCTTTTGCCGCATCAAGTACCCTTGGTTGGACTGCTTTTACAAAATCTCCCTGTGAATCAGCGAACTGGCCATGAAAATCTAGAACAAGCGCAGGAATATTTTGTCGTCCTAGCTCAGATAATATGCGCGTCACTGTCCATGATTTCCCCTGACCAGGAATACCAAGGATGAAAAGATGTGGGCTGCCTTTCACCCCAGGCTTCCAGTCTACGCGTTCTCCCTGAGCCTCGCCTAGAGGAATGATGAGCTCACTGCTAGCAGCTTGCTCTTGAGATGCTAGGGATATCTCTTGATTGTTGCTGACAGTTCTCTCCTTGGGAGGTATTGTGACTGTTGCCTCCTCTGTATCTCCTCCTTCAGTCATATATGAGGAGATCGTATGTCGATCAGAGAGTTGTTCCTCACCAGAGAGCGGGTCTGTCCGACTTTGCAAGCTCATTGATTGAGTCAAAGGAGGAAAGAAGTCTCTATCACTTTCAAAATTGCTGGCAGTCAGCACAACAACCTTTGCATTGTCGAGTAACAATGGTTTTCGTGCCTCACTATCCAGACTGACAATGTACCCTTCATAGTTTGATCTGAAATCCAACCCCGTTTTTTCTAACCTTGTCACATGCTCCAAGAAAGAGCTTTCGGCTTCAAGATCAAATAAGCCGTAGCGACGAGAACGTTCAAAGTAAAAGCGCAGCACATTTGCCAGATAGGAGCGTTGCAGCGCACCATCAATACGCTTATCGTTAAAGAAACGATTTTTCATCGCCTGTGCTGATCCCTCCATCTGCAAGACCATATCTTGCGCTAGCTCCTCAAGTGGTACACGCCCTCGACGCCATTTGACCTCTATAAAGGCCGCATCCACGATATTCCGCTTCAGTGAGACAAGCACAAGATCACAACGTCTCTCTCCGCGTGTCGACTTACCTGAGCCATCTTGAGAAAAGAGGCGTGGATAAATATCGACAGGTACAAGAACAGCTTGTCGTAACCTTTTATTCTTTTGCAACCAGGCAGTCACTACACCCAATCCCACTGCCGCCGAAGCACTCGTTGAGGATTCGAGCGCCTCTAAAGCTAAACGCCCTGAGATTGTTTTCAAGTGATGGAGCAAGCGGCTGACACTCTGATCGATGCTCGCAAAACCAAGCTCATCCATCGCTTGGCTGAGCAAGGACCCAATCTCCTCATGCCATGCCGTCGTAACCATCATGCGGTGTCCAAGACCCTCGGTAAATTCTGGAGAGTAATCAAGCACATATTTACGCGCAAGTTCATCGAGCCCTGGTTGGTTAGGAGAATCGTAGTAGTCGAGTGTGAAGAAACGATCCAGAGTGATCACCCAGTTCGTATTTGTATGGAGACGTTCCAGCAAATCACGGCGTTTGGCTTCAAGGCGCACTTCCAATACTGGACGACTTTCAGCACGGCCACCGAGCAAGTACCCGCCTGCATTCAGCAATGAGGTATGTAATTCTATCAGCGTCTCACTGTACTTCTGGCCCGCAGGGTGTGGCTCTGGTTTTCTCACCCCTTCTGTAACAATACGGTGTTGCCAGAGCAATCCCTGGCTACTATCTGATGTGAGCTGCGAGATAAAACGATTGACCAGCCCGTACAAGGAGAAGCTACTGGTATCAGTCCCCGCAGTATCCGAGGGAGAGGAAGCAACAATAGTAGGACGCGTAAAATCCGTTACTACCGCCACATGCGCTTCTGGCGGCGCGGATCGCTCTAGTTGACTCATTGTTCGTGCTGTTATCGTCAATCCAGGCAGAAAATGATCTGCGCTTCTCCCATAATGTTGATCAATTTGTTGTTGCCGTACCTGTTCCAATGCCTGAAATGTACTCTTCTGTCCATCTTCCGCATAGGAAATAACTTGAAAAGCAGGCAGAGTATATATTTGCTCACTCTCATCAGCAGAAGTTCTCAGAGACAGAAATTTCTTGAGAGCTTCCGCAAAGAAATCCCCTCGGTCAGGGTTAATCAGCGTCGTTACCAGTGTCTCAGCATATGGGTGCGCCTGATGAAATTTGGCGAGATGTTCCGCAAGTTGGTCAGGCTGAATGTCACCAACACCTATCTGATCCATACCGGTATCCAGAAGTGTGGCAACATCTTCATAGCGACGATGTGGATCAGGCACGCCTGCTGGCAACGCTACTCCATGAAAAAAGCGCAGGTTCTGGAAAAAAGTGAAGGCTGTTGTAGATGCGGCTGCATGGTAGGCAAATGCAGGGACATTTGTCGGGACTAATAAGCGCAATGCCTGTAGGTCAATACTTAGTTTGCGTTCACGCAGAGGACGATCGAGGAGTTGCTCCTCCCATTCATGTAGCAGTTGTGTATAGCTAGCAAACCATGCCGCACGCAGTGGATGCGTTGGCAAAACAACTACTGCCTCCTCCACCTGATCTTTCCCTCCCATATTTCTAATGAGCAAGGTATCAAGCGAGAGAGCCTGGCGTAGCTCTGATACGTCAACACCTTGAGAGACCAGGTTATCTATAAGTTCACGATAGGCCTGGGCATAACGTAACGCAGCAGTGGCAAGATCAGGAGTCCAGTCAGCGACCTCGATGACAGCACGCACATCAGATTGCTTAAGGCGCTTAAAGAATACTTCTCGCGCTCGCCAGAAGGTCGACCAGGACTCAGCATTCCCTGCCAGCAAAGGATAGGCTGAAAAACGCTGTATGTCTACCGGTCGCACCTCGTCAACATCAAGGATAAAGCAACCGCCGTCCCGTGGTTCAGCCAGAATCCGCTTTTCCAGTGCTAAGAGAACACTACTGAGACCGATGTTGAGTACACGACGGTCATTCAAGCGTAGTCTGAAATACTCAAGGTCTTTACTGATCCATTCTGGCTCTGTCTCCGCAAGAATAGTCTCACGCATATCGACCGCCACCTCCATACGCCCAAAGGCAAGCGTTGGAACAGTGCGTAAGCTCTGCTTCGGCGGTTCAGGAGATCGAGGAAACTCCTCTTTGACAAGGAAAAATTCATGACTGTCAGCAAAGAATGCTTCTTGTGTGTCCGGGTTGATAATCTCAGTGCCATCTGTGCTGAGAGGAGCGATCCTGATACACACACCGTAGTCAGGTGGCTCATCAAAATCCATATCTAGTTTAATCGTAACGGTTCGCCGCTTTCCAGCAACGCTGCGTTCATCAATGCATTCTTCAAAGCCATTTTCACTTCCAGACGGCACGATGCCAACACGCCAGCGGCTCAAATCATTTGGTAGCTGCGGCTCTGTTTTCCAACGCACTGTAATCGTCTCTTTCGCACCATAGCGTGCCAAGAGAAGGCCCGTTGCACCATCCGGCTGACGTAGATGACAGTAATGCTCCACCTCACCCTTCGCGTTGACAAAAGGTGTTATGCTGATCGAGCGCATATCACTGGGTTCTGTTTTGGGAAACACCCAATGATCAAATGTCAGTGCCTGCTCCCTCGCCAATGCACGAGACCAGGTACGAACATCATTCATGGAACGTCCGTGAAAAAAACGACTCAGAGCAGTGGTTGTCGCGGTATCTACTTTTATGCTCTCAATACGTTCTCGTGTTGTTGCCCCAAGCTTGCTTGGGCGTGACAAACCCAACATACAATCGCGATTGTGATTAAGTCTTGATACAAACGTTTCATTGCTATCAGCAATGAGTCCGACGCGCCAGAGTTCCAAGCCTACCTGTGTTGTTTCTCCCGACTGCATACGTTGAAACAGCGAGAGAGCAAGATCGAGACGCTGCTCATCGCTCACACCAGACAGGCCACGCAGGCGAGTAAAAACTGTTCGGGCGAGCGATCCAAGTTCAGGGGAAAGTCGAGCAAGAACGCGCTTTAAGACCAGTGCATGCAAGGCCCGTCCATCAATGAGAGCAAAGGAATTAGCAATGGAACTGTAGGCCGCATCAACCAGATCAGAGGGGATGAAGAGACAAAGACGCTCTTGTTTACGATTTCGTATCTCAATCGCCTTGTCTGTGGTAATGAACAGAGCATTAGTGTCCGTCTGTGTCTCATGTGAAGCGAGAATGTGAAATAGAATACCATCTGCTAGATGTTCGCGCATAATATACCAGCAAACATTCAGCACCTCAGTGCGATCAAGGAAATCTACCCTTGCACAGTGTCCAGCATCGGTATCCTGCAAATGAGCTACAATTTCATGTGCCAACAGTTCTATCTGGAGAGCATCTGCTTGTAGAGTGTCTAGCATGGCTTATACCTCCATTCTCGTCATCGCTTTACCTGCATAGGGAGGATGCAAGCGTTGTACAGTAAAATCATCGGAAAGATCACGAAAAATGCTCATCTGGCGCAGGCGACGGAGCATGGCACGCAGGTTTTCTCGTGCCGCAGCTGTATATTCTGCCCCCTCAAACGGGGCCGGAGGTCGATCAACTAGTATGCCGAAACGCTGTTCTAGAAACTGCAAAAACTCCTGTAAGCGAATGGGTTGCAATTCTCGCTCTCCACGCTCTCGATCCTGTGGTGGAGAGAGTCGTACTGCCGCTAACTGCACAAACATAGCCAGCACATCATTTGTTGGAGCATATCGCCAGGATTTACGACTCAGCGTAGTACCCCGCATCACACCTTGCGACTTTTTCATGCCTCCCACGCCCCAGTACCAACGAACAAAATGGTCAATCGCATCTTTTCTCTGACCCTCTACCAGGAGATTCACTGCCCGCTCAATGTTGTCCTCAGCGGTGTCCACAATAGTATCTAACCAACCAAGAGCCTCCGGGTCATCTTCTTCGCCTTGATTCATATTTTCTTTGCGAATCCTATCTTCATCAAAGCTGGCAGCAGCATCAATACTGAGGCTAACCACAGGATCATTTTTTAACCAGAGCAAACCCTGCAGGTATTCTGCACCGGAGATATCAGGGTGCAGTATGTTATCAATGATAGCTTTACAACGTGGATTGCTTCTGAGTTTCCCTATATAAACATCCAATTGGCGGAGGAGTAAATTAGACCACAAGAATTGCTGATAGGTTTCTATGTCACGGCGGACACAAGCCTTTGCCATCTCTTGACTATAGCCGGTAGGGGACTCGGTAAAATCCAGGTAAAGTTGCGGCGGAGTGATATCTGAGGTATTGCGCATTGCTGCAGGCAAGGTACCAGGATTCTGCACCAGTTCATTGATGGCATGAACCAATTTGAGCGTATAATTGAACAGTTCAAAATTGATCAGAATGAGCAAATGATGAGTAAACGCCTGTATCGGCATTGTAGTATGATATTCAAAGAGATAACGTAGAAGGTCGGTTGCTAGTTCTGTAGTGAGTGCAGGACACGGGCCAGGAACATTCTTCTCCCGACTAATACCCGGCTTGGTATTCTGAAAACCATCTAAAAAGGCAATGGAAAGACGGGTGAGTGTATCTAACTTTGTTTCACCATCATACTTGCCGCCTAAATCAGGGATATTGCCAATTATCACCCCACGGCCAAAAACCATTTTCACAAATTTTCGTAGTGCATCTTCCGCTCCTAGATGCTCTCGAAGGGCCTGATAAATAAACGTATCCGCGCCCCTTTGACGGCTCCCTGCAACCGGAAAACCTGCTTTATGGGCAAGAAGTGTAAAGGGTACAATAGAGGTTATCTGCTCATCAGCACCAGAACGCCCTACACCACCTGTCGTGATAAGTGATGTGCGCACAAGACGCTCAAGTACCCTTCGTCCTTCAGGGTCATCAAAGCCTTCAAGTACTTGATGGTGAGATAATGTGTCAATAAATTGAGCAATTGCTTTTGGGTCATTTGTACGTTTTGCTCTTCCTCTACCTTGAGCAAGAATGGTGAAAAAGAGAGAAGGCAGAAACAGGTCTATATCAAAATCATTCATCTCTATGGTACAGACACGTGGGAATTTTACACCGACGATATCTTTGGGTAGCTTAATCTTCATAAAAATACCTTTCTCCCTTTATAGCCTTGTCCGCACGATCTTTCCCTCGCGCTGAGTAACGAGGTGGACACGATGCTGATTTTCAATCAAGACAAGGTCGTGCGTTTCACCAAGCAAGAGAACGTCTTTGAAAAGTTTCAGGTCTTCAAGCAGTGGGCGGAACTCTGGAGCAGTAGGTTGCAATCCCTCAGCCATTCTCACCAGTAACTCAAACAGATCAAGCGTGATCTCCAGGCGGGGAGTCCCAGAAGAATGCTGTAAGACGACGATCTCAGGAAGTCTCTCGACCATATTAGTTCCTTGCGGATACTCGACCAGAAGCTCAAATTCCTCGAGAGAGAGTTGCTTGAGGATGACCAATTGTTGTTCTGTTGACGCGCTGACTTTCACACTGAGTTTTCCTGCTGGCACATCTTCCATAATGCCATCCGAACGTAGCAGACCGAAAGCCACTGTTTCACGCAGATCCTCCATCCTCTCATCATCAAGGCGACCGTCAAGCAACATCATAAACAATTTGGAGTACTGGTATGGCAGCAGCGTCAACCATCGCAATTTCGGTACAAGAGAATTCAAGCCATTTTGTGCGGCCTGGGTAGGTTTGCCAGCATCAAAATACAAGCGCCGCTTGAAGGCCGCTATCCATGCGCTTTCGCTCTTAAAGCGTTGGAGGGACAAATCGCTTTTATCCGTAAAGAGCAAGCTGCGCAGTTTGGCATCCTTCGCTGTCTGGTGGAAGTGCAAGAAACGATCAAGATGGGGATGTGGGAAACGTGCGGGGTCTAGAGGCATCAGCTCAGCCAACAATTCGTCATGCTGCTCCATCGGTGCAAAAGCGGATTGCCAGTAGGCGACATCCACCAGCGAAGCACCCGCATCCTCTCCGTGACGAGCGGCATGCACCTGTTTACAGCTTTTATTACCGGTGATCAGATAGGCCAGCGCGGAACGCAGATCGCGCATCGTGGTATGCCGTTGTCGACGCAGATGTGAGAGCAAGAAAAGATACTCAAGACGCTGTACGACTCGCGGTTTTCGCAGGGCAAGTGCATTGTTTCTCAGAGGACAGATCGTCTGTGCTGCGCACGCCTCACATATCTGCCATTTGTCTGCTGCAACCAGACGTTGCAGCACCTGCCGGAACACAGAATCCTTGTCTGCATCTGGTAAATTCACAAAGGCTCGCTTTTTCAGATCGATGACCCACACATCTAACCCCTCTACCTCACTCGCATCTCGTGCCGTCTCTAATTGCCTCGACAGCCAGGCAAAACGGCCTTGGTGGCGGATGAAGTAGTCAGCGAGTCGTCCATCGTTGATGGCAATGAGTACAGTCAGGTTGGCAGTAGGCTTATCGGCCCCTTCCAATCCTTGCAGCTTATTGGTTAGTTGCTCGTCTGCGCTCAGACCTTCATGTGATTCTGAGGCATCGTAGCAACTGCGGTAGCAATGGCCATCCCATTCCCATTCCCATCCGCTTGGGTCATTCCTGATACGCCTTGCTTGCTGTTTCAGCAAGGCTTCTTGCACCTTTTCCAGAAAAGCCGTTTTTCCGTCTCCTGGGTTGCCACAGAGGAATACTACCTTTGGCTTTATCTCAAAGATAGCAGGCAGCAACCGTTCATCCAGTGCAGTCAGGACATAGGTCCCCTGCACGAATTCTGAATCCAGCCCCCGATTATTCTTGTTTCCTATGTCGCTATTGCGGTAGAGGCTACGAATATCATTTACCCAGGGATTGACGCGCTCTTGCAACTCGACTACCTGGGGCAGTTCTTCGACAGCCAGCAATGCCGTTTGTAGTTCTTGCCGCATTTGAGCGATGGTCGCAGGACGTTCAGAGGGATCATTTGAGACTGCTTTTAACAAAACCGCCGCTACCCTCCGTATCTTCGCATCGACGATCTGCTCTGGCGGCATAAGTCGTCGCCCCCCTCCATCTGTAATATGGAAAGGTATATACCCAAGCAGTGCTTTGAAGAGGATCACACCAACAGCATAGCGATCACACGATAGAGGAAAAGGTATAGAAGGGGAGACCGAAAATGCCTCTGGTGGTAGATAGAGAGGGGTTCCGGCAGTTTGACCAAAAGTTCCCTGCCGAACAGCAAAGCCAAAGTCGATCAGTACCGGGCGGTTATCTCCTTCGTGGAGAATGATGTTAGCAGGCTTAATATCGCGATGAAGGAGTTGTTTCTGCTCAAGCTCTTCTACCGCATTCAACAAGTCCTGCGTGAATGACCACCAGCGCTCTAGCGGCCAAGGAAACTCCGTCTCAACTTGCTGCAATGTGGGGCCAGGGATATATTCCATTTTCACATGGACATCATTGTGAGCAGGATAGATATCAAAAATACGCGGCAAATATCTACTGGCGATATTTCTCATGGTATCAAATTCAGCAGCGGCTTGTGGGAGCACTTCTGAAGGGCTGATGTATTGCTTCAGAGCGAACAAACCAAGAGACGCAAAGTCATTATCGCTCGCAAGGTAGGTGTATGCCATTGTTCCTCGACCAAGCAAGCGATGCACTTTGTACCGCTTATCCAACAATTTTCCCTCGACTGTATCGCCCTGTATCTCCACGCGCAAACGGCGGGCGAGGTCGCTGAGGTGTGCCGCTATCTCCTTTGCAGTTGGAGGAGCCATAGCCTTTTCAGGTGTAACGACCTGTTTGAACAGCAGAGAGAGTTCGCTTGACAGTTCGGCAGAGAGAAACGATGTCCAGCGTTGTTGTTGGGGAAAGATTACCGCACTCTCTACATCGGCTCGGATGTTAGAGAGCGAAACACCTGATAGACGTTCCAAGAATACTAGTGCAAGGCTAAAAGTATCCGTTTCGGCTGTGGCATAGCCATAGCCAATAGCAAGATCCAAAGCAGCATAGGGATCTTCTATAGAGAGCGCATCAAGCGACAGTGCGATAGAATTTGTGCCGATGCGGGCAGCATAAAAGTTGGTAAAGACGACTTTAGGTGGTTGAATGCTCTGAACATAAATTGTATCTGGCCCAATAGCCCGGTGGAGGACGTTGTGTCCGTGGATTTGATCCAGAGCCTTAAAACAAGCGGATGTGAGTAAGAGTTCTTGCACAAACTCCTCACGTGTCTCCGACAAAGGATAGATGCTTAAAGGTTTTCCAACTGGAGGCATAATCGGCAAGACCAGAAAATCATCAGACCACCTGAAAGGAACATTGACTATTGGCGCAAGACCAGTCGAAGATAATTTTTGCAAGGCTAGGCACTCATGCATATAGAAATCATAGAGTGCTTTTGCATCAAGGGGGTCCTTCGTCAGATCGTACACCATCAATTGGAGCGTTTTGTCCGAGTTGCCATCCATTCTCGCACGGAAAAGACGCACGCCCGGACGAAGTGTGACCGCATCATCAATAGTTAAGGACTCAATTCTTTTGGGTACTTGTGGGCGGTTTGAGAGATCAACTAGCACCTTATTGATCTGAGCACGCCACTGACCTACAAGTGGACTACCTCCCTGCATATCAATCGCTTGGAGGCGTTCACAGACATGTCCCAACAAAAAGATGCCATTAGCTGCACGAGAATCGTGAATCTGTGGGAATTGGTCTGCGACAGAAAGGAGTACCCCGCCACGGACACAATAGCCACTCTCTTTCAGTGGTGTCACCTTCCAACCAATATGACCAGCCAGAACTTTGGCCACATAGTCAGCTTTTGTCAAAGGGCTTCGTAAAGAGAAGCCATCCTCTCTGATCCATATCTGATCATTTCCCAGGATTTTCCCTTTCCATGACTTTTCATCAAGCAGAAAAATCCAACGATCCCCAATCACAATGAAGTCAATTTCGTGTGAGCGGTCACCTTTGGGCAATATCTTGTTGCAGATCACAACCCAATTTGCTGGTAATTGCTGGAGTACTTTTGCAGCCCTACGTTCCCCTTCTGTAGCAAATGGTCCGGCACTAACTAACTGAGCCATGAAATCTCTCCCTCTCAATAAAGGTTTTATGCATATGGGAACCTACTGCTCTGAGAGTTCCTTACCGTCTTTAGAAGACATCACATTTCATTTTTTGAAGACTTATTACTTCAGCATCGTTTTGATGAAAGAAAGTGCATAATAAAGAATACAAAAAATTTTTATAAAAACTCAACTTATATGCTGACTAGAAATATAGCATATTCAGCTATTGCATACAAGAGTAATAGGAAATTATGTGGGGCCTAGCGGAGCATGATATAATAGATGTGTCAATGACCAAGAAAGAAGCAAGAGAATGAGCATATGGCGACGAATCCTGCGCAGCAGCACATGTCATTTGAAATTGAGGTACTCTAACTCTACCGATGTCTTTTTATCCCTGCGGTGGTTGAGCAGGTGAAGGAAGAAGGAGAGGATGTATCGGAACCGGAGCAATGACCGCCTGACCTCAAGGTGGTGTTTCAAAATCGAGCTCTATCTGACCATCTAGCCGCCAATCCTTGGAGGATGTCATCATGTCCCAGGTTTTTGCGAACAGCAGCCGTAGCAAGACGCTTTCTGATGAACATCAGCGCATAACCCTTGCGGACGAGTCATCTAACAGTGAAGCACGTATTCGTCATGTTCATATAGTCATTCTAGGGACAGGGTTCGCTGGGCTGGGGATGGCCATTCGACTTCGGCAACAGGGAGAGGAAGACTTTGTGGTGCTCGAGCGGGCGGAAGATATTGGAGGAACATGGCGCGACAATACCTATCCGGGTTGCGCTTGTGATATCCCTTCACACCTGTATTCCTTTTCTTTTGCACTCAATCCATGCTGGAGTCGCAAGTATTCTCCCCAGCGCGAGATTCAGGATTATTTACGCCACTGCGCGAAGCGTTTTGGCATCCTCCCCCATATCCGGTGGAACAGCGAGTTGTTGAATGCTTCGTGGAACGAAGATGAGCAACGCTGGCATATCACTACTACACAGGGCCAGCTTGTTGCTGATATCCTTATTCTGGGTAACGGGCCTCTCAGTGAGCCGTCGCTTCCACCTATCCCAGGCATTGAACGCTTTGAAGGGGTCTTGTTCCATTCGGCGCAGTGGAAGCATGACTATGACCTGACAGGCAAGCGCGTGGCTGTGATTGGGGCAGGGGCATCAGCAGTTCAGTTTGTCCCACTGATTCAGCCACAGGTGGGCCAGCTTTGCTTGTTCCTGCGTACACCACCCTGGATTGTTCCTCGGGGAGATCATCCTATTCCTTCCTGGCAGCGTATGATGTTTCGTATCCTGCCCATCACGCAGCACCTTGTGCGTGCAAGTATCTACTGGCGGCAGGAGTTCATCGCAAGCGGACTGGTCTACCAGCCCAGTTTGATGGAGGAAGGTATGAAGCTCGCTCGGCGATATCTGGAGAAGCAGGTGCCAGACCCTGTACTTCGGTCAAAGCTCACGCCTCAGTATACCATGGGCTGTAAGCGTGTTCTCCTGTCCGATGACTTTTATCCGTCACTTAGCCAGCCCAACGTCGAGGTCATCACCGAGCGGATTCGCGAGGTGCGGGCGCACAGCATCGTGACTGAGGATGGCAGGGAGCACGAGATCGATACGATTATCTGCGGGACTGGTTTTCATGTGACTGATATGCGCCTCCCTCAGTATGTGTATGGACGTAGTGGACGATCACTTGCTGACATGTGGCACGCCGACCCTCATGCCTATTTAGGCACGACCATCTCAGGTTTTCCCAATCTCTTCTTGCTGATTGGGCCAAATACTGGCCTGGGTCACAATTCAATGATCTACATGATCGAGTCTCAGATCACATATATCCTGGACTGTTTGCGCACAATGGAGCGGCGAAATCTGCTGGCCGTCGATGTACGTGCCGAGATTCAGGAAGCATTCAATGCAGAGGTGCAGCAGCGCATGCAGGGTACGGTCTGGGTTTCAGGGTGTACCAGTTGGTATCTTGATGCTCATGGAAGAAACACAACCCTCTGGCCTGGATTTACCTTTGAGTTCCGGCGCAGGACACGTCACTTCGATCCACAACACTACAACTTGCTTCCTCAGCGAACCACTGCTCTCGTCTAAAAAAGTGCCGCTGTACAGAGTCATATTCCCTTTTCCTTCTTGACAATCTAATTACATTAGACTATAATCTTATTGTAGGAGACAAAAAGCTATTACCATTCAAAAAATGGATCACAGAAAGGAACAACTTATGAATACTCAGTATCTTCCCGTTTCTACCGGTATCCTAGCTTATGATGATCAAGGGAGCGGTCCATTGGTAGTCTGTATCCCCTCGATGGGCGATGTACGCCAGGAGTATCGTTTTCTGGCCCCAATCCTGGTCGATGCGGGCTATCGCGTGGTGACGATGGATGTGCGTGGACACGGCGAATCGAGCGTGGATTGGCCAGATTACTCAGTTGTAGGTATTGGTGCGGATATCCTGGCACTCATTCAACACCTGAACGCCGGACCCGCTTTATTGATAGGTACATCTATGGCTGCCGGTGCGGCAGTATGGGCAGCGGCTGAGGCCGCCGAACTGGTCAGTGGTCTGGTACTCATTGGCCCCTTTGTTCATGATATAGGCCCACTTTGGCCGGGACGTTTACTCTTCACGGTACTGTTTGCCGAGCCATGGGGCCGTGCAGTCTGGAATTGGTACTTTTCCACCCTCTATCCCACACGTCAACCGTCTGATTGGCAGGAGTATAGACAGCACTTGCAGCGCAACCTAGCAGAGCCCGGACGGATGTCGGCTCTGCGGCACATGATCAGGGCCTCGAAGCGGGCATCTGGAGATAGATTGGATCAGGTACACGTGCCTACTCTGGTTATTATGGGTACACGCGACCCGGATTTTAAAAAGCCATCCGAGGAGGCGCAGTGGGTAGCTACTAAGTTGCATGCCCAGGTACACATGATCGAAGGAGCGGGCCACTATCCCCATGCTGAGATGCCAGAACAAGTTGGCCCTGCGCTTCTCTCGTTCTTTCAGCAGATCAAGGAGCCTGCGTCTCATGGCAGCTAGGGCGGGATTAGATCACGCTACAGTAGTGCAAGCAGCGGCGGCTCTGGCAGATCAGCAGGGGTTGGAGGCGGTCAGTCTAGCTACACTAGCGGCCCAGTTGGGGGTGAGGTCTCCCACGCTCTACCACTACGTTGATGGCTTAGCAGGATTACGACGTGAGCTTGCCCTGTTGGGAACACAAGAGCTAACTCATCGACTTGGACGCGCCGTGATGGGCAAGGCGGGCGACGAGGCCGTACTTGCCCTGGCCCATACCTATCGGGCCTTTGTCAAGGAGCATCCCGGTCTCTACGCTGCTACGGTGCAAGCTGCCGACCAGACAGATAGTACACTCGTGGCCGCGCAAAGTGAACTCGTCGAGATTGCCATGCGAACACTGACGGCCTACCATCTGACGGGCACAGAGGCCGTCCATGTGGTACGCATGCTACGTAGTGTCGTTCACGGCTTCGTCACGCTTGAAGGTAGTGGCGGCTTCGGATTGTCTGTGGATCTCGATGAGAGCTTTCGTCGACTGCTCCAAGTGTTCATCCTTGGTCTGCGCCAGTTATCAGTGACCGGCACGCAGGAGAATTTTGTAGTAGGTGGTTAGGCTTGGTTACCTGCATGAACATGAATTGTTGTGCAGGTGTTGAAGAAAGGAACTATATATGGTACTCATATTGATCAAAAACGCGAATGTGGCTTTGCGCTTCCTGTAGCCAATAATGCATCTTTGCCATTGAAATTACGCGATATTACTTGACATTACACGGATATACACGATATAATCATAATAGTGCAGTTTATTGCATGGAGATACTGACCATCTGCGAGCAATGGCGGCGCAAAGCTTAAGATAAATAACCTTGCTCCTCAACTACCAAACATAGGGGCGGTAACGGGAGGCATTAACTGGTAGAGGAGAAAGTTCTATAGATACGTGAGGTGATGTATGTATAAGAAAGGTCCAACTTTTCTGAAGGTGTATGTGATTCCTGTGTTGCTGCTCAATCTGATTGTAATCGGCTGGAGTGTCATTACTGCGTATACAACATATGGATGGCTGAGCTATCTCGGCTATGCAGTAATCGTTACAGTGGGTCTATACCTGTACTTGATATACCTGGATGGCTACCTTCACTAGTTTTGTCCAACCTTTTTCCCATTAGCTCTTCATTTCCTTTAATAGGCTGACATATCCACGCCAGAGCTGGTTCCTGAAATACACCGGCTCTGGCGTGATCGTTTGCTGCACCTGAGCATGCCTGACAAACATTGGAAGTTTCCAATCTGTTTCCAATATAAAATCAAGATCGATGCCCTATGCTTAGGTACATAGAAAAGAAAATCTGGAGCCATTTATGAAAAGAAGCGGCTTTACTACCCACGACCCTGATGGCTCACATTTTAGCGAAGAGATCTTTTTCAGAACTGATCTGCATATATTAGAAAGAAGAACATAATGGAAACAAATCCTTACGATTACGATACAAGAGCTTCGTGGACAGCACAACAAAATCAACCCTATGAAGGCGATTATGTCGCAGTACGCACCGCTCAGCAGCGGCCCCCGGTTCCCCAAAATCAGGGAGTGAAACAACAAGGTGGAGTGCAGAAACCCAAAGCGCCCAAGCCTATGCCAAAAGCGCGAGCACTAGCCCTGGCCCACACGTTGAAGAAGTGGGTTGTCGCCACTTCCCTGCTGGGATTTCTCTCATTCAACGGGCTGATCGCCTTTCACCAGATCGGTAACACAACCAGCCAGTCTACTTCGACATCGTCAAAGACTTCTCAGACGACCACGGCGATCTCATCTTCATCAGCAAAGTCATCAGCAACATCTTCTTCTCAGAAGAGTAGTGGCTTTTTCAAGCAACAAGGAGGGAGCAGCATTGGAAGCAGCAGTTCTTCGCAAACGCCTGTTAGCGGGTCTAGCGTCTCTTAACGATACTACTCTTCCCGGCATGCGTCGTGAGTTTCGAGCGATGGGAATGACGATTTCTCTCCTTACTGCGGGCCTGCTCGTGTGTGAGGATGGAAGAGAGGAAACCGCGAAGCTGTGGCCGGTACACCTGATGGAGGAATAACGATGAACATTACAAGTATCTGGCAAAATGTAACCTGGGATGTCGCACGGGCAGGAGGATTTACTGCCTACGTATTACTCACTCTGGCGGTGGTCGCGGGGCTGGCACTTTCGACAAAGTTGCAATCACCCAGCCGTTGGCCTCGCTTGCTCAATAGCGAACTGCATAACTTTCTCACCCTGCTGAGCACGATCTTTGTCGCGGTGCATGTGCTAGCGGTTTGGGTGGATCCTTTCACCCACTTTGGCTGGAACGAGGTCTTCATTCCGTTCGTGAGCCATTATCGTGCGATATGGATGGCTCTGGGCATTGTGTCCTTGTATCTGGGTATCGCCATCGGCATCAGCACCTGGCTGCGCCCACGTATTGGTTACATCTGGTGGCGACGCTTGCACGTCCTGACGATTGGTATCTATGCCCTGGCGACTATTCATGGAATTGGTACCGGCAGTGATACTCAGACCTGGTGGGGATTAGGCATCTACCTTGTTAGCATCATCCTCGTGGGTTCGCTCCTCTGGCAACGGCTGGCTGCTTCTAAGAACAAGCACAAGCAGAGTAGCACATCTCTTCCCTCTCGCAGCACGAATACCACTCCTCGCAGCCAGACTCCCAACAGAGCCAGAGTTACAGCAGCACCTGTGGCAAGTCAAAGGCGATCAGAGGTTGCGCGTATGAAATGAAAAGAAGGAGGGTCCACATCAAGCGTAGATGTGGACCCTCCTGGCGTCTTACAGGAAGGTTTTTGGAGAAGAATAGAGACTATCGCGTAGGGGCAGGGTCCTACGCGATGTTGTGTCTCCACTCGCAAAAAACCTACCCGCGTAAGCTACTAAAACTGGGGAGGTGGGGGAGTTTGTCCCGTGTAATCGCCGATCACGAAGGCGGTATAGGGAGCGTTGCACTGATTAAAGCCATTACCTGGAACATTGAGCATGCCATACTGGAACACGATTTCCTTTTCAGGCTCAATGATGATGGCACGATCATTGAACTGGTCAGCAATACTAATATTTCCGTTAGCCAGTTTCACCGCATTCGTCGGAAGAGGACTGGAATTACTACCCGATTGCTTATTGGTGAAGTATTGGAAGACTATGTGTTTGTCTTGCGTTACCTCAATAATGCGGGCATGACCAGAATCGACAATCAGCGTATCGCCATTGGGCAGCCGACTGGCAAAGGCGGCCGCTATGATTCCCTTGCTATACTGCCACACGATCTCGCCACTGCGCGTGATTTCGATCACCCGGTTGTTGTTCTCATCAGCGATGAGGATGTGCCCATTGGGAAGCAGTTCGGCGCTGTTTGGACTGTTGAGTGCACCGCGACCGGAAGTTGGGCCATACTGGAAGACGATCTTCTTGCTGAACCTGCCCACTTCGATCACGCGGTTATTGCCTTGATCGACGATCATAATGTTGCGGTTGGGCAACTGGATCGCAAACACTGGGACGTTCAACTGGTTGGGACCAGAGCCAGTCACTCCGGCTTGCCCATATTGCCACACGATGTTACCGCCCTGATCAACGACGATGACACGATTGTCGACACAGCCATTAGGCAAGAGAGGGTCAGCACCTGCAGGAATGCCAGTTCCAGCCAGTAAGGTCAAGCCGCCCGAGAGGCGCTCGGCATCGTTGAGCCCGATAATTGCACCGGGACCAGGATTGCAGAGGGTGGGGTCACCCGAACCAAAGCTCCACACAATCTGCTTCTGGCGGTTCACTTCAATCGCACGGTTGTTGAACTGGTCTGAGATAAGCACATTTCCTGGAGTGTTGAAGCCATCTGAGGCATGCACTTGGTGATGACTGAAAATGAAGACAGCGATGGCAAAGCTCGAGATGAGCAGGATCGAAGCCATGATCCCGAATGGAAATGAGAGGCGCCGCTGCGAGAAAATCATTGTTTTGGTCTCTCCTTTCAAAATAAGAAAGATTACGTAGAAATAGATATGTGTCAATAGAAGAATGTTTACCAGATTGACGTTTACACGAAATGCCTCACTGAGTAGGCAAGAAATGCAGGCTCGAGGGAAGAGCAGAATGGTTGTGATCTGGTTAAGTTTGGGTTGTGATTTCATGAGGCGTAAGGCATTTCATAACCTTGAAAGCGGTTTCTCCGGTCTCTTTCCCTGTTGTGCTGCGACTAAGCTTGATTGCTTAATGCTCTTGCAGAAATGTTCGCACCATAGCCATGTATTGTTCGAAAACCACGTTGTGAATGAGGTGGCCGGTATTCTCAAAGTACACAATCTTGATATTGGGTTGCTCTGAGGGTACCTCACGATAGGTTGGTTGGGTTGCGGGTGCCGGGAAGGCAAAAGAATGCTGCATAATCAGGGCGGGACAGGTGACTCGCTTGAGCAGTTCAGTCAAATTGTTCTGCTCTGCAATTGTCCAGACCGGTGAATTGTCTCCAGCTAGTTCAAGGTCAAACAGCGCGTAGCCTTCGACGGCTGGCACGTATTCTTCTTCAGGCCAGAGTTTTCCTCCTGTTACTGGAAGGAGGTATGGCATGGCAGCAACCAGGCGTTCCTCGTGGCTCATGGTTCTGAGTTGCTGAAGCCAGGCGTAAAACTGTCGGCTCCAAGCTCGGAAGCCTTCCGATTTTGCCAGATCGGCAGGGCTGCGATCGACGCCCCAGCCCTCGACGATGAAGGAATGTACCAGTTCAGGATGCTCTGCCGCCAAGTGTAGAACTGTTGCGCCACCTTGCGATAGGCCAAGGATGCGTGGGTGATCCAGCTTGAGGGGCTGAATGAGGGCAGCTACGTCCTCTACGAGCAAACGGGTGGAAAATCCGTTAGTGATTCCTTCTGAGTGACCATGCCCTCGTGCATCAGGCATGATGACATCGTAGTCTCCTTCGAGTTCTTTGGCGACATGGAGCCAGCCTAACCCGTAAGAATTGAAGCCATGCAGGAGTAGCAAAGGCGACTTCTTAGTGTTGCCTGTGCGATAGTAGTGTTGGTGAATGCCATTGGCGAAGATGTCGCCTTCGTGCCAGTGCGTTGGAACGAGTTCGGCAATGGGACGATAGCTCTTCACCTCATCTTCTTGCTCAGCAAACATAAATGGTGGTTGTGCGTTCATAATGGATATCCTTTCTGTTTCAGACTAAAACTGCTGCATAGATTTGGCTTTGGAACATACTGTTCATGACCCTGGCACTATTCTAAGCCATGACGTTACGTCATGGTCAAGCTCTTTGTTTCGTAAACTCATTCATTGAAGACGAGGGCGGCGCATTCCCCTCGCCTTTAGGCAGGGGCTAGCCGCCCTTGACATCTATGGTGTACCATACTACAATACATGGTATGGAAGAACAACATACCAAACATGTTACTTACAAGATAGGCTACCATTTTGTATGGTGTCCTAAATATCGGAAGAGTATTCTGACCGGCAAGATTGCCGTGTTTGTGGAGTCGGAAATACGACGGTTGTGTGATGCGCACAAATGGACAATCGGCGCACTCACTCTTCAAGAAGATCATGTCCACCTGTTTATCAGCACGCCTCCATCCGTAGCCCCGTCGCTCATAGCTAATACCCTTAAGGGGATTACGGCAAGGCAGGTCTTTAAGAACTATCCCGAGGTCAAAAAGCAACTCTGGGGAGGCTCGTTCTGGTCAAGAAGCTTTTATGTCGGGACGGTTGGTGACCTGACAGAAGCCACGGTACGCGCCTACATCGAATTGGGGCAAAGCTAATGCGCAAGACCTTTAAGTTCCGGATCTATCCCAATAAGGCAATGGAAAAGAAGCTCTACTTCACGCTCAATCGGTGTCGCGAATTGTACAACGCAGCCCTCTCTGAAAGGCGTGATGCCTACCGCTATGCGGGGAAGAGTGTCAGTTACTCTGATCAACAAAATGAGCTCCCTGAGATCAAACGAGAAATTCGGGAAGAATACCAGGACATTGCCGCACATGTGTTGCAGGATGTGCTCAGACGATTGGAGAAAGCCTTCCAAGCTTTCTTCCGACGTCTTGCCAATGGGGAGAAACCGGGATATCCTCGGTTTAAAGGACGGGATCGCTATGATAGTTTCACGTACCCTGATGGTGCAGGGTGGAAGTTTGATGGGAAGTCCTTGCATCTCTCCAAAATTGGGAGTGCTCAGGTCAAGTTACACCGTCCGCTAGAAGGCCAGATTAAAACGATCACGATCAAACGTGAGGTGGATCAGTGGTACGTTGCGTTTTCTTGTGAGATGACAGATGTCCCTCCGTTGCCCGTTTCGTATGAGGATGTGGGCATAGACTTAGGCGTGACCCATCTGGCAACCTTGTCCAATGGGGAAATGATTGAGCATCCACGTTTCTATCGCCAGGCGAAGCAGACCCTGGAGAAAAGACAGCAGGCAGTATCTCGAAAAAAGAAAGGCAGTCATCGACGCGAAAAAGCCAAACGGCTGATGGGAAAAGCTCATCGCAAGATACGCAACCAACGGAAAGACTTTTTGCACAAACAATCGCGCAAGATAGTCAACCGCTATCAGGTGATTGTTTTTGAGGATATCAAAATCAGCAACCTGGTCAAACGACCCAAAAGCGTGAAGGACGAGGAAACAGGGCAGTATCTCCCCAATGGAGCGGCTGCAAAAGGGGGCTTAAACAAATCCATTTTAGATGCGGGTTGGGGAGCCTTTGTTCACATGTGTTCTGTCAAAGCGGAAGAAGCTGGTCGGACACTGGTCAAAGTCAATCCGCAGTTCACCTCTCAGATCTGCTCCGGGTGTGGCACAGTGCGCAAGAAAGACCTTTCAGAACGCTGGCATAGTTGCGACTGTGGAGCTGAGCTAGATAGAGATGTCAACGCGGCAATCAATATCCTGGCACGAGGAAACACACAACTGGCTCGGACGGAGCCGACGCGGGCAACTGCGTAGAAGCCCCCTGCCGATCACGGCGGGGAGTACGTCACATAGCAGAGAATATGTTATATGATAGTGTATGTACTCAAGCGGCTTATCAGGTCATCGAGATAAAGTGAGGCTTATTATGTACATTTATTATGTCCTGCGTGGCACACAGGCAGGCAAAAGAGTAGAGCTTGACGGCGGCATTGACGAAGAGAACTTCCCTAGCATCGATCTCAGCGATGGTCGAGCCATTTTGACCTATCTCGAAAAGCAAATCAATTCAGATTCTCGCACAGCAGGCAACTGGGAAGCAGCTGACCTGACCGACTCTTTCTTCGACCGCGACGACAACTACATCAACTTCAATGGTCGCTGGATGCGCCGCTCTGATGCTCCGTGGCGCAAGGATAAGGATAATTAAGAAAAATAAGCACTACCTTAAAGATTGCTGAGAGTTTTCCTCATCTTATAAGATTTCCTTGTGTATCAGGGACTCATCTGTTATTCTCTTTACAGATGTAAATACTATTGCGGTGTAATCTTTAATGCGCCGCCTGCTCAGCAAAGACATAGAAAGGTTATGTACGATGATCTTACGCCAATCTACAGGACGCGCACGCGGTTTAGCAGCTATGAGTCCAGAAAGACGTCGAGAAATTGCCAGCAAGGGAGGGCGCACCTCTCAAGCTCGCGGCACTGCTCACCAATGGACACCTGAAGAGGCTTCAGTCGCAGGTAAAAAGGGCAGCGCCCGTTACGCTCGCAGGCGCGAAGCAGTACAACCATAGCCTGTCGGCTTATGCACTGATCATACTACTGCTTGTACCCCATCGTCATCATTATTACCTTAAAGAAGTATTTTCTCTGAAGTAGGGCAAATCAAAGGGAAATAATTTGCCCTCTTTAATTTTAATGATCTACCCCCTCGATCTCCGCTTTCGCCCTTTGATTGCCATGCGCTGCGGCCCAGCGCAACACTTCACCTGCCAGATAGAGCGAACCGGTGGCGCAAATCATATCGTGTACATCAGCCAATTTTAGTGCAAGATCCATCGCTTGAGTGCTCTGGGATGTAGCATATATCTTCATACCCGGAGCATATTTCGCAAATACTGCTTCCATCTCTTCAACTCTAGCCATACGTGGATTAGCCACCATTGTCAGTACTACTGTATCCACCCCTGCACCGACCAGGACACGCACGATGCCCTCCAGGTCTTTATCACGTGCCACACTCAATACCACAATGACTCGTTGATACACAAAGATACTCCCCATCGCTTCCATCAGCTTCTGCACTGAATCGGCATTATGTGCTCCATCAACGATTATGGTCGGCTCATATCCGATCACCTGTAAACGCGCAGGCCAGTAAGCCCTTTGCAAGCCTTCGCGCAGTGCCGCTTCATCCCACATTATCCCCTTTTTACGCAGCATCTCTAAAGTGGCTAGTGCCGCCGTGGCATTCTCAATCTGATAGCGACCGGCCAGCGATATCTCCAATCCGCTATAGGTATGTTCAGGTGTATGTACCGTAAAACGTTGACGTTCGACCGTTGAACTCTCCACTCTATATACATAATCAAGAGGTGGTAATTTTCCTGTACTAACTTCTGCCTTTGCAGCATCCGCCTCAGCAGGCCCGACGCGTACTAGCTTCGCATGCTCTCGCCTGCTTACATCTGCAATGACCAGCAGAGCTTCTGGCGATTGGGCAGACGTCACCACTATCCCGCCAGGCTTAATGATACCAGCCTTCTCTGTCGCAATCTCTGTCAATGTATGACCTAAAATTTGCATATGATCATAACTAATCGAAGTAATCACGGAAACTACCGGATGGGTCACGTTGGTCGCATCCAGTCGACCACCCAGCCCAACTTCGAGCACAGCGTGTTGCACGTGCTGTCGTGCAAAATAGAGCAAGGCCAGAGCTGTAGCTATTTCATATGTAATAAATGGCCCGAATTGCCCTTGTGCCTGTAGCCGCTCGGCCACTGGGCGTATCTCCGTCAACAGTTCTGCCGCCTCATCTTCGCGAAGCAACTGCCCGTTAACTCGTATACGCTCACGAAAGGTATGCAAATCAGGCTGCGTATAGAGACCCGTATGCAGACCTGCCTGCCGCAACACGTGCTCAATAAATACTGCCGTTGACCCCTTTCCCTTCGTTCCGGCGATCAACGTGGAGGTATAACTTTGCTGTGGGTTACCCAACTGCTTCAACAACGCCGCCTCACGCCGCAAATTTTCTTCAGGATTGCGCGTATATGGCCCGCCACGCTCAAAATTGCTTAAACTGTATAAATATGCTAACGCTTCCTGGTAATTCATAGGCTTGCCTGTCGCGAAGTCCGTACAACCGCATCACTCATTTTCACCACACGCATCATCTCATGTACATCATGTATACGCACAATATCTGCACCCTGTGCAATACCGAGAGCGACGGTCGCGGCTGTGCCTTCAACCCGCTCGGAAGGAGGTAGGTTGCCCAAGACCAGTCCAATCGTCGATTTGCGTGATGTCCCTAACAAAAGCGGACGTCCCAGAGCCCGCAATTCCCCCAGCCGATGTAGCAAGGTCAAATTTTCGTCCGGCGTTGTCCCAAAACCAATGCCTGGATCAATAATCAAGTGTTCCCATGCTACTCCGGCACCTAGGGCCAAGTCTATGCTCGCCGCCAAGAAGCGTAGCACATCGCTTACAATCTCATGCTTCTGATACCCACGCATATTTGCCATAAGTACTATCGGCACGCGCCGTTCGCTCACCAAGGCTGCCATATCTGGGTCCTTATGTAAGCCCCAGATATCATTCACCATGCATGCACCCGCATCAAGTGCTTGCCGTGCTACCTCAGCCTTATATGTATCAATCGAGATGATTACCTCTGGGGGGAGTGTAGCAAATAATGCCTGGATAACGGGTAGCACCCGCGCCAACTCCTGCTTCAATGAAACAGGAAGCGCATGCGGACGCGTCGATTCTCCGCCTACATCGATCATTGTCGCCCCTTCGCGCACAAATGCCTGCGCCTGTGCAACGGCCCGTTCAACAATTACCTCTTGTGGGAGTGACTCAACCGCCAGCCCATCTCCCGCAAACGAATCGGGGGTGACGTTGATAATACCCATCACATAGGTTCGCTGGCCCCAATCCAAACGATGATGCGCCCAAGTTGTTGGCGATAAATTTGCTGGCATAAACAGATATTCCCCTTCACAAAAAAGAACCTCACCCCCATCATATCCTCTAGATTGCAGCAATGCAAACACCTATGCTATACTAGCCCTGAGAGCGGATTTTAAATCTTCACAAAAGACGCTCCTTTTTCACACTCAAACGGGGAAGTCGCAGACCTATGCAAGATACTAGGGAAATTAAACAGCGTCGAAAAAATATTAATGCTGCACGCCGTTGTCATGAATGCTCGGAAGAAGCTCTTGGGCGTTGCCCAGACTGTCATCATAGTTTTTGCCAGGAACATTTTCCTAAGCAGCAACACTCTCCTTGCGCCGAAAAGCAAATGAAAATGGCCCAAACCCAGGTTTGCTATGTATGTAATGTACAAACGTATCCTGATCAGTGGTCTACCTCGCGAACCTCACACTTCATTGACCAGTACCGTTGCAAAGGGTGTGGTCGCCACATCTGCGACGAACTGCATACACAGCGCAAAATCGACGACGTGTATATTGTTCGTGAAGGTCTTCGGGGACACCGCTACCAGTACACGACGCGCTATTGTGACCTGTGCTCCCCTCTTTACCGTGTTGGGGGCATCAAAGGGCTGGCTCGCTGGGTTGTCATCATCGGTACCGCCGCGGTTACTATCTTTTTCTATCTACACCATTAAGTACGTTATATACAAGGAAGGAAGCACAGAGTGCCCACATGGCCCTATCACCTACCATACAACCAGCACTACTGCGTCACCAAGCTGCAATAATGTCCGCACTGCATCAGGTAGTTTACACTGCCATCAAGACCGCCACAGCTTCTGGCGCACCAGACCTGACATCTTTCTATGGGCAGATGCAATATCATCTAGGTTGGGTCGATGCGGATCTCACTCCAACGACCAGCAATCCCGGCAAGCTCTTGCGTCCTACCCTGCTCCTGCTCGCCTATGAGGTGGCGGGCGCAGCTGGCCTGGACACATCCGACGCCGACTATCTACGCCGCGCCCTGCCAGCTGCTGCCGCTATTGAACTCACGCATAACTTTACGCTCATTCATGACGACATTGAAGATAGTGATGCCGAACGTCGCCACCGTTCCACCCTCTGGAAGCTATGGGGCGTTCCCCAGGCCATCAACACTGGAGATGGCCTGTATGCATTGGCTCGTTTGACCCTCTGGGGCGTCTTGAAGGAGGGTGTAGATGGCCTAACTGCTGTCCGGCTTGGAGCAGCTCTTGACCACGCCTGCCTCATGCTTTCTGAAGGGCAATATCTGGATATCAGCTTCGAGCAATCGCTGCATATTTCTGTTGCGAGCTATGTTAACATGATCCGTCGCAAAACGGCTGCCCTCATGAGTTGTGCCGCCGAAATGGGTGCTTTACTAGGGACCTGTGACTCCCAAACCATTGATCGTCTACGCAACTTTGGGAATGCTATGGGCATCGCCTTTCAGGTCCGTGACGATTTGCTCGGCGTCTGGGCCAGCACCGCCGAACTTGGCAAAACACCCGCCGGGGACATCTACCGCCGCAAGAAAAGCTTACCCATCCTGCATGCCTTGGAATACGCCACTCCCGACGATCAGCACGTTTTACGAGACATCTATCAGCAGAAAACACCTGTCACAAGTGAACAAGTGAGCCAGGTGCTGGCTATCCTTGAACGCACCGAAACTCAAGCCTATTGCCGTGCCTTCCTCGCCGAACAGTGCCACGTAGCATACTCGGCTCTCAGAAGTGTCCCTCGCCTCTCGAATGTAGTATCTACCCGCGCTCTCGACGATATGCACACGCTGGTCTATTTCGTGGAAGAAGCTGCTCAAGGATAGGAAAAGGCAAGCAGTTTAGCAGTTTGACAACATTTGACTATTCACTTCATAATAACAAAAGAGACTTTTTACTTAAGGCAAGGTTCAAAGAGAGGCAATCTGGTTTGACAATGATTGCCTCGTGTGAGCAGAGAAGTATCAAGTTCATTTGAACCTTGCCTAATAAATGAGGTGAGGGATCACAGCTATGTCACGACCTATCTACATTATTGGACATAAAAGTTCAGACCTGGACTCGGTGGCTTCCGCTTATGCCTATGCACGCCTGTTACAATTACAAGGCGAAAATCAGGCTGTTGCCGCACGTAACGGGGAACTGAAACCAGAGATTCGCTTTGTACTTGAGCGTTACCAGGTAGAGCCGCCAGAGGTTCTTGATGACGTTTATCTCCAGGTGCGTGATGTCATGCGCCGTGGTATCACTTGTGCATACATAGATCAACCTCTGCTGGAAGCCGGACAGCTCCTGCAGGAGCATAACCGTCGTTCAATGCCGGTCATCGACGCAGATAACAAAGTCCATGGAGTTATCGCCGTTGAAGACCTTGCCAAGCTCTTTTTTAACGATCTCGATCCACGCTCGGTCAACCGCGTGCAGCTTCACCGCGACAATATCGTGAGTGTCCTCAAAGGGCGCGTGTTGGTAGAGGGGCAACGCAAACTGGGTAACCGTGTCCTCGTCGGGGCAATGCAAGCGGAGAGCATGGCCGATTACATTGAGCCAGGCTGTTTAGTCGTATTGGGAGATCGCGAAGATGCTCAACTCACAGCTATTGAGCACGGAGCCGCCGCATTAGTAATTACAGGTGATCTGCTGGTTTCATCACGCACCCTGGCTGCCGCAAAAAAACAAGGTGTCCTCGTCATCAGCACGCCTCATCATACTTTTACCGTCGTGCGCCTGATCAATCTGAGCATTAGCGTTCAGGATATAATGTATCGCGATTTTGATTACTGCCATCCCGAAGAGCAAATGAGCGAGGTACAGCGTAAGCTTGCACGTCGTCGTTCTCTACCAGTCGTGGATGCTGAAGGCAAACTCGTAGGCTATCTTTCACGTACTGACCTGCTCAATGCTCGCCCTAAAAGAGTGGTGCTGGTCGATCATAATGAGCAATCCCAAGCGGTCGATGGTATCGACGAAGCTGAACTGCTCGGCATTATCGATCATCACCGTATTGCCGATGTACATACAAACAAACCGATTATGTTCCGTGCCGACCCCGTTGGCTGTACAGGCACGATCATCACCGGTTTGTATCATGAAGCAGGCATAGACATCCCCCGTGAGGTGGCCGGTCTACTTCTCGCCGGGTTGCTCTACGATACCCTCATCTTGCGTTCCCCCACCTGCACGCCACGCGACGAGCGTGTTGCCGATGAATTAGCTCGCATTACCGGCGAAGATATCGAGCGATATGGCCAAGAAATTTTCGCCGCCGCCGCCGCTGACCTGAATGCACGATCGGCCACAGAACTGCTTACCTCCGACTTCAAAGAATTCTCTGTAGGCAATACTAAATTTGCTGTTGGTACCGTTGAAACCGCCAGTCCAGCCACTATCGAGAAGCGGACTGATGAACTACTCTCAACTATGCAACAGCTCAGTAAGCAACGCGGCTACAGTTGCTTCCTCTTCATGATTGTCGATATCATTAACATGCGATGCACGCTCCTCATCTGGGGCGGCGAAGAGGCCGTCTCCCAAGTCTTCGGTACACCGCTACAAGCTGACGGTCATACAATTGTCGTTGATGGGCTTGTCTCACGCAAGAAACAACTTGTTCCACAACTGAACCGTATTCAGGCCACCATGCAGGAAAGCTCCTGAGGGTTGTAAACATCTCGCGGTTTTCAGCATGTCTGATACATTTGGGCGGACAATATCACAAAGATATCACATAAGCATGCGTTGTAACACCTGTTCGGTAGAGAGGGACAATTTGACCATCAGAAGCAGATAATCGACTGTGTCTTTGTTACGAAAATTACTTGTCAGAAGACAAACACTATGTTAAACTAGAGTGTAGCTTCCATACCTCTCGTGAGGAATCTGTACCTCGTATACCATTTGGTTTCTTGATGAGGCCAACATTTGGAGCGGTCAATGCTGACACGCTTATTTATCTTGTACCTTTAAGGAGGGCATTTCTTGTCGTGAGTAACTATATCTGGGTTCCTATTATTGTAGGGCTTCTCACGGTGGCCTTTGCGGGCTATCTTGCGAACTTTGTCCTACGCAAAGACACGGGCACACCTGCAATGCAAAAAGTGGCGAACGCTATTTTCGCAGGTGCTATGGCCTTTCTCAACCGGCAGTATCGTACAATCGCCATTCTTGCCATTTTTGCCGCCATCATTGTAGCCATCGTACTGGCCGCACTTGGGCAAGGTGATCTCTCAGCAAGGCTCAGCCTAGCATGGCATACCGCCGTCGCCTTTTTGATCGGCGCACTCTGCTCTGGCATCTCTGGCTTCATCGGTATGTACGTGGCGGTAAAATCGAACAGCCGTACCGCCAGTGCCGCAACCCGTAGCCTTGGTGAAGCCCTCATGGTCTCACTGCGTGGTGGTGCTGTCTCAGGTTTCCTGGTGGTTGCACTCTCTCTTCTGGGCGTATCGCTGGTCTTCACCGCCTATGGTGGTCTCACACATCCTGAACTGGCCCCTTCGCTCATCGTCGGCTTTGGCTTCGGTGCTAGCTTTGTCGCCCTTTTTGCACAGCTTGGCGGCGGTATCTACACCAAAGCAGCCGATGTCGGTGCTGACCTCGTCGGTAAAATAGAAGCCAACATCCCTGAAGATGATCCCCGCAATCCCGCCGTCATTGCAGACCTCGTGGGTGACAACGTTGGTGACTGCGCCGGTCGTGGTGCTGACCTCTTCGAGTCCACAGCAGCAGAAAACATCGGTGCCATGATTCTTGGTGTGGCACTTTTTCTTGTGACAAAGAATGTTAGCTGGATTCTCTTCCCATTGGTCGTACGCGCCTTCGGTCTCATTGCTTCCGCAGTCGGCTTGCTTTATATCCGTCCATCGGTCGTCACTGAGCCTGACAAAGCCGCCGGTAAAGACCCAGGTGAAATCGCCATGCACCAGCTGAGCATTGGCTATATCATTACCTGTGCCCTCTCTGTGATCGGTGTTTTCCTGGGTAGCTACCTCCTGCTGAACGGTAGCGGTGTTACAGGAAATTACGGCATTGATCCCTGGGTGTGGTTTGGCTTGGCAGGTACTGTCGGTATCCTTCTGAGCATTGCCTTCGTATACATTACACAGTACTACACCGCCGGCACATGGCGTCCAGTACGTGAAATCGCAGCCGCAACGCTGACTGGTCCAGCCACAACGATCATCACAGGTATCGCTGTTGCGTTTGAGTGTGTTGCTCTGCCTGTACTGGCTATCTGTGGTGCTCTGTATCTCTCTTTTTTCCTGGGTAGCCAGGTCCAGGTACACATTCCTCACGAATTAGCCGGAAGCATCTCTAGTGTAATCAACATCGGTGGTATCTTCGGTACTGCCGTTGCCACGATGGGTATGTTGATGAGCTGTGCATATATTCTCGCCATGGACACCTTCGGCCCCATCACCGACAACGCTGGTGGTATCACTGAGATGGGGGGTCAGGCCGAGTCTGTGCGCGATATCACTGATGCACTTGACGGCGTCGGCAACACCACAAAGGCGTTGACCAAGGGTTACGGTATCGGTTCCGCTGCTCTGGCAGCCTTCCTACTCTTTAGTGCTTACCTGGATGTCCTCTTCTCCTATAAGCACAATCCCGCAGTCTACCGCGTCGATCTGGCCGATATCTCCGTCTTCATTGCAGCCCTGATCGGTATCACGCTGATCTTCTTCTTCAGTGCTCTGGCAATCCGCGCCGTTGGTGCTGCCGCCAAGCGTATGATCGAAGAGGTACGCCGCCAGTTCCGTGCGGAGCCAAAGATTATGGCCGAAAATCCGGCAGATCGTGTTGATCCTGACTATGCTCGCTGCGTAGATATCAGTACTCGTGGCGCACTACGAGCTATGGTTCTCCCTGGTATTGTGGCTGTGTTCACCCCCATCCTCGTTGGCGTTATCCTTGGTCCACAAGCCGAGGCTGGTATGCTGATGGTAGGTACCATGGGTGGCATCGTCCTCGCCCTCTTCCTCAACAATGGTGGTGGTGCCTGGGACAATGCCAAGAAGTACATCGAAGCTGGCTACCTGCGTGTCAACGAAGCTGGTGAAATGGTTGATCGCCTCGATCCCAAAGGTGAAGTTCGGGGCAAGAAGTCCGAGCCACACAAAGCTAGTGTTGTTGGCGATACCGTTGGCGATCCCTTCAAGGATACTGCTGGCCCATCGCTCCACGTCCTGATCAAGTTGCTCAGCACGATCACGCTGGTGCTGGCTCCTTTGTACGTGTTTTTGCACCCATAGGTTCCTAACAAGCATATAACCAGAAAAAAGCACTCTATCCATTTAAGGATGGGGTGCTTTTATGTAAATGTATTTCTTGGGGGAAGATTATGCATGACACATGCTTCAAACAGAAGGTAGGTATCACATCCCTAACATATATCCTGGTGATATGTATCCTGCTCACAGGATGCACTATCAATGTGCTACCCAATAGCTCCAACCAACCTTCCTGCTCAAATCCTTGCACAATTGGCTCAGGTGCCCAGAACGTCCAGGTGTTCGTTGAGCCAGAGGCAGGTGAGCAGCCCATTCTCAGTGCTATACAGTCTGCCAAAAAGTCTATCTGGCTAGAAATGTATCTTTTGACCGATCACAATGTACTTCGCGCCCTGGAAGAAGCAGCTAATCGGGGTATCGATGTACGTGTTATGCTGGAGCCACATCCCTTTGGTGGCGGCAGTTCACCGGCACGCACGCTGGATCAGCTGAATGCTGCGGGGGTCAAAGCACAGCCAAGCAGCCCTGCTTTCTCCTTAACCCATGAAAAGGGTATGATTATAGATGGCACAACTGTATATATCATGACCTCAAATTTCACTCGTTCGGCCCTCGGCGGTAGCAGTGGGAGCAATGGCATCAGTAACCGAGAATATGACATCATCGACGGCAATTCAGTAGATGTTGCAGCTATAACAGCCATCTTTGAGGCCGATTGGAACCATTCTACTGCTGCATTTAATGACCCCAACCTCGTTGTTAGCCCTGTCAACTCCCGTAATGCCTTTCTCACACTCATCAACAGTACTCATAGTACACTGCTGCTTGAAACAGAAGAAATGAACGATACGGTTATCGAACAGGCCCTGATCAATGAGGCTCAACACGGTATTCACGTGCAGGTCATTCTGCCAGCGCCTCGAGGCTCCTCAACAGACACAAATAGTCGGGGTATGGCTACTCTTCGGCAAGGGGGCGTGCAGGTACGCGAAGATGCTCGGTTCTATATGCATGCTAAAATGATCGTCGTCGATGGGCAAAGAGCGTTTGTTGGCTCGGAAAACATCTCAGCGCAATCTCTTGACCACAACCGCGAACTGGGCCTTCTTGTGGCTGATGCAGGTGTCTTACAGACACTCCAACAGACATTTCAAGGGGATTGGGCAGACTCGCATTAAGCGTGGTACGATAACAACAAAACACATAGGGAGGAGCCTTGATGGTTACAGAAATTGCTATCTTTACTGCTGTAACAGGCAAAGAAAGCGAACTGGGCAAAGCGATTCTTCGCGGTCTGGACGTGATTCGCCAGCACCCAGGATGCGTCTCGGCACGCGTAGAACGTTGTATAGAAAACCCCAGGCAGTATATGCTTATCAACGTCTGGACGTCCCTTCAAGCGCACTTGCAGGATTTTCGTGGTGGTGCACTCTACCCTGAATGGCGCAGCCACATCAACGGTTTATTTGAGGAAAATCCTACTGTTTTCCATTACGAACCTTTTTAGGATGAGCATAATATTATGGAGAAATACGCACAACAACAATCAGCAGAACAGAATAAACAGTCAGATGCAACTACAGCCCCATCGTTAGCACAAATGGGTTCCAGTGCTGAAGAGCAACTGGCCGCTCACGTTGCCCAGCTCCGCCACCAGATCGAAGAGGCCAACTATCAATATTACGTTCAAGATAATCCTCTCATAACCGATGCGGAATATGACCAGTTGATGCGCGAGCTTCTGAAGATTGAGGAAGAGCATCCAGAGCTACAATCGCCTGACTCACCTACACAACGGGTGGGTGCTGGTCCAGTACAGGATGTCCAACAGCGTCACCATCCTGTACCTATGCTCAGTCTTGCTAATGCACGTAACGAAGAAGAGTTACGTGCATGGCACAAACGCGCTCAAAATATTTTGCCGAACGCTACTTTTGAATATGTGTGCGAACTGAAAATTGATGGGCTGGCCATGGCTCTGACGTATGAGCAGGGCAAACTTACCATCGGTGCTTCACGTGGCGATGGTATGACCGGTGAAGACTGGACGCCCAATGTGCGCACAATCCACACCATTCCACAGAAGCTGCGCGGCGACAAGATACCCGATAAGGTTGAGGTACGTGGCGAAATCTATATGTCCACCAAAAGCTTTGAAAAGCTTAATGAACAGATGCAGAATGAGAAGCTCTTCGCCAATCCGCGCAATGCTGCCGCCGGTTCATTGCGCCAGAAAGATGCACGCATTACTGCGACCCGCCACCTGAACTTCTTCGCTTACCAGATCGGCTATATTCAAGGCATGGACTTCCATACTCAATGGGAAGCTTTGCAGTTGATACGCGATTGGGGTTTTCCTGTTAACCCGCATATTCAACTCGCTCGAAGCCTCGATGAGGTTCTTGACTACTGTAAAAAATGGGAAAACGAACGTTTTAACCTCCCCTATGAGATCGACGGTGTTGTCATCAAGATTAACGACCTTGCTCAACAGCAGGAGTTGGGGACGGTCGCACACGATCCGCGTTGGGCCATCGCCTTCAAATATCCACCGACGCAGGTTGCCACGCAATTGCTCGATATTCGGGTCAATATTGGACGTACCGGTTCGGTCAATCCGTGGGCTGTGCTGGAACCGGTCAATATTCGTGGGGTCACCGTCTCGCGTGCGGCTCTGCATAACGAAGGCGATATCCAGCGCAAAGACCTGCGCATTGGTGATTGGGTACTGGTGCAACGGGCAGGTGAGGTGATCCCTCAGGTCGTCAAACCTATCATCGAGCGGCGTACCGGCAAAGAGGTGGTCTATCACTTGCCAGAACGCTGTCCACTGTGCGATACGCCCATCATACGCATCCCCAACCAGGCGATGGCCTACTGCCCCAACGAGGATTGCCCTTCGCGCAACCTCGAAAGCCTCATCCACTTTGTCTCCAAAGGAGCTATGGATATCGACACGATCGGGGAGAAAATGTGTGAGCAGCTACTCAGTGCCGGTTATGTACAAAACGTGGCCGATTTCTACAGTCTGACCCGCGATCAATTGCTGGCTCTAGAGGGTATCAAGGACAAGAGTGCTGACAAGATGCTGGCGGCTATCGAGGCCAGCAAAAAGCGGTCCCTCGCCCGGCTCCTTTTTGGTCTCAATATTCGTTATGTGGGTGAGAAGACTGCTCAGATTATCGCTAGTGCCTTCGGTAGTATGGATAAGTTACTTACGGCCAAAGAGGAAGATATTGTGGGCATTCCTGGCATTGGCCCCATCATTGGGCAGAGCGTCTACAACTGGCTGCAAGTGCCCAGGAACCGCGAACTGATCGAACGTTTGAAAGAGGCAGGGGTCAATATGCAGGAAGAGCAAACGGCAGCTGCAACAGGCCCACTTTCTGGCCAGACTTTCCTGCTGACCGGACGCCTCAGCAGCATGACTCGCCCTGCCGCCGAAGAGGCCATTATGAAATTGGGTGGCAAAATCGCTTCTGGTGTCAGCAAATCCCTGAATCATCTGATTGTCGGTGAAGATGCCGGTTCTAAGCTGGCGAAAGCCCAGAAGGCCGGTGTGCCTGTACATGATGAGCAGTGGTTGCTAGATTTGCTGAAGGAATTATCCAATCAGACCGCTTCCTGATATGCTATACTTACCCTATTGCGATGGTTAGTAGTTGTCTAACATTAGAGCTTCTTCGGAAAACCTGATGGCAAGCTGAGCCGGTGTGGCAAGCCTGACCCCCACAAGGGGGGTCACTACATTAACCCGATGGCAAGCTGAGCAGGTGTGGCGAGCCTGACCCCCACAAGGGGGGTCACTACATGTCGTACTCACGCTCTGAGAGGTTTCCGAATAAGCTTTTAATGCTTCTTGGAGGATAGTCTTTATGCCTGTCTCTGTTACCAACTCCAAACTTATCTATGATGCTCTCAAAGCCTGCGACATCAAGATCATGTCGGCACTGCCGGAAACATGGCTCGTTCACCTCATACGTATGGCTGATGAAGACCCCGATATGACCCTTGTGCGTATCGCCAAAGAGGAAGAGGCCATTGGCATCTCGGCAGGCGCACACCTGGCAGGCGTCAACTCTGCCCTTTTGATGCAAAATCATGGTTTCCTGGCCGCCATAAACCCTATTGTATCGTTGGCCTTCCTGTACCGTATTCCCTTGCTCATGCTTATCTCGCACCGGGGCCACTGGGGCGAAAAAGATCCCTGGCAAACGCAGGGAGGTCTGGCCACCGAACCCGTTCTACGCGCCCTAAATATCCCTATCTGGCAACTCAATAGCCCTACCGACGTTCACAGGCGGCTCAAAGATGCCCAGACCCTGGCCAGTGCCTCACTCCATCCGGTAGCCGTCCTGCTATCACGCGAACTCATGTGGGAGGATTGACAGCCATGCTCCGTGCCGATGCCTTACAAGCTATTTATCCCGAACTGGAACAACACGTCGTGGTTACCATCATGGGAGCGGTAGCCGCCGAACTCTATACCCTCGGTCACCGTGATAACTTCTTCTATCTCGAACACGCTATGGGCCTTGCTTCCTCGATGGGACTCGGCATCGCCCTCTGCATTCCCACTGCCAAAGTTATCGTCATTGATGGCGACGGTTCATTGCTCATGAACCTGGGTACGCTCAGTACCATGGCTCGTTACAAGCCCGGCAACTTGCTGCACATCGTCTTCGATAACGAAAGCCTGCTCTCCGTCGGTGGCTTCCCCACGGCTACCGCCACCGGCACGGATCTGGCTGGTGTTGCTAGAGCATCAGGAGTGCCGCAAGTTATGGAAGCAGATACGCTCGATAGTCTTAAAAAGAGCGTGACCGAGGCATTGAATAGCAACACTCTCACAACCATCGTCTCCAAAGTCGAGGCTATTGCACCCAAATCATTTCACATGGACCTATCCCTGCTGGAAAACCGTTTCCAGTTCAAGCGTTATTTAGAGGCACTGCAACGCAAAAGCAAGGTATAACGAAAGGAACCGCCCATGACCATCCTATCTCAACTGCTCGAAGAACTGAACTCCGGTCGCCTGAAAATCGTCGATCTCACCACTCCTCTTGGGCCGGACACACCCGTTATCGATCTGCCGCCTATCTTCGCGCCTTCGCCCGGTCTGACTGTGACCGAGATTTCCCACTATGATAGTCGTGGCCCGGCATGGTACTGGAACGTACTCACGCTGGGTGAGCATACCGGTACCCACTTCGATGCCCCTATTCACTGGGTTACCGGCAAAGACCTGCCCAATAACGCCACCGATACCATCCCACCTCGCAAGTTTATCGGTCCAGCCTGTGTCATCGACGTTACCGCCGACGTTCAGCAATCGCCCGACTTCCTGCTCACCATTGAGCGAGTTGAGGCATGGGAAAAAGAATATGGTCACATTCCCACAGGTGCATGGGTACTGATTCGTACCGGCTGGAGCCAACGGCAGGGACGCGAAGCCTTTCTGAATGTGCAAGCTGATGGCTCCCATTCCCCCGGTTTTCATCCCTCTTGTTCTAAATTTCTGGCGGAAGAACGTGATATTTTAGGTGTGGGCGTCGAAACGGTGGGCACAGATGCCGGGCAAGGGGGTGGCTTCGATCCGCCATTCCCGAGCCATACGTTTATGCATGGGGCAGGCAGGTTTGGCATTACGAGCTTGATTAATCTTGAGCAGTTGCCGCCAACAGGGGCGATTGTGATTGCGGCACCCTTGAAGATTGTGAATGGGTCGGGAAGTCCGTTGAGGGTGATTGCGATTACGGCGTAAACTAGCCTAGATCCTATGATGCCCATGCCACCCATGACGCCCGTGCCACCCATGACGCCCGCGCCCCTCCATGACGCCCGCGCCCCTCCATGACGCCCGCGCCCCTCCATGACGACCGCAAGGGTCGTCACTACTATACTACGGGCTTCGCGGGCCGGGGCGTTTGATACCAATTTGCGTTCTAACAGATAACATTGTTCCGGGTTCGCATGCGCCTCTTGCCATCCAAATTTGTCCATTAGAACGCAAATTGGTATGAGGTGATGGTGGAGAAGGAGACTTGGGTGTGGATGGTGATGATGTGACTTTTGTCGATAAATTGGCAATGGACGATTCATCGTAGTATAGTAGTGACGCCCCTTGCGGGCGTCATGGAGTGGGGTGGGGCATCATAGGAGCGAGGCACACGAGAGGTGTTATTCTCTCATAAAGAACATACTTCTTTTTTCTCTCCACTTATCATATAATACTCATCAATCCTATACGCGATATCACAGACGTTTTGTGAGATGGACAGGAGACGATACCCACATGAATGCGACAACTCGATCCGACAGTGCGTTGAAGGGTCTGATGCAATACTGGGGCTTTATCATTGGCACCGTTGTCGGTTTAGCCACTGCTGTTGCTTCTACACAGGTCAAAGACCTACCCACAACTGGTGTGGGCAGTCTCGTGCTCTTCCTCTTTTCTCCCAATAGTCATCTCATCATTACTGTCAGTGTAGGCATTGTGCTGCCTTTTGTTCTCAATATCGTCTTTCTGGGGGCACGGGCTCTTGAGCGTAAAAGACCTCTCTGGCAGTACTTGCACATGGTCGAGAATAAGAACAGCCAACTGAAACCTACCGGCTTTGCTCAATCGGAGGCACTGCTCTCTGTGAGCGTGCCGCTTTCTGAGAACTTTATTCGTTTGTATGCTACTCCTGATCGACCTCGCTACGAGATATCCGGTGGACAGGCTGCATTGATTGAACAGATACGCCGGAATGCTCACCTGTCGCCGGATGAGTGCGAGGCACAGATTCAGTTATTGAAAAGGCAGTGGTGGAACTTGCTGGGTGAGGGGCAAACGGGACAGAATACAGAGATCGCTGATGTGTTGCAGCAGCTTAGTGCCGCACAACCTATCGCTGTGATCCTGGGCATTCCTGGCTCCGGTAAGAGTACGACTATGCGCTGGCTGGCCCTGCATATGGCTCAGGCTAGCTGCTTCTCTCTGCTGCATCGCGGAGTAAATCGTCTATTAGAAGTCTTACCTGCTAAGGTTGGCGAGTTGTCTCTGCTCTCGCGTATCGCTGCCTTACCGAAGGGCCTGGGGCCTGCTCAAGTACCTATATTTGTGCGCATTGGTGACTATGCCAAACGCTTGAAAGCTAAAGAGGACAATCATGAGTCGCTGAGCTTTCAAGAGTTCCTGATGGAGTATCTACCCAAAGAATATCAGAATCTGCCCACATTGCCGGGGAAGCTCTTTGCGGAAATGGCGAAGCAGCATTGTCTCTTCCTCTTTGATGGCCTGGACGAGGTTGCCAGCGATAGTCTGCGACGGCAGGTGCTTGTCAATATTATGACCTTTATTGAGAGCTATCTGCCTGAGAGATCCTCGCAAAACCATTACAATCGTTTTCTGATTACCTCGCGTATCGTTGGCTACGAGGCTAGCCCTTTGACCGGCTATGCTCACTATACTCTGCGCGACTTGGAAGATGAGCAGATTAAGGACTTTCTTACCCACTGGTGTCCGGCTGTTGAACGCTATCAGACTTCAAGACAGCACAAACTGATAGCTTTACAGGAACAAGAAGCTCTACGTGCTGGCTATGAAGAGCGGGAGCGCTTGCTGACGGCCTTTGCCAATAGTCCGGGCATCAAACGGCTGGCGGTTAATCCATTGATGCTGACCATTCTGGCTTTGCTGCAGAAGAGCGGCAAAACTCTGCCACATCGACGTATTGAGCTCTATGATATGGTGACACGTACTTTGCTGGCCAATCGCAACTATGAGACCGGACGTCGCTATTTTTCCGATAGCGATCTGCCCCTGGTCGATCAGGTGCTTAGCGAACTGGCCTACGCTCTGCATAAGAGCGACTTCTTTCTCACCAAATTGGAAGTAAACACCATTGCCTGCAAAGTGATGACGGAAGTAACCAAAGCGGTGCCAGACCAGAACACTGTCGAGAATTTCACGGAGACGATCCGCGATAGCAGCGGCCTCTTTGTAGAGATCGGGCAGGGTCTCTACAGCTTCATGCACCGCACCTTCCAGGAATACTATGTCGCACGCTACCTGTTGCGCCAGACGCCTAAAGATCGCAAAGATTTTGTGGGAACATACTTTACTCATGCCATATGGCGTGAAGCTCTTCTACTCGCTATTGCCTCTAAAAGTAGCGAGAACAAGGCAGAGGCCAAAGTAGAGGTCAAGGAGCTCATCGAAATAATCGCTACTATACAAGAGCCTTGCGATGCCTTCTTGCAGCGTGGCCCCCTCTTTGCCGCCAGCAGCGTAGTAGACTGCACCACCTGGTCCATCGAGCGCACCCTGCAACGCCGCCTTGCCAATACGCTCTTTGATATCTACGGCGATCCCTATGGCAAAGGCCGCTATACTTCTCTGCAACAAGAGATCGAAAAAATTGCCCTGCTCTGGCTACGTGGTCAGGAGGAAAGCAGCCAGCAACATATCTGGCCACCGCTCTTAGAGGCATGGCGTACCGCCCTTTGCGATTCCACTAACGCTTGTCGGCAAGAAGGGGCTGTACACCTGCTGGCCTCGCTAGCTCCTGACCTGCCGGATTGTCCTGCATTCGTCCTGTATGCCCTCATTCCTCCTTTACTCCAACTGGCAAACGTCCTCGACATCTCCTATCCACCAGCAGATATTCAGAGAAATCTGCCACAGCCATCGGCGCGACCATCCTCACTGCGAGTTGAGGAATATGCCTTTGTGGCTCTGCGTCTCCTCGATGCGGCTGGCCCCGCTGGTTGGCTGCATAAGGAATGGCAGCAATGGAGTAAGGAACAGCCTGCTCTGCTGGAACGTCTTACCCAGCATGCGCTGGAGCTTGACTACTTACTCACACTTGCTGCTTTGCCAGCAAAACCGAGTGATCCCAGCTGGAATAGGCAATTCACCATAGCTAGTCAGTGGAAAAAAATAGCCGGGCGCAGCCCTCAACAGTTACAGAAGCAGTTGCTAGATGCCAGCACTGCCGCACGCTATCCTCATGCTTACCTATTCAAACAACTTCTTACGCAAGAAACAGCTAGCGGCCAATCCTGGCGTGCAGAGTGGGACACCTTACTGCAAGCCGAGATGGTACAGGCACGCTCTGCCACTTACCAGACCAGCCTCAGTCTGCGACTCTTACTTTGCAAGCAGAATGATGCTCAACGTCAGCTTATTGCTAATGAATTGATGGCTGCACTTTCAGTACATAACCAGCAACAGTTACAGGCACTGACATTTATTAGTAATATGTACTTGATGGACTTGAGATACTTGATGGACTTGAGATACTTGATGGACTTGAGGGACTTGAGGGACTTGAGGGACTTGAGGGACTTGAGGGACTTGAGGGACTTGAGGGACTTGAGGGACTTGAGGGACTTGAGGGACTTGAGGGACTTGATACTTATACGAGAAACTGCTGAACAAGCAAGAATCTCTCTTCCTTCTCAGAATAGCGAGCAGGATGCAAATAGCATGATCATTCTGATGGGGCGCTTACTGCATGTACAGGAAGAAGTGAATACAACAGGTGTTGCTATTGAGCGTGAGACGCAAGAGATTGTGCAAAAGGTATGTGAGGTTCTTGCTGTGACAAAAGTGGATGAGGTGAGGAAAGCTGCACTCGATGTCCTGTGGTATTTGCCTGCTCGCACTTCTAACGAGATCAATTCTATACGCCAGCTGGCAGAGGGTACGACAGATCAAGACGTGCGGAATGGTTGTGCATATTCATTAGGTTTTGCCAATCCTCAGACACAGGATCAGGATGCGAAGGCTGTGCTGGTGGCTGCGCAACAGTCGAGCGTGGAGACTGTGCGGAGAGCGGCAGAGGAAGCCTTGATCAGGATAGGGCGGGAGTGATGATGCTTTTTCGGGGCCGTTTTCGTAAGTTTTGGGGAGTGAGCCTCGTCCTTCTCGCTTGACAGTAGCCAAACTCAGTAGTAAGCTGTACCGCAAAAGAGAAATACACTGCTGAACACAGTGATAGAAGGGGCAGAACACACACGTTCATGAACAACTTTAGCGAAAAAGTCAATTTTATTTGGAGTGTAGCAGACCTTATCCGTGATACCTTTAAGCGCAGCAAATACCAGGATGTTATCTTACCTCTCACCGTACTACGTAGAATTGACTGTGTATTGCAGCCTACCAAGCAGCAGGTACTCGTCATCTATGATAAGCTAAAGGGCAAACTTGATAACCTAAGCCCTCAGCTGTGCAGAGCCTCTGGCTATGCCTTCTACAACACCTCTTTATACGACTTTGAGCGACTGTTGAGTGATGCTCCCCATCTGGCAACAAACCTGCGGGCCTACATCAACGGTTTCAGCGATAATATGCGCGAGGTGCTTGAAAAGTTTGACTTCCACAACACGATCACCAAGCTCGAAGAAGCCGGCCTCTTATTTCTTGTGATGGAGAAGTTTAAGAATATTGACCTTCATCCCGATGTCGTACCAAACCTCGAAATGGGCTATATTTTTGAAGAGCTTATTCGTAAGTTTAACGAGGCCCTGAACGAAAATCCCGGTGAGCACTTTACACCGCGTGAAGTGATACGCCTGATGGTCAACCTTATTCTTGCCCAGGATCAGCAGATTCTTCAACATAACCACATCGTGCGTACTGTCTATGATCCTTGCTGTGGGTCAGGTGGTATGCTCACCATTGCCAGGGATCATATCCTTGAAATCAACCCGCAGGCTGAAGTGCACCTCTTTGGCCAGGAGTTGAATGGCGAAACGTTTGCTATCTGCAAGTCCGACCTCTATATGAAGAGCGCCGACGGTCGCGATGCCGATAATATCAAGTTTGGCAGTACCCTCTCAAAAGACCAGCACGCCGACAAGCACTTTGATTATCTTCTTTTCTCTGTAATTGGAGCATGTTAATTAACCGAGGAGTAAACGCAATGACATCTCATCCTTACCTGTATGAAAAGTTGATCGCGATACACCAGGCTGAACTCCAACACGATATGCAGCAGTGCCGAATTCCGGACCATTTCGGGCAGCAAGCACTGGGTTCTCAACTGCAACGGACTGGACAGAGGAGGGAGGCATCGCTCCGCAACTCATAAATGATGGTTCAAAAATGGATCTGGAAATGGAGGGACGCGATTGATCGCGTCCCTCCATTCTTCTTTATCCTAATTCCTGCTGCCACAACCGTTGCATCTCTGCACTCGTCTCCAGCAGTTCCTCCAGCGTTCCCCGCGCCTCAACCCGTCCGTCTTTCAGCACGATTACCTGGTCGGCTCTTTGCAGGACGCTGCGCCGGTGCGAGACGACCAGGCAGATGCGTTTGCCATCTGAGAAGAGACGTTGCCACAACAATTGTTCGGTCTCGACATCCAGCGCGCTGGAGAGATCATCGAAGACCAGCAATTCAGCGCCGCGCACCAGCATGCGAGCGGCGGCAGTGCGCTGTGCCTGGCCACCGGAGAGCTTCAGCCCCCTGGTTCCGATGATGACCTGTAAGCCCGCCACGTCGCGTTCCATTACCACCGTCCTGACAGCCGTTTGCAGGACGGCATCGTCTTCTGGCAGCCCCAGCAGGATATTTTCTGCCAGCGTGCCGCTAAAGAGATGGGCCACCTGGGGTGTATAGGCGCTGCGCGGCGGCACGAAGAAGCTGGCCGGGTCGGAAACGACTTCGCCATTCCAGCGAATCTCGCCCTCGTCTTTCGGCAACAGGCCGAGCAGCACGCGCAGCAGCGTGGTTTTGCCGGATGCGACGCGCCCGGTAACGACGGTAAGCGTGCCTTTTTGCAATACGAAACTGGCCTGCGCTATACCTCTTCCGGTATCCGCGTAACGATAGGAGAGATTTTGGACTGCTAAAGTTTCTAGCCGGTTCGCCTCTTCTATCACAGGCGTCGTCAATGCCGGGAGTGGGCCTTTTAAGTAGAGGGGGTTGTGCTTCACCAGCGTATCAACCGGCGCGCCTTGCAGCAGGCGTTCCATGCGCTCGAACGACACACCGGTCTGTTTATACTGGGCGATGAGCTCGCCGAACAACTGCGTGAAGGTGGTCACGAAGCCCAGGTAGTAGAGGAAGAGCGCGATATCGCCGATGCCCAGATGCGATGAGTAGACGGTGAGCGCGACGATAAAGAGGATCGCCCCCTGCCCAATACCCACGGCGGCGCCAAAGATGGAGTTGAGCGCCTCCGCCAGAGTGCGATCTCTGACCATACCCACGCGCCGTCGCGCATTCAGAGCGCGGAAGTGTTCAACGACGTATGGCTCCGCGCCCGCTACCTGGATGGCCTGCACCGCGCCGAAGATTTCGCCGATGGCCCCGGTCACGCGCCCGGTCGCTTCGCGGCTGGCTACACGGTACCTCTGGATGCGCGCGCTCAGGCTCTGCGTGACGGCGATCACGATAGCGAGCGGCACAAAGACTATCAGCGTCAGCAGCTTATCGACCAGCAGGAGCTGAATAAAGGCAACGATGGAGAAGAGCGCCAGACCAATCGCATTGAGCAAATGCATGAGCATTGTTTCCACGTTCTGGGCATCGTCGCGTAAAATATTGAGCGTTTCACCCGGCGCGAAAGGTAACACCTGCGCGCCGGGACGCTGCAAGATGTACTCGAGCAAATTTCGACTCAGTAATGTGCGCTGCATGAAGCGGCACAGGATATCGGCTAACGCCTCGCTGAGAATGACCGCCACGCGCACAATAGCCGTCAGCACCAGCAGGATCAACAACGCCCAGATGGTAAAACTCAAATGTGGCTGCGTGGGCAAGAGGTTGAAGAAATCCTGCATTATGGCGCCGAAGGCCACGCGGGAGAAATAAAAGAGCGTGACGAGCAGGGCATCCAGCATGAAGAACCAGGGGCGATAGAAGATAACGCGCCAGAGCAATTGCCATGTTTTCATGTTCGCGCCTCCTCTAAACCTGTTTGCAACAACCGTGAGAAATACGAGTTGAGATCGCCGGCTAACAGCGCTCGCGCGCCATATTCCTGGATACGCCCATCTTCGAGAATGAGAATGTCGTCGGCACGCTGGATAGTAGCCAGGCGGTGGGCAATGACGATGCCGGTGCGATTGGCGAGGATGGTGCTCACAGCCTGTTCGATGAGGCGTTCAGTAGCGGGATCGAGGCGCGACGATGCTTCATCGAAAATGACCAGTCCGGGGTCTTTGAGCAAGACGCGGGCGAAGGCCAGCAACTGCGCCTCGCCTGCGGATAAGCCCTGTCCATCTGCGCCCAGCACGCTGTCCAGCCCATTTGGGAGCGCTCGGTACCAGGAGGACAGCCCGACAGTTTCGATGACTTCCAGAAGGTGGGTGT
>WNFX01001198.1_pt1 | contig 64237 bp, 60 predicted proteins | sample 5400111 | NCBI WGS metagenome assembly WNFX01 (sample SAMN13153363, study PRJNA577476) | soil metagenome | isolation source: 40 cm soil or saprolite under grassland replicate 1 | place: USA:California | collected 2016-06-15
GCAATGTTGACGATCCGACCGCAATTTCGCTCGCGCATCAGTGGTAGGACTGCGCGGCAGCAATAGAACGTCCCCTCAACATTGACCGCGAAGATTCTTTTCCAGTCATTGACCGGATACTCCCACAGCTTCGCGTTAGGACCGCTGATTCCGGCGTTGTTGATAAAGATGTCGATTGTCGGGACGATGCCGAGCGTTTTCTGCACGGCACTTGTCACCGAAGTCAGATCGCTCACGTCGGCGGCAATGCTCGAGCCGCCGAGTTTCTTCCCGGCAGCGTGCGCTGCCTCGCCGTTGAGGTCCCAAATGACGATCTTCGCTCCCGATGAGACAAGGCGTTCGGCTATGGCGAAACCCAATCCCGACGCGCCACCCGTCACCACAGCGTTGCGGCCATTGAGATCCAATTGATTCATTGGTTACCCCGCCCGCGCTCGGCCGCCGCGCAGGAAACCGTTCGCTGGCACCGCCGGTAAATGTAGCGATCCGGCAGCGTGGTCGTTGCGATAGCTACGAACGCGAGGGGCATCAAATACCTTGCCCTGACCTTCCGCGTCTCGGCGCGGAGCAAGCTTATTATCGGCCGCCACCCTTCCCGCTCTTAGCAATCGGAAGTTGATGTTATACTATGACTATAAGCTTTAGATTGTATTTGGCAAAACGAACCCAACCATAGAAAACGAATTTTTGCCGCCCTAATCATACGCAATCTGCTGTCGGATTAAGTCAATCGTCACAGCGGGGTGCTAGGCGTGCGGTCGCTCTAAAGCATCAAATCTTTGTTTTCGAGACCGAACATCATGCCGCCCCAACTGCTGCCGGCATATTCGTATTGATTTGAAATGTGCTGACGTCCGGCCATGAGGTCGGCCAGAATTCCTCCGAACGGCAGACCCTCCGATAAGCCGGCGGCTCCCGTCGCCTTGAAGATGCGCGCCGCGAGCAGCGTGCAGCGTTCCGTGACCTCCGTCGACTGGAACTTATAGCGCAGGCGCTCTTCGAGCGGCGGCATCTCGCCGCGTCTCGCGTAGGCGTGCAAATTTCGAAAGTTGCGGTGCAGCGTGTTTGTCATCTCGTCGATAGCCGCCGCCGTTTCGGCGCAAAGCAGCTGAACGAAAGGATTTTCCGCCGATCGCCCGCCCGCCCGCGTCACGCGGGTTTTGCCGTAGTCCAAAAAGGCGTTCAGCATGCCCTGCAAGGCGCCAAGCGCGGCAGTCGAAATGCCGCGCACGAAAATCTGCCCGAAGGGCAGCCGGTAGAGGCTCGAGGTGTTGAGCGCCTGTCCGGGGCCCTTCAGCAGGAAATTGTCGAGCATGCTCTGCGATCGATGGGCCGGCACTAACACATCTTCCACGGTCACGTCCCAGCTTCCCGTTGCCTGCAGGCCGGACACCTGCCAGGTATCGATGGTCTCATAGTCCTTCCGGGGCAGGAGAAAGATTCGCCCCTCGGGCGGTCCGCCGTTGCCGGTGACGACCAGGGCGCCGAGCAGTGCCCAGTCGCAATGCTCGCAACAACTCGCATATCGCCAGCGCCCGCTCAGGCGGTAGCCCCCCTCGGCGGGCGTGGCCCTGCCAGCGGGCATCAGCGACGAGCAGATCAGCGCGGCCGTATCGCCGTGCCAGACCTCTTGTGCGGCGCGATCGTCGAGCAACGCCATGAACCAGGGGTGCACGCCCGACACGCCATAAATCCAAGCAGTCGACATGTCTCCTTCGGCAAGCGCAAGCTGGATCTCGTAGAAGGTATTGAGGTCCATTTCATAGCCGCCCCAGCGCTTAGGCTGCAGCACGCGGAAAAAGCCGGTGCGCTGCATGTCGACGATAGTCTCATCTGGAATTCGGCGCAGGCGCCTGCCCTCGAGCGAGCGTTGGGCGAGCGTGGGGATCATTGCACGTGCACGTGCAATGATCTCCGTGGGCTCGGGCGTTGCTGCAGCGATATGTCTCGCCGGCTCCATGACGCCGTCAGCCGCCGACCTGTCGCACTGCTACTCCGCCGCGGCCAGATTCCTGTGGGCATTGCGCGCGAGCCACGTGATCAGCATGTCCGTCGACACGATGTCGCCGAACATGAGATAGAACGCGCGGAGCGAAGCGTTATGATCCTCGTCGGTCACGGCGGCGTTGCCGTCGGTCACCATGATCGTCTTGAAATTGAGCATCATGGCATCACGTGCCGTCGATTCGCAGCATACGTTGGTCACCGTGCCGGTGATAAGAATAGTGTCGATGCCGCGCCCGCGCAGGACTTCGGCAAGGTTCGATGAGCCCTGAATGAAGGCGCTGAAGCGATTCTTCTCGACGATGACGTCCTCGGCGTGCACGTCGAGATCGGCCCAGAGCTGATGTCCTTTGCTGTCGGCCGTGAGCGCTTCGACCCGCTTGGCGCTTTGTTGCGGCGTCACCATCTCGAAATAGGTCGACCAGTTTTGCAGCGCATCGTCCGTGAAAGTCGTTTTGATCCAGACCACCGTTCCGCCGGTCTCGCGCACCGCCTGAGCGAGACGGTTGATGTTGGGCACGATCTTTTCCGCCATCGGGCAGAGTGCATGCGCAACGCCTGGCAGCATGAAGGCGTTCTGCATGTCGACCACGACGAGGGCGGTCTTGGCCGGATTGAGATCTTCGTAGACGTGCTCACGGCCGCGGCGTTCGATGACGCGGTCGATGACCGATTGCGGGATGGACAGCGTATGCATCGAAGCCTCCGCTCGTAGGATAGGGATGAGATTATTATGCCGAGCGCGGCGGAGGGCAACCGTGCCGCCGGTCGACAAAGGCGTCCGCGATGAAGGCATGGGCAAGGGCGTAGCCATGGCGGGTGGCAGGCTCGTCGTATACGGCGACGCCAGTGGTGTTGGCCTGCGGGTCGGTAAAGGCATGGCATACGTCGCCGAATGTAAGCAGCGCCCAGCACGCTCCGGCCTCCGTCATCTCGGTCTCGAGACCGGGTCAGCGGCACCGTGCACGGCGAGGACCGCCGCTTTGATGTCGCCGCGCTTGGCGGGCTGCGGCGTCGCCAGCGTCCCGTGCATGGAGACGACCGCCTGCACATCCGCGCCGGTGCGGGCGAGATCAAGGACGTTGAGGCCGCCGAAGCAGAAGCCCATCGCAGCCCGCCGGCTGATGTCGCCGATGGCGCGCCGGTCGGCTTCCCGCGTCAGCGTGTCGAGGGCGGCGGCGATGCGCCGGCGCATTCCTGCCACGTCGGACATGAACGGCCGCAGAAACTCCATCGGGTTTTCCGTCCCGACCGGTCCGTTGCCTTCACCGAACATGTCGGCGACAAAGACGACATAACCCTCGCCCGCGAGCATCTGGCCGGTTTCGATGGCCGGCTTGATGACGCCCCTCCAATTGGGCGCCATAAGCAAAAGCGGACGAGGCGCTTTGACCCCTTCGTCCCAGATCAGAGCACCGCGACAACTCATGCCGGATACCGAGTAGAAGATGCTCTCGACTGCCATCGGTTGTTCCTCCCCTGTGGCATGCAACAGTATAGCGGGCCAGCGCAGCTAGTGAAATTCGGTCCATGATGGCGCTACTTACGCGATGAGATAACGCCGACATAGTCCGCAACGTCGCTCGGCATGTAAGTCCGACCATTCGTCAGCCCGCGCCGACGGCTGGCCGCAAGAAGGCGAAGTCGCAGCCATCATCGGCGCCGAGAATCTCCTGCGCATAGAGCTTGGCATAGCCGCGCTCAGGCTTCATCTGCGTGGGCTTCATCGCGGCGGCGCGCGCTTTCATCTCGGCCTCTTCGACCAGGAGATCGATGCGACGCTCCTTCACCGAAAGGCGGATGCGGTCGCCGCTGCGGACGAGGCCGAGCGGGCCGCCGGACGCCGAATCCGGGGTCACATGCAGCACTATGGTGCCGAATGCGGTCCCGCTCATGCGCGCGTCCGAGACTCGGATCATATCCTTGACCCCACTTTGAGCGAGTTTCTTCGGGATCGGGAGGTAACCCGCCTCAGGCATGCATTCGCTCGCATGGGGGCCGGCATTCTGCAGCACCAGCACGTCCTGCGGAGTGGCGTCGAGCCCCGGGTCGTCGATGCGTGCGGCAAGATCGGCAAGCGAGGAGAAAACCACTGCCCTGCCCTCGTGCTCGAACAGTTTTGCATCCGCTGCCGAGCGCTTGAGGATGGCGCCCTTGGGAGCAAGATTTCCAAACAGGGCAACGAGTCCTCCGTGGGGTTCGAAAGGTTTGTCGCGGCCGGCAATAATCGACCGGTCGACGTAAAAGGCGGCATCGGACGCAAGGCGCTCGCCCAGCGTCTCGCCGGTCACCGTCATGCAATCGAGATGGAGCAGCGGCTTGAGCTCGCGCAAAAGCGCGCCCATCCCGCCGGAGGCGAAAAAATCCTCCATATAACCGGAGCCGACCGGCTTGAGATTGACCAATACCGGAGTCGTGTCCGAGAGCTTATTGAGTTGCTCGAGCGAAACCCTCACGCCGACCCGGCCGGCGATCGCGGCGAGGTGGATCACCGCGTTGGTCGAGCCGCCGAGCGCAAGAAGGGCACGCAGCGCGTTATCCACCGACTTCGCGTTGACGATCTGGTCAGGCGTGCGGTTTGAGCCGATGAGCCTCACGGCCGCAGCCCCGGTTGCCTCCGCTGCCCGCAGGCGGTCGGCATGCACCGCCGGGATTGCAGCGGTGCCCGGCAGGACAAGACCGAGCGCCTCGGCGATACAGGCCATGGTGGAGGCCGTGCCCATCACCGCGCAGGTCCCGGCAGTAACCGCGAGCTCTCCTTCGACCTCCGAAATTTCCTCCTCGTTGACGTCACCCGCGCGATAACGCGCCCAAAAACGACGGCAATCGGTGCAGGCGCCGAGTCGCTCGCCGCGGTGACGACCCGTCATCATGGGGCCAGCCACCAGCATGACCGCCGGCCGGCCGGCGGACACCGCGCCCATAAGCTGCGCCGGTACGGTCTTGTCGCAGCCGCCCATGAGCACGACTGCGTCCATCGGCTGCGCTCGGATCATTTCCTCGGTATCGATCGACATCAGGTTGCGGTATTTGAGGCTCGTGGGGCTGAGAAACACTTCGCCGAGCGAGATCGTGGGGAAGGCGATCGGCAGCGCGCCGGCCGCGAGCACCCCGCGCTTGACTGCGTCCAGCAATTCGGGGAAGTGGCGGTGGCAATTGTTGAAACCCGACGGCGTATAGGCGATGCCGACCACGGGCTTCGACAACATCGCACGCGAGTAGCCCATGGACTGCGCGAAGGAGCGGCGGAGATAGAGCGAGAAATCGCGGTCGCCGTAATTGGTCAGACCGTGCTCCAGCCCGTGCGTGCGTTCAGTCACCCTTATACCCTTCGCCAAATCATTGCATGCAGCCTAGCTCGCGCCAGCGCAGGCGCGGAATGTTAGTTTAGTCACACCGCCTGCGCTACTTTCGAACAGGGCTCGCATTTGGCTCCGTGATCGTTGCGAAAGGGTCGCGAAAAAGGTTGCCCGCGCCGGGGCTTTCCAGGTTTTCCGTGACCGAGCTCAAGGACCGCGGCGTTGGGCCACGCTCATTACCGCCTCGACAAGAGCCCTGGAACGCCTCTAAAAAGAGCTTGGGAGCGTTCCAAAGTGAGTTCTCCGTGCCGGGAGAGGCGCAATCCATGACTTACGACGCCTATTTTACGGATGCCCTTGCCCGGCTCAGGGACGAGCGCCGCTACCGGGTTTTTGCCGATCTCGAACGGCTGGCCGGCCGCTTTCCGCACGCGATCTGGCATTCCCCGCAAGGGCCGCGCGACGTGATCGTGTGGTGCTCCAATGATTATCTCGGAATGGCCCAGCATCCCAAAGTCATCGGGGCGATGGTCGAAACCGCGACGCGCATGGGCACGGGCGCCGGCGGCACCCGCAATATCGCCGGCACCAATCACCCCCTCGTCGATCTCGAACGCGAACTTGCCGACCTTCATCGCAAGGAGGCGGCTCTCGTCTTCACCTCGGGCTATGTCTCCAACGAAACCGGCATCTCCACCATTGCCAAGCTGCTGTCGAACTGCCTCATCCTGTCGGACGCATGGAACCACAATTCCATGATCGAGGGCGTGCGCCAGTCGAAGTGCGACAAGCAGATCTTCCGCCACAACGACATGGCGCATCTGGAGGAGTTGTTGCGGGCGGCCGATCCGAACCGGCCGAAGCTAATCGTATTCGAGACGCTCTATTCCATGGACGGCGATGTGGCACCGATCAACCGCATCTGTGATCTTGCCGAGCATTACCGCGCCATGACCTATGCCGACGAAGTGCACGCGGTGGGCATGTATGGCCCGCGCGGCGGCGGCCAAGCGGAGCACCAGGGCGCAATGGCTCGCATCGATGTGATCGAGGGCACGCTCGCCAAGGCGTTCGGCTGCCTCGGAGGCTATATCGCGGCGAGCGCGGTGCTCTGCGACGCGGTACGCAGCTACGCGCCTGGCTTCATCTTCACCACCGCGCTTCCACCCGCGATCTGCGCCGCAGCAACGGCCGCGATTCGGCACCTGAAGACGTCGAGCTTCGAGCGCGAACGTCATCAGGAGCGCGCCGCACGCGTCAAAGCCGTGCTCAACGCCGCCGGCTTGCCAGTGATGCCGAACGATACGCACATCGTGCCCGTATTCGTGGGCGAGCCCGAGAAATGCAAGAAGGCAACCGACCTCCTGCTCGCCGACCACGGCATCTACATTCAGCCGATCAACTATCCGACCGTGCCAAGGGGGACGGAGCGGCTACGCATCACCCCCACGCCCTACCACGAGGATGCACTGATCGATGCACTAGCCGAGGCGCTGCTCGACGTCTGGGAGCGGCTCAACCTGCCGCTCAAGGACCGCGCGCTGGCGGCAGAGTGACATCACGCGCTCTCGAATTCGACTCGCAACCGGAGAACTTCTGCTTATGCACGCTCGAGGGCGTGTGGCGTCGCGCCTGAGCGCTACGCCGTCGCCGGGGAGTGGTAGAGCGACTCGTCCATGCGCGACGTCACACCCTCCTTCCGCAGCGTCTCCTCGTATTCCTTGCGGAGAAAGGGATCCTCCAGCCAATACGGAATGGCGGTGCCGCCCTCGGTCACGTCGATCGCGCCTTCGTCGGTATCTTTTTCGCCCGGCACCCCCGCCTTGTCCTTGCGATGGTTGTTGGGACCGTACCAGCCGATCAGACGCAGCGGCTCTTTGCTGGTGCCGAAATGCGCATGGAACCAGTCGCCGCCATAGGGCGCGGCGGTGACCATGCCGACCGGCTCATAGTCCTGTCGGTAAACTTGATCGCTGTTGCCGTCCTTCCACGGGGTCATCCCGATCGCCCGCGGCCAGGTATAGGTGTAGCCCTTGCCTTTGATGCAGACCAGCACCGCTGAGGACATGTGCGCGTGCGCCTTGGAATAGCGACCGGTGATGTGCTCACCGACAAACCCGTAGAACACATTGCCCGCCATGTTTGGTTCCATCCGCTTGTAGCCGGGCGAACGGCGGTTATCGAGATAGAGCTCGGCATTGAAAACGTCGGGGATAAGGTTGGTCTTGCGCATGGCGAGTCCGCGCAGCGGATCCGGCATGATGTCGTCCTTGGGCTTGAAATAGCTTTCGCTACCGTCGTAGCGGGACGGAAACGTGATTGGGCAATTGAAAATCCAGTCGCTGTCACGGAAAAGATTCATCACGTTAGGCGCCGTCGATGCCACTAGGATGAGCGCCGGACTCGAAGCTGCGTTCACGATGCGGTGCCAGCTGTTGAGCGGAACCGCGAACATGGAGCCGCGCTGCCACTCGAAGCTGTGCGGTTTCTTCTGAGCATCGGTCCAGATCTCGGTCGTGCCACGGCCTTCGACAACGACCATGATTTCTTCATACATATGACGCTCGGGGTTGAGCGCCCCGGCGCCCGGGACCTCGACCACGTAGCAACCCCAACGGCCTTCGGTGCCGTAGAGCTGGATGAAGGTTCCGTTGCCGCCCATGCTGTTCCAACGCTTGAGCGGCATGTCCTGTACTCGCCGCACTCCGATGCCGCGATAAATCGGAATCCCCTGCGCCTCCATGTAGTCGTCATACGGCGTATTGGGCCGCTTCCAAGCGCCGTATCCCGCGTTCTTGAGCCCTTCCGGCTCGTGCCAGTGGCTGCCGTCGGTTGTATCGTGCATGTTGTTTCTCCGTCGGACGCGGCGTGCGGGCAGTCCAGACGATCAGCGCAAATGATAACGGCTCGCCGGGATGTTCGAAAGCCAAGACAGCGCGCGCGGGTGGCTGCGGCCAGTGTGGCTTACCGTCAGTCATCAAACGTCCCCTGTCCCGGCCGCCTCCACCGCTCGCGTGGCCGCGTGGGCTCGCGGCGGACGAGCCGCCGCGCCACCACAGCTACCGAAAAGCTGACGGCCAAGAACCGCGCGAGGTGGTGCGCCCCGACATAGACCGGGTCAAGATGCATCGCGAGGGCGAGCACCATCATCGTGTCCTGCGCGCCCGGCGCGAAGGCAACAATCACGTCGGCGATCCGAAACGGAAGCAGCGCTACAACGACCAGCGCAAACGACGCGGCAACGGCGACGGCGACCGCAAACGAGCCAAAGGCCGCCGCCAGATAGCTCAGCAGTATCTTGGGGCTCGTATTCGCGAATCTTGCGCCTGCGACCGCACCCAGCGTGAGCACGGCGGCGCCGCCTGCCCACCAGGGCAACGAAACATGGATCAAATCCGTCCCGTGAAGAAGTCCAGAGCCGGCCATGGCGCCGAACAGGAGGCCGCCCGGAAATCTTATGCGCAGCATGGCGAGTGCCGAAAAGCTCGATACTGCTAGGAGGGTCACAAGTTCGATGAGCGAGGGTTCTGTCGCGCCCCGCGTCGATACGACGGGCTCCACGGTCGAGCCGAACAGCGCAAGTCCAGCGGGCAGGCCGAGCACGATCAAGAGCACGCGCATTACATGTACGATCGCAATTCCGCGCACATCGGCATCGAACTCGGCTGACAGCGCCATCACTTGCGCCATCGAGCCCGGGCTCGCAACGAGCAATGCCGACAACGGATCCCAACCGTGCGCCAAGCGCAGGTAACAGGCGGTGGTGGTCATCATGCAGATCGCCGCGACGACGAGCAACGCGACGCTCAGCGGCCAGCTCGCAATCCCCTTGAGCGTGTCTGGCGTTACCACCGCCCCCAGCAGAATACCGACGAGCACAAAGCACAAGCGCGCGAGGGACAGCGGCACCTTCACGGCACAGCCCGCGAGCGCGGCGACCGCGACCGTCAGCATCGAGCCCGAGACCAGTCCGCCTGGAAAGCCGACGAGATGGAATCCTATTCCGCCCACCGCGGCAATGAGCAACGTCCCCATAACCTGCATGAGCTCGCGCAGTGGGGAAGTAGAAGGCGGCATCGATTGGTCCCGGACGCTCGGGTCGCCGGGCAAGGCGCGTCCCGCGGTGCGCTTTTAATCACCGATCAATGCCGCCTGCGGTGCACCGCGTCAAATGGCGGCCCGTCTGCCGAGGCACATGCAAACTCCCCTGGACACCCCAGCGGGGAGTGCCACCAAGCTGCCGGCGATATTCTCGCTCCCCCATTCGTGGGGTAGAATGCATCGGCGGGCTTCGCGCCCCAAGGACCGCGGAACCATCATGCTGCAAGGCTGGATCGTTATCGCCTTCGCGCTCGGCTATATCGGCCTCTTGTTCGTGGTCGCAAGCTATGGGGACCGGACTCGGCGGTTTGGGCGCGAAGGCGGTTGGCGGCGCTTCATCTATCCGCTCTCGCTCGCGATCTACTGCACCTCCTGGACGTTCTTTGGCTCGGTGGGGCTCGCGTCGCGCACCGGCTTCGACTTTTTGACCATTTATGTCGGCCCGATCCTGTTGGTCGGGCTGTGCTCGCCGCTGATCATGCGCATCGTGCGGCTGGCCAAGGCACAGAACATCACGTCGATCGCCGACTTCATTGCGGCCCGTTACGGCAAGGCCCAGACCGTCGCCGCCACCGTAGCCCTCATCGCCATCATCGGCACCATTCCCTACATCGCGCTTCAACTCAAAGCGGTGTCGTCTTCACTGACCACGATCCTCGTGCATATCGGACCCGCGAGCGGCGCGATGCAGCCGGTGTTGGGCGACATCGCGCTTTACGTTGCGCTGGCAATGGCGATCTTCGCCGTCCTGTTTGGTACGCGCCATATCGATGCCACCGAGCACCAGGATGGATTGATGCTGGCGATCGCAACCGAGTCGATCGTCAAGCTCGTCGCTTTCGTCGGCGTCGGCATATTCGTCACGTTCTGGATGTTCGACGGGCCGCGCTTACTCTTCGCCCAAGCCATGGAGCGGCCGGACACCGCGGCCGTGCTCACCCGCGAGCCGGCGCCGGGCATGCTACTCGCAATGACGCTGCTGTCGCTGTTCGCCATCGTACTGTTGCCGCGTCAGTTCCACGTCACCGTGGTCGAGAACAACAGCGAGGACGAGATCAGGCGTGCCTCTTGGCTGTTTCCGCTCTATCTCGTGCTGATCAATCTGTTCGTCGTACCCATCGCATTGGCCGGCCTGCTGACGTTCACGCCGGGGCAGGTCGACAGCGACATGTTCGTCCTGGCCTTGCCGCTCGCGGCGCAATCCGACCTGTTTACGATCGCAGCCTTCCTCGGCGGCCTCTCGGCGGCGACCGCGATGGTGATCGTGGAATCGGTCGCGCTCGCCATCATGGTGTCGAACGACATCCTCATGCCGCTCGTGCTGCAGCGGCGCGAGGCACTGATCACCGGGCGAGACAATATCGGTGGTTTGCTGCTCACCGTGCGGCGAATGGCGATCTTCGTCATCCTGTTTCTCGCCTACGTATACTATCGCTTGGCGGGTGATGCGCAGCTTGCCTCGATTGGCCTGTTGTCCTTTGCGGCCATTGCCCAGCTTGCGCCTGCCTTTTTCGGCGGACTGATCTGGCGACGAGCTACCGCACGCGGCGCGTTGGCGGGGATGACGGTCGGAATCCTGGCCTGGGCCTATACGTTGCTGCTGCCGAGCTTAGCGGACGCCGGCATCGTCGGTCAGAGCCTTCTCTCCCAGGGCCCGTGGGGAATCACGATGCTGCGCCCGCAGGCGCTCATCGGACTCGATCTCCCACCGCTCGCCCACGGCGTGATCTGGAGCCTTTCGCTCAATGCTCTTGCCTATGTGGTGTTCTCGCTTGAGCGTGCGCCGGCCTCGATCGAACGACTGCAGGCCGACCTCTTCGTTCCCTCCGACCTGACCCCGATCCCGCCGGGCTTTCGGCTGTGGCGCTCCTCGGTAACGGTCGAGGAATTGACCACGACCGTCTCCCGCTACCTCGGCGAAGAGCGCACACGCACCTCCTTCGACAGCTATGCCTTGACGCGCGGCATCAGCATCGATCCAAAGGCCGAGGCGGATTTCCAGCTCCTGCGCTATGCCGAGCATCTGCTAGCATCCGCGATCGGCGCGGCATCGTCCCGCCTCGTGCTCTCGCTCCTCCTGCGCAAGCGTACGGTCTCGACTAAGGCCGCGCTCAAGCTCCTCGACGACGCCAACGCCGCCATCCACTACAACCGTGAGATTTTACAGACCGCGCTTGACCATGTTCGCCAGGGCATCGCGGTATTCGACAAGGAGCTGCACGTCGTCTGTTGGAATCGCCAGTTCGGCGAGATCCTCGCACTGCCGCCGCAGCTCACTCGGGTTGGCACCGGCCTCGACCACATCCTGCGCTTCCACGCCGAACAGAGCACTTCTGACAAAAACACCGCCGAGGCGCTCGTGCGCGAACGGCTTGCCCGTTACGTCGCAAGCAGCGAGCCGTTTCTGGAACGTTTTGATGACCGCGATCTGGTGATGGAGGTGCGTGCGAACCCGATGCCGGACGGCGGCATCGTCACGACGTTCACCGATATTACGCCAAGCGTGAAAGCGGCGGAGGAGCTTGAGCGCGCCAACGAATCGCTGGAGCGGCGGGTGCAGGAGCGCACCGAAGAGTTGACCCGCCTCAATACTGAACTCGGCCGTGCCAAGGGCGAGGCCGAAGAGGCCAACGTTTCCAAGACCCGTTTCCTCGCCGCGGCGAGCCACGACATCCTGCAACCGCTCAATGCCGCTCGCCTTTACGTCACCAGCCTGGTCGAGCGGCAACGCAGCGGCAACGATGCCCGGCTTGTCACCAATATCGACGCCTCGCTCGACGCCGTGGAAGAAATATTCGGCGCACTGCTCGACATTTCGCGGCTTGATACCGGCGCGATGAAGCCAGAGATCGTCGTCTTTCGCATCGACGAGCTTTTGCGCCAGCTCGAGGTCGAATTCACGCCGCTCGCGCAGGAAAAGGGACTAACCCTCAAATTCGTGCCCTGCTCGCTCGCCGTCCAATCCGACCGGCGTTTGTTGCGCCGGCTGTTGCAGAATCTCGTCTCCAACGCGATCAAATATACCCCCAAGGGCCGCGTGCTGGTGGGCTGCCGGCCGCACGACGGGCGGCTGCGCATCGACGTCTACGATACCGGACTTGGCGTTCCGGCTTCGAAAAAGCGGGCGATTTTCCAGGAGTTTTACCGGCTCGATCAGGGCGCCAAGGCGGCACGCGGCTTGGGGCTCGGCCTTTCGATCGTGGAGCGCATCGCACGCGTTCTCGACTGCAGGATCACCGTCAGCTCAGCGGTCGGCCGTGGGTCGCAGTTCTCGGTCGAAGTGCCGCTCTCCGCCGTCATTCCCGCGACCCAGCGTCAACGCATGGCACGCGAGGTCGATCGCGTGCAGCTCTCGGGCATCACTGTTCTGTGCATCGACAACGACCTCACGATTCTCGATGGAATGGAAACGCTGCTCGCCGGATGGGGCTGCCGGGTCTTCAAGGCGCCGGATCTCAAGGCAGCGATCGAAGTCGTGGCAGAAGCCAAGGTAGCACCTGACGGCCTGCTGGTGGATTACCACCTCGACGAAGGAAACGGCATTGCAGCGATCACGGAGCTGCGGCGGCGCTTCGGCGCCGACCTTACGGCCATCCTGATTACCGCCGATCGCAGCCCGCACGTGCGCGAGGACGCCCGCGCGAACGGCATCCAGCTGCTCAACAAGCCGATCAAGCCGGCGGCATTGCGGGCGCTACTGACGCAGTGGCGCATGCAGCGGGTCGCAGCGGCGGAATGAGACGCCACACGATCGGCGAAACCACCACGAATTCAACAAATCAATGCCCCGCGCTTACCGGCTGCGGCCACTGGCCGAGCTCGATCTTGGCGGCGGCGATCACCGCTTGTGTGCGGCTCTCGACCCCGAGCTTTTGGAGGATCGCCGAGACGTGCGCCTTGACGGTCGCTTCGGAGACGCTGAGCTCGTAGGCAATCTGTTTGTTGAGCAGGCCCTCCGACAGCATCATCAGCACGCGCACCTGCTGGGGCGTCAATGACGTAAGCCGCGTCAACAAGTCGGCCGTCTCGGCATCGGAGCCCGCCCCGAGGTCGATATCGGGCGGGGTCCAAACGCCGCCTTCGAATACCCGGCTGATCGCCCCTCGCATGGCCTCGATGCCGAGCGTCTTGGGGATGAAGCCCAAGGCTCCGAAATCCATGCAACGCCGGATGACCCCGGGATCGTCGTTCGCCGAGACCACGACAATCGGGACACTTGGATACTGGGCACGCAGATACATGAGGCCAGAGAATCCGCGCACGCCAGGCATCGTCAAGTCGAGCAGGATGAGATCAACCTCCCCGCCGCGCTCGAGCAGCTTCGCCACATCCTCAAAGGATCCTGCCTCGGCAATCTCGATCTCATCGAACAGACCTGAGACGGCCTCGCGCAAGGCCCCGCGAAACAGCGGATGATCGTCCGCGATGATCAAGCGTACCGATTGGTCCACCCGCTTCATCTCCGCCTCAGGCTCTGTCTCTTGAACCCAGACGCCAGCAGTGCCCGATAGCATAGCACAACTTCCGGGATCGTGTTCACGGCCTGCCATCGGTTGGCTTCGATCGGCGTTCGTGAGAACGCAGACAACCGGGATTACTGCCTGCTGCCGATGAATTGCAGCACGATCTCGCGCCGGTGCGGCCGGGCGCGATGTTCGGCGATGTAGATGCCCTGCCAAGTCCCGAGCGCGAGCGCCCCGCCAATCACGGGGACGTGGAGCGATACGCCGGTGAGCATGGTCTTTACGTGCGCCGGCATATCGTCAGGGCCCTCGACATCATGAACCCAGTGGGCATCGGCGGGTGCGAGGCGATCGAGCGCGCTCGCAAGGTCGGTGCGCACGTCGGGATCGGCGTTTTCCTGGATGACGAGAGAGGCCGAAGTATGCCGCATGAACATGAACAGCGCGCCGTCCTTCGCGCCGGTCTGTTTGATGAACTGCATCGCCTCGCGCGTGATCTCGGTGAAGGCCTGTCCGCTGGTCTCGACCACGAGTGTCGTAGTCGCAATGGTCTCGGGCGCGAAGCTGATAATGGGAGACGACGGATCACTCATGGCCTTACCGCCGCGGCGATCGTCAGGTCTTGTCCTTCTGCAGCGTAGTAATCATCTCAACCAGGCGGCGCCAGATCTTTTCGATGAAATTCATGACCTTGTTGAGATCGGCATCATCAGGCAATTGCAGGCGAGGCTCCTCCGGCTTGGCCGCCGGCGGCGCCGGCTTGACGGTGCCGGGCAGCGGCAGATTGCGCGCAAGCAGCTCTTTCTTGACCGCTATGTTTTCGCCCTGAAGGCGTGCGATCTCGGCTTCGAGTGCTGCGCGCTCGTCCGGCACCGCCTCGCACGTCCATCCCACCGGGCGCCGCGCGCAGATCGATACCTGGCCGGTGCGGCCGTCAAGCCGCAGATAGCCATCATCGATGCGGTTGAAGGTGTAGCGGCTGTCGTCGCTCTCGGGCACTGTGCTTTGTGCCAACGCCGCCGACCCTGCAAGCGCAAGCCCAGCGACCATGAATAGAGCCGTACGGATCATGCGATTCCTCCTTGCGCATCGTCCCCATAGACGATCGCTCCAGGGCGGCGCAATGGCGCCCCATTGTGCGGACTCCAACGCTATCCAATCGGGACGGTGACCGCCGCGCCACCCCGGGAAGGAGCTGCAAAGGGCGCCGCCTCGCGGTCAAAAATCCGCGTCACCGGGATTGCCGAAAAACGCCGGCTCTATCCCTCGCCAGCCGCGCGATTCCGCTTCATTGTCAAACATTTACTGCGAAGGTACAATTCTTGACTCGTATAAACCCAGTCAGTATGGTCCGCGCGGCTTGGGGGGCGGAAATACCGTGATCTTGCCTGAACCGTCGCGGGTGTCGAAAGCATGGCCGACGACGCACGCGAAAAAGGAGATCGCGAACAACTCCCGCCCGACGAGGCTGCGCTCTCCGCGAGGCTTAAGCGTCTCGGCGAGCGGCTCGGCGAGGTCCAGCCCAATCGTCCTTCCGAAAGCGACTCCGGTCACCGTGCGGCGGCCGATCCGGCAGCGATCGCCCGCGGTTTTCGGCTCTCGACCGAGCTCGTGGCCGGGGTCGTGGTCGGTGCGGCCATCGGCTGGCTGGTTGATCGCTGGCTGGGAATCTCGCCTTGGGGGATGATCGTGTTTCTGCTTCTCGGCTTCGTAGCCGGGGTTCTCAACGTGATGCGCGCGGCGGGAGTAGTAGCGAACAATACATTGGACCCGCCCGGTTCGAAGCAATGAACACGGCCGCCCACGCCCGAAGCGGCCGCGCGGCGACGAAGCGACGAAGGACTTGATCCGTCATGGATCCTATCCATCAGTTTGAGATCAAAAACCTGTTTCCAATCGCTCGCATCGGCGGGATCGAGATTGCTTTCACGAATTCGGCGCTTTTCATGCTGATCGGGTTACTCCTGATCCTATTGCTGATGCTTGGCGCCACCAGTTCGCGCGCCCTAGTGCCGGGGCGGCTGCAATCGGTCGCCGAAATGTCGTACGAGTTCGTCGCCACTACGCTGCGGAACACCGCCGGCACCGAGGGCATGAAATTTTTCCCGCTGGTATTCTCGCTGTTCATGTTCATTCTCGTGCTGAACGTGATCGGCATCATTCCCTATACCTTCACGGTCACGAGCCACATCATCATTACGGTTGCACTCGCGCTTCTCGTTTTTCTCACGGTGGTGATTTATGGCTTCTGGAAGCACGGTTTGCATTTCTTCAAGTTGTGGGTCCCGAGCGGAGTGCCGATTTACATCATGCCGTTGGTGACGTTCATCGAGGTGCTGTCATTTCTGTCGCGGCCCGTCTCCCATAGCGTACGGCTGTTCGCCAACATGCTTGCCGGTCACATCACCCTCAAAGTATTCGGTGGCTTCGTGACGATGCTGGGCGCACTCGGCTTTCTCGGTTGGCTCGGCGCCATCGTGCCGCTCGGCCTCACAGTCGCCCTCACGGCGCTGGAACTGCTGGTCGCTTTCCTGCAGGCCTACGTCTTCGCCATCCTCACTTGCATCTATCTCAGTGAGGCGATCCACGCGGGCCACTGATGCCCGCTCTTCAAGCCTTAAAAGGAGCTCTTCATCATGGATCCTCAAGCCGCAAAGATGATCGGCGCCGGCATCGCCTGCATCGGCATGGGCGGTGCCGGCGTGGGCGTCGGCACCATCTTCGGCCATTATCTCGCCGCCGCGCTGCGCAATCCGTCAGCCGCGCAGGGCCAGTTCGGCAACCTGATTTTCGGCTTCGCGGTGACCGAGGCGCTCGGTATCTTTTCGCTGTTGATCGCCCTATTGCTGCTGTTCGCCCTGTAACATCCGGCGATTGATCCCAAACGCGGCGCTCGAGTGCCGCGGCGCGAGGTTCGGAATTTGGCGATGGCTCAGAAGAGTGCGCAGCCCATTACGTCGGTCGAGCACATTCCCGGGAGCGAGCGCGGCAAAGGGTTTCCTCCCTTCGATGCACACACCTTTGCGTCCCAATTGTTGTGGCTCGCGCTGGCTTTCATCGCGCTTTATTTGCTGATGTCGCGAATTGCGTTGCCGCGCATCGCCTCAATTCTGGAAGCGCGCCGCCGGCGCGTCGAAGACGATCTTGCGGAAGCGCAGCGCTTCAAGGACGCATCCGACGCCGCCATTGCGGCCCACGAGAAGGCGTTAGCGGAGGCACGCGGACGGGCGCAAGCGCTCGCCAACGAGACGCGTGCAAAGGCGGCGGCAGCAGCCCAAGCCCGTCGCAAGGAGGTGGACGCGAAACTCAATTCCCGTATCGCCGAAGCTGAGAAGACTATTGCCGGGACGCGATCGGCGGCGATGGGGAACGTGCGCAGCATCGCCAACGAGGCTGCAGGCGCGATTGTCGAACGGCTGACTGGCATCGCGCCGGCGGGCGAGGAGGTCGCCGAAGCCGTCAGCAAGGCGCTCAAGCGCTGAGGAAGCCAATGTTTGAAGCCGAGTTCTGGGTCGCGGTCGCCTTTGTCATCTTCGTCGGCGTGCTCGGTTATTTCAGGGCGCACAAGCTCTTGCTCAAGAGCATCGACGACCGGCGGGAACGCATCAAGGCGGAGTTCGACGAGGCGCGCAGGCTCAAGGCGGAAGCTGAGGCCCTGCTTGCCACATATCGACGCAAGCAGCAGGAAGCCGAGCACGAGGCGCAGGCGATCATCGCCGGCGCCAAGACAGAGGCAGAGCGGCTTGCCGCCGAAGCCGAGGCCAAGATCGAAGAATTCGTCGTGCGGCGTACCAAGATGGCGGAAAGCAAAATCGCTCAGGCCGAAGCTCAGGCACTTGCCGACGTGCGCTCGGCTGCCGCCGAGGTTGCGGCCGCTGCCGCTAAAACGATCCTCACCCGCACCGTCAAGGACAAGGTTGCCGACGACCTTCTTGCCAAAGGCATCGCAGACCTCAAGGGCAAGCTAAACTAGTCTTATTTCCGGCCACTTTCGGCCAGCATGCACGATCATCCCCGTTTTTTGTCGCAAAACGCAGAAACTGTGTAAAAAAATCGCCCGGCCGCGCGGCGCCCGACTTTTGCCATGTGCGCGCGATTCCTATCGCTTGCGTCGCGATTCGTTGAACAGCACGAAACCAATGCGGTGCCGCAGGCATGCTGGCGTGAGGCCCTCCCGTGATCATCTTTGATTGCAACGGTGTGTTGGTCGACAGCGAACAAATCGCCGCAGCGGCTGCCGCCGACGAATTTGCGCGCGCGGGAATTTCGATTACCCCGGAGCTCGTGACTCGCTATTTCTCCGGGCGCCGCCCCGCCGACATGCTCGCCAGCATCGAAGCGGCCACCCGCTGCAAGCTGCCGGTTAATTTCGGCGACACCCTCGCGGCGGCAACGCTGGCGCGCTTACGTGCGGAGCTACGCGCCATGCCGCACGCCGCCCACGCGCTTACCTGGCTACGCGGGCCGAAATGCGTGGCATCGTCCTCGCCTCCCGACCGTGTTCGGGCAAGTCTGGAGACCACGGGGCTCGCGAAATTCTTCAACTTTCTATTTTCCGCAAGTGACGTCCGCAACGGCAAACCCGCGCCGGATCTACTCCTGCACGCGGCGTCTCGGATGGGTGTTCAGGCTGCCGACAGCATCGTGGTCGACGATTCTCCGGCTGGTGTGGCCGCCGCCACGGCGGCGGGTATGACCGCAGTCGGGTTTGTTGGCGGCAGTCATGCCGGGGCGCACCTCGGCGAGCAGCTGAGATTGGCGGGGGCACGGACGATTGTCGCTGACCTGCGACATTTAAAGAGCGCAGTGGTCGCACTGCGTGGGTGGTAGACAGGACCGGGATCGTCTATTGCTGCCGTGTCGCCGTCTTCCTCGCCGTCTTCGGCGGCTTCTTCTCGTTCTTGTCCCCGATCTCGTCAAAACCGACATAGACGACATAAGCGTCGAGTTCCGACTTCGATGGCATCGGGAAGGCCAAGCCCTCCTCGATATCGACGAATTGGACATGGGTCTGGCCCGGCGCAACGGTTACCGCAATCCGCTTGAATTTGGTCGCGACGGTCTTGGGCTGCGGACCCTCGCGCACCACCGCATAGCGTAGCGGAACCTCGACCTGCCCCGGACTGCCCATCGGTCCGAGTATGACGCGGCCCTGGACACCGACTTTGATGATCAACGTGGCACCCTGCACCGCGCACTCGCGGGCGGTTTGGCCGAACGAAAGTTGGTAGCGCAGGTCGCCCGCAGTCGCGTCGGCGGCCTTGGCCGCGATATTCATCGTTGATGCGCCGGTGCGGATATCAACCCCCGGGCATTCGACGTCCGGCGCCGATGGTGTGGGCGAGTGCGGCTGCGTGACGCCCGGCGTTGCGCCGGAGAAAAAGTTCGCAAACCGGCTCGCGAACGAGGGCGAACTGTCGGACGATCCCACGCTCGAGGCGAGCGAGCAGCCGCACAGCATTGCGGCACTCACGATCACCCCCGCCGCGCGGCGCCAGCCGCGCTTTCGCTCAGAGTTCCCCGGCCCCATTGAAATCACTCGGCTTTTTCCGACGACCCGCCTCCTCCGACGCTTATACCAACCAATTCGTGGCGACCCCAAGGCTGTCGGCGCCTAAAGGTCGTCCTTGAGGCGGGCGAAAAGCAAATGATCCTGCCAAATCCCATCGATACAAAGGTACTGGCGGGCAAAGCCCTCGCGCTTGAAACCTGTTTTCTCCAGCAGTCGGATCGACGCAACATTAGCCGGGATACACGCCGCTTCGATCCGATGAAGCTTCAGCGTCCCGAACGCAAAGGGAATGATGGCGTTGACTGCAGCCGTCATATGACCTTGGCGCGCGTAGGGTGCCCCCATCCAGTAGCCGAGACTGCCCGCCTGGGCACAGCCCCGACGAATATTCGCAAGCGTCAATCCGCCCAGCAAAACATCATCGTGCTTGCGGAAAATGAAAAAGGCATAGGCGAGGTCGCCGCGTTGGTCTTCGGAATAGCGCTTGATGCGGCGGCGAAAGGATGCACGGGTAAGGTCGTCGGCGGGCCAGGTCGGCTCCCACGGCGTGAGGAAATCGCGGCTTGCTTCCCGCAACGCTGCCCATTCCGCGCAGTCGGACATTTGCGGTGCCCGCAGCACGATGCCGTCGCCTGTAATCGCCGGCATCGATTCGGACAAGCTGACGGTGCGGAAGAATGCCATGGTGATCAGCCATCAGACGGCAGGCAAACAGACGACAGAGAGAGCGGACCGCTCTTGCTGTCCTCCGCCGCCCGTCATCCGACTTTACGCGGCCCGGCGGGCGAGACTGTCCGCGATCGTGGCGGCAGTTTCAAGTCCGGCGCCAGGACCGAGCGCGGCGACGGCGGGCCGTCCTCGCGCAATGAGGGCGCGGCCGGCGGCGCGGGCGCTCTCGACCGTCACCGCTTCAATTTTCTCAACCAGCTCGTCGAGCGGAACTGGGCGACCCCAATTGAACAACTGACGCGCGAGCTGCTCGGCGCGCGCGGATGAACTCTCGAGCGCCATCAGCAATCCTGCCTTCATCTGCGCTTTCGCCCGTGCAACCTCCGCCTCGTTGATGGTTTCCGCCGCGGCATTGATCTCGCCCACCACGACGCGCATCAATTCAGCGACATCGGCGGCATCGGTCCCGGCATAGAGGCCGAACATTCCGATGTCCGAATAAGGCGCGTGGAACGCATAAATCGCGTAGCAGAGGCCACGCTGCTCGCGCACCTCCTGGAACAGGCGTGAGGACATGCCGCCGCCGAGCACATTCGTGAATACCTGTAGGCTATAGAGGTTCGGATCGCGATGCGGCAACCCGTGCATGGCGAGCGCGATGTGAGCCTGTTCGAGATCGCGCGTCTCGATGCGGGAGCCTCCGACGAAACGTGCTGGATCAGGCGTCGGTGGCCGAGGGCCGGCAAAGCTCGCGAATCGTCGTTCGACTTCCGCCACTACGGCCTGGTGCTCAACTGCGCCTGCCGCAGCGACCACCATCTCGGGGCTTCGATAGTTGCGGCTGAGATAGGCGGCGAGCCGCTTGCGGTCGAACGAGCGCACGGTCGCCGGCGTGCCGAGGATGGACCGGCCAATCGGCTGGTCGGCGAAGGCGGTCTCCTGCAGCTTGTCCCAGATGAGATCGTCCGGGGCATCCTCGGCGGCACCGATCTCCTGCACGATCACGTTCTGCTCGCGCCGCAGCTCCTCGGAATCGAATGACGGATCGGCGAGGATGTCGGACAGCACGTCGAGCGCAAGCGGCACATCAACCCGCAGAACGCGCGCGTAGTAGGCGGTTGTCTCAATCGAGGTTGCCGCGTTGAGGTCGCCGCCGACCGCCTCGATTTCCTCCGCGATTTGACGGGCGGTGCGCCGTGAAGTTCCCTTGAACGCCATATGCTCGAGCAGATGCGAGATACCATGCTCGTCCGGCCGCTCGTCGCGACTGCCGGAACCGACCCACACGCCAAGCGAGGCGGTCTCCAAATGCGGCATCGCGTCAGTGACGACGACGAGGCCGGTGGGAAGACGTGTGACCTCGACGCTCATGCAGCGGCTCCTTCATGTGCGGCACGACTGGCAGAGAGAATATGGCGCTCGACCGCCATCTGGTCGACCGGCAGCGTGGTGACGCGCTCCGGCCGCCGATCGAGGTCGGCGAGCCATTCGGGAAGCGGGGGCCGCACACCGCAGGCTGCCTCCACCGCATCGGGGAATTTGGCTGGGTGGGCCGTACCGAGCACCACCATCGGAATCGACGGGTCGCGGGTCTCCTTCTCCGCGACCGCAACGGCGACCGCGGTATGGGGATCAATCAAATGTCCGGTCTCCCGCAGCATGGTGCGAATCGCCGCCGCGGTCTCGTTCTCGTCCGCCCGGTCGGCGGAAAACACTGCGCGCAGCGCCGAGAGCGCCTGCGCCGGCAGCGCAAACCGGCGTGATTGGGCGAGCGAGGCCATCAGCGCGCGTACCGCGCGGCCATCGCGGCCATGGATGTCGAACAACAGACGTTCGAAATTCGACGCCACTTGGATGTCCATCGACGGCGAGGACGTGGGCACCACGTCGCGCAGCTCGTAGATGCCTGTCGCGATCGTGCGCGTGAGGATGTCGTTGACGTTGGTCGCAACCACCAGGCGGTCGACGGGCAGGCCCATGCAGAGCGCGACATAGCCCGCGTAGACGTCACCGAAATTGCCGGTCGGCACGGTGAAGGCGACCTTTCGGTGCGGCGAGCCGAGTGCGACCGCAGCGGTGAAATAGTACACCACCTGTGCGACGATGCGCGCCCAGTTGATGGAATTCACGCCGGAGAGCCGCGCCCGGTCGCGAAAGGCGTGGTGGTTGAACATGCCCTTCACGATGGCCTGGCAATCATCGAACGTTCCCTCGATCGCCAGCGCGTGGACATTATCGTCCTCGACCGTCGTCATCATCCGCCGCTGCACGTCGGAAATGCGGCGATGCGGAAAAAGCACGAACAGATCCGCACGCACGCGACCGCGAAACGCCTCGATCGCGGCCCCGCCAGTATCCCCGGAAGTCGCGACCACGATGGTCGTACGCTCTCCGCGCGTCGCGAGCACCTCATCCATGAGTCGGCCAAGGATCTGCATCGCCAGATCCTTGAACGCGAGCGTGGGCCCATGAAACAATTCGAGGACGAAATCGCTCGCCCCGAACTGCACCAGCGGAGCGACCGCCGGATGGCGGAACCTGCCATAGGCCTCGCGCGTCATGCGGGCGAGGTCGCAATCCGGGATGGCATCGCCGACGAAGGGACGAATGACCTCCACCGCCACTTCCGCATATGGGCGGCCGGCAAAGCCAGCGATCGTGTCGGCATCGAGCCGCGGCCACGCCGCGGGCACGTAGAGGCCACCGTCGCGGGCAAGTCCTGCCAGCGTCGCCTCGACAAAACCGAGCGCCGGAGCCTCGCTCCTGGTGGAAATGTAGCGCACGAGCCGGGGGCTCCGTTTGAGGCTAAGTCGCCGTCGCGCTGGGCTTTATTCGCCCAACGAACGCACTGCGTAACCTTTTGAATTCACTCCTGTTCCCAGCACAAAGCAGGGTGCGGAGAAGCAACGGCCTCAAACATAGTCGGACGGCGGGCCTTCCACAAGGAAGGGGGCACGCCCGCGGCTCATGCCGTGCGCGCGGCTCGGCTGCTCAACCAGAACCCGAACATCACCACTACAACCAAAGCGAGCCCATACCAGGTAATCGCATATTGCAGATGCTCGTCGCGTAGGTTGACCTTGAGTGCGCCGGGGCGCGGGAGCCCGCCGGGTGGCTGCGGACTTTCCAATTCGATGAAGAACGGCGCAACCTCGCCCCAGCTCTTGGCGGCTGCAATCGCAACGGGGTCGCGCACGAACCAAATGTTGCGATCGGGATCATCCTTCGGCGAGAAGGCGCCGCGGGATTCCGGCCAGCGCATCACGCCGACTAGGTCGGCATGCCCGGTGGGTGCTCCGGCGGCGCGCGTCACTGGATCTTGCCGTCCCTCCGGCACGAAGCCGCGATTGACGACGACGATTCCGCCGGACGTGAGCTGGGCTGGCGCGAATACCCAATAGCCGGATCCGGACACGTCGCTGCGCAAGGCCGAGCCACTGGTGTAGACGAGTGCTTCCGCGCCCGGCACGAACGCGGCAGAGAACTTCACGCGACGGAATTCGTCGTTTGCCGCAGAAAGGCTCGCCCAGCGCTCACGCGGCGGCAGATCGCCCGGGGGCGCGGAAAGGCGCTGTTCGAGGGTCTCGATCAGCGCTTCCTTCCAGGCCTTGCGTTGGAGTTGCCAAGTGCCGAGCCCGACGAAGATTACGGTCGCCACCAGCGCGAAGATGGCTGGCACCGCAAGGCCCGATCGCAGCCGCCGTGCCAGCGCGACGTTCACGGCGCTTCGCCGCCGGTGAAGCGGCCCTCAGCGGCCTTGTGGTGATATTGTAGCGCGATCAGAAGGCCCTTGACTGGGCGCAATGGCAATAGCGTCGTGATCAGGATCAGCGGTCCCCACAGCAGCGCATGCACCCAGTATGGCGGCGCATAAACGATTTCCACCGCTAAGGCAGAGCCGGCAACAATGAAGCCGGACAGGAACATGACGAAAAACGCCGGCCCATCGGCGGAGTCGGCAAACGAAAAGTCAAGACTGCAATGCTCGCAGCGCGGGCGTAGTGTAAGAAACCCCCGGAACAGACGGCCCTCGCCGCAACGCGGACAGCGCCCCAGAAGTCCGGCCACGATGGGCGACGGCGGTGTATCAGGTTGATGGGTCACACACTAACTCGTCTGGAAGCACTAGCTGCGAGATGGCGTGCCGAGCCTAGATTCTCAAGTCCCCAATATTAAATCGTTCCTACGTGTGTCGCTTACGACAGCGGCTTGAGGTCGTCCAACATGGTCGGAATGAACTCCGAGACTGTCGGGTGAATGTGCACCGCCCGATGCAGGACCGTGAACGGCGCCTTGGTATACATAACATCGAGGATGCAGTGGATGGCCTCGTCCCCCGAAAGTCCCAGCAGCGACGCCCCGAGGATCTGTTTCGTCTCCTTGTCGACCAGAATCTTCATGAAGCCCTTTGTCTCGCCTTTCTCGTACGCTCGGCTCACGTCCTCCATGGCCATGGTCGCGATCAGCGCCGGCCGGCCGGACTTGCGGACCTCGGCTTCGGTCATGCCCGCGCGACCGAGCGGGGGATCGGTGTAGAGCGCGTAGGCAGTAATGCGATCGGTGACGCGCCGCGGATCGTTGTCGAGAAGATTCGCCGCCACGATTTCGAAATCATTGTAGGAGGTGTGGGTAAAGGCGCCCCGCCCGTTGCAGTCCCCCAAGGCCCAGATGCCGGGCACATTGGTGCGCAACTGGTCGTCGACCTGGATGTAGCCGCGAGAGTCGGTAGCGACGCCTGCCTTGTCGAGGCCGAGATCGTCCGTGTTCGGCCGACGGCCGATCGCGAGCAATAGATGGGAGCCGACGACCTGCGAGCTAGTTCCTGCATTCTCCACCGTCACCGCGATCTCGTTGCCTTGTTTTGCCACAGCGACAACCTTGCTGTTGACGCGGATGTCGATATTTTCGTCCTTCAGGATTTCGGCAATGGCGCGGGAGACATCCTCGTCCTCGCGCGCGATCAGGTGCGGTCCGAGCTCGATGACCGTGACTTCGCTTCCGAAGCGGCGATAGGCCTGCGCAAATTCAAGGCCGACATAGCTCCCTCCGAGCACGATCAGATGCGGGGGCAGAAAATCCACGTCCATCATCAAGCTGTTGGTCAGGTAAGGGACTTGGTCGAGCCCGCGTATCGGCGGCACCAATGCCCGCGCGCCCACATTGATGAAAATCTTATCGGCCCTGAGCACCTCATCGCCGACTTCCACCTCCTTCGGCCCAATGAACTGGGCGTGGCCTTCGAGGACCGTGCACCCTTTCAGCCTCCTCAAGGATCGCTCGACCCCTTCGCGTGACGGGCGCACAACGGCATCCTTGCGCGCCTTCACTGCCTTCATATCAACGCCGATCGGGCCGCCGATGGTCACGCCGTAGTCGGCAGCGCGACGCGCCAGATACGCCGCATAAGCGCTCGCAATCAGCGTCTTTGTCGGGGTGCAGCCGGCATTGACGCAGGTACCGCCGAAAAACTTGCGCTCGATGATGGCAACCTTCCAGCCGGCGGCCACCAGTCGCCTCGCCAAGCCCGGTCCCGCCTGTCCGGTGCCGATAACGATCGCATCATGGTCCGCCATAACCCGCCTCCCATTTCGCGGCTCTCGTCACACGAAGCCGAGATCCCAAGCATAGGGGGACACCGCCAGCCTGTCGCCCACAAGAGCCTTCACAACTCGGCGATGATATGGGATCGGCAATGCCGCTCCCTTGATCAATAGCTTTGCGCGATCGATACAAAGACGCTGTCGTCTTGCGCTCTGCCCTCAACGCGCGTTCAAGCTGTCGGGAACTGGTGGCCGAGCCAAGTCAACCGGAACGACTTTGCCAGCGCGTCACCGCCGATTTGGGCAAGCCAAAAAATTGGTAAGGCCACTCAAGGCATCGAGACCGCGCTCTAGTGGCCGACAGCATGCGCGACGCTCGCCCCGCCCGAACCCCACACATAAATGCAGGAAAACAGGAAGATCCAGACGACGTCGACGAAATGCCAGTACCAAGCGGCGAACTCGAAGCCGAGATGCTGCGTCGGCGTGAAATGTCCGAGATAGGCACGAAGCAGGCACACGATCAGAAACGTCGAGCCGATGATGACGTGCGCGCCATGGAAGCCGGTGGCCATGAAGAAAGTGGCGCCGTAGATGTTGCCACTGAAGTTGAACCCCGCGTGGCTGTATTCGTAGGCCTGCACGCAGGTGAATGCCAGACCAAGCACGATCGTCAGGATCAGCCCCCACTTGAGGCCCTGGCGGTCGTTCTCCAGAAGCGCGTGGTGCGCCCAGGTCACGGTCGTGCCGGAGGTGAGCAGGATCAGCGTATTGAGGAGCGGTAAGTGCCACGGGTCGAAGGTCTCGGTTCCCTTCGGCGGCCACACCCCGCCAAACAGCTGTTCGCGCGTAAGCTGGTGCATGTCGGCCGGGAACAGCGCGCTGTTGAAATACGCCCAGAACCAGGCCACGAAGAACATCACCTCGGAGGCAATGAACAGAATCATGCCGTACCGATGGGAGATCTGCACGATGCGCGTATGATAGCCCTCGTACGTGGCCTCACGGGCGACGTCGGTCCACCAGCCGATCATGGTATAGGCGATGCCGATCACACCAACGCCGAAAACATATGGCGCGGCCGCGAACATGTGATGCATCCACGTAATGCCGCCGACCGCCGCTATGAATACGGAGACTGCCCCGATCGCGGGCCAAGGGCTCGGTGCCACCAGATGGTAGTCGTGATGCGGCTTGGCGTGAGCTTCGGCCATCTTAGAATTCTCCATCTCTCGGTGAGGCAGCGCCGCCCACGGCACTTGTCCCTGTTAGAATCAGCTTCGCCCGGGCGCGGGCGCCTCGCCGCTGTCTACTTGCGGCGTCTCAGCCTGCCGCGCCGGATACATGGTGTAGGACAGGGTGATAGTGTCGAGACCGTCCTGCTCCGAATCCTTCACAAGCTCGGCGGCCACGAAGAAGACAACTGCCATGTCGCGCTTTTCGCCGGCCTTGAGCCGCTGATCGGTAAAACAGAAACAGTTGATCTTGGAGAAATAGGCGCCTGCGGTGGGCGGTGAAACATTGTACGAGGCAACGCCCACGGTCTCGCGTGCCGACTCATTGACGACCCTGTAGCTGACAGTCACGACCTCGCCGATTTTGACCTCTATCGAATTTTGGTCCGGCTCGAAACGCCAGGGGAGCCCACCGGCGACGTTAGCGTCGAAGCGTACCTTGAGCTTGCGATCGAGGACGTGGGAAGGCGTAACGGTCGCGACCTGCGGAGTGCCGCCGAAGCCGGTCGTGCGGCAGAACCAGTTGTAGAGCGGCACGGCCGCATAGGCCGCGCCCACCATCGCTGCAACGAACACTCCGCACGCGGCCGCGACGATGATATCGCGGCGTCGTTGCGAGGGGATGTTCCGCACGTTCATCACGATTACAACGGACGATTCAGCACCGCCGGTCCCTTCACCAGGGTGACGACGTAAAACAGGACAACGAGCGCGCCGAGCGCGAGCGCAATCGCGATCGACCGCGCGCGTCGGCTGCGCTTCTGCTCTTCGCTGAGGATGATTCTCTTCGGCTTTTCGTCCATGTCACCAAAGCCCTCACACCGCGCGGCCTATCACGCCGCCCTCGACCAGCAACACCGCGAAGAGGACGAATAGATAGAGGATTGAGAAAGCGAAGAGATCGTGCGCCGCGCGCTCGGCGCGCTCGCCGTCACGCTCCCTGCGCACGCGCCAAGCGAACGCGACCATCAGCGCGCCGGCGAGGAGCGCGGTCACCCCGTAGATTGTCTGGGCATAGCCGAGAAGCCACGGCGCCGCGCCAATCGGCACGAGTCCGATGGAATAGAGTAAAATCTTCCGTCGCGTTTCCTCCGGCCCGGCAACCACCGGGAGCATCGGAACCCGAGCGCGGGCGTAGTCGTCGACGCGAACGAGCGACAGCGCCCAGAAGTGTGGCGGCGTCCAGAAGAAGATGATGAGGAAGAGGAGACACGGCTCGACCGCGATGCCGGCGGTCGCCGCCACCCAGCCGATGACGGGAGGAAAGGCGCCCGCGGCGCCGCCGATAACGATGTTCTGCGGCGTCGATCGCTTGAGCCATACCGTATAGACAGCGACGTAAAAGAAGATCGTGAAGGCGAGCAGTGCCGCCGCGAGCCAGCTCACGAGCAGGCCGAGCACGCCCACCGCGAAAGCGGCGAGTACGATGCCGAACGCAAGCGCCTCGCCGGGCGCGATGCGGCCCCGTGGAATGGGACGATTCGAAGTGCGCCTCATCACCGCGTCGATGTCGGCGTCGTACCACATGTTGAGCGCGCCCGCGGCACCGGCGCCGACCGCGATGCACAGAAGCGCGGTGAAGCCGATCACCGGATGGACATGTCCCGGCGCGATTACGACACCGACCAGCGCGGTAAAGACGACGAGCGACATGACCCGTGGCTTCATCAGCGCCACATAGTCGCCAACGCTCGCAATGCTCGGCCCGTAGCCGGCCGAACCCGCGAACTCTGTACCTTCGCTGACCAGTGACATCTATTCTGCGCTCACCTGTTAACGACCGCCCGCGGGGATGCCGCCACCATCACTTGATCAGCGGCAGCTCGTTATATTGGTGGAACGGTGGCGGCGAAGGCAGCGTCCATTCGAGCGTGGTCGCGCCCGCGCCCCATGGATTGTCCGCCGCCTTTTCCTTGCGCATGAACGCGTGGGCTACGCCGAAGAAGAACACGAGCGCACCCAACCCCGAAAGGTAGGAGCCGAGCGACGAGACCAGGTTCCAGCCGGCGAAAGCATCGGGATAGTCGGCAATGCGCCGCGGCATGCCGGCGAGCCCAAGGAAGTGCTGGGGGAAGAAGACGATGTTGACCCCAATGAAGGTGAGCCAGAAATGCAGCTTGCCGATCGTCTCCGAGTACATATAGCCGGACATTTTCGGGAACCAGTAGTACCAGCCGGCGAAGATGGTGAAAACCGCGCCGAGCGAGAGCACGTAGTGGAAATGCGCCACCACGTAATAGGTGTCTTGCAGGGAACGGTCGATGCCGGCATTAGCGAGCACCACGCCGGTCACGCCGCCGACCGTGAACAGAAAGATGAAGCCGATCGCCCACAGCAGTGGCGTCTTGAACTCGAGCGAGCCGCCCCACATCGTGGCGATCCAAGAGAAGATCTTCACGCCGGTCGGCACCGCGATCACCATGGTGGCGACCACGAAATAGGCTTGCGCGGCGGTCGACATGCCAACGGTATACATGTGGTGCGCCCACACCACGAACCCGATGCCGCCGATTGCCACCATCGCGTAGGCCATGCCGAGATAGCCGAACACCGGTTTTTTCGCGAACGTCGCCACGATCTGACTGATCATGCCGAAGCCCGGCACGATCAGGATGTAGACCTCGGGATGCCCGAAGAACCAGAACAGGTGCTGGAACAGGAGCGGATCGCCACCCCCGCCAGGGGTGAAGAAGGTGGTGCCGAAATTGCGGTCTGTTAGCAGCATGGTGATGGCACCGGCGAGCACCGGCATCGCGAGCAGAATGAGAAACACCGTCACCAGCTGCGACCATACGAACAATAGCATCTTGTGCATCGTCATGCCGGGAGCGCGCATAGAGAGCGGCGCATAGATCGTCCATCCCGCGGCCACCCCGGGGGCACCGGGTTCGCCCTCCACGAACAGCGAGATAATCAACAGCGTGAAGGACGCCGGCAGCAGCCAGAACGAGATGTTGTTCATGCGCGGGAACGCCATGTCCGGCGCACCGATCATCAGCGGTATCATCCAATTGCCGAAGCCGCCGATCATCGCCGGCATGACCATGAAGAAAATCATGATCAGGCCGTGCGCCGTCGTGAAGACGTTGAACATGTGGGAGTCGTGGAAGAACTGCAACCCCGGATGCATCAGCTCGAGTCGCATGCCGATCGACAGCACGCCGCCCACCAATCCGCCGAGCAAGGCGAACACGAGATACATCGTGCCGATGTCTTTGTGGTTGGTCGAATAGAGGTAACGCCGCCAACCATGCGGGTGATCGGGCAGGTCCTCGCCGTGAGCTTTCGCCATCGTAGCCATGACTCAAGTCCTTGGAGTTGTCGCCCGCGAACTATCCGCGTCTGCGCGCGGCATCATCGGGGCGTCGATTGTGCCGCCGCGACCGTGGTCGGCGGCAGTGCTTCATCGCGAGCGTATTTCTTCTTTGCCTCTTCAACCCAGGCGGAGAATGCCTGCTCGCTCACCACATGGACTGCGATCGGCATGAAGGCGTGATCCTTGCCGCACAGCTCCGAGCACTGACCGTAGTAGACACCCTCCCGCGTTGCCGTGAACCAGGTCTCGTTGATGCGCCCGGGAACGGCGTCGATCTTGATGCCGAATGACGGTACCGCGAACGAATGAATGACGTCGGAGCCCGTGGTGATCACGCGCACAGTCTGGTTTACCGGCACTACCATTTCATTGTCGACCGCAAGCAGTCGCGGCTGGCCTTCCTTGCGCTCACCCTCTTTGAGCATCAACGAATCGAACTCGAACTGGCCGTTGTCGGGATAGCTGTAGCTCCAGTACCACTGCTTGCCGGTCGCCTTCACCGTGAGGTCGGCGGCCGGGACGTTGAGTTGGAGGAACAGAAGCTTGAATGAAGGGACCGCAATAAACATCAGAATCACGATCGGAATGAGAGTCCACGCAATCTCGATGAACGTGTTGTGCGTGGTCCGCGACGGAAGCGGATTGGCGCGGGCATTGAAGCGCACCATGACGACGACCAGCAAAACCAGCACGAAACCGGCGATAACGGTGATGATGTAGAGCAGGAAATCGTGGAACCAGATGATGTTGTCCATAACCGGAGACGCCGATTGCTGCAGCCCTACCTGCCAAGGCGAAGGCTGCCCGAGCCCGGCCAGAGCCGCCTCCGCGCCGGTCAGGATGGCGACCATCGCTATTGCCAATACGGTCAACCGCTTGAGCACCAACATCGTCGGCATTGCTCCTTCGAATGAGGTTCCAAGGCGCGCTCCACCGCTCGGAGTCGCTGCCCGCATTGAGCGCGACACTCCTCGGTGGGCTCCTCGGCGCGCGGGGCGGGACCTCAGGGGAATCCTGGCCTCTAAAACCACAATTCCAGCCCTATCGCAATGCACACGTTCATATCTCCCATGCGGCCAAAGGCCGGTCTCCCATGTGGCCAAAAGGCCGGCCGATCGCCCCCGCCGACCGTCGTCGTTCGACCCTTTCTCGGCCACAATGCCTTGTTTTACTCATCCTTGACACGTAGCTCCGACCGTGGACGGAGGGGGTCGATTCGGCTAGATCGGGATAGCGGGGCGCAGGCAGGATTCGAGGCGGAGATTATGGGTTCATTCAGCCCGGGAATGCTTTTTCGCACAATAAGATCATTGCTGGCAGCTACCGCGATGGTACTGGCACTCTCCGCTGGCATGGCCGAGCGCGCCACCGCGCAGGGCGCGGTCAAGTCGGTCCACAATGACTGGCAAGTCCGCTGCGACACGCCACCCGGCGCGCAGGGCGAGCAGTGCGCGCTGATCCAGAGCGTCACCGCGGAGGATCGCGCCAATGTCGGCCTCACCGTGATCGTGCTCAAGACTGCCGATCAGAAGAGCCGCCTCATGCGCGTGGTCGCGCCCGTCGGCGTGTTGCTTCCCTCGGGCCTCGGACTGAAGGTCGATCAGGTCGACGTCGGCCGGGCCGGCTTCGTCCGTTGTCTGCCCAACGGGTGCGTTGCCGAGGTCGTCATGGACGACAACTTGATCAAGCAACTACGCAGCGGCCAGACTGCGACGTTCATCATCTTCCAGACGCCCGAAGAAGGCATCGGCTTCCCGATGAGCCTCAAGGGCTTCGGCGAGGGCTACGACAAGCTGCCGTAAGACGCCCCAGGCCAGGGCGTCCTTCCCTTAAGTCCGATTTAGCGGCGTGGCGACCTCGCAACTCCAGGCGAGGACGACTATCTTTGGCTAGACTGCGCGAATGCGGATCCGATCATGAGCTCACCCACGACGTCACTTCTCGATCGCGCCGGCCTCGACCGTGGCGACGTGCGCCGACACCTCGCCCGCGGCCTGGAAGGCGCGGACGACGGTGAGCTTTATCTCGAATATGCCCAGTCCGAGATGCTTGTTTTCGACAATGGGCGGCTCAAGCAAGCGACCTACAACACCGACCAGGGCTTCGGATTGCGCGCCGTCAAGGACGAGGCGGTGGGCTATGCCCATTCCTCCGACGTCTCGGAGGCAGCGTTGGCGCGCGCGGCGGACGCGGTGCGCGCGGTCAAGGGTGGCTATTGCGGTGCTTACGCAGAACCGCCGGGTCGCACCAATGTCCGCCTTTATGGCGACGACAATCCGCTCGGCGCACCGGCCTTCGAACCCAAGGTGAGGCTTCTGGAGGCCATTGACGCCTATGCCCGAGCGCGTGACCCGCGCGTGCGACAGGTTTCGATCTCATTTGGCGCGAGCTGGAAAGTGATCGAGATCCTGCGCGGCGACGGCGAAAGCTACCGCGACGTGCGTCCTTTGGTGCGCGTCAATATCTCGGTCGTCGTCGGCAATGGCGATCGCCAGGAAGCCGGCAGCCACGGCTATGGCGGGCGCGAGGGCTTTTCGCATTTCCTCTCGACCCATGCCTGGCAGCGCGCCGCTGACGATGCTGTACGCCAGGCGCTGATCAATCTCGAAGCGGTGCCGGCGCCAGCCGGCGAGATGGACGTGGTGCTCGCCCCTGGCTGGCCCGGCATCATGCTGCACGAGGCGGTGGGACACGGGCTCGAAGGTGACTTCAACCGCAGGAAGACCTCTGCATTCGCCGGTCTGATGGGACAACGCGTCGCGTCGAAGGGTGTCACCGTCATTGACGACGGTACCATCGCGCAGCGACGCGGCTCGCTCTCGATCGACGACGAGGGCACGCCGACCAGTCGCACCGTGCTGATCGAGGACGGCATCCTTGTCGGCTACATGCAGGACCGCCACAACGCGCGTCTGATGAGCATGAAACCCACAGGCAATGGCCGCCGGCAAAGCTATGCCCATGCGCCGATGCCGCGCATGACCAACACTTACATGCTCGCCGGCGAACATGCGGCGAGTGAGATCATCGCCTCGGTCAAGGACGGCATCTATGCCGTCAATTTCGGCGGCGGACAGGTCGATATCACCTCGGGCAAGTACGTGTTTCAGGTTACCGAGGCCTACAAGATCGAGGGTGGCAAGCTTGCGCAGCCTCTCAAGGGCGCCATGCTGATCGGCAATGGTCCGACCGACCTCAACCGCATCGGCATGATCGGAAATGACTTCGAGCTCGATCCCGGCATTGGCACTTGCGGCAAGAATGGCCAGGCCGTGCCCGTCGGCGTCGGCCAACCTACCCTGCGCATGGACCGCATCACCGTCGGCGGGACGGGCTAAGGTGCAGGCTCGCAGAATTTGATCCGGCTTACTGCTTGTGCGCTGATCCCGCGCGCCCGCTCCTGACGACTAGAAATACGCGATGCTACGACCGCAGGCGGCGACCGCGATCCAGATACCGAGCGAAAGGACGCCCGCGACTTTGGCGCGCGCCGGCATCGATGCGCCGGGTGCAAGGCGCTCGACCGCGCGCTTGGCCCAGACCTCATAAATCGCCACATTGATCAGACCTGCGGCAACCAGGGTGGCCTTCAGCTGGAACGCCGGATTAAGCGCAAGATGGCTCGCCTCGGCTGAGAACAGCACGCAGCCGGTGAGCGCCATGCCCACCAATGCGGCAACGGCAAAGCTGCGCGCCCGCGCGAGCAGGCATGCGGGCGAGGTCGCCGCCAACCCTCCAAGCAGGCGAACGTCCATCACCGCTACTGCACCGGCGAAGAAAGTGAGCGAGACGATGTGCCCGATATTGGCCGCTGGGTAGAGCCATAGCGACTGGCGGATGGCCGCGGCGAAGCCCGACTGTTCGAGCGCAACGAAAACCGCCGGCGCCGCATCGGTCATCAGCGCATCTCGTAGGTCTTACCGTTGACCGTGATCCGCTCAGCCCGCATCTCATCTTTTTCAACCGTCGATGGATAGCCGTAGGCCGAGACGTTCTGGCCGACGGCGACGACCTTCTCCGTCGCTCCGCGACTGCTCATGCGCGAGGGAGGCGCGAGCGTCACGGTCCACACCTTGTCATTGCCCCGCACCGTGATCGTGGCGTGCGGGTTCTCGAACTTGGAGGTCATGATCGGGCCGGCGACGGTCACCGGCTTGCTCGCGTCGTAACTGCCCCATCCGTGATGCGCGAAAGCGGCGCTCGTCAGCAGCGCGAAGGCGGAAAGGAGGATGACGGATCTGATCATAGGGGGCCTCCAGAGAAGAGTGGCATAAGCGCCTCATTGTGCCGAGTTTGGGCGGCAAATGCTGCGGGGCAGTCATCAACTTTTTGAAATCGGCTACCTCACCACCCCGGAAATGCAGCATGGTTTGCGCAATGGCCGGGTAATGCGGTCCTTGAGATAGCAGACCGCCGAAGACCCGACATAGCCGGGCCGCACATAGGTCCAGGCGCGACACCCTTCCTCGGCTTCACAGGCCGCCCCACAGCTTTTGCCACTCGAGTCGGCCGGCAGTTCAAACTGCCGGTAGTCGCCACCGTTTCGATCGACGCCGAACTCGTTCGCCCCGCTCTTTGGTTCGATGACGCCCGTCCCGCGCACGCCGGACACGCAGCACGGTGCTGCAAGCCGCGGCATGACTTTGGATTTGAGCCAGCAAACCGCGTTGGCGCTTTCCGTTACGGGATAGGAAAAGGCCCAGGCGCGGCAGCGCGGATCCCGCTCACAGCGGGTGGCGCATTGGGCCGGATCGCCGGACCGCATGGGAAAGCTGGCATAGTCCCCGCCCGCCCGGTCGAAGCCGACCTGAGCCCGGGCGGTTGCTCCGGACACGGCGAGCGCGATCAGCAGGCAAAAACCCAGCTCAAGCCAATCCCGCCTCATGCCGCCTCTCGCTCGCGCCGCCCGGCCGTGCGATCCATGTTAGAGAAGCACGCGGGCGCAGGCGAGTGCCGTGTGAGCGACAGGCATGCTCCGCCCGAAGACAATGCCGAGGCTCGGCCCCGGCTCTACCGCGGGATTCCGTCATGCAATACGGCGAATTTGGCTTTCTGAATTTTGGGCTCGTGCTGCTGGCCGCCGCCGTCCTCAGCGTACCGATCGCGCGCCGGCTCGGGCTCTCCGCCATCGTCGCCTATCTCATCGCCGGCATCATCATCGGCCCGTATGGGCTTGCGGCGTTTGGCACGCCCGAGAGCATCATCCCGGTTTCCGAGCTTGGTGTCGTGATGCTGCTGTTCCTGATCGGGCTCGAACTCGAACTCGGTCGGCTGCTGGCGATGCGACGCGCCATATTCGGCCTCGGCGCCACCCAATTGGCCATCACCGCACTCGCCATCGGCGCGCTTGGCTATGCGGTTGGGCTCGTCGACTGGCGCGGGGCTGTCATCGCCGGGCTTGCATTGGCGATGTCGGCGACCGCCATCGCGCTGCAAATCCTGGAAGAACGCGGCCAACTCCAGCAAGACTACGGCCAGCGTGCTTTTGCCATCCTGTTGTTCCAGGACATGGCGGTCGTGCCCCTGCTGGCGGTGCTGCCCTTGCTCGCGCCCGGAAGCGAGAGCGCCCATACCGACCTCGGGGACGGGGTGCGCACGGTTGCCCTCATCGCCGGCGCGATCGCACTGATCGTGGTCGCGGGCCGCTATTTGCTCAATCCGTTCTTCCGGCTGCTCGCCCAGACCGGCTCGCGCGAGGTGATGACGGCGGCAGCGCTCCTCGTCGTGCTGGGCGCTGCGCTCACTATGCAGAAGGCTGGCATGTCCATGGCGCTCGGAGCCTTCCTCGCCGGTGTGCTGCTCGCCGAGTCGAACTACCGACATGAGCTCGCAGCAGACATCGAGCCATTCCGTGGTCTCCTGCTGGCCCTGTTCTTCATGGGCATCGGCATGAGCATCGACATGACCATCGTGCGCGCCAATCTTTGGCTGATCGTCCTCGCGGCAGTTACCATCACCGTCCTCAAGGCGGCGATTGTTTGGCTATTGTTCCGCGCGACCTGCGTTCGTCGCAGCGATGCGCTGCGCGCCGGATCGGTACTCACCGGCGCCGGCGAGTTCGCGTTTGTGCTCATTCCGCTCGGCGGCTCGCTCGGCGTGCTCGATGCGCGCCAAGCCAGCATCCTCACCGCCATTGCCGCCATCACCATGCTGCTTGGTCCACCCGTGGCCACGCTCACCGATGCGCTGGTGCGACGGTTTGCACGGCCAGACCTTCGCGAGCCCGAGGACTTCTCCGATGCGAGCGGTTCGGTGTTAGTTATCGGTTTTGGACGCTTCGGCCAGATCGTGTCCCAATGCCTGCTTGCGGAAGGCATCGATGTTACGACCATCGACAACGATCCAGAAATGATGGAGAGCGCCGCTGGCTTTGGCTTCAAGGTCTATTACGGCGATGGCACCCGGCTCGACGTCTTACGCGCGGCAGGCGCGAGCGAGGCGAGGCTGATCGCGGTGTGCATCGATGACCGCGAGGCCGCGAGCCGTATCGTCGACCTCGTTCACGCCGAGTTTTCCGGTGCAAGGCTTTATGTGCGCTCTTTCGATCGGCGCCACACCCTGCAACTTCTCGCTAAGGGGGTCGATTTCGAGCTACGCGAAACCTATGAATCGGCGCTCGTGTTCGGACGTAAGACGCTGGAGGCGCTGGGGCTGGATTCCGAGCGGGCGGCCGCAGTCGAGGAATTCGTCCGTCGCCGCGATCTCGATCGCCTCGTCCTCCAGCAGGCCGAGGGGATATCCGCCGGTCTCGACCTGTTGCGCACGCGCATGATACACGAGCCTTTCAGCACACCGACGCGCGAGGTCAGGCCGCTCAATCCGGAAGCCGAAGAGATCATCGGCCACCCGCCAGCCGCAGAATGACACCAGCGGTTGCACCAATCCGATTCCGAATACCAAGACGGTGCAGGGCCGAAGATTACAAAGCTAGGAGCGAGGCGCCGGCGCATCGCCGCGGCGGCGGCTCGGCGGGCCTAAGCCAGACATAGTCGCCGATTAATCGAAGACCCTCATCCAATCGCTGGACAAGTTGTGGGCAGCATAGAATTTTTCCAGCCGTGCGCGCGTGCTGTTCTCCCCGAAACTTTTCGTATTCGCCTTTGCTGAGACCAAGGAAGCGCACCGCATTTCCAAACATGATCCTCTCGATCTGGGTGTCGTTGTATCCGACAGCCCGCAAGAAAAAGATCATCACGTCCGGGAATGGTTTGGGTGAGAACAGTCTGGGAAAGCGCTCTTCCTGTGCGATCATCGACCAGTCGGTGCCATAGAGCAGCCGCTCATCGCTGTTGGGAAAGTGCCCCTTGAAGGCTTTCATGCATTCGACGATCCTCCTGCTCGGACCAGTCTTGAGGATCTCGCCAAGCGAGCTGATGTCGGCATAGGCATATGCATCGCTCGAATCGGTAATGATTTTTCCTATCGTCCACTCCCAACATTTATCGACGTAGCTTACGGGCCGAGCGTATTGCACGGCTTTGTTGAAGTGGCCGAAATGAGCCAGGTTGATGCGCAGCCGTGGAAACGCATCTTGTTTGAGAACCCTGGCCCAGAACGTCGGATCTGCGCGATCCTCATAATCGGCGTTGGGCCCGAAGCTATGGCTGGTATGGGCCATGATTGGCACATTGTTCGCGCTGCACCACGCGTAAAGTTTTGCGAGAGCCGCATCGAGCTTGCTACCGATCCGTGACCCCAGCCCGGTATCGGGGGACTGCAAATACGCAGGCTCGTTGAATCTATCGTCCGGCAGATGTTTGTTGTCTGCCGCCTGAAATCCCATCGGCGGGTAGAGCTTAACACCGACGAATCCGCCCGTCGCCTTGGTCGAGTTGCCGACGAGAATTCGATCAACCTCGATGGCGCGGCGCACGATCACCATCGGGTCCTTATCTCCGGGTTTGCGCCGATGATGGTCATAAAGAGCCTGTCGCAGCGGGTCGAATCCGACGAAGCCATGCACGCGCGGGCCGTCCCTGCGGCAGGCGATCCTCGCCATGACGTCAACCTGCTCTTCGACGCTCAGTTGATCCTCGTCCTCGAGCCATTTGGAGAAATCGACGATCGCGGGGGTCATCAGCACGATCCGCGACTTCTGCCCCATCTTGCCATGAAGCTCATCAAGCTCCTCCGCCAGCTCGTAGCGATGGCGGGTGTACAAGAGCGCCCATCGAATGTAACGGCCGAGCAAGTCGTCACGCGAATAAAGTTCATCCGCCATGGCGTCGACCTGGAAAGGCGTCAAACCTCCCAATGCATCTCTGTCTTCCGCTGTGAGGTCCGGCTTGCCAAATTCTTCGTGAATCTGCTGATACAGAAATAGTTTGATTTGCTCGATCGCGACTTCAAGCGCGATGCCTTCGGTCAGTGACAGTGGGCGATCACTGAAGACGTCCCAGCTGAACCAGATGAGCCGAAACGCACTCCGCAAATGCTCGCGATCCTGGTCCTGACGCCAAGCACTCGTCGGTTTTCTCTCTGGATCTCGTTCAAACTCGTTGATCTTGTCGATTTCGGTTTGCATGTCAGGGGCGGCGCGCTTCACCTGAACCGAGATCGCGTGCACCAACGCTTCGAGCGCTCCTGGATAGTCTGCGAACCGGGCGACGAGCTCGCTCGTCTGCGCCGATCTCGGAACCATAATCTTCCTGGCGAAGCCCTCGATCGGCAGATCGGCGGCATTAAAGACGTGGCAATGCGCGTCGATGATACGGTCGATCCGAGGCGCCAGAGGCTGCGCCCAGGTTAATGCTGGGAACGCGGCTTTGCCGGCCGCCAACGCGATGCCGCCCGCGACAAATTCACGCCGACGCATTGTTTGCCTCGTTTGGATGCTTCCGAAGGCTAGCTGGCATTACCGGATTGTCCAGGTCTATTGAGGCTGCGAAGAGGCACGGCAAAAAAACCGATCCGCATACCGGTGCTCATGAATCAATACGCATATTCCTTGAACACCGGGTCGACGCTGCGGTCCCAGGCGCCGTGAAATTTTTCCAAGAGCTCTTCGGCGGGCGTAATACCGCGCGCGACATATTCCTCAATCGGGCGCAAATAGCGTCTCTCGTCCTGGCCGCCAGCGTCCAGCCGCCGACGCCGCGCAAGTCCCCTCTCCGCCAGCGCCATCGTTGCCTTGGCGAGATGCAGCACGTCGTGCCCCGCGATCCTAGCCGCGAAGCCTAGCTTCGGCACGTCATCGCGCAGCTTCTGGCGCTCCTCGGCAGTCCAATTCTTGACTAGATCCCAGGCGGCGTCGAGCGAGTCGTCATCGTAGAGAATCCCGGCCCAGTAGGCCGGCAATGCCGGCAACCTGCGCCACGGACCACCATCCGCACCGCGCATTTCGAGATAGCGCTTGAGTCGCACCTCCGGGAAGATCGTAGAGATGTGGTTCGCCCAGTCGGAGATGGTGGCGCGCTCGCCTGGCAGGCCCGGGAGTCGTCCCTGCATCAGGTCGCGGAACGATTGTCCAGCGACGTCGATATAGCGCTCCCCGCGCTTGACGAAATACATGGGCACCCCGAGGGCGTAGTCGACGTAACGCTCGAAGCCCATACCAGGCTCGAATGCCCACGGCAGCATGCCGCAGCGGTCGGCATCCGTATCGCGCCAGATCTCGGAGCGAAACGAGAGAAAGCCATTGGGCTTACCCTCGGTGAAGGGCGAGTTGGCGAACATCGCGGTTGCGACCGGCTGCAGCGCGAGCGAGACCCGCAGCTTCTTCACCATGTCGGCTTCGGAGGAATAGTCGAGGTTCGTCTGCACCGTGCAGGTGCGGTACATCATATCGAGGCCATGTTTGCCCACCTTCGGCATGTAGGCCGTCATGATGCGGTAGCGGCCCTTGGGCATCATCGGAATCTGGGACCGGCTCCAGTTCGGCGTCATGCCGAGCCCGAGAAAGCCGATGCCGAGCGGGCGCGCGATTTCCTTGACCTGCGCGAGATGTGCCATGAGCTCGGAGCAGGTCTGGTGCACCGTCTCGACGGGCGCGCCCGAAAGCTCGAACTGGCCGCCCGGCTCGAGCGAGATCGCGCCACCCCCGGTCACGTCGAACAGACCGATAATGTTGCCGTCCTCGATGATCGGTTCCCAACCGAGCAGATGCTGCATGCCTTCGAGCAACGCACGGATGCCGCGGCGGCCCTCATAGGAGACCGGGTTGTGGCCCTCGACCGTAAACACGAACTTCTCGTGCTCGGTACCGAGGCGGAACTGAGATCTGGGCTTGCTGCCCGCCTCAAGCCACGCGACGAGCTCCTCGCGCGTTTCGATCGGCGTCATGTCGACTTGGTCGCGAGCCATACAGCGGTTCCGACGGAAAGGGCCGCGACCTTACACGGCGGCTGCAAGGGAGGGCAATTGGTGTCACGCCTTGCGATGCGGAGCGTTGTCGCACCACAAATCACCCTCGGCCGAGGGGCGCGCCGAGATAAAAATTCGTCGAGCTTGCGGGCTTCAAGCGGCCGCGCGCTGGCGGGCAAAGCGGCCGTAGAAGGTGTCCCCCTTTTCTGCCATATCGATCAGCAGCTTTGAGGGCATAAAACGCGAGCCGTAGGACCTCTCCAGCCGCTTACAGAGTTCGACGAACGCCTTGGTTCCCATCATGTCGATATAAGAGAGCGTGCCGCCGGTGAACGGCGCGAAGCCGAACCCAAGAATTGAACCGACATCGGCCTCGCGGACGTCCGTGATCACCCCTTCCTCCACGCAGCGCGCGGTTTCAAGCGCCTGGATGGCAAGGAGGCGCTGTTTAAGCTCCTGGGTGTCTATTAGAGCGGGATCGAGCTTGCTCGGCTGCAGCTCGACGAGACCCGGCCATAGCTTCTTCGGCCCATTTCGCGGATAGTCGTAGAATCCCTTGCCGTTCTTGCGCCCGAGGCGGCCGCGCTTCTCCACCATCTCTTCGAGCAGCGCCTTCTGCTGCGAATCGATGGCGTTAGGACCAAGGTCAGCCTCGGTTGCCTTCAAAATCTTCCACACGAGATCGACCGCGACCTCGTCGTTGAGCGAGAGCGGCCCCACCGGCATTCCGGCCATGCGTCCGAGATTCTCGATCATCGCCGCGGGCACGCCTTCGGCGAGCATCAGATGGCCCTCGCGGATGTAGGTGCCGACTACGCGCGAGGTGTAGAAGCCACGCGCGTCAGTGACAACAATCGGCGTCTTGCGGATCGCGCGCACGTAATCGAGCGCGGCCGCGAGCGCCATTTCGCTTGTTTGTTTGCCGAGGATGATCTCGACCAGCATCATGCGCTCGACTGGCGAAAAGAAATGGATGCCGATGAAACTTCCTGGCCGTTTCGACATCTCCGCCAGCGAGGTGATCGGCAGGGTCGAGGTGTTGGAGCCGAAGACTGCCCCCTCTCCGATCGTGGCTTCCGCCGCGGCGATAGCGCCGGCCTTGATCTTGCGGTCCTCGAAAACTGCCTCGACGACGAGGTTGCAATCCTTGAGCGCGCCGTAGTCCGAGGTCGCTGTTACGCGCGCGAGCAGCGCGTCGCGCTCGGTCGTGGTCGCGCGGCCGCTGTCGATCTGCTGGGCCATCAATCTCGCCGAATGGACCTTGCCCTTGTCGGCCGCCTCCTGGTCGCGGTCGATCAACACGACGTTGAGGCCCGCCATCGCAGTGACATAGGCGATGCCGGCGCCCATGAAACCGGCGCCGATCACACCGATGGTTTTCAAGTTCGTTGTCGGCACGGTCTTCGGCCGGCGCGCGCCTTTGTTGAGCTCGCGCACGGACACGAACAAGGTGCGGATCATGGCCGCCGCTTCCGGCGAGCGCAAGATTTTGGCAAACCAGCGCGACTCCACGCGCAGCGCGACATCCATCGGCAGCTGTAGGCCTTCGTAGACGACTTGCATGACGGCGCGCGCACCGGGGTAGTTGTCGTAGGTTTCGCGCCGGTAGATCGCGGTGGCGGCGGGGAACGTCATCATGCCGGCCTTGGAATAAACAGGTCCGCCTGGCAGCCGGAAGCCTTCCATGTCCCACGGCGCCTTGGCCACTCCATCGGTCTTGATCCATTCCTTGGCGTGCGTCACGACATCGGCGGTAGGCACGATGGCGTCGATGAGCTTCATGTCCTTGGCCTGCGCGAGGCGAAGTTGGTCGCCCTTGAGCAAGAACCGGAGCGCATCGGCCGGTGGCATCATGCGGGCGATGCGTTGCGTCCCGCCGGCGCCAGGAAAGAGGCCGATCTTGATTTCCGGCAATCCCACGCGCGTGTTCGCGCTCTCGCCTGCGACCCGGTGATGGCACGCTAGGCAAAGCTCGAAACCACCACCGAGCGCCGTGCCGGTGATCGCCGCCACCCACGGTTTGCCGCAAGTCTCGAGGCGCCGATAGAGTAGCGATAACTTGCGGCTGTCCTCGAAAAGTACGGTGGCTGCGGCCTCCTCGCCGCGTGCCCTAGCCATCTCGGCGAACGCGTGGATGGACGCTTCCAGCATGGTGAGGTCCGCGCCGGCACAAAACGCCTCCTTGCCCGAGGTGATGACCGCGCCCCTGATTGCGCCATCGCCGGCAACCGTCTCCACGATATCGGAAAGCTCCTCGATGACGTTACGATCGATGACGTTCATCGAACGGCCGGGCGCGTCCCAAGTGATAAGCGCGATGCCGTCTGCGTCGGTATCGAGCTTGAAATTGACGTAAGTCATGGCGCGCCCTGGGCCTCGGTCGCCTCATCCACCGCTTTTCGGATAAGCCTCGCCCGACTTGCGTGAAAAGCGAAAGCCGTTCTCGTCCCTGTCGTAAACGAGATCGACATCGGGATAATGCGCGCGCTCACGCTTGGCGCGCGTGCCGACCTCGAGATAGACCGCGTCGTGTTGCGACTTATTGACGAGATGATGACCGTTGGCGACCCCAGCCTTGAAACCCGCGGCGTCGCCCGGTTGCAACACAGTCGTGCCGCCGTCCTCGATCAGCATGATCTCGCCCTCGAGCACATAAACGAACTCGTCTTCGGCCTCGTGCCAGTGGCGCAGCGCGGAGGCGGCGCCGGGCTTGAGGCGCGTGAGATTGACCCCGAACTGGGTGAGCCCGACGACGTCGCCGAGCGCGGTCTTCTCTCGGCCCTCGGTAATGCCGCGCCACGGCTCGGGATAGACGCCTCTGGTGCGCACCGTCGCCTTGGCAAGGTCTATCTTCGGCACCGTGCTCTCCTGTGCGCCTCAATCACGGATCGGCTCGCCTGACTTACGGAAATAGCGACGGCCGGTTCCGTCGCGCTCCATCATGAAATCGACATCGGGGTAGTGCACGCGCTCGCTCCTAGCGCGTGTGCCGACCTCGAGATAGACCGCGTCGCGTTCGTTGCGGTTGACGAGGCAATGCGCGACACCGCTGCCGGCCTTGAAGCCTGCGGCATCCCCTGGCCTGAGCACGGTCTCGCCCTCGTTCTCCCGCAGGATCAATTCGCCTTCAAGCATGTAGATGAACTCGTCCTCCTGTTCGTGCCAGTGGCGCAGTGCCGAGGCCGAGCCTGCTTTGATGCGCGTGATATTGACGCCGAACTGGGTCAAGGCCACCGCATCGCCGACTCTCTGCTTTTCGCGTCCAGAGATCACCGAGGCGAATTCTTTCGGATAGGACGCGATCTGCTGCGCCGGAATTTTTTCGATCTCGATCTTGGGCATCTGCTCCCCTATCTAACCGCTGCTAATGATCGCAATCCATCTATTCATTTCGTGGTTCAGCGAGGAGGAACTAGACCCGCTCGATGATTGTGGCCGTACCCATGCCGGCGCCGATGCACAGCGTCACCAGTGCGGTCGAGAGATCGCGTCGCTCCAATTCATCAATGACGGCGCCAAGGATCATGGCGCCGGTCGCGCCGAGCGGGTGACCCATAGCGATCGCCCCGCCGTTGACATTGACCTTGGCCGCATCGAGGTCGAAAGCCTGGCAATAGCGCAGCACCACGGACGCAAACGCCTCGTTGACTTCGATGAGATCGATGTCGTCGAGCGACATCTTCGCCTTGGCCAAAACCTTCTCCGTCACGTCAACGGGCCCGGTCAGCATGATTGCGGGCTCCGAGCCGATATTGGCGAACGCCCTGATGCGCATACGCGGCTTCAACCCAGCCTTCTCGCCCGCCTGCCTGCTGCCGATCAGCACGGCAGCGGCACCGTCGACGATGCCGGACGAATTGCCGGCATGGTGCACGTGATTGATCGTCTCGAGCTCGGGATGCGCCTGTACCGCGACCGCATCGAAGCCACCCATCTCGCCGAGCTGCACGAAGGAAGGATTGAGCTGCGCCAAGGATTGCATGGTGGTAGTGGGCCGCATGTGCTCATCCTTGGCGAGGATGGTGAGCCCGTTCACGTCCTTGACCGAAATCACCGAGCGCGCGAAACGGCCTTCGTTCCACGCAGTCGCCGCGCGCTTTTGGCTCTCCACGGCATAGGCGTCGACGTCCCCCGACATGATCTCGGCTGCGGCAAAATTGACCGCATCGAGGCCCGAGGCGCAAAAGCGATTGATTTGGACGCCCGGCACGCCATCGCCATAGCCTGTCGTGAGCGCCGCCACGCGCGCGATATCGCCGCCCGCCTCGCCGATCGGGTCGACACAACCAAGTACCACGTCGTCGACGAGCGCCGGGTCGAGCTTGTTGCGCTCCTTCACCGCCGCCAACGCCTGCGTCGCCAGATTGAGCGCGGTCACCTCGTGCAGCGCGCCATCCGCCTTGCCGCGCCCTCGTGGCGTGCGAACGTGATCGTAGATGAAGGCGTCGGGCATAGGGGTCTCCGTAGCGGTCGCGGCACCTCAGTAGCCAGCGGCGGCCGGGCGGCGGAACGTTTGCGCCCTTCTATTTTCCATTATCCGTCGTCCGAGCATCACAGACTCCTTGCAATCAGAAGCTTCATGATCTCATTGGTGCCGGCGTAGATACGCATCACGCGCGCGTCGCGATACATCCGCGAGATCGGAAATTCCTCCATATAGCCGTAGCCACCAAAGAACTGCAGGCAACGATCGATGATCCTTCCCTGCAAGTCGGTGATCCAGTACTTGGCCATGGAGGCCGTGACCGTATCGAGCGTGCCGCCAAGATAGCGCTCGATGCAATGGTCGTGAAACACCCGCGCGATTGTCGCCTCCGATTTGCATTCGGCCAGCCCGAACTGGGTGTTCTGGAATTCGATAATCTTCTTGCCGAAGGCCTCCCGCTGCTTGACGTACTCGATAGTGAGAGCAAGCGCACGCTCGATCATGGCCTGGGCATGAACCGCAACGATGAGACGCTCGCGCGGAAGATCGTTCATGAGCTGCGCGAAGCCTTGGCCTTCCTCTCTACCGAGCAAGTTCTCCGCCGGCAGCTTCACGTCTTCGAAGAACAGTTCGGAGGTGTCGGCGGAATCGAGGCCGAGCTTCTTGAGCTTGCGGCCGCGGCGAAAACCGGCCGCATCCTCGGTTTCCACCACCATCAGCGACACGCCCTTGGCGCCCATACTCGCATCGGTCTTGGCGACGACGATGATCAGATTGGCGTGCTGGCCGTTGGTGATGAAGGTCTTCGAGCCGTTGAGCACATAGCCATTGCCCGACTTCTTTGCCGTCGTGCGCACGCCTTGCAGGTCGGAGCCGGTGCCAGGCTCGCTCATGGCGATCGCGCCAACGAGCTCGCCGGTGACGAGCTTGGGCAGCCAGCGCCTTTTCTGCTCGTCGGTGCCGTAGTGCAGGATATAAGGCGCAACGATGCCGGAATGCAGGGGCGCGCCGAAGGAGTCGAAGCCCGCAAGGCTCAATTCCCGGCCGATCACCGCTTCGTGCGCGAAGGTGCCGCCGGCGCCGCCGTATTCTTCAGGAATCGCCGGGCAAAGGAGCCCGGCCGCGCCGGCTTTGTTCCAGACTTCGCGGTCGTACCTGCCCTCCTCATTCCAGGTCTCGAGGTGTGGAACGTACTCGGCCGCAATGAAGCGCCGCGCCTGCTCTTCGAGCAGCACAAGGTCCTCGGTCATCCAGCCCGGACGCGGAAGGTTGAGGATGTTCATGAGCAATCCCGGTGATCGCACAGCTTACAGGGCACCGCCGCACTATGCGAGAGCAACAAGCGTTGACAAGCGGCCGCCACTTTTTCACAACGGCTCGGCCGGATGAACATCGGCTCGGCCGGATGAAGAGGGACAATTTTTCATGCAACTCGCCAATTCGCGATCGAACGGTCTGCGGCCGATCAACCGAGGTCAGCCGCTTTCCTGCTGGGACTGGCCGGGGCCACCGATGACACAAGGCCGCGAAGCCGAGGACCTCGGCTCAATGGCAGGAAATCCGTCAGTTCGGGGCGCGAGCGAGGGCAATACCCACCTCGGGGCCGCGGCCTTCGCGCCGTGCACAACGATCCAACATTGACGTCTTCCAGCACATGGCTGGCGCGAAGTTTGGCGGACATTCGCCCATCTTTGCCTGGCTTGTTGCTGTCGTCCCTGGTCGCAATCAGCGCCTCGGCAGCCGCTCGGCTCCTCGGCGGGATCGTCCCGATCCCCGCCATGGTGATCGCGCTTCTGATCGGCATCGCGCTCCATCCGCTGGCGCGGCGCCCACCGTTTCAGGCCGGCATCGTGCTTTGCCTCAAGGTCATCTTGCGTTGGGCGGTCGCATTGCTGGGCCTGCGGATTGCACTAGGTGAGATTGCGGCGCTGGGATTGACGACGGCGATCCTGGTGGTCGTCGCGATGGCCGCCACGTTGGCCGGGGGGTTTCTGCTCGCGCGCCTATTCGCGTTGGAACGAGCCTACGGAGCATTGGCCGGCGCCGGGACCGCGGTGTGCGGGGCGTCCGCCACGCTCGCAACCTCAATCGTGTTGCCGGACTATAAAGGCAAAGAGACGGATATCGCCTTCGTCGTGGTCGCTGTGAATGCGCTGTCGACTCTGGCGATGATCCTCTATCCGCTCATCTGCGTTTGGCTCGAATTCGATCCGCAGACCACCGGCGTCATGCTCGGGGCGACCATTCATGATGTCGCGCAGGTGGTCGGCGCCGGATACGCGGTGTCGGAGACGGCAGGCAACACTGCGGTGATCGTCAAGCTATTTCGCGTTCTCCTGATGTTGCCCCTCGTCCTCGTCATCGGCTGGCTGTTTGCACGGCGGGCCGTCGCGACGGCCGCCACCAAGATTCCGATCCCAGTTTTCGCGCTAGTGTTCGTAGCTCTATGCGCGCTCAACAGTATCGCGGCCCCATTACCCACGGTTGCGCGCATGCTCGCTTGGATCAAGGCTCCGTTGATCGAAGCATCGACTTGGGGTCTGTTGATTGCAATCTCGGCGCTCGGGCTCGGCACGTCCTTGACTGCCATTGCCGAGCTGGGGTGGCGTCACGTGGCGACAGTGACCGGGACGACTTTGGTCATTTTAGCTGCTGTGACGACGGGACTGATGATACTGCGGTGAACGAGCGCTGTCGGCGAAGTGCAACGGTATTCGTCGCAGGGTCTTAACGGTCTGTTTACCCGAACGGCAAAAACTGCACCGAGGGATCAGGGCCGCGTAGCTATTCGCCATCTGTTAACGAGCGCCGGCTCCACGAGAGCCGTCCGGCTCCCGCTCCACCTATCGAACATGCGGATGCGGGAATGACATCTGGCGTTCCGTGGCAAATTAAAGGAGTGAGCCGGCACACGCGCGAGGCCGCGTGTGAGGCCGCGCGCCGCTCCGGCATCCCAGTCAGCGAATGGCTCGATCGCGTCATTCTTGATTTGGCCTTGCAGGACGGCGTCGACCCGAGACGGTTCGCGCAGTCGTCATCCGATCCACACGACGATGGAGGCGACCAGGATGCGCCGCCGTCCTGCCACCTCGGCTGGGCCGTCAAACCGCTGTGCGACGACCTCGCCAAGATCAGTCTGATGCTGCGGGAGACCGTGCCGCGCAAGGCGGTCGAGGCACTCGAAAGCGAGGTGCGCAAACTTGCTGACCGCGTCGAGTACATTAGCTATGCAGGCGGCGATGGAACTGGGCTCGCAAGCGATGTGCGCGAGGCCGCCAAAACACGCGAGGCGTTGCGCGCGGTGATGCCCGCTGAAAGCCTTCTCGGCATAGCCCGAGCAGTGCAGCAGCTCTCGCAGAAGGTCGCCAAGCTGATCGAGAGGCTCGACGCCTCCGACGCCCGCCTCAATCATCTCGAAGCGATCGAGCGCGGACTGGCGGAACTGCTCGTCCATTTCGCACGCCAGCGCGTGCCGAATCTCGCTCGCGTCGCAGCGCCGCCGGACCTGGATGCGCTCTCGCACGACCTCGCCGAGCTCAGGCGGACCGAAAAGAAGACACAGGATTCGCTCGAAGTCGTCCGCGGCATGCTAGGGCACATCGTCGATCGGCTGGCCGTGATCGAGATCGACATGCGTGGCAAGGCCGCGGCGCGGCCAGACGCCACGCTCGCGCCGAAGGCGGATTGGCTTGCGCCAACCGCTCAGATGACATCGAAGCCGCATAGCGCGCCCGAGAAGCCCGCGGCACCTTCAACTGCCGACCCGGCTTCCACCGTCCCCATGACGCCCGAGTCCGCAGCGTTTTCCGCGACCGAACACGGCCCGATCGACCCGAGCCTGCCGCCCGATCATCCGGTGGAAATGGCTGCTGGGAAATCCCGTGGTGAGAGACCCGCCTTGCCGGCCGATCGCGTGCCCGCCTCCGAGTCGGAGCTCGGGGCGGTCAAACCGTCCGTCAATCCGGATTGCGGTGGCAAGTCTGACTTCATCGCCGCAGCGCGCCGCGCTGCGCAGGCGGGACGGGACGTCGCCTCCGCGAACGACGCGTCGGCTGCCGACGGGTCGGCGAGTGACGTCGGCAGACTGCGCGCGTTGATCGGAGGAACGGCTGCCATTCTGGTCGTAGTTGGGCTGCTCCAGATCGCGCGGATCCTGGTCGCCCCCTCCGATGGAGTGAAGCTGACCATGCCGAGCGACACGGCTGTCAGCCGCGACGCCCCGCCCCCTGCCGTTGAAGCAGCGGCCAGCGCTGCTGGGCTCGCTTCCCCCGCGTCAGCCGCACTCTTTCCGGCCGGCCGGCCATCGGCCATTTTTTCCACCGCCGACGGCGCGGCCGTTGCCACCTCTGAAACCAGCATCTTGGTTCCGGTATGGACGCCCGAGCAGGAGCCGGAAGCGACTGGACAAATTCAGACGTCGCGGCACCGCTCGGACCGCGCCGGGGCCACGACCACCGCATCCGCTCCTGCGTCCGCCAAGCCCGCGCCACCCGCAGCCCCGCTCAACCTCGACCTTGCCATGCCGGGTCCTGCACAATAAAAAATGTGCGCAGGCGTGGCGTGCGCGACGAACATCGGTAGAATGCGCTCGCCTGTCCGCTGAGTCCCGAGCCAATTCGCGGGCGCCGTGCCGGCGGCGCCCTCTCGCCACGATAAGCGCAAGTCGGCTCCGCCGGCTGCTGTCGCGATTTCGTCAGACGGCCATTTGCGGGAGTCGCACCGCGAATTCGGTCGAGACTCTATCAACTTTCGCAGGACCGGCGGGACCCGGCCTGCGAACACTGAGCCTCGAACCAAGGACCGCGCGCTTGCAGATCTACCTTCCGATCGCAGACCTGCCGGTCAACGTGTTTGTCATTCTGGCTATGGGGCTCGCGGTCGGATTCATCTCCGGGATGTTCGGCATCGGTGGCGGGTTTCTCATGACGCCGCTACTGATCTTTCTCGGCATCTCACCGGCGGTGGCGGTGGCGAGCGTCACCGGCCAAATCGCCGCCTCCTCGATGTCCGGCGCCGTCAGCTATTGGCGACGCCGAGCGATCGATCTCGCACTCGCCTTCATGCTGCTCGCGGGCGGCATAGTCGGCACCGCTTTTGGCGTCTGGCTTTTCACGACGCTGCGCGCAGTCGGCCAACTCGATATCACTATCGGTGTTTCGTACGTCGTTCTTCTCGGGATTGTCGGCGCACTGATGGTAACCGAGAGCGTGCGCGCCATCATCCGCGCACGGCAAGGCAAGCCGGTCGAGCTACGCAGGCCCGGTAGCCATACTTGGATCCATGGGCTACCACTCAAGTTGCGCTTCAAACGCTCGCGCATTTATGTCTCCGCGATCCCCGTCTTGGGGATCGGATTTATCATCGGCTTCGTCGGAGCGGTCATGGGCATCGGCGGTGGGTTCCTGTTGGTGCCCATGCTGATCTACGTGCTGCGGGTACCGACAGCGACGGTGATCGGCACCTCCATGGTACTCACGCTCGTGACTATGGCGTCCGCCACAGTCATGCACGCGGCCGTCAATCACCTTGTCGATGCATTGCTGGCACTGTTTCTGATGGTCGGCGGTGTGATCGGGGCGCAGTTCGGCGCGCGCGCCGGACAGAAGATGAGCGGAGAGCGGCTCCGTCTCCTCCTCGGCCTGCTGGTGCTTGCGGTCGGAATCCGCTTCGCGCTCGATCTCGTGCTACCGCCGGAGAACCTCTATTCTATCCGTATGTTGGACGCCGACACATGAGGCGCCCTTCCCCATTTGCCCTTCTCGCTGCGCTCTGCGCGCTCACCGTGTCGGTTGCGCCCGCCGCCGGCGAGCGGCTGGTCGCTTCCCTGTCCAATCACCGAGTGATGGTCACGTCGAATTTCACTGGCGAAGAGCTCGTGCTGTTCGGCGGAATAGAGCAGGATGCAGCGTCGCGGCCGCGACGCGCCGGCTACGACATCGTCGTTACAGTCACCGGGCCGCGCCAGACCGTAGTGACGTTCCGCAAGGCGAGAGCGCTTGGCATCTGGGTCAATGCCGACTCGCGCGTGCTCGAGGATGCACCCGCCTATCTCGCGGTGCTCTCAAACCGACCCCTCGACGCCATCACCAACGCCGAAACGCTACGCCGCCTGCAGCTTGGCCTCGACAACATCCCCTTGCCGCAGCGCGCTAGCGTCAAGATCGCCGATGCCGCGAGCGATGATCCCTTCCGCGTCGCCTTCATTAAGATCAAGAGCGATCAGGGGCTCTACCGCGAGGCGTCGAACGGCGTGACCTTCCTCGCCCCGGCGTTGTTCCGCGCTTCGATACCGTTGCCGGCCGAGGTGCCGGTTGGCACCTACGAGGTGGACGTCAGGCTGTTCGCCGACGGCGCGCAGATCGCACGCACACCCGCTCCATTCGAGGTCTACAAATCAGGCTTCGAGCAGGTCGTTACCGTCGCTGCGCGGGACCACGGCGTGCTCTACGGCCTCGCCACGGCAATAATGGCAATCGCCACCGGCTGGTTCGCATCGGTTGTGTTCCGGCGGGATTGAGTCGCGGCGCATCAACCGGCTACGCTGGGACAAGCCGTCCCGCGAGGCTGACCGGCTGGAAACGCTCGAACGAATGCTGGAAAAGATCGAGACCGGCCGCGGCGCGCCCGCCGCGGCGCGTCAACGTGATAGGATGTTATCATGAGCATGCCAATGGAGCGGCCGATGGCCAACAATTACGTCAATCGGTTCTTTGGTGGGCCGCCATTGTCGGTCATCTTCCGGCTGATCCTGCTATCGATCCTCATCGGCGTGATCCTGGAGGTACTCGGGCTCGATCCCTGGAACATTATCGAAAGCCTGAAACGGCTCGTGCTGCGCATCTGGGACATGGGCTTCGACGCGGTGCGCTGGCTCTGGCGCTATCTCCTCCTCGGCGCCGCCGTGGTGGTGCCGATCTGGTTGGTCGTGCGACTCATGCGCGTGGCCAAGGGTCAGTAATTGCACTTAAGCTTCGCAAAGACCTCGGCGACCGCCAGAGGACGCGGACGAATTGGCGAAACCACCGCTTATGTCGGCCACGTCTCCGCCGTCATCGCGGCGGCATCCGCCCCGACAAGCTCGTCAATTCTCGCCTGCCCACCGCGACGCAGCGCTTCTGACAGCTCGGACTTGATGGCAGCGACGAGTCGCAGCCCCTGGAACACGAGCGCGCTGTAGAGCTCGATCAAGCACGCGCCCGCTCTGATCTTCGCAACAGCCGCTTCACCCGAATCGATGCCGCCTACGCCAATGAGCGGGAACGCACCCTCGACCCGCACGTAGGTCTCCGCCAGCATGCGCGTCGCGAGCGCGAACAGCGGACGCCCCGATAGCCCCCCCGCCTCCCGTGCCGTCGCCTGATCGCGCAGCGTCAGCGGCCGCGCCAGGGTGGTGTTGCCGATGATCATGCCGTCGACACGGTGCCTGCGCGCCGCTCCAACGATGTCATCGAGCTCGCCGAGCGTGAGATCGGGCGCGATCTTGATCAGCACGGGCGTCGTTCCGGCCACTCTGCTCATGCGCGTGCGCGCCTCCACCACGCGCGCCAGAAGATTGTCAAGCATATTCGCCTGCTGCAGCTCGCGCAGGCCCGGAGTGTTGGGCGAGGAGATATTGACGGAGAAGTAGCTCGCCACTGGCGCAAAGGTCTCGATCAAGCGCACATAATCTGCGATGCGGTCCGCGCTTTCCCTGTTGGCGCCGATGTTGACCCCGACGATGCCACCTTCGTTCGCGCGCGCGGCAAGGCGGGCCAGCACGGCGGCGGCGCCCTCGCTGTTGAAGCCCAGCCGATTGATTACGCCCTCGTCGCGGTTGAGCCGAAAGACACGCGGGCGCGGGTTGCCGGACTGCGGCAAAGGCGTGACAGTTCCAACCTCGACGAAGCCAAAACCGAGCTTGAGCAGCGCGTCGGGTACCTCGGCATGCTTGTCGAAGCCCGCCGCCATGCCCACTGGATTGGGAAAATTGAGCCCGAAGGCGCGCACGGCGAGCCGCGGGTCGTCCGCGACCGGCTTGGCGAATGGCGGGAATTTCAGCGCTTGGATGGCAAGCCGATGGGCGTCCTCGGGGTCGAGCATGCGCAGCACTGGCCACGCAAGTGACTCGAGCAGGCCGATCACGGCGTAAGCTCCGGAAACAGCATCAATCGACGGATAACAGATTGATCTTGCTTGTTAATCATGTAAGCGGTTGGACGTTAGTAAGTGGTTAGCAAGTGATCCACTGTATCGCTCCGGCGAGCACCGCCTTGCGTGATGCGAGCGCTGGGTGAAGACATAGGCGTATGACTGACCATACGCCTATTTCGCAGGTCTCTCGGCTCGAGGTTATTTCGACAGGTGCCCGGCGGCGCTGGACGTTGGCGGAGAAGCAGCGGATCGTGGCGGAGAGCTACAGCGCGCCGCGGGTTGTGTCGGCGACGGCGCGGCGGAATGGGTTGTCTGCGAGCCAATTGTTCACCTGGCGCCGGCTGGCCCGAGCAGGGCGGCTTATTGAGGTCGAAGAGGCTGCCACATTCGCGCCGGCGATTATCAGCCGGGAGGCTTCGTCGACCAGTTCGCCATCGTTCCCCGAACGCGTTGAAGGTACGGAGAACTTGCCACACTCACCTTGTCCTGTCGGTGTTGCGAGCCGGATCGAGATCGTGTTGGCGTGCGGGCGTCGTGTGGTGGTCGACAATGGCGTCGATTCAGCTGCGCTAGCGCGTGTTCTGGCGGTGCTGGAGCGCCCATGATCCCGCTTCCGAGCGGCGTGCGGGTATGGCTAGCGACCGGTCACACCGATATGAGGAAGGGCTTTGCGAGTTTGTCGTTGCTGGTGCAGGAGGTGCTGCGGCGCGATCCGCTGTGCGGACATCTGTTTTGCTTTCGTGGGCGCCGCGGCGATCTGTTGAAGGTGATCTGGCATGACGGCCAGGGCGCCTGCCTGTTCACGAAGCGATTGGAGCGTGGCCGGTTTTTGTGGCCGAGCGTGGCCGACGGCGCGGTGACGATCTCATCGGCGCAGCTGGGATATTTGCTGTCCGGAATTGATTGGCGCCATCCGCAAGAAACTTGGCGGCCGACATCGGCTGGATGACGGTTTTGCTTTGCAGTTGCTGACGAATATGATTCTGTCGCCGTGTGACATCGGCCCCTGAATCTCTGCCATCCGATCTTGCCGGCGCGCATGCGATGATCATCGCCGAGCGCGCCGCACGCGTTGAAGCCGAAGCCGTTGCGGCTCGCGCGCAGGCGGTAAACACCAGCACGGAAGTGCTGATCGCCCATCTCAAGCTTGAGATCGAGAAGCTTCGCCGGGCGCTTTACGGCAGCCGCTCGGAGCGCAAGGCTCGGCTGCTGGAGCAGATGGAACTTCAGCTGGAAGACCTGGAAGCGGCAGCGACCGAGGATGAGCTGGCGGCCGAGAAAGCAGCGGCACGGACGCAGACGGTCAAATCGTTTGAGCGCAAGCGGCCTTCCCGCAAACCATTCCCCGACCATTTGCCGCGCGAGCGCGTCGTCATCGCGGCGCCGGAAAGCTGTCCCTGCTGCGGGTCGACGAAACTGTCGAAGCTGGGGGAGGACGTCACCGAGACATTGGAGGTGATCCCACGTCAGTGGAAGGTGATCCAGACGGTGCGGGAGAGGTTCTCGTGCCGGGAATGCGAGACGATCACGCAGCCGCCGGCGCCGTTCCACGTCACGCCGCGGGGCTTCGCCGGACCGAACCTTCTGGCCATGATCCTGTTCGAGAAGTTCGGCCAGCATCAGCCGCTGAACCGGCAGAGCGAGCGATACAGGCGGGAAGGCATCGATCTGAGCGTGTCGACGCTGGCCGACCAGGTTGGCGCCTGCACGACGGTCCTGCAACCGCTGCATGCGCTGATCGAGCGCCATGTCCTGACTGCCGAGCGGTTGCACGGCGATGACACGACGGTGCCGATCCTGGCCAAGGGTAAAACGGTCACAGGCCACATCTGGACCTATGTGCGTGACGACCGGCCCTTTGACGGTCGCGCGCCACCGGCGGCGCTGTATTACGCCTCGCGTGATCGCAGGCACGAGCATCCCGCCCGGCATCTTCAGGCCTTCACCGGCATCCTGCAGGCAGATGCCTATAGCGGGTACAATGAGCTCTACGATCCGTCGCGTCCTCAAGGAGCGATCACGTCGGCATTGTGCTGGAGCCATGCAAGGCGGCAGTTCTTTGAACTGGCGGACATCGCGGCCAATGCCCGGCGTGGAAAGAATGCGCCGGCGATCTCGCCGGTCGCGCTGGAGGCAGTCAAGCGCATTGACGCGCTGTTCGACATCGAGCGCAACATCAACGGCCTGAGCGCCGAAGAACGCCTGCGCGTGCGCCAGGAACGAAGCGCACCCATTCTGGCCGCCCTGGAGGCATGGCTGCGTGAGGAGCGCTCCCGCTTGTCGCGCTCGGCCTCGGTCGCCAAGCCGATCGACTACATGCTCAGGCGCTGGGATCGGTTTGTCCGCTTCATCGACGATGGCAGGGTCTGCCTCTCGAACAATGCGGCCGAGCGCGCCCTTCGAGGGTTTGCACTTGGCCGAAAATCCTGGCTCTTCGCCGGCTCCGAACGTGGCGCCGACCGGGCTGCCACCATGGCCACGTTGATCATGACGGCCAAGCTCAATGACATCGATCCGCTGGCTTGGCTCGCCGACGTGCTCGGCCGCATCGCCGACATCCCACAGAGCCGGCTTCCCGAATTGTTGCCATGGAATTGGAAACATTCGAACCTGCGGGTGGCCGCTTGAGCTATGGCGGCCATCTCCCACGTCTTCACGATCCGGCGTGCTGCCCAGATCTTGGGCCGCGATGAAGACCTGCTATGGGAGCTGTCCGACCAGCTCGAGCCCGAAGACGGGAAGCTGTGGGTTTACGATATCGATGGCGCTGAAACCCCCGCCTTCACCCACGATGGCATCGAGGCTCTTCGCGAAATTATCAAGGATCAGATCGATCGCGCCGGTTAATCTCAAGACGAGTGTACCGCGGTGCTCAGCGTATGCTTACGATCCACTCGCGGGGTCACCCAATCTATGCCCTTGTCATCCCGTTGGTGGAAGACGAACGGGGCCGCTGCTGTCGGCTGTCCAAAAAATGACACCTGCGATACGGTGCAAAGTCGCCACGACCCCGACCCTGTTCCCGGTCCCATCGCCGGTGCTGGACTGCCCGGCCTGATCTTGGCGCTGGTGGCGAAGATCGGGAGCCGTACCTTCCGCCACCTTGGGGGGAGCCAGGCGATGGGCAACCTTCTCTTCTGGTTAGGCATCGGAGCAGCGCAGAAAGGCGCTGGGTCGAAGCCCATTGAGCGCCATGGCTACTTATCGAGGGAGCAGCGGAGGCATGCAGATTAGCGCCCAACAGATTTGCCGATAATTGCTATTCCTTTTCACGCTGTTCCTTAGACTGTGGTGGGGACTTCTCGCTATAGTCGCCAACTCCCCGCGCAGCGCTCTCGCCTAAGACATATCCGATGATGGCAGCGAGCAAAGTGGACAGATGGTCCGATCTTAAAATGTTCAACAGGCCCAACGTAAAAATAATCAGTACAACATACAGAACAGTGACAACCTTGAGGACCTGACCTCGCTTGACCAGGTCCAACAACTCAAGCAATTGACCCCGATAGGCAAATACAATCGGAATGATTATCCATGAAGCCAATATCGCAAAGATGCCGATACCGAAAACCGATAGAATCACCCAATCGGGTGTCCGGGGTTGGTCTTGCGCACTGACCTCCGCCCAACATGCATCCGCTAGGATCGTCAGTGCGCCGACTGCCAAGCAGGAAACAATAAGAGTTACTCGCGCACAGATGGCGCTTCTGGGGGTGTATCTGCGCCACATTTGATGACGCTTCCGTTATAGTAATGCCAGCCTAGTACTCGAATGAGTATGCCGCAAACGACATACCAGCACTAGCAACCCATCCGACGATCCGGTCCCCACGGCGCACTCTCCGTTCTGCTACGGCCTTAGCAATTGCCGCCGGAACTGATGCGGATACAAGGTTACCATACTCAGGATAAATGTAGTACATAAGATGTTCAACGCCTAGCGACGCAGCAGCGTCGTTCCACACTCTCTTTGACGCAGCATGCGGAAAGATGGCGCGAATCTCATCACGCGGCGTCTGGAGGCGCCGAAATACATCCATCGCGAAATCTGTGCCGACCGTAAAAAGCTCATGGCCAAACGATGTGAAGGCTCCAATCCCATTTCGGCCGATCCGATCGGAACCGTTACAGTAGCGCTCATATCCCGGCAGCGGTACGGTGCACAGATCGGCAAAATCGTTTCGACCACAAAAAAAGAACTCCCACTGCTCAGACTCGGCGTTCGACACTATCGTGGCCGTTGCTGCTTCGCCCAACGTGTAGGCCGGGAGTCGGCATATAACCTCTCCAGGGTTGTGTAGTTTGAATAGCACCGGAAAGATGGCGCCGCCGGCAAACATATTGAACTCACCATTCAGGATCAGGATCCTCCTAAAGAACCCGGCGCTAATAAGGGCGTAGCTCAACTGAAGGGCTCTGGACCACCCATTGCAGGCTTCGAGGATGTCGAAGCACTGGATGTTCGGCAGTCCCAATGTGCTCGCGATCAAATTCGCGTTGGAGGGCTCGTTGAAGCCTCGATCAACGCCTGCATACAAAAGAAGATCGATGTCGTCTCTTGAGCAGCCTGCGGTTGCCAGAGCCTTGTCTATGCATGCGCCGATGAGGCTGATCGGCGTTTCTCCTGGCGCGAGCCAGCGCCGAATTCTTGCACCGGAATAGTGTAGACAATGACGGATGTGGCGCAATGTCTTGTCAAGATCGCCTGCAAAAGTCGCCGTGCTATGCTCCCTGATCAGCGCCAGTACCTCGGCGTTGCTAACCTTGCGTGACGGCAGAGCGACTTCCACAGCTTCCATTCTCATCGTAGCGATCCCGCGAATCGGTCGGCAATCTTCTCCGATTGATCAATTCCTGGTCTACACCGGACCCGCTTGTCTAATTGTCGAAAATAGCAAATGACGTCTGATGCACTTTGGACGAATGTACAATGTCCGGTTCGGGTCAAACCCAGTAATGCTCGGTACCAGCATATGTTGTCCGGGTTGCCCCCGATAGCGGACATTCAGCGACAGTGTCCTTTGCGAGTACACGTCGTAGAAATTAGAAGTGGGGCCTGAGTTGAAATTGGGATAATCGCCCATGGACCGGAAAACATATCTTTGGGTGGCCGGAATAATCTTCACCTTGGTGGCGCTGTTCCACCTGGTGCGGATTTTTGAGGACTGGCCAGTCATCATCGGGGATTGGTCGGTGCCGAAATGGGTGAGTTGGGTTGCCCTGATCGTGGCTGGTGGCCTTGCTCTTTTTGCGTTTAGGTTCACGGCGGATGAAAACGAGTAGGCCACCTATCTTTTTCCTCGTGCATACGGGTGGGGGGCGTTCCTTTTATAGTTGGGCGGTCCTAGACCTTGTCGGCAAGCGGGTGAAATTTAGGACAGCCCAATCGAGAGCGGAGGCAGTCCTCGCAGCCGAGAGGACCATGTATGGCAAGCATCGATCCAAAGCCCAAGTCGTAAATCCGTGGCTGAGCCCAAGTCGTAAGATGGTCTGTGGCGGCTGCTCTTTCAGTCGCTATCAGCATTATCGTGCTGTTGGTCCCGTTCGATGTGGTGTCGCCATGAGCATCACCGTTGCCGCCGTTGCTGGCCTGATTATCGGGATCGCCCTTGGAGCGGCCATCGCTGGCCTTGTCCTGACGGAACGGCGGTCAAGACATTGGATTGTCTATCCACGGCTTCCTGAAGAACTCCATCGTCGCCTGAGAGATGAAGCCACGGATCATATGTGCAACCTCAAAGCGGAAATCATCAATCGCTTGCAAGCTAGTTTCCACCAACCGAATGGGTCCGTAACGGATCAGGTCGTACCCTTGCCACCGACAGAACCTTGCTAAGCTAGACAGGGCAATCTCGGCCTTGTCTGTGACCTCAAGTGCGGCTGGAATTTCTCACAACAAAATTTTTTAAGAAGTTATTTGAGGCTGCCTTTCGTCTCGACCCTGTGCTGACCGAGTGAAAGGGACGGCGGGGTCAGGTAGTCCGCAAGAAGCAGATTAGCGTGTACTCATGCACTGACCAAACGTCCCGATGGGAAGTAAATTCGGCTACGCGCTGTCGAAAAATTCCACATAGTCCTCAACAATCGTCTCTCGCATGTGAGCCAAATTTGGTTGCTGAAGGATTTCGTCCAGCGCCTCGTAGGTTAGCAGCGAGCAACGTTCCGCCATTGCGCCGCCCTCGAGAACAGAAAAGACTGGGCGTACAATCTCTCGCCTCACCTGGTCACGCCGCTCCAATGGCGCAACAATATGAAGCGAAATGTCCATGCGCGGCTGCATTGCCAAAAGGTCTGCCATCCGCAACAACCCGCTGTAGATTGCTGTGGTGTGCTCAACCTCGAAAGCATGGGCGATGGCTCGTCGTTGCAACCAGATCACATCAATGTTCTCGATGGTTTTCAGAGTGGCCAAGTCATAGTTCAGCGGGAGCGTGGTCACAAGCTTGCTCCGGTAGGTGTCGGAAAGAAGGTCCGTTATCTTCGCTCTATCGCCGGGCGGAACCCAGACGTTGAACCCCAACGTCACGCCAAGCTCGACGAGTTTGGCTTGGACCTTTAGAGACGCTCTGACCTCGACAGGTGTGTGTCTCTCTTGCTGGTCTTCTTCTTCACGATCGGGGACCTCTACCTCAACTTCTCCCTGTTCAGTTCGTATGACAGTCCGCTGCCCCACATGCCGCAGGTCGCTTGCGTCGAGCTCAAAGATACGTCGGTTACGTGCTTGATCCACGAGCGCGTTATTAATTATCTCTCCATCCGCACCACTGATCTGAATAAGCGATTGCCTTAGCTTCGCGGCCTGAGCCCATCCCACTGAGCCCCGCACCAGGGTCTTGGTGAACGATAAGCGATCCCAAAGCTCCTCGATTGGAATGGCATGCTCGAAATCAAGAGCTACGATCGGCGCGACTTTGAAGCGCACTGGGAAGGGATCGTTCTCTTCTGCAAAGATAGGTGTTTGGTCTTCAAACGCTGTGCTTGACACCTCAAGGACGCCACACCACCGAGAAAGCTTGACCAGATAGCAAAGCAGAAGATCGCCTGGCATGACCCTCTCGAATGCCGCATGGCGTTGGCGGGGTCGGAAACCGCTAATTGACGCGCCGTGCTCCCGGAAACGCGTCCAGGTATAGGGTGTGAACAGGTCAAGCCAATAGTTCATCTAGCGCCAAGCAGCTTGCATCGCGCTGAAGAAACGAAGACAGAGCCAAGCGATAGTACTCCAGGCGGCTAGCCATAAGGCACGCGAATATTTGGCTTCGAAGAACAAATCTTTGGCGCAAATGAACAAGTCCGGGGACGGGCTAAGGGCGACTAACAAGGCATTCGGGCTCCCCGATCATCACCGATGCCCATGTCCCTAAACTTGGCAAGGGCGAACCAACTAGGAATGATATGACTGAGCTTGAGGTAATCAGAAACGATGCAATCAGGCTAGCCGCTGTAGTGCTCAATCTCTCAAAGAAATACAAACCGTTCCAAGCAAGGGCTCGAGGTCTAGGCCACAGAGCACTCAGCGCCAGACAACTATGGGACCTAGAGCACGTCTGCCAAGAGCTTCGAACAGTCTATTGCAAACTTCTGAAACTGGAACGTAGCGGAACAGACATGGATGATCCCGGCCTCGGGCTAGAGACATGACCTCCTCCCTCAACGACCTGTCTCTGATTCTGCGCCGCCTAGACGAAATGGACGCAAGCTTGACCGCATGATGGAAGAGCTACATCCCGCTGCCATCGGCTATTCGGTACGGAGGGGCAATCTTCCAAAGAAGGATTGAAGCGGGCCAGCCTAGCGGCTGTTAGCACAAGGCACTGTGTGAACTAGTTCACACTACCATTGTACAGCTAGGGTGTATTTTCACGCTGATGGTGAGCTGACCAGCACTGGGGGCTCTCTGAAATGAAAGGGTTGATGGCAACGATTGCCCTACTGTGCGTGTCGAGTACCGTCCTAGCTCATGACATCTACAGCAATCTCCGTGATCGGGATGGAAATCTATGTTGTGGCGGACAGGATTGTGAGCCAGTGGAGGCTACAGTGCTGCCGGATGGCAGTTACTATGTACCAGCGACCGATGAAACTATTCCCGCAGACAAGGCAACACCATCGCCTGATGATCGCTTCCACCATTGTATCGTTTATCCGCTAGCAAGTGCGTTTGATCCCTGGGACGGACAAATATGGGAAAGCAAACCTAAGACTAGATGCTTCTTTGCTCCGATGCATTCTTCGTACCCTCCTGAGACAACCTGCGTCCAATCATCGCCTTCGGTACTTGCTTGGCGGTCTTGCGATCAAGCTCGTGGCCTTCTGTAAATTCACCCTGGTCCAAGTCGGCAAGGGCAGCACGCATCCTGGCGTGAATGAGTGAAGCTCCAGGCTCGATGACGACGGAGATTTGATTGTTGTGGCGGTAACAGAGCCAGTAGATTGACATAGCGAACTCAGTCTGACGATGCCCAGGCGGAGACAAAGTTGAAGCGTCTAGCGGTACTTCCGAATTGTTGATGTCGTCGCCCGAACGTAAGCCGGTATCTGAGGGAGCCACGTCACATTACATTTTCTCCACGAAATGCGAAACGTCACTTTCTGATCTTTACCGTCTGGGGCGATGCCGTCTTTGTAAAATGGTACAATGTACAGTTCTTTCTCTTGCTGGGGCCTCAACATAAAGGTTGGCCGCTGTCCCGTAGCACCCTCAATGAGCGTTCGTGCCTCCATATCCTCTGTCAGAAAATAGACCTCTGGCTTCACGCACACTTGTTTGATCTCAATATCGTATTCACTGCTATTCTTAATGCGAATGCATGGGAGCTTGCGTGTCCCTTGATCCCTTACGGTGAAGGATGCGACAGGCCGTGCCTTGGTCTGAAATAGCCATCGGACCAACTCGCCAATCCAGTTGAACAATTCGCCCATCACTTCATTGCCCTCACTGGCAAAGGCACATACCTTAGAATTTTTCACACGCTTAACGCTTGACCCTCCTTCGGGTAATCAAGAAATCCTCCATCTTTTTGCCCTTCTTCAGTGCCTCAACCATCCACTTCGGCCTCACTCCTCTTCCGGCCCAAGTCTCCCCTGAAGGACTACGATATTTCGGCGGGACCTTCCTGCCCTTCAGCGACGAACCTATTCGTATCGCCTTGCCCTTAGCTTGACCAGCGAAGGCCGCCAACTCCTTCTCTAGCTCCGCTCGACGCTCAAGCAATCGTTTATCGATTTGATTTCTCAAACTCATGAGGGCTTCAACGTTCATCCTTGAGAGACTTGCTTTTGCCATGATGATCTCCAGAGGACAGAGCCCGCCCTATGACAGGTTCGCGGTGGCACACACTACAACTAATTGAACGGCAAGAGCCAAACGAATGAGCTTCATAATCGTCGCCCCATCATGCGCTGATCAAGTGCAGCAAGTAGCCGATGATCGCGAGGGCAATTCCCACGCCGACCCCGATCGCCACGGCGAGATGCCTTTCATCGATTTGATTTCGCAGCTTCATCAGAGCTTCAACGTTTATTCCCTTAGGATTTGGCATGGTGATCTCCTATGGCCCCCAACTGACCGCACGCCACATTCGGTCGTTGGGTGATTGTTGAAACCAGACCCTCAGCTTATTAGATCCCGAACGGTAAGTATGTATTTTGCATGTCCACGCCCCCCGTTTGGTGTGTTGCCCACAAGTCTCCATCTCCACCTTGTTAGGTGCAGAACCAACAGTTTTCGTGACTTGCTGCTCCGTCATACCCAAATCGAGCAGAGCGCTCTTTGCACCCCAATTTACTGACCGGGCGGATGATGCAGTGGCGGCGACGACCAATTCAACAGCAACAAATCAAAATAAACAGAAGTCTCATAGAACTCTCTCTTCTTCCCATTCTACTGTGACTGTACCTAGGAGGCAACCCAGCTTAGGTATGGGCTTACATATTTTCACAAAATTTGCGCAGGCCCTTTGCTCCAGCCCAAGCCGCTGAGTTTTGGCCCCACCCCTACCCACACAACCCTCCCGCAACAGCGAACTCGTAAGCGGGGATCATTAGCGAAGCGAATCGAAGCATTCGGCTATTAACTGGCAAACCATTTCGATAAACCAGCGAATACCCTTTGGACTTTCGTTACCTTATGTTAGAATAGCGAACGGCCCGGCTGCTGAGTACAGTCAGGCCGTTCTAACCCCAACCGTGGAGTTCGGCCATGATCGAGGCTACCAAGACCTTATCACATCGGCAGACAGAGGCGCTAGACAGGGCAACCTCTAGCGCCTCTTCCTTTGAGCAAGCAATCAGCGTCTTGAAAGCAGCAGGCTACGGGTCACCAAGCCTAAGCCGAAAGCAAAGGACAGAGTTGGTCCGACATTCGTGGCCACATTCTCAGATGGACAGATAACCCGAATGTCAACGTTCACTTTGCTAAGCAACCTTGATCGAGGTCGAGGCATTCGGTTGTCGCATGCAGCGTATGAAAGCCGAATGAAGCAGGCTGCGCCTCCGATCACTGAAGCTCACTTTGAGCAAGATGGCGTTGTTCTAGAGAGGTACCAGCAATGAACAAAGAGGATAGGGCAATTTGTACATTGGTCCGTTGGTTAGCTCGCAAGGCGGTTAAAGCCGAGTGGAAGGCAATGGGTCGCCGCCCAGAATATGCGAAGGTCAGCGAGCTTGCTGCCGCAACCAACGTCTACTTCATCGAGCATAGAGAGGAGTGGCTGAACGAAGCCAGGGCCCATCCGGTCGCCATCCACTATCGACACCAGGAGCGAATGAGATTGGCTAGGAAAGCTGTGATAGCTGAGATCAGAGAGCGAGGAGGGAAAGTGAATTCAATCGCACCAGAGGAGCTTAAGAGACTGATCCAGAGCTATCTGAAAGAGCATCCGTGGGAGGGCGTAATCAAGGAATTCGGATGCGTCTGAGCCATTAGGGGAGTGTTTGGTTTCTTACGGATTTCCGAACACTCCCCAACTCTCAAGCTCGATCCCACAATGGAAACTAATCGATGACAACCCCAGCCCCAACAATCGTAAACCGAACACTCAGTGGCCTGCACCCGGTTCCGAAGACACCGAGTTAGGTGTTTTGATGGAGCTGGAGGTGAGTCATGGAGAGACGGAAGTTTACCCGCGAGTTCAAGCTTGAGGCTGTGCGGCTGATCAAGGAACGGGGCGTGTCATACGCCCAGGCGTCGCAGGACCTTAGTGTGCATACGTCGCAGTTGCGTGATTGGGTGAAGAAGT
>WNFX01000737.1_pt1 | contig 64165 bp, 56 predicted proteins | sample 5400111 | NCBI WGS metagenome assembly WNFX01 (sample SAMN13153363, study PRJNA577476) | soil metagenome | isolation source: 40 cm soil or saprolite under grassland replicate 1 | place: USA:California | collected 2016-06-15
GGCCCTCCTGCTGCTTCCGTGGGTGTATCTGACCCGTCATCTGGCCGGGATCGTTGTTGATCCTGTGGGTTCAGGCGGGTGGTGTTGGGTCTTCTCGGTCGGGCGGTCTTTGACCGGACCCCGGTTTCCGGGCCGGGGCAGGGGGTCGCGCAGCGACCGAGCGCAGCGAGGCTTGCCCCTTGCCGCGGTCCGGGGTTCGGGGTACGCCCCTTGGGTGGCCGGCCGGGAAGACCCCGGGTGATGGGTTGGCTGCTCTTCGAGGGAGGGCCGGGGTGCGGGGGCGGCAGCCCCCGCAGGTGGTCAGCGCGTCAGCGCCTGCTTGGTCTGCGGCCGGGCAGCGGTGGGCACAGGCCACCCAGGGCGAGCAGGCCCAGCCCGATCAACGCGTACGGGTCGGTGTAGCCGAATCCCATGCGGGTCAGCAGCCGTAGCTTGGTGTTGACGCTTTCGACGAGCCCGTTGCTCAAATCATGATCAATGCTGATGTGGATCGCCTCCCGGTGCGCGGTGACCCGGCGGGCCAGGTCGACGAAGGCGGGGATGCGGCAGCGCCGCGCCCAGGACAGCCACTTGTCGAGGGCCTGTTTGGCTGCCGGTCTGGCGCCGGCACGGGCCAGCGTGAACACCATGCGTAGGCCCTCTTTCAGTGCCCACGCCCGATGCACACGGGGGTGGGTCTTGGCGAGCCAGCCCAGCTTGGCCTGCTGAGCCTCGGTCAGGTCGTCGGGGTTGCGCCACAACGCCCAGCGGGCCTTCTTCAGCGCCTTCGACGCCTCGGTGGCGCCGCCAGTGCCGCCGCGGGCGGCGTTCCACGCGTCGCGGCGCACCTGGTCCAGGGCGTCGGTCGCCCAGGACACCACATGAAACGGATCAGCGCCGCGCACCGCGTTCGGGCAGCGTTCGGCGACCACGTCGGCGATCCAGCCGGCACCGTCGGCGGACACGTGCGTGATCTGCTGGCAACGCTCGTCGCCAAGAGCGGTGAAGAACTTCCGCAGGGTCTTACGGTCGCGTCCGGGCGCGGCCCAGATCAGGTACCCGCTGTCGTGATCCACCACGATCGTCAGGTACCGGTGGCCCTTCTTGTACGAGATCTCGTCGATACCGATCCGGCGCAGGTTCGCCCACCGGTCCACCCGGGCCCTGGCGTCGGCGGCGACCCGGGCGCAGATCGCCCCGACCGTGCGCCACGCGATGCGCATCAACTGCTCCACCGCGGTCTTCGACGTCCGCACCGCCAGCCACGCCACCTGGTCATCGAACGCGTACGTGTGCCCCGCGCCGTGGCGCGCCCACGGCACCGCGACCACCGTCGGGCCGTGGGTCGGGCAGCCCACCCGCGGCGCGTCGGCCTCCAGCCACGCCTGGACCACGCCCAGGTCCAAGGCCCGCCAGCTGCGGCGGCCCTCACCCCGGTCGTACCACGGACCACGCCGCCCGCACCGGCCGCACCGCTGCCGAGCCCCCTTGCCGGGCCGCACATGCGCTACCAGCGTTTCGGTTTCGGCGTCGAACTCCACCTCTTCCACCACGGTGCGTTCGACACCCAGCAACCGCTGCCATACCCTTGCAAAACGCACGCCGTTCTCCAACGCCTGGTTTCTGGACCTTCGACAGTCTGAAACCTAGCCGGAGAACGGCGTGCGCCCGTTATGACCTGTTCAACCCACCCACGGACATGTCAGGGGAGCCGGAAATCCGCGCCGTGTGCGGCGCCGTCTCGCGCCCTATGAACGTGCTGGCGCGGCCCGATCTGTCGATGAGGCAGCTCGTCGACGCAGGCGCACGGCGCATCAGCGTCGGCGGCGCGCTCACGTGGGTCGCGGCAGCGGCAATGGCGTCGGCGGCGACCGCCATTCGCGACCGCGGCGACTTCTCGCCGCTCGCGGTCACCCTACCGCTCCACGAGTGGCTGACGACCTGAGCGCACGCCCTGCTGTGCTGACTCGCTCAACCGCAACGGAAAGGATTCCTGATGCGTTACGGATCCAATGCGAAAGTGAGCACACATCCGCACCTACAACACTTGCCCCTCGGCGGGTATCTGGCGTTCGAGATCCCTCGGTGGGGACGATGCGCGTTGTATGTCGCTCGTACTCGCGCAGGGCGTGCAGCAGATGCGCTTGATTCCAGAGTAAGGTCCGATCCAGCAGTTCGCGGCGGCAGCTTTGGATCCACCGTTCCGTGATCGCGTTCATGCGGGGCATCCGGACGCCGCTGAGCACGACGTCATCCCGGTATCGGCGAGGACCGCGTCGAACAGTGCCGGGTACCTGCTGTCCCGATCGCGAATCAAGAAGCGGGCCTGGCAGCGGGCATCCTGCAGGTCCATCGCGAGGTTGCGCACCGCCTGGGTCACCCACGCGGCGGTCGGATGGGTGGTGGCGCCCAGGATCCGAATCTCCCGTAGATCGTGTTGTATCGGCGAGATACCCAACCCGACGCGGCCCGCACGCCAGGCGGAAAGCGTCGGCTCGATCAATGCCCAGCGGGCGTCGGACAGGTCCGTGCGGTAGGGCCGTCGCGGCGTACTCATGCCGCGCCCGGCTCGACCATCATGTCCATACCGGATCATGACGAAATGGGATGAGATGCCCTCTCAGGGGATGAGCACGATCTTCCTGCCGCCGGCCCGTCCGGCGGCCACACGGGTGAAGGCGGCCGGCCCCTCGCGGAGCGGGAGAGGGTCCGGCGCCAAGCGCAACGTCCCTTCGCCGACCTGCTCCGCCAACCGGGCCAGCTGTGCGGCATCGGGTCGCACATACAGGTTCGTGCTGGTGATGGCCCGCTCCGGTGGAGGCGCGTCCGAGGTCAGGGAGCACAGCCGCCCGCCGTCGCGCACCAGCGGCAGGGCGGCCCCCGCCGTGCCGTTGGCGGCGATCAGCGCACCGTCGAAGCGTCCGCGGACCTGGTCCGGCCAGTTCGGGTCGCGGTAGTCGACGACCTGCGCCGCTCCGAGGCCGCGCAGGCGGTCGGTGGCAGCAGCGGATGCGGTCGCGGTCACCTCGACGCCCATCGCTGCGGCGAGTTGAATGGCCAGCGAACCGGTGTTGCCGGCTCCGTTGGTGACCAGCAGCCGCTGACCTCGACCGACTCCGAGCATCGCCAGGGCCTGCCCCGCGGTGAGGCCGTTGACCGGCAGCGCCGCCGCTTCCACCGGCTGCAGCCCGGGCGGGCAAGGCGCCGCGTGAGCCGCGGTGAGCAGGACGCGTTCGGCCCAGAAGCCGCTTCCACCGGGCAGCGGAGCCTCGTGCGCGAGTACGCGGTCGCCGACGGCGACCTCGTTGACGTCGGCGCCGACCGCCAGTACCCGGCCCGCGCCCTCCACGCCCAGCGCTGCCGGGGGTTGCAACCCCACGTCCCAGCCGGCGCCGTTGAGCAGCCGATCCCACGCTCCGACTCCGGCCGCCTCGACCGCCACCAGGATCTGCCCGGGACCGGGAGATGGTGGGTCGGGCAGCTCCAGCAGGACGACGTCCCCGTCCACGCCGGGCACTCCGCATGCCTTCATGGGTATCCTTTCGCCCGGTCCAGCCGACCGGGAGAGGCAGGCCGGTATCCACGACGCCGGCAGCAGCACCGACCGCGTGACGCCGGGCGAGACACCCCGCCCACGAGACACCGCCCGTCCGATTCCCCCGCCATGACCTGTGCTTCGCGATCGCACCCCCGTCATAACGTCGGCAAGACTGTCAGGAGTTCGGTGGGGCCGAGTAGACCGTGCCGGCGAACTCGGCCACCTCATGCTCGCCGAGGTGCGTTGCCAGGTCCGCCTCGCTGATCATGCCGACCAGGCGGTCATCGTCGAGGACCGGCAGCCGCCGGATGGCATGCTGCTCCATCAGCCGCAGCACCTCGGAGACGTCGGAGTCGGCGTCGGCGCAGACCGGCGTACCGCGGGCCAGCTGCCCGGCGGTGACGGTACGGGGGTCGCCGTTTTCCGCGATGCAACGCACCACAAGGTCGCGGTCGGTGATGATGCCGCGCAGTCGCCCGTCGGCGCCGCAGATCGGCAGCGACCCTACATGCAGGTCACGCATCATGCGTGCGGCCGTGTTGAGGGTTTCGTCTTCGTCGATGCTCTCCGGTTCCGGGCGCATGATCTCGCGAGCTGTTGCCATCGCCGGCCCTCCTTCTTTGTGTCGGTTGTCAGGCGGCGCATTCGTCAGCTGGCCGCCTTTGCCGCCACCCGTCACGCGCGGCCCGAGTTGGCTCGTCGTTGCCTGGCCGCCTTCCCCCGGGACGGGTGGCAAAACCACCCGCGACCGTGGAATGCGCGGGCACCGACCGCAGGCAAGCGTTGCCGGCAAGGCCAGTGCGGCCTCATCGGTGATCATCATTTCGACCGCAAGGCGTCATTGGTCTGACGGGCACGCTGGACGTCGGCGTCCGCCTCGGTCAAGCCGGCTGGTGAGCTGTCGAGGCGGTTGAGCGCCGTCTCGACGTCGAGGGCGTGCCAAGGCCCCTCATCGACCGGTACCGGATCCGGCCGTTCGTCAATCGACTTGGCCTACAACGCCCAATCGCCATTCCTGCCACGGCGGCGGCGTTGACCGCCATCCGCGCCCGGACGAACGCTCGCGGCCCCGCGCTGGGCAGCGCCAGGAGTACGGCAGCGACCGAACCGTACAGCGAGATCATGGCGCCCCCGCCAGGAGACGGCGCGCGCCGCCACCACCGAGTTCAGGATCCGGCAGGCCTGTTGCAGGCCCGGTCCGCAGAGCAGGTCGGCCGTCCAGGGGACCGGTCCGGCCTCGTCCAGGACACCGATCCCGCAGTCGGACGCGGCCAGGGCAGCGCTTCCCGCGCGTGCCACCTGCGCGACCACCCGCTCTGCTGCTGCAATTTGCGGATCTCGCCGGCCAGGTGGGTGCCGCCGGGCACCACCGCGTCCGCAGCGAACCTCTCGCCGAGACCGCTGCCGACTCCGGCCAGGATGAGGGTGCCGACCGAACGGGCGGACGCCACGAGGTCCGGCGCGTTCGGGGCGAGTTCAGGTATGGCTTCGAGGACCGCGACCACGGTCTGGCGACGTACCAGGCCGAGCGTCACGCTGCCCGGGGTAGGCAGTCGTTCGCCCGTCGGGTGTACGGCCTGCCGGCCGCCCGGTGCGATCTTGCGCAGGGGTCCGAGGGTCCATCCGTTTCGGGTGCGGACTCCTGCCGGATCCGACGGGTCCATCAGCCTTCCCGCGCGGACCCGCAGGTCGCTCTCCTCGTCAGCCGTGAGGTCGGAGTCCACACCGCGCAGTTCTCCGACGGTGAAGCGGCCGGCGGTCAGGGCCCGGGAGTCGATGACGACGGTGTTGATCCGGTCCAGGCGCCGCAGAACCGTGGAGTCGAGGGGAACGACGCCGCGGGCGCAGAGCGCCCGCCCGAGCCGTGCGGCGAACACCTCCCGGCTCAGCCGCGCCGCCGTTGGCGTGGCGACAGCGAGCACGGTCCGCGCCGGCTGACGGTCTCTGGTGAGCGCCGCCGCACCGGCCGCCCCGGCCAGCGCCATGAAGGAGGCCCGGTCGGCGTAGCGTTCGACCGGCCCGTGCGGGAGTGGCACCAGCCGTGGCGACACCTGGACCGCCTTCGTCTGCTCACCGTTTCCGGTTGGTGCACAGCTCGGGCTCGCGGCGTCGCCAGACGGTCCGGCGGGCGTTGATCTCGGAAATGAGAGCCGCGCGGTAGGCCGCGTCGGTCAGCACGGCAAGCGGCGGCCCGCCCGCCAGACCTTGGGCGACCGCGTGTGTCAGGGCCAGCGTGAGGTCGGTGGCGGCGCGGCCCAACCGCTCGCTCAGCTGATCTCGCAGCCGGGGCGTTGCCTCGATCAGGGCGAGTGCGGCGAGGAGGTCGGATGGCCCCGTGCGGCGGCCGAGTGCCGGCCGTAGGGCGGCCAGCGCGAATCCGAGCGCCTCGCCGCTGAGGGCGGCGAACTGCTCGAGCAGCGGCTCGACGTCGGCCGGATGCTCAGGGCGGTTCTTCGCGAAGTCCTCGGTCTCCAGTTCGTGCGCCTCCTCCACGTCCTTGACCGTGTCGAGCAGATCACCGGGGCTGACGGCATCGTCGTCGAAGACCACCACCACCCGTCCCAGGACGGCGTTGACCTCCGCCCAGTGAACTCCGTGGATGCGTTTGAGGCGCTCCTCCAGGCGCCTGGCGATGAACTCGTTGCCAGGCCGGTCGATGCCGCGCACCTCGATGTGGGCACGGCCGTTGCCTACCCAGGTACGCCGGGACATCCGGCGGCGGCCGGGCACGGGGACGGGCAGCTGGTCCAGCCGGTGGTCGAGCATCGGAGCGCAGATCTGGTGCAGGGCAGCGAAGGCGAGTTCCTGTTCGGCCTCGACGCCCGCGGCTCGGACGGTCCGACACCCGGTCGCTTGGCCCGACACGTATTCCATCAGTGCGGTCTTGCCGATGCCGGCTTCGCCGCGTAACACCAGTGCTCGGCTCTCCCCGGTCCGGACCTCGGCGAGGAGACGGTCCAGCGTCGCGCGCTCGGTGCCTCTGTCTAGCAGCATCTCGGGTGAACCCGACTCATCCTCGACCTCCTGGGCGACGCGGTAGCCAGCGCCGCGGTAATCCGTAGCAACTCACCGTTGTCGAAGCGCGACATCATTGTTCACGGCCTCGCCGACGGGGAGGTTGACAGGAATGAGGAGGCCCCGACGCATCATTTTGCGCCGTTAGCGCGCCACTATTTCCCTCGAGCATGCCGTCGGCCCTGATGAGGGACCAGCCCCGCGAGCCGTCCTACCGATCGCCTGAGGCGCAGTTTAGAACGCGCTGCGCCGAAAATCGCCCTCGCATCCATGAGAGTTCCCGTGGGCCGCTATAGAAAGGACGAATAGCAGACTGGCAGACCCTGCGCGGGCAAGATTCCGCTGTCATGGCCGGGGCTGCGGCCGCCCGGACGCGCCGGCACCAGCGTGCCGGTCGCGCCCGGAGAGCGGCCGCCGCGAGTCGTCGGTCGGGCCCTCCTCACTCGGACGGTCGACGGATCTGCTGGACGGTGAACCCCAGCTTTCCGAGTACGTGGACCGCACCCACCTTCCCGCCCTCGAAATCGCCGGAGGCGAGGCGCCGGCCAGTCGCGAACTCGTAGGCGGTGCCGAGAAGGGCCTTCGGTGGGTAGCGGCGGTCGTTGCAGATCAGCTCGTAGGTCGTCGCCGGCGCGAAACCGTGCTGCGCGAAGAACTGATCTGGCCCGAGCCGGTCGTATTCCTGTATCGCGCGCATCACGTCATCGCGACTGACCTCGTCCCAGTCGGGAGAATGCGACATCGGTCCCTCCCCGGTTCAGCCGGCATCTTCTAATTGCGTCCGGCCATCACGCCGCCGTCGACATTGAGGATGGCACCCGTGACCCAGCTCGCGTCGTCGGAGAGTAGGTAGGTGATCGCCGACGCGATGTCCTGCGCGGTGCCGACGCGGCCGAGCGGGTGAAATCCCTTGAAGCCCTGGAGCGTCTCGTCGACCTTTTCCGGCGGAATGAAGCCCTCGTAGATGGGCGTCGCGACGACGGCCGGCGCGACGGCGTTGACGCGGATCTGACGGTCGGCGAGCTCGATGGCCAGATTGTGGGTGAAGGCGTGCAGCCCGGCCTTGGCCATCGAGTACGCGCTGGAGGGGGTGACCCCGACCGCCTGGTAGGCCCACATGCTGCCGATAGTGACGATCGACCCGCCGCGGCCGCCCGCGACCATGCCGCGTGCCACGGTCTGAGTCAGAAAGAAGATCGCGCGGTTGAGTTCGTGGTAAGAGTCGTAGGCGCGCCCGTCGTGGTCGAGGAACGGCTGCGGAGTGAACACACCGGCGGCGTTGACCAGGAGCGTGGCATCGGCGTGCTCGGTTGCCAGCTGCTGCTGTACCCGGGCGACCTGGTCACGGTCGGTGAGGTCAGCAGTGATGCCCCACGCGTTGCCCTTGATGACCCCCAGGGCCAGCACGGTCTCGTCGACCCGGTCCTGCTTGCGGCCGATGACGACAGCGCTGCCGCCACCAGCCACCACGTCGGCCGCGGTCTGCCGGCCCATTCCACTACTGCCCCCGACCACGACCAGCTTGCGATCCTTGAAGGCCTCGGTCATGACGAATCTCCATCCCATCGGTACGCGGTTGCTTTGTGACTGGAGCCCGGTTGTGTGGCTCGGTAAGTCACCCTCGCGCCGGCACCTTCCCATCGCCTCCGAGATCTACCCGGTCCGACACCTGGTTTCGGGCGTCCCTCCCCTGGGGGAACGAGAGGCAGGACCGGGGATGAGACCCCGGGTCGGCTCGGGCGCCGATCCGGCCGCCTCGCGGCATGCCGCGAGTGTGAGCACTTCCTCGACGATCTCGGACCAGCGTTCGCAGACCTCGCCGTTGTTCCCCCCGCGGAGACGAACGCGACCGGCTGGATGACCTTGTGCGAGCGGCCGCAGCGAGGTGTGCAGGGGTGCTGCGCACCATCGGCGAACGCGGCATCGGCAAGCCCGCCGCTCTCGACTACGCGGTTCAACAGGCTACGGGCTTCCGGGTGCGCCGGATCCGCGCCGTCGCCGCGGAGCTCGAACTGCCGTACGCGGGATTGCACCTGCTGTGCGCCCCCGTTCTCGACAACGGCCTTGCGTTGCCGGCGGCCCACCGCAACGCGCTCGCCGCCACATTCGGCCTGACCAGCGAACCCAGGCCGGAGGTGACGGTCGTCGGCCTCGCCACGCTCGACCTGCTGACCAGCATCGCGGAGTCGCAGCCGGTGTGTCTCGTCGTCGACGACGCGCATTGGCTCGACGACGCCACGGTGCGGGTTCTGGCATTCGTCGCCCGCCGGATCGACCGGCACGCGCTCCTGATCCTGCTCGCCAAAAACGGGCATAACCGGCTAAACCACCTGGATGGGCTACCCGAGATGCGTCTGCGGCCGTTGTCCCGGACCGAGTTCCGCGCCCTGCTCGCCTGGCTCGGTCGGGTTGAGTTCCCGGGGCGTAGGCCGGTAGCTGGTGGACGCTCAGGCGCGTGTTCCCGATGCGGTCAAATGACACATGCCCGAGGGCCGCTTACCCTCGCATGATTTCTCGTGGTGGCCACGATATCGATCCGAACATGTCGTGCCGCTATCCGAGTCCCGCCTTGTTGTCTAGGAATTCAGATGAGCTGGATGATCGCCTCTACGGCCGGCATCCCGATCATGCGCCGGTACACCGCACGGCCGCCCAACGATTCCCAGCCGAGGCCGGCGCGCGACAGATCCACGAAAGATCTGACAGGAGAAAGCTCGATAACAGCTGTCATCCGCATCTACGAGCAGCGCCCACCAACGGTGCTCTGCCACGAGCAGGAAACGATCGAACCCACCATGATCAAGTGCTGGTTCGGCAGGCGACGATCGGCGTGAACCACGTGGATATCCACATCGCAATGGCATGTGTCCGCATCGACCAATTTCTCGTCCCGCGCGCGTCAGCCGCTGACCGGCAGCGATCAGCCCAGATTTCCACACCCTTTCCAGCGACGAGACCGCCATGTCCGAGACAATTGCCCGACCCACACTGGGGCTTGCCGCACACGCCTACACCGCAGCCACGGCGAAGCCTCAATCTCTGCCGCACAGTGCCCCTGCCAAGCGCCGAAAGACCATCAAGGCGCGGCCGGTTGACGCCGCTGCGCTTCTCGACGTCCGGGGCCTCACGATCCCTGGCGGCCCGGCGGATGAGACCTGGCTGCGCGTCTTCCGGTCGGCTGGCGCGACGGAGCCGCTGCCCGTTGTCATGTACATCCACGGCGGCGACCAGGTGTTCAGCAACGTCCGCACCCGCCGCCTGGCCACCAATCTCGCGATCGACCTGCAGGCCGCGGTGGTCGTCGTGGACTACAGCCTGTCCCCGAAGGCCCGCTACCCGGTGGCGACCGAGGAGAACTACGTCGCCGCCGCATGGGTCGCCAAGCACGGCAACGAACACGGTCTCGACGGCACCCGCATCGCCGTCGCGGCGGACTCCGGCAGCGGCGACATGGCCGACGAACTGATGGTCATGGCCGACAAACGCGACGGTCCGAGTCTGACCGCGCACGTGCTGGTCTCGCCGAGGGCGACAGCGATACTCCGCGCAGCCCTTGCCGGCTGGGCTGAACAGGGCGCCATGCTCGGACCTCGCTGCCTCAACGCTCCGCGTCCGGGCTTCCGGCTGGGCCATCCCTGTTGGCCCGGACCGCCTGAGTCACCGCAGCGGCCCCGCTGGTCAGCGCGCGCCGCCACGGTGGTATCCCGTCGATCTCGATCTGAAGGGAGAAGCTGAGGAACGTCCTGATCAAGACGATCAACCCGAGGACGGTCACGCTCTGGAGAGTCGGCGAGATCGCCACGGTACGGATAAGGTCGGCTGCCACGAGGATCTCCAAGCCCAGCAACAGCACCCCACCGAACGTCTCGCGCAATGCCTGGTACCCGCGCCGGCCGCCAGCGGCACGCCAGGTCCGGGTCGCAACGATGACCGACCACGCTAGGCCCAGAATCAGGACGGCGACGCCGAATGCCTCGAAGCCCTGCGCCACGTGTTTCATCACGTCCGTGAAAGCCATCGCTCACATGTGCGGTTTGTGTGGGGCGGTCTGGGTGCTTCGGGCATGTTGCCGATCATGATCTTGTTGTTCCATATCCGATCTTGCGTCAGGCGCGCCGCGGTCGCCGGTCCAGGGAATGTGTGGTGGGCGGTCCCGGGACATTGAGATCCTCGTGCGGGGTGTTTATCGGACCGCGGTTCGCGGGAGGGGTGCCCGGCCGGGCGGCTGCTGCGGCCGGGGGCCGGGCTCGATCGGGGGGATCGGGTGCGTCGTCGGCTGCTCCCCGGTCAGGGTGAACGCCTGACCGTGGTGGGCCAGCTCGACCGGCCCGCTGTCGTCGAGGGTATAGGTGGCATCGTCCGGGGTGACGTCGACCCGCAGCCGGCTGCCGCGCCACAGCACGGTGAACGTCAGTCGGGTCAGGGCCGGCGGCAGCCGGGGCGCGAAGGTGAGTGACCCGCCGCTGTCGCGCATCCCGCCGAAGCCGCCGACCAGCGCGATCCAGGCCCCGGCCAGCGAGGCAATGTGCAGGCCGTCGCGGGTGTTGTGTTCCAGGTCGTCGAGGTCCAGCCGGGCGGCTTCGCCGAGGTAGTCGTAGGCCAGGTCGAGCTGGCCGACCTCGGCGGCGACCACGGCCTGGATGCAGGCCGACAGCGACGAGTCCCGTACGGTCAACGGCTCGTAGTAGGCGAAGTCGCGTGCCTTCTGCTCGGGGGTAAACGCATCGCCGCGCTTGTACAGGGCGAGGATCAGGTCTGCCTGTTTGGCCAGCTGCTTGCGGTAGAGGTCGAAGTACGGGAAGTGCAGCAGCAGTGGGTACTGGTCGGGGCGGGTGTGCTCGAAGTCCCACACCTCGTGCTGGGTGAAGTCCTCGTCCTGCGGGTGGACACCGTACCGCTCGTCGTAGGGCACGGTCAGTGCGTCGGCGGCTCGCTGCCAGGCCGCGGGTTCGGCGTCGTGGACGCCCAGCCCGGCCGCCTCGTCGGGGTGGCGTTTGGCGGCTTCCGCGGCGGCGCGCAGGTTCCGCTGCGCCATCAGGTTGGTGTAGGCGTTGTTGTCGACGACCGCGCTGTACTCGTCGGGTCCGGTCACCCCGTCGATGCGGAACCCGTCATCCGGGTGGTGGAAGCCGAGCGACGCCCACAGCCGGGCCGTGTGCACCAGCAGGCTCAACCCGACCTCGCGGTCGAACGTGTTGTCGCCGGTCGCGTCGACCAGGCGGATGACCGCGTCGGCGATGTCGGCGTTGATGTGGAACGCGGCGGTGCCGGCCGGCCAGTACCCCGAGCCTGTGGCGCCGTTGATGGTGCGCCACGGGAACGCGGCACCGTCCAGGCCGAGTTGCTGGGCCCGGTCGACCGCGGCGGGGATCGTGAGGTAGCGCCAGCGCAGGGCGTCCGCCGCGGCGTGGGGTGTGGTGTAGGTGAGCACGGGAAGCACGTACGACTCGGTGTCCCAGAAGGCGTGGCCGTCGTAGCCCGGCCCGGTCAGGCCCTTGGCCGGGATAGGCCGACGCTCGGCCCGCGCGCTAGCCTGCAGCACCTGAAACAGCGCGAAGCGCACGGCCTGCTGGACCTCGGGGTCGCCGTCGAGTTCGACGTCGGCGCGTGCCCAGTAGTCGTCGAGGTAGCTGCGCTGCTCCGCCGCGAGCCCGTCCCATCCTGTCCCGCGCGCGAGCGTGAGAGCGGCCTCCACCTGCGCCGCGATCGCGGGGATCGACCGCTGGCTGGACCACCCGTACGCCAGGAACTTGACCATGCGCAGGGTCTCGCCCTTGGTCAAGTCGGCGGCGACTGTGGAGCGGCTGTAGGTCTGGTCGCCTTCGATGCCGGTCCACACGCCGGCCGGCCCGTCCACCATATGGTCCATCGCAGCGCCGACCCGCTGTCCGCTGTGCCGGGTGCTGTGCACGTGGATCGCCTTGGCGTTGCGGACGCCATGCAGTTCCGGCTTGAGGGGCGCCTCCTGGACGGCGGCCGCCCGCGGGTCGGCGGCCATCGTCGGCAGTTGCTCGTTGGCGACCAGTTCGGACTGGACCACGACGTGCAATGGCCCGTCGACCGGCCGCACCTGGTACAGAACTGCGGCGGTCGCCCGTTGGGTGAACGACACCAGCAGGGTCGAGGTCACCTCGACGCTCTGACTCGACGGGCAGGTCCAGACCGCCCTGCGCCGCAGCACCCCATCGCGCAGCGACAGGACCCGCTCGTGCGCCCGCAACTCGCCGTAGCGCACGTCGAACGGCTCGTCCTCGACCAGCAGCCGGATCAGCTTGCCGTTGGTGACGTTGATGACCGCCTGCCCAACCGACGGGTATCCGTAGCCGGCCTCCGCGTAGAGCTGCGGGCGGTCCTCGTACACCGAGTTGAGGTAGCTGCCCGGCAGCCCGTGCGGCTCGCCCTCGTCGAGGTTGCCGCGCAGCCCAATGTGGCCGTTGGACAGCGCGAACACCGACTCGGCCTGGGACAGGACACCCAAGTCGAGGCCCGTTTCGCGGATCGCCCACGGCTCGACAGGAAACGCCGGATGCGTGATCATGACTTGTCCAACAGATCCGCGAGATCTTCCACCACCACGTCAGCGCCATGCCTGCGCAGGTCCTCGGCCTGGCCGACCCGGTCGACGCCGACAACGCACCCGAAGGCACCGGCGCGCCCGGCCGCGACCCCTGCAAGCGCGTCCTCGAACACCGCCGCGGCGGCCGGCTCGACGCCGAGTCTCCGCGCCGCGGCCAGGTAGGTGTCCGGCGCCGGCTTGCCACGCAGTGCTTCCTGCCGGGCGACGAGGCCGTCGACGCGTACCTCCAGGAGATCTTCCAGGCCGGCCGCCCGCAGGATCTCGGCGGTGTGGGTACTCGACGACACGATCGCCCGCCGCAGCCCGGCGTCGCGCGCGGCATGCAGGTAGCGAACCGAACCGTCATAAGGTCTGACCCCGTCGCGGTGTACCCGCGTCAGGAAGATCGCGTCCTTGCGCAGGCTCAGCCCCTGGATGGTCTTCTTGTCTGGCGGTTCGTCCGCGTCGCCCTCGGGGAGCGTGATGTGGCGCGACCCGAGGAACGACCGGGTGCCGTCGGACCGCGGCTTGCCGTCGACATAGTCGTCGTAGTCGGCAACCGGATCAAACGGCACGAACAGCTCGCCGGTGCGTTCCGCACGATGACGGAGGAAGTCGTCGAACAGTTCCTTCCAGGCCGCCGCGTGCACCGCGGCGGTCGGGGTCAGGACGCCGTCGAGGTCGAACAGGCAGGCGCGGATACCGCCCGGTAACCCAAGCACCTCGTCAGCCACGACACCCCCACTCCCCGGTTGTCGCAGGGTTACGCCGTCGTGTGATATCCCCAGCGGGCTGGCGATTGAACCGGTGATCTCGAACTGGTCACCGTTTCGTGCGTGCACTATGGCGAGTTCCACACCAACAACAGCGACTGGGTCGACGACACCTGTACGCGCTGCGGAGCCGTGGGTCCTGGCCATGCGCGCGGTTCACCCGTCTACCACCGCGCCCGGCCGCGACAGAACAATCACCCGGTCCAGGTGATGAGCCCGCAAGGACCTGCGGACACGATGGTAAACAAGGCGAGGCCCGGCAGGTTGGGGCACCGGACGGAAATGCCGCACCCTCGCGCCTGGCCGGCACGCGATCGAATCGCTGCCGCCGCGGGAGCGGACCGTGCTCGCACTCCGCGGGATCCGAGGACGCTCCCCCAGGGCGGTCTGCGACCTGCTGCAGATCCCCGACGCGCACTGGCGGGTCACGTTGCACCGGGCCCGGTCAAAAGAGTCCATTCCACCTCGGCGCACCGACCCTGGCGCAAGTTCCACGGAGGTCATGTTGACCACTACCACGACCGATCTGGATACGTTGTCCGTGAACACCATCCGCGGCCTGTGCATGGACGCGATCCAGCGGGCCGAATCCGGGCATCCGGGTACTCCGATGGGGATCGCGCCGGTCGCGTACACCCTCTGGCAGCGGTTCCTGCGATTCGATCCGGCTGATCCGATCTGGCCCAACCGGGACCGGTTCGTCCTGTCCGAGGGCCACGCGTCGGCCCTCCTCTGGTCCCTGCTGCACCTGACCGGGGTACGGGCGGTCGACCCGGACTATGAGGTGCTCGGCCGCCGCGCGGTCACCCTCGATGACCTGAAGACGTTCCGCCAACTCGACTCGCGCTGCCCAGGCCACCCCGAATACCGGTGGACCAGCGGGGTGGAGGCCACCACCGGGCCGCTCGGCCAGGGTGTCGCGACCTCTGTCGGGATGGCCATCGCGGGAGATTGGCTGGCGGCCTGGTACAACCGGGACGGCTTCCCCTTGTTCGACTTCGACGTGTACGCGGTCGCCGGGGACGGCTGCATGATGGAAGGCATCTCCTCGGAGGCGGCCTCGCTCGCCGGTCACCAGCATTTCTCCAACCTGTGCTGGATCTACGACTCGAATCGGGTGAGCATGGAGGGCCGCACCGACATCACGTTCACCGAGGACGTGGCCGAGCGTTTCCTGGCGTACGGCTGGAACGTGACGACCGTCGCGGACGCCAACAACCTCGACCAGATGCAGCGGGCGCTGCACAGCTTCCGGGCTGAACACGAGCGCCCCACGCTGATCGTGGTGCACAGCCACATCGGGTACGGCTCCCGGGTGGAAGACACCGCGAAAGCACACGGCGAGCCGCTCGGCCCGGAGGGTGTACGGCAGACCAAACGATTCCTCGGCATGCCCGAGGACACCGACTTCTTCGTCCCCGACCAGGTGTACGACTGGTTCGCCCAGGGCATTGGTACGCGCGGCAGCGCGGCCCGCACTACCTGGCAGTCGAGATTCCAGGCGTACCGCCTGGAATATCCGGAGCTCGCCGACGAGATCGAGCGGATGCAGCGACGGGAACTTCCGGACGGCTGGCAAGGCGTACTGCCCACCTTCCCGGCCGATGCGAAGAGGATCGCCAGCCGTGACTCCTCCGGTCAGGTACTCAACGCGCTCGCACAGGCGGTCCCATGGCTGTTGGGCGGCTCGGCCGACCTCGCCCCGTCCGCCGGGACCCTCCTCACGTTCCCCAGCGCCGGCGACTTCCAGGCCGACGACCGGTCCGGACGCAACATCCACCTCGGTGTCCGCGAGCACGCCGCGGCGGCGATCGCCAACGGGATGGCCCTGACGAAGCTGCGCCCGTACTGGTCGGGTTTCCTGATCTTTTCCGACTATGCCCGCGGCGCGATCCGACTCTCCGCGTTGATGGAGATCCCGACGCTGCACATCCTCACCCACGACTCGATCGGGGTCGGCGAGGATGGACCCACCCATCAGCCCGTCGAGCAGCTCGCCTCACTGCGGGCCACGCCGGGGCTGCTGGTGTTCCGACCGGCCGACGCGAACGAAGTGGTCGAGACCTGGCGGATCGTCGCCGGACTGCGGCGCGAGCCTGCGGCGCTCATTCTCTCCCGGCAGCCGCTGCCCACCCTCGACCGCAACCGGCTGGCCGCCGCGTCCGGGGTCGCGATGGGCGGGTACGTGCTGGCCGACGCGCCGTCCGGCGACCCGGATGTGACCCTGCTGGCCACCGGCTCGGAGGTGGCGCTCGCGCTCGCGGCACGCGATGAACTGGCCGCCGACGGCGTCGCGGCCCGGGTGGTGAGCATGCCGTGCTGGGAGCTGTTCGACCGGCAGCCACGCCAGTACCGCGACCAGGTGCTGCCCCCGGCGGTACCGGCCCGGGTCGCGATCGAGCAGGCGTCCACGCTCGGCTGGGACCGGTACGTGGGTGACGCCGGCGCGATCATCGGCATGCACACGTTCGGCGCCTCCGCGCCGCTCAAACAGCTGCTGACGAAGTTCGGGTTCACTCCCGAACGGGTATCGCAGGTCGCCCGGGAACGGGTGGCTGCGAACACATGACCACCGGGACAGGCCGGGACCGGTACGGCCAGCGCGCCGCCGTTGGCGGCGCCACCGCCGGGCCGCGGCACTGCCGGATCCCGGCAAGGAGAGGACGTGAAGGCAACCCAGACCCTGCACGAGCACGGGCAGAGCCTCTGGCTGGACAACATCACCCGGGGCATGCTCGACTCCGGCCAGATACAGCACTACATCGACAGGTACGCGGTCACCGGCCTCACGTCGAATCCGTCGATCTTCGACCAGGCCATCGAGTCCGGCGACTACGACGACGCGATCCGGGAGAAGTCCGGGACCGGGCTCTCCGACGAGGAGCTCTTCTTCGAACTGGCGATCGAGGACCTGCGGCGCGCGGCGGACAAGTTCCTGCCGGTACACGAACGCACCGACAGCGTGGACGGCTGGGTGTCGCTGGAGGTGTCGCCCCTGCTGGCGTACGACACGGCGGCGACGATCGAGGCCGCCAAGGCACTGTACGCGCGGGCCGCGCGACGCAACCTGTTGATCAAGATCCCCGGTACGGTGGAGGGCCTGCCGGCGATCACCGAGTGCGTCGCGTCCGGCGTACCCGTGAACGTCACCCTGCTGTTCTCGCCCGACCAGTACCGGGCCGCCGCGGATGCGTACCTGGCCGGCGTCGAAGGCCGGATCGAGCGTGAACTCGATCCCGCGGTGGGGTCGGTCGCCTCGGTGTTCATGTCCCGCTGGGACGCGGCGGTCGCCACGCGCGTACCGGAGGAGTTGACCGACCAGCTCGGGCTCGCCGTCGGACTGGCCACCTACCGGGCATACCGGCAGCTGATGGACTCCGACCGGGTCCAGCGCGTGCAGAACTCCGGTGGGCGGATGCAACGGCTGCTGTGGGCCAGTACCCGGACCAAGGATCCCGCGGCCTCTGACACGCTCTACGTGCACGGGCTGGCGGCGCCCTTCACGATCAACACGATGCCCGACGCGACGCTGCAGGCGTTCTATGACCACGGCGAGGTGGGCACGCCGATGCCCGCCGACGGCGGCGACTGTGACGCGATGCTGGCCCGGTTCCGCGACGCCGGCGTCGACGTGGCCGAGCTCGCCGCGAAGCTACAGGCCGACGGCGCGAAATCATTCGTGGCGGCCTGGAACGATCTGCTGGAAAGGATCTCCGCACAGCGCACGGCGCTCACCTGACCCGTAACCCACACCGACCGGTGACGGGAATCTCGGCCGACGACTCACTCACTGACACCGAGCGGAGGGAAGGTTCGGATGCCGACCATCCCGCTGCGCGAGCGCTGATCCGCCGGTACTGCAGTCTAAACCGAAGTTAAGTTGATCTTGACGGGTGAAGCCCCAGCGTGTGCTGGGGCTTCGCTGTTTGGGGTGGGCTGGGTTCTGGCTACGTGAGGGTCAGGGGGATGGGTGCGTTGATGAGTTGGAATGCGCGGCGTTGGGTGGGGGTGGGTTCGGCGAGGGTGGGCACGAGTGGTGTGTCCGGGTTGGTGCCGTGGCGAATGTCGTTGCGGGTAAGGGTTTCCAGGTGGCCGAGCAGGCCGCGGAAGCTGCGGACGGGTTGGTCGTGTTCGTCGTGGTGGCGGGAGGCTTTGCGGGTGGCGGCGGCCGATCGGGTGGCGGGGGCGACCGGGTTGTCGCGGGTCGGTGGTGTTTGGTCGGTGTAGGTCAGGGGTGCCCAGGCTTGGCGGAGGTGCCAGGTGAGGTAGGCGGCGAGCATGCAGATCAGCACGTGGGCGCGGACCCGGTCGTCGAGGCGGTGGTGGATGGGGCGCAGGTCGAGGTCGTCGACCTTGATGACGCGCCAGTCGCGTTCCAGGTTGGCCAGTGCCTTGTAGGCGGTGACAACGGCGGGCGGGTCGAGGGTGTCGGCGGGCACGCTGGTGCGGATGACGTAGATGCCGTCGAGGGCGGCTTCGGCGTCGATGTCGGCGTGGCGGCGGGTGACGGTCAGGGTGGTGTCGGTGATGGCCACCTCGAGGTGTTTGGCCATCTTGTACTTGTTGACGACCTTCCCGACGCGGACGCCGATGGCGCCGGCGCCGTGCAGGCGGCCGTCGGTCACCGCGGCGACGAGCGGGGTCAGCAGCTGCTCGGTGGCCTCCAGCAGGGCGGTGCGTTTGCGGGCGCGGTCGGCGGCCAGGGCGGGGTTGCGGCAGGCGACAAGCCGCTCGCCGGGGTAGTCCGGGTGGCTGATTTCGGCGAGGTCCTGCTGGTCGAACAGGCTCATCTGCAGCGGCCCGTCGTCTGCGGCCAGCGCGGCGATCGCGGGGGCGCGCAGACAGGTCAGCCAGCCGGTGCCGCCCAGTTCGCGCAGCGCCTCGATGCGCGCGCTGGTGATCATCCCGCGGTCGCCGACCATGACCAGGTCGCGCAGGCCGAAGGTGTCGCGCACCGTGGTGACCGCCTCGACGAACGCGGTCGGGTCGGCGGTGTTGCCGGCGAACACCCGCACCGCGACCGGCCGCCCGGCCGGGTCGGTGAGCAGCCCGTACTCGATCTGGTCCTTGCCCTTCTTGCCGTCGCGGGAGTAGCCACGCGCCGCGAGGGGGCAGTGTCGGCCCTCCAGCCACGAGGAGGACAGGTCAAACAATGCCATCCGGGCCGGGTTCGCCTCGCCGGACAGGTGCCGGCGGGCCAGTTTCGTCTCGATGGTGTCCTGCCGGGCGCGCAGCCAGTCCATCGCGGCGTAGACCTCGTCGGTCGACGCGTCGGCCACGCCCAGATCGACGCCGAGGGTGGTGTCGGCCCACCAGCGCAGGGTGGACAGCTTGGTGCGGGGCCGCACCACCCGGGACACGATCAACGCCAGGGCCAGATCCCGTTCGCGGCCCGCCGGGCCCAGCAACGCGGGTAGGCCCAGTGCCCGCGCTTGGGCCATCACCGCGGCCACGTGCCCATGCGGCAGTGACCGGGTCACCGTCGCGGCGGCCGCGGCGGGCACGTACGCCGCGCCCTTGAGCGACCCGGCGATCAGCTCCACCACGTCGTCGGGCAGCGCCGACAGGTTCGCCAGCGTCTCGTGCCTGACCTTGCCGCCCTCGCGGAAGGTGCGCCGCAGCAACACGCTCTCATACCGGCGTTCCTGGCCGCCCTTGTCCACGTAACGGCTCGGGACTCTGGCTACATGCATTGCACCCGTCTTGCGCGCCATACCCTGACGCTACGCCATCCAAGCTGGTAATACACGCCGTGACACACCAATTCAATGGCTACATTTCAGATGCCGAAACAGGGCTGCCTCCGTTGACAGGCAACGGAAGCAGGCCCATCAAGCCACGTAACTTCGGTCTAAAAGAGCTGGGGGGTGAACCACGGTAGGTCCGGGTCGAACGGGGAAGGGGCGCTGCTGGACCTACCGGATGCCGCCCAAGGGGGGAACAACGGTGACAACGGACAGACCCATGCAGGTCGGCATGGTCGGGCTGGGGAGGATGGGCGCGAATCTGGTGCGCCGACTCATGCGGGACGGCCACCGGTGTGTCGGCTACGCCCGCTCGGAGAGCAGCGTGAAGCGGCTCGCCAGTGAGGGTGCGGTCGGCGCCACCTCGCTCGCGGATCTCGTGGCGAAACTCGACAAGCCGCGGGTGGTCTGGCTGATGCTGCCCGCCGCGGCCGTGCAGTCCACGCTCGACCAGCTCATTTCGCTGCTCGACCCGGACGATGTGGTGATTGACGGAGGGAACTCGTACTACCGCGACGACATCGCCCGCGCCGAGCAACTCGCCGCGCACCAGGTCCACTACCTGGACTGCGGTACCTCCGGCGGCGTGTGGGGGCTGGAACGCGGCTACTGCCTCATGATCGGAGGCGAGCACGCGGCGGTCACTCGACTCGACCCGGTCTTCAAGACCATCGCCCCCGGTCGCGGCAGCGCGGAGCCCACGCCGAGCCGGACCCGTAACGGGACTGCCCCCGAGGGGTACCTGCACTGTGGGCCCAGCGGCGCCGGCCACTTCGTGAAGATGGTCCACAACGGTGTCGAGTACGCGATGATGGCCGCCATCGCGGAAGGGCTCTCGATCATCAGGCATGCCAACGCGGGCAAGACCGCCCGTATCGTCGACGCCGAGACGGCGCCACTGCGTGACCCGGAGGCCTACCAGTACGACATCGACGTCGCCGAGGTCGCTGAGGTGTGGCGGCGCGGCTCTGTCGTCTCATCGTGGCTGGTCGACCTGACCGCCGCCGCGCTGGCCCGCTCACCCGAGCTGGAGGACTTCGCCGGGCAGGTGTCGGACTCCGGCGAGGGCCGCTGGACCGTTGCGGCCGCGATCGACGAGAGCGTGCCCGCCCCGGTGATCACCACGGCGCTCATCGAGCGGTTCGAGTCGCGGGGGCTCGGCGAGTTCACCCACAAGGCGCTGTCCGCGATGCGCAGCGAGTTCGGCGGCCACGCGGAAAAGAAGGGCTGACACCGGTGCACCACGAGATCCACCCTGAGATCAGGGTGCTGCCGAGCCCGGAGGCGGTGGCCCGCAGCGCGGCGGAGTACGTGGCTGAGTGCGCGGGGGCGGCCGTGGCCGGGCACGGCCGGTTCACGTTCGCGGTGAGCGGCGGACATACTCCGTGGGCGATGTTCGGCCGGCTCACCGCCGAAGACGTGCCATGGGAACGGGTGGTCCTGTACCAGGTGGATGAGCGCATCGCGTCGGCGGCGGATCCCGACCGCAATCTCACGCACCTGCGGGAGAGCCTCGGCGAGGCGCCGGTCGAGGTGATCGCGATGCCGGTCGACGACCCGTACCAGGCCGACGCGGCGGCCCGGTACGGTGCTCTGCTGCCGGAGCGTTTCGACCTGGTTCATCTTGGTCTCGGCCCCGATGGGCACACCGCGTCTTTGGTACCCGGCGATCCGGTGCTGGAGGTAACCGATCGCCTCGTCGCGATCACCGGGACGTACCAGGGCCGCCAGCGCATGACGCTTACCTACCGGGCCCTCGCCCGCGCCGACCGGATCCTCTGGCTGGTCACCGGGGACGACAAGAAGGCGCCGCTGGCCAGGCTCCTCGCGGGTGACCGGTCGATTCCGGCGGGGCGGGTCCAGGCGGCGCACTCGCTGGTACTCGCTGACGCGGCGGCCGCCTGAGTCGGCCCCGGGCCCGGACCCGGCAGCGTCGGCCACGGCGTGCTGCTCCCGGTCGACGCTCACAGCTACATGCCCTCCGGATGCGGCAACCTCCACAGGCGCGTCTTCGGTGTATCACCCGCCGGGACGGGTAGGGCGAGTCGGGTTGACACCGGGACGGCCGGAGTGATCTAGACATCATGGACGTACGGCAGGGAGCACGCGGCTCCGGTACCGGGAAATCCGCCACGCCGCGGCGCGCGGAGCGGCGCGAAAACAGCGCGCCCCCCGACGACCATGTGATCGTCGTGTTCGGCGCTACCGGTGATCTCGCCAGACGCGAGTTGCTGCCCGGGCTGTTCCACCTGGCAAAGGCGGGCCTGCTGCCGGCCAGATACCGGATCATCGGCTCGGGCCGGTCGACGCTGACCGACGACGAGTTCCGCCGGCGCGCCAAAGAAGCGGTGACTCAGTTCGGGCGGGCGGAGCCGACCGGCCCGGCGTGGCGCGAGTTCGCCAACTCGCTGTCGTTCGCCAGCGCCCAGCCCACACAGCCGCAACCGCTGCTCGACGCGGTGGCCGCGGCCGAGCAGGCGCTCGGCGGCCACCCACGCCGGCTGTATCATCTGGCCGTATCGCCGGGAGGCTTCGAGCCGACGATCGGCATGCTCGGCGGTACCGGTCTGGCCAGCAACGCCCGCGTCATCGTCGAAAAGCCGTTCGGTACGGATCTCGCGTCGGCCCGCGCGCTCAACGACACCATCCACGCCACCTTCGACGAGTCCCAGGTGTTCCGGATCGACCATTTCCTCGGCAAGGAGTCGGTCGACAACATCCTCGCCCTGCGGTTCGCCAACGGCTTGTTCGAGCCGATCTGGAACCGCGAGCACATCAGCTATGTGCAGATCGACGTCCCGGAGACGATCGGCATCGAGGGCCGCGCCGGGTTCTTCGAACAGACCGGCACGTTCCAGGACATGATCGTCACGCATCTGTTCCAGGTGCTGGGCTTCGTGGCGATGGAACCGCCCACCTCGCTGGCGGCCAAACCGTTGCGCGACGAAAAGACCAAGGTCTTCGAGGCGATGCCGCCGCTGGACCCCACCAGGGTGGTGCGCGGCCAGCACCGCGGCTACCGCCACGAGCCCGGTGTCGATGCTGGCTCGCAGACCGAGGCGTTCCTCGCCGCGCGCGTCGAGGTGGACAACTGGCGCTGGTCCGGGGTGCCGTTCTACCTGCGCTCCGGCAAACGCCTCGGGCAGAAGCGCCAGGTGGTCACGCTCGGGTTCAACGAGCCGCCGCTGCGGATGTTCGCACTGGATCGGGATGCCCCGAACGCGACGCCCAGCAACCAGCTGGTGATCGACTTCGACGACCCGGGCTGGATCGCGGCCCACTTCCTGGCCAAGGAGCCCGGCGCCACCACGCGCCTCGGCGAGGCGACCATGACCTTCCGCTACGCCGACTCGTTCGGCACCCGGCACGCGCTGGCAGGCTACGAACGACTCATCCTCGACGCGATGCTCGGCGACCAGTCGCTGTTCACCCGCGCCGACGGCATCGAACGGCTCTGGCAGGTGTCCGCCCCGCTGCTGGACGATCCACCACCGGTGCAGCCGTACACCCCCGGATCGTGGGGTCCGGACGCCAGCCATCGGCTCGTCTCACCGCACCACTGGTACCTGCCAGACACCCAATCGGACCCGCCATGACATCGCCCATCCGCCTGATGCTCGCCGACGTCGACGGGACCCTGGTGACCCGCGACAAGGTCCTCACCGACCGGGCCATCGAGGCGGTACACGCGTTGCATGCCGCCAACATCCTGTTCGCGATCACCAGTGGTCGGCCGCCGCGCGGCATGTCCATGCTGATCCAGCCGCTGCAACTCCGTACCCCGATCGCCGCGTTCAACGGCGGCCTGTTCGTCAGCCCCGACAGTTCACGATCGAGCAGCACGTCATCTTGCCCCGGGTGGTCGCCCCGGCGATTGCGCTGCTCCAGTCATTCGGGCTGGACGTGTGGCTGTACCGCGGCGCCGACTGGTTCGTCCGCGACCTGGACGGGCCGCACGTGGACCGCGAGGCGTGGACCGTCCAGTTCCGGCCTACCCTGGTGACCGACTTTGACAATCTCACCGAGGACATCGCCAAGATCGTCGGCGTGGGCGACGACCACGACAAGGTCGCGGCGGCCTCCTCCGCCGCGCACGAACAGTTCGGAGACCACGTCTCGGCCGCCCGCTCCCAGCCCTACTACCTGGACATCACCCATCCGCACGCCAACAAGGGCACCGTCGTCCAGTACCTTGCGCACACGTTCCGCATTCCGGCCGAGCAGGTCGCCACCATCGGCGACATGCCCAACGACGTGCTCATGTTCGCCCACTCGGGGCTGAGCATCGTGATGGGCAACGCCAGCATCCAGGTACAGCGCGCCGCGCGCCGGGTCACCACCAGCAACGACGACGAAGGCTTCGCCAACGCCGTCCAGCGGTACGTACTGCCCGCCGATTGAGTTTGGTAGATCGGCGTGACACGCCCGGATCTGGAGGCCGAGCTGGACGGCCGGGCGTTGCACTGTCATCTCGATGTCACCGACGACTCCGGCGGGCAGCAGGTAGTCAGGGAGGCCAACGAACGCCTGGGCCAGGTGTCTGTACGGGCAATATGGACGGTGATCCCTCGACCGTGGAGCTCGGCGCGTAGGAGGCGGACGTCGTAGGCCTTGTCGGCGTGCAGCTTGCCCAGTCCCCATCGGCGGCGCCCGTTTTCGGGTGGGGGTCACCCGGCGCCCGTGTGGCGTTTGTCGTGCAACCGTCTCGGGTACCGCGCTGGCCGTGTCGATGGTGTTTGGATCCCCACACGACCTGTGGTGGGTCGTGGTCAAGACCCTGCTGCTCTACGCCACCGCGGTGGCCTGCTTCCGGGTCGGTGAACGTCGCACCCTGGCCGAGATGTCGGCGTTCGACTTCGTCGCGGCCGTCGCCGCCGGAGCCATCGTCGGTCGGGTACCCAATGCGCATGATGCCGGTTACCTAGCCGGCGCGGCGACTCTGATAACGGTCCTCCTCGCCCACCGGCTCACCGCCCGGCTGCGCTTCCGGCCGCTGTTCGCCCGGCTGATCGACCACCCGCCGCGACTGCTGATCTCCGACGGCAAGGTGCTTGACGCCGAGCTTCGCCGCAGCGGCCTGACCCGCCAGGACCTGTACGGTCTGTTGCGCCAACACGGCGTTGACGAGCTCGCCTCGGTGCGGTACGCGGTGTTCGAACAACGAGGCCAGGTGTCGATCGTGCGGCGCGGCGCCACCATCGACACGGACCTTCTGCGTGACCTGTCGTGAGTTGGCCAGGTACACCAGCGCCAACCGCCGTCAACATGCTGAGCGCCGCGCACCTCCCGTTGCAGACAATCCGGGTACCCGATCAACACCACGGCGCCCATCCACCCGCCACGTTGCCTGCAGGCGCCGGCGTTACGCCGAAACGGCCTGGAAGTGCTCGAGGATCCGGGCGGCGTAGAACGACTCCCACGGCTCGTCGGGGTGCTGCCCGGTGTACTGCTTGTCCGAGCGGACGAGCAGGTAGACCAGCTCACTGCGGACCGGGGTGACGCCGACGACCTCAGGCAGCCTCGACAGCCGGATCAGCCAGTCGGCGTACCAGCTGGCCCAGTGGGGGTCCTCGCCGTCGACGATGCGGAACACCTGGTGGTGCGTCTCGGCGGCCTCGCGCAGAATGGCGGCCAGCCGGTCGACCGGGTCGCCCATGTTGTTCTTCTATCCCGTGATCGAGCCAACAGAACGTATCGCCAGGACGCCGAGACATAAACGCCGACGTCGTGGGTGTACCGAGGTGTCCATGGCAATCGGTGCGCCCGTCGCCACGACCATGGCCGCGCCGTTGGGTGCGGCGCCGGCCCCCTGCAACACACGGTTAGCGGGCGGCTGTCGTATGTCGGGCGAAGTTGTTTGGCGCGTTTGTTGTAGCCGTCGATGAACGCCAGGACCCTGTCGGCGAGATCGTCGATGGACGGGAACTCGCGATGGTGCACGCGCGACACCGTGACCCGTCGACACCACGGGTTAGATCGCCAGCCAGGTGGGGATGCCACACGGCGGCGTGGTCTGCGACAGCCCGGGGGTGGAGGTGTCATGGCCGACGAGGACGAGGTCTTCGACATGATCGTGATAGGTGCGGGACCGGTCGGAATCACCGCCGCGGCGCGCGCCGTGCGGGGTGGTCTGACCGCGGCGGTCATCGAGGAGCGCCTGGCCGGCGGCGAGTGCGAGTACTACGCGTGCGTGCCGAGCAAGGCGCTGCTGCGGCCGGTGGACCTGGCCGCCGACGTCAGCCGGATGCCCGGGCTGGAGCTACGCGGCCCGATCGACGCCGCCGCGGTGCTCGCCCGCCGCGACGAGGTCGTGCACCACCTCGACGACGGCGGCATAGTGAGCTTGATCGAGAAATTCCCGGCCACGTTCGTGCGGGGCCGGGGACGGCTGGCCGGGCCGTTGCGGGCCGAGGTGAACACGCCGGACGGCGGCACCCGGGCACTGCGGGCCCGCCACGCCGTCGTCGTGGCGACCGGCAGCGACCCGGTGATCTCCGACGTGCCCGGGCTGCGGGAGGCGCACCCATGGACCAACCGGGAGGCCACCGTCGTCGAGCAGGTGCCCAAGCGGCTGGTCGTGCTCGGCGGTGGGCCGGTGGCCTGCGAGATGGCGCAGGCGCTGCAGCTTCGGGGCCGTCGGGATGTTCCTCACTACGCTCAGTTTCCTGGCCACGACGCCGGGGGCTTGGCAGGAAGGTCAGCGCATGCCGAGCCCTTCAATAACCGGGCAGTTCCTGTTGAAGGACAGCGTGTTTCTCGGAGCCTCCCTCCTGACAGCTGCCGAGTCGCTGCGGGCCGCCCGCCGTCGGTAATCCACAAGGGCGCTCGGCCGCCGCAGATCCGCGGGGTCACCACCGTAGTCGAGCCGTCGCAGGGTGGTCACGAGGCGGCCCGAGCCCGCTCAGAAGGTTTCGGGCAACTGAGTGATGGCGATCAGTAATTCGTCCGCTGCTGTGCCGACAATTCGGGTCAATGCCCTGTTACGGCTGGTGACCTGGCTACCCCGGCTGCGATCCCCGATCCGGTACCGGTCGATGAGACGCCATGGCACGCCCTCGCTACCCGAAACGGCGCTAAACCGCCTCGACAACTCACCGGCCGGCCTGGCCGAGGCCGACGCCCAGCGCGCCGAGCAGCCGTCCCTCGACGCCGAGTCGACGACAGCCTCGCGGGTACCACGCCAGACGAACTGGCGAATCCGCTAACGCCGATGCTGGCGACCGAAGCATGATCGGTTCCCGTACGACACACCGGATCAATGCACAGACCCTCCCGTGACCCAGCGTGCCCGTCAGACCAATGACGCCTAGCGGTCGAAATGATGATCACGATGACGGCCCTTGTCGCTGAACGCGTGCGGCGGCGCGCAACGGGCTCCAACCGGTGTCGGACAGCGCGCGGCTGGACTGCACCCACCAGCACCGCGGGTCCAGCGGCCGCAGCACCTGCGCGGTCAGCGGCGAGGCGACCTCGCGGATGATCGGGTCGAACAGCCCTGTCACGCAACCATCCTGCCGCAGCAAGCATTGTCGTCACCGCCCCTGTCGGCCCGGATGCCGGCGGCCGAGCTGTCGACGATCACCAAGCTGGTCGAGAAGCTGTTGTTTGCTATCGCCCGGACGGACGGTGGGGCCGGCTGTCGGCCACACCACCCGCGCCTGCCACACTGGCATGCTCGTTCAAGCCCCGCACCGCCTGCCGCCCAGTCGGGGAGTTTGGCTTCGTGGGCCGGGGGTAGCGGGGACGCGGTGTGGCTGGTGTTGCGGGTTGGAGCGCCAGCATCCGCCGGAGTGTCTTGGAGGAGTGAGACGTGGGGGTAGTGTCGCCTGGGTTCAAGGGCCGGCGGGCTGGTCCAGGATCCGGGCTGCCTCCGGGCCAGTACCTGGTCGAGGACTTCCCGGTCTTGTCTGCTGGGCCGACGCCACGGATCGACTTGGAGGATTGGGAGTTCACCATCACCGACCAGGCTGGCCAGCGGCGGCGCTGGGACTGGTCCGCCTTCCGGGCCCTGCCGACCGAGTCGATCAACACCGACGTCCACTGCGTGACCAAATGGTCGAAGCTGGGCACGGCCTGGGAGGGCGTGTCGCTGGACACGTTGCTCGCCGGCGTGCAGACCGGCGCCAGGTTCGTCCTGGCCGAGTCTTACGGCGGCTACACCACCAACCTTCCCGTGGAGGACCTACTCGACGGCAAGGCCTGGATCGCGTTCCGTTACGGCGGTGAGGACCTGCGGCCCGAGCACGGCGGACCGGCGCGGCTGCTGGTGCCGCATCTGTACTTCTGGAAGAGCGCCAAATGGGTGCGGGGGATCCGGCTGCTGGACCGCGACCAGCCAGGCTTTTGGGAGAGTCTCGGCTACCACAACTACGGTGACCCGTGGCGCGAGCAGCGGTACTGGGGCGACTGACCTGGCCGGCCACCCGGGTGCTGGCCCCGGCGGGCCGGCAGAGTCCGGTCGGGCGGGCTGGACATCCCAGCTCGCCACCCCTGGGCTGGTCACTCTGGGGCTGGCCGCCCGCGGCCGGCCTGCTTTGTGTGCGGGCCGACCGGTTTCGTCGAGGCGGTCGCCAACCTGCTCATCGACCAGGGCCACGATCCACAGCGACCAAGACCGACCGGTTCAGACCAGCGGTAGCTGACGGAGGAAAACCATGACCGGCTCGACCATGTGGACCGACGGGGCCGCGCTCGCCCACCCCCTCCAGGACGTCTTCCGCTCCGACGTCACCGCCGCCGTCGGCTGCTGCGCCAATTGCGGGTGGGCGGGGCCCATGGCCGGGGTGCGGGTCTTCGATCATGCGCCCGGCGTTGTCGCCCGCTGTCCCAGCTGCGAGCAGGTCATCCTGCGCACGGTGCACGGCCCCGGTCGCGCCTGGATCGACCTTCGCGGCCTCACCTACCTGCAACTTCCCGTACCGGACGAGACCTGAGCCGGCTGGCGCGCACTCGACAGGCAGTGGAACAAGGCGGCGTGCCTCATTGGCGAACCGGCCGCGCGTATGTGGCAGCTGTACCTCGCCGGCGAAGCCCTCGCGTTCGACCAGCGACGGATTGGGCGTGGACCAGATTCTTGCGTCCCGGCCGGGCCCGGTGACTGCGAGGATGGCGAACAGGCGGCGCAGTGGCCGGAGCATCCAGGTGTCGACCCGTCCACTCCGAATCGAAAAGGACGAAAGCGACAGAACCGGGCAGAACCAACCCAAGATCGGATGCACTGTCATCGGCAGATCCGGTAGTTGACCATGCCAACCTACGAACACGTTCGTAACGCAAGGTATCCGTCAGAGATCGAGCCAGCGCGCTCCAATCGGGTTCATCGAACCCCTTCCCTCCGTCGGCGACTGTGCCCCGATCGCACCGTCCGACGGTAGGGCCGTCCGCCCTCGCGTACTGGGCCGGGCAGCCAACTCGGCTGCCACCGCCAGGCCAATCCGACACGTTGCGAACAGCGGCAGGGTCGTTCGGCGGCTTGCATGATCAGCTCGCCCCTCATTTACTCCCCGAAAACGCCTGGTTGAGCGCAACAACCAGTGACAACGAATGATCACTTCAAGGGACAGTCTTTGCAGCTCAGTGCCCATTATCGACAAACGATGACAAGCGCCAGGTCGTCACTGTCGGTAACAAGGGGTCGCAGGTTCAAATCCTGTCAGTCCGACGAAATATCGTCGATGATCTGCGGAAACGCAGGTCATCGTTATTGTTGGTTCGAGTCACCCCGAAAACCCCCCGTTTCGAGCGCATGGCGACGCAGATCGGCGTCTGCAGCGACAGTAGGTTCTTCACCAGCTCGAGCGTGTGGGGCTCGCATACACGGTTCAGTAGCCTGAGGTGCGAGTCTGTGCGAGGTCAACCTTCTGGCGGCTGCCAGGCTGCGGGGCATGAGCGCGTCGTTGGTGTACCTGCTGCTGCGTCAAGTGCTGCACCGAGCAGCGAGAGAACCTTGATGCAGTCCTGCGGCAGTCAGCCTTCCCCGCCGGCGCCGATGTCAGCGAGCAGCGGCGGCTGCTCCGCGAGCTGACGTCGGCGCAGCCGCTGCCCGCCGACGTGACCGTGACCGCGGCCGCACTGGGCGGCGTCCGGACTGCCGAGATCACCATTGACGGGATCGAGCCCAGGCACGTTGTCTTGTACTTCCATGGCGGCGTGTACGTCCTGGGGGATGCGTTCCTCGCCGCTGACCTGGCCTCCCAGGTCGGCCGGCGGACCGGGGCCAAAGTCATTTCCGTGGACTACCGGCTCGCCCCCGAGCACCCGTACCCGGCAGCGACCGACGATGCTCTTGCAGCCTACGAAGCCCTCCTGCAAAACGGCACTCGCCCGTCGGACATCGTCTTCGCGGGGGAGTCCGCCGGCGGCGGACTCGCCATCGCCACCTTAGTCAACGCCCGCGATCACGGGCTGCCCCTGCCCGCCGCCGCCTTCGTCATGTCACCGTATGCCGATCTCACCCTGGGCGGGACGACCATGCGAACCAAGCACGAGGTCGACCCGCTGCTTGGCCGGGAAAACCTGCAACCCCGGATCACCGACTACACGGCGGGACAAGACGCCGCTTCCGGGCTGATCAGCCCCGTATTCGCCGACCTGTCCGGCCTGCCGCCCCTGATCATCCAGGCCGGAACTCACGAGGTCCTCCTCGATGACGCGGTCCGCCTCGCGCGGCAGGCCGCCACCGCCGACGTCGAGGTCACGCTCGACATCACCGCCCGCGTGCCACACGTTTTCCAGGCCTACTACCCGATCCTCGACGAAGCGGCCGCCGCACTGGACAGAGCCGGACAGCTCCTGTCGGCGCACCTCGCCGCCGCACAACACGTCACCACGTAGCAACCGACATGGTCACCTGACGGCCGCCCGCCTCGGCCTACGACGACCTGCTGACCGTGGAGGACTCGACGCAGAAGCTTTTCCTGTACGCGGGCAACGCCGCCGGCGGCCACTTCGACGCGGGTGTGCAGTTCGGGTCCGGCTGGGGCTGCTGCAAGCAGGTGACGCTGGGCCGGTTCAACAACGACGACTACGACGACCTGCTCACGGTCGACTCATCAACCGGGAAGCTGCGCCTGTACCCGGGCAGCGCGGCGGGTGCCAACTTCGGCGCCGCCGTCGACCCTGGCGCCGGCACGGGCTGGCAGAACCGGACGGAGCTCACCCCCGTCCGGTTCGATCAGGATAGTCGCACGAGCCTGCTCAGCAAGGACAGCACGGGAGCCCTCGTGTTGAACCAGGCAGCCACGAACGGCTCAGCCGACTGGAACGACCCCATCCAATTCGGGCCGCGAGACTGACGGTGGCCGGCCGCCGGGCTCGGCTCATCGCCCGAAACTCTTCATCCATGTCGGAGCCGCTTGGCGCATCAAGTGACCTCATCGGAATGCGCGCTAGACAATCGGAGACGGTGTCGCCAATTGCATTGAGCCTTACCAGAGATTCTGCGAGTGCTCTGGGCGGGAACGCGGCCAACGAGACGACGATGCGGACGTAGCAGTCGCAACATTCCGCAATGAGAATGTCCGCATACCGCTCAGCCTCAGCAGACAGCCCCACGCGACTTCGTTTCTCCTCCATTTGATGCCGCAGGATCCGAACTAGCTTTGCTGTATCCCCGTCAGCGTCGAAGAACGCCCTGTCGGTCAGATCGGCGGCGGCGAACAGCTCAACCACGGTCCGGGTGGCAGCGTGTCCATTCACGGGTGGGGTGATGACCTGCGGGGTTCCGGGCGTACGGGCGACGCGCCGGGGCGGGGTGCTTGATCTCTTGGCGTGAATGGTGATGATCGTGACTTGTGTCCGACGTGCCCGCTGTGGAGCTGGTTGACGCCGTGCCAACGCGCGGTTGCGGGAGGTGTTGGCGGCTCGGGACGGCGAGCTTGAGGCGTTGCGGGTGGCGATGGACGCCGAGAACGCTGAGTTGCGGGCGGTGGTGCACGCGTTGACGTTGCAGGTCGCGGAGCTGCAACGCCGGCTGGGGTCCGGGAGTGACGATTCCGGGACGCCCTCGTCGAAGGAGTCGATCGGGGCCAAGGCCCGGCGCAAGGCCGAACGCGAAGCCCGCCGGCAGGAGCGGGGTGGTTCGTCGCGGCAGCGGTCGGCGGACCGGTCGCGGGGTGGGCAGCCGGGGCATCCCGGGCGCGGCCTGGTCCGGGATCCGGATCCGCAGCAGCGCCAGCAGATGCAACCACCGGTGGTGTGCCGCGGCTGCGCAGACGGTTTGGCCGGGGCGGCCGATGCGGGCACGGCCTGGTCACAGGTGTGGGACGTGAAGGTGATCCGGTGGCGCACCGAGTACCTGCTGCCGCGGCGGCGCTGCCGGTGTGGGACGACCACCACGGCGTGCCCACCGGACGGTGGGGTCGTCAACTCGGTGAGTTTCGGGCCGGTCCTCAACACTGCGGCGGTGGCGTTGACCGCGTTCGGCAACGTGCCGACCGAACGGGCCAGCCACCTGATCGAGATCATGTTCGGGCAGAGCGTGTCGGCCGGGTTCGTCGACCGGGCCAGCGCCCGGCTGGCGCAGCGGCTGGCCGGCGCCGGGTTCGAACAGGCGATACGCACCGCGCTGGTGGCCGAGCCGGTGCTGACCGCGGACGAGTCACCGGTGCAGGTCGTCACCGGCGCCGTTGACCCGGACACCGGGCAGCCGGTGCCCGGATCCCCGCACGTGCTGGTCATCCGCACCCCGGACGAGCGTCTCGTCTGGTTGACCGGGCTGGCATCCCGCGGCTACGACACCGTGATCGCGGCGTTGCGCACGTTCGCCGGGCATCTGATCGTGGACGGGTACGGCGCCTACCAGCGGCTACTCACACACGCTGGCGGGCTGCTGGCCGGTATCCAGCAATGCTGCCAGCACATCATCCGCCGCTGCCGGCAGGTGGCCAAGCTAGGCCCGGGCACCCTGCAGTCCTGGTGGACCGGCGAGGTCACCGCCGCCCTGGCTGACGCCCACGCCGAGGTGCAAGCCGCCAAGACCCGCGATCACAAGGCGCTGGACCCGCACCGGCTGGCCGAGCTGCGCGGCCGATACAACACGGCGGTGCAGAACGGGATCATCCACAACCGGCACCGCGACTGGCACGGCGACGGCAACCACCCCGCGTTCACCCTGGCCACCTGGCTCAAGACCCACGCCGGGCAGGTCTGGCACTTCACCGTCCACTTCAACGTCGACTGGACCTCCAACGCCGCCGAACGCGGCGTCAAACCCGCCAAACGACACCAAGCCATCTCCGGATACTGGCAAACCGACCAAACCCTGAACCGATGGTGCCTGATCCAGTCCTACCTCACCACCACCCGCAACCACGGCCTAACCATCCTGGACGCCATCACCCGCGCCCAAACTGGAAACCCCTGGCTACCCGAACCCGCCACAGCGTAACCAGGCCCATTCACGACGCCAACCCGTGAATGGACACTTACGAAGCGTGGTCCGAAGTAACTTTGGTCAACGCTGTTAAAGCGTCTTTGATCAAATTATCGAACCGTCATTGAAACGCCCTTCCAGCTGCACTGAGGGTCCAACGGAAAGTCGTCCCGGTCGATTCAGTCGATGGAGGACACTTAATGGCCCTAATTGAAGCTGGCTTCAAGGTCCCGTTGCGCACCGTATCGCTGCACGCCCAAAGCTGTCAGCAATGCGGCAGCCGGCAGCTTGCCGTACAGGTTCGTTAAAGCCGACTTGCGCCAATCATGATATTGAGCATTAGCGTTCTCAAAGAATCATGACCGACTAAACCTCAATGAGGGGAGGTGGAATGGGTAGCGCCCTGCTGGTCGGGATTGATGCGTATCTACACCAACCCCTCAGGGGCTGTGTGAATGATGTGGAAAAACCGGCGGACTTCTTCGTGTTCGACCGTGGCTTTGAACGCGTCAACGTCAAGCTACTGACAGACGATGAAGCCACAGAAGTGGCGTTCGTTGAAGGGCTTCGCCCGAGTTGTCGGCGACGGCGTCTCGGCGGTCCATCGCGTGGTCCCCCGCTTTGATCGTCGCGTAAACCTGCCTCCACAAGATCACGAGCAACTGAACGAAAGAGGGAGAAAGATGAGGCGATTAGGGCTCATCGGCGTATTTTCGGTTCTGCTGGTGGCTTTCTGGGGTTCGGCGGCTCTGCTGACCAGACCACCACCTTCAACCCCGCGGCCGCCCCGGAGGGTACGCACCTCGTCACCGGTACGCCGGCGCCGACGTGCACGGTAACCACTCTCTCGGTGAGCTGTAACTCCTACGAGCTCGCCGGCGTCGGCAACACGAACGCGACGGCGACATTGGAAGTTACGTACACGGCCACCGTCCAATGCCGCAACCGCGGCGGCCATATCGTCGAGGTGCACTCGCAGGACGTCATAGCTGCGTCAACCAGCGGAGAACTTTCTCCCGTAAACGGTAGGCTCACCATCCCAGCGCTCTCCTCCACCGCGCCAACGGCAGAGGAGTTCGAGGCGCTGGCAACCTGCCCCAACCCGAACTGGACGGCCGAGGTCCTAGCGTCGACCATCACAGTCGAAAGCTTCACATACACGGTCACCTTCGAGGGCTTCGAGGGAGCCTTCATCACGATCGCTGGCACCGACCCGTGATCAGTACCCGATGAGCCGCTAGACAGGAAAGGGCCGGGTCCGTGAGTGAAGGCCCGGCCCTGGCCTGGATCGTCCGTCGCTCATCCCAGACCGCATGACCGACTCGCGACCCACACCATGAGCGGACGTTTGGGCTAGTGAGCCGGACCCCCGGCGAGGGCGGCGCGTATCGGCTGGAGTTCCGCGACGGCTTCAGCAAAGCTCCCGCTGTCCTCCCACAACTCTCGCCATTCGGAGTTGTCTCCCACGACACGGTCCATGGCCTGCAGGGCAAGTTGCGGCAAGTCGTCTGGCAGGGACAGCGTCGTACCCGTGGCGAGGAAGTCCGGCGCGTAGGCCGAATCGATGGGCGGGTCCCCCGGGCACTGCGAGGCGACGATCGCGGCTGCCGCGATCGCCTCGACGGCGATATCACTGTCGAGATATTCGTCCTCATCGAGAGCCGCGGTCAACGCGTCGCGGATCATCTGTACGCGCTGCGCCGGGTCAGCTTCCTGAAGAGCGCTGCACCAGTCGGCCGCCGTGTCGTTATCGAACGGGCCGGTGTCCCATGTTCCCAACGCGATTCCCTTCGTAGTCAGGTCTCCTGCTGGATCTCGCCTGGCGGAGAAGACTACGCGAAGTCGAAATATGCCTCACCAACGCTCACGGCGGAGAGCTGATCCGCGGTAGCTGTGCCCCGCTGCGTGCCTCCCGATGCAGCGGGACACAGTCCTGACCCGTCGTCGCGCGACACGGCAGCCACCGGGTCGCCAGTCGCTGGCTCAGGCGCTGGCGACGCGGTTGCGACCCTGGCGTTTGGCCTGGTACAGGGCGGCGTCGGCGCGGGCGAGCAAGGTATCCAGGTCGGGGTCGTCGGGGCGCAAGTGGGCGACTCCGACGCTGACAGTGGCGGCGAGCGGCCCGCACTCGGTGGCGACCGGGGTGGCCGCGACCGTGGTCCGCAGCCGCTCGGCCAGTTCGCCGGTGTCTGTGTCGACGTCGATGATGAGTGAGAACTCCTCTCCGCCGTAGCGCCCGACGAGGTCGCTTTCGCGCATGGCGCCCAGGAGCCGGCGGGTGATCTCCCGGATCACCTCGTCCCCGACCAGATGGCCGTACCGGTCGTTGATCTGTTTGAAGTGGTCGATGTCGATCATGATCGCGGCTAGTGGACGGTGGTGCATGCGGGCGGCGGTGAAGCCGTGGCTGGCGAGCTCGAAGAAGCGCCGCCGGTTGTATATCCCGGTCAACGCGTCCGTCGCAGCCAGGTGCCGGACCTGGTCGAACAGACAGGCGTTCTGGTAGGCGACCATGCCCTGCCCGGCAAGTACGCCGGCAATCTCGACGTCGGCTTGGGTGTAGGTGTCCGCGGCCGCCGATCCGATCAGCATGAACGCGACCATCCCGGCCTGGCTGGACAGCGGCACGCCGATCCAGGACCGTACCCCCGCCAACACCTGCGGCAGCGGAGCCGGCTGCCCGGCCACGGCCCTGCCCAGCGCGGGCAGCGCCGAACCGACGAGCGCGGCGAGGGTCCGGTCCGCGGCTGGGTCGAGCTGGCGGCCCACGGCGCTGCGGTCGGCCTGCCCGCTGACCGCGGCCACTGCGAACGCGTCGCCGTCGGTGCGGATCAGGCACGCCGCATCGGACGGCACGATCCGCGCGACCGCGGCTAGCAGCCGGCCGAGTACCTCGTCCGGGTCCAGCGTCTGGCTGATCTGTGACATCGCCGAACGCAGCGTCTCCGCCAGGTCCCGCTGCTGGCGGGCCGCATGCACGGCCAGCTCCAGCCGAGCGGCATGGACGGTCTCCAGCGACACCGCCACGTGGTTGATGATCGCGACCAGGATGTCCACGTCGTCGCCGGTGAAGATGCCCCGTGCCACCCGGCTGTCCAGATACACCACACCCAGCAGTCGACCCTTGAGCTGCAGCGGGGCGACCATGATGCTGCGCAGGCCGTGCGCGGCCGCGCTCTGCGACCCGAGTGCCCGACCCTCCTCGTCGCTGGTGACCACCAGCGGCTCGCCGCCGGCGTGGACCCGCTCGACCAGGCTGGTCGGGTACCCGGTCAGCACGTCCAGGTCGGTGCCGTCGGCTTCCCGCCCCAGATGCGGCAGCAGCGCCCCCGACTCGTCCGTCAGGAACAGGAACGCGCGTTCGGCGCCCAGGATGCGCACCGTCTCGTCCAGCGCCACCCGGGCCAGCTCCCGCGGGTCCAGGACCCGCGCCGCGGCCAGGCTCACCTGCTGCAGGGCGTCCAGCCGGCGCCGGTTGAGCTCCGACGACGTCGAAGCGAGCGGGTGGTGCGACAGCTCGCCCACCCCGAACTCGGAACGGATCCATCGGACGCGGTGCTCCCATCCGTACTCCACAGCGAGCAGCAGGGCGACGCGGGCCTGCCGGTTCGCTTCAGAGGTGTGGCCGAGGGAGCGCAGGGTCCGGCCGCGCACCCGGGCGATCTCGTACTCGAGGATCGGCGCGTCCAGCCCCTGGGCGATCCGCTCGGCCCGCACCAATTGGCGCAGCGCGCGGCGGTGGTCCCCGGTCAGCTGCCGGTAGGCGGCCCGCAGGATGAGGTGGTGCACCCGGATGAGCGGGGTCGACGCGGCCCGGCGCAGCTCGTCGATCGCCGTCCGGGCCGCGGCCAGCCGGGCCGGGCGTTCCTCGTCGGAGGCGTCCATGCACTGCGCCAGCCGGCCCTGCGCGAGGCTGACCCACAGGAAACGCTGCACCGGCCACACCCGGGCCGGGCTCAGCTGAATGCGTTCCATCTCGGCAACGATGGCCTCGAACTCCGCACCCAGTTGGCTCTGCTCGACCGCCGCCATCAGGGCATCCATGATGTACGTGATCCGGGCCTCCCGGTTGTCCGGGTGCGCGGCGAGGAAGGCGCGGACCACACCCAGCCGAGTGGCCACGTCCTCGCTGTGGCCGAGCATTGCCTGGCTGCCCACGCCGGCAGCCGAGAACGGGTGGCCGCGCGCCTGCTGGTAGCTGGTCACCTGAACGCGTCCCCGCTCGTACCAGGCCAGCGACTCCCGCGGGTAGCCGCAGCACGTCAGGGAGGCGCACAGCGCACCCGCGCCCATGAGGTACTCGTCGGCGTCCAGCCAGCGGCCGTGCTCGGTCAGGACCCGGCGCAGGATCTCACGGGTATCGACCGGGGAGTCGTCGACGGCGCACCGGACGCTCCCGTCCGTCCAGGCGACGTACGCCGCCGACCGGGGGTCGCCGAGCCGAGCGGCCGTCCGGTACAGCCGCTGGAAGAGCCGGTCGCTTCGGCGGTGCCAGCCAACCATCCGCAACGCCCCGGCCAGATGGCTGTATGCCCGGACGTGCTCCGGCGAGATGCCCAACCGGTTGGCCGGGTACACCCCACGGAAGATCAGGCAGGACATCAGCAAAACCCGCCTCCCGATCGCGGCCGCCCAGGCGGCCACCCCGTTCAGCCAGGCCTCGAGCTGGTAGCGCTCCCGTTGCTCGCGGGTGGCGGTGCCGAACCCCAGCCGCAGCCATTTCCCTAGCAGGCCGAAAATGAATAGCCCGATGGTGGAGATCACCAGCAGGACCGGGTTGGTCGGCAGCGGGCGGCCCAGCTCGGCCAGTCCCAGCCGGGCGGCCGCCAGCGCCTCGCCCGCTTCCCAGCTACTGTGGTGGGCCTCGCCGATCAGCCCGTGGAGCAGGGCTCGCCGGTGGCGCTCCGGCTCCATGCCCAGCGCCTGCCGCAGCCGGTCGCGGGCGTCGGCGAACCGCCCGGCCCGCAGGTAGGCCAGCCCCAGCGCGGCGTGGAACCGGCTGTCCGGGTCGATCCCGGCGGTCGTCGCTGCAGTGTCGGCGGCCTGCAGGAAGCCTAGGGCCTCCGGCGGAGCGTATTCGGCCAGCGCCAGCTGCCCGGCGGCAAGGCAGGCATGGAACACCCGCTCCGGGGTACGGTCCACCTCCCCGCGGCTGTAGTGCCGGGCCACCGCGTAGACGTGCTCCGCGCCGGTGGCCGGCGAGGCCTCCAGCACCTCGGCGATCCGCTGGTGCAACCCGCGCAGCCGCGCCTCGTCGAGGTCGGCCAGCAGCGCCTCCCGGATCCGGTCGTGCACGAACGCGTACTCTCCGGTCTCCCCCGCAGCGACCAGGCGGCGGTCGGCGGCGACCCGGATCACCTCCAGCACCTGCCGCTGGTCCACCCCGCAGACTTCGGCCAGCCAGTCGGACCGAAACGTCATACCGATCGCCGCCGCCGCGGCCAGCACCCGGCGACTGTCCATACCGAGGCCATCCACCCGCGACAGCACCAGGTGCAGGACATCCGCCGGCAACTCGAGAGTGTCCAGGCCACCCTGCTCCAGGATCCAGACGCCCCACGAGGGCCGGATCAGCCCGGCGTCGACCGCCGCCCACAGGTACTCCTGCAGGGTGAACGGATTTCCGCCGCTGCGGGCCGCCAGCTGCCCGGCCAGCTGCGGGGTGACCGCCGCGCCACCCAGCTGGGCGGCCAGCAGCTGGCCGATCGCGGCGTCGTCGAGCGAACGGAGGTCGAGTCGGGTGTCGATCAGGCGTCCCAGGTCGACCGTGAACGCCTCCAACGCAGCCCGGTCCTCGCTGTCGTCGCGGGCCGTGGCGACCACCAGCAGCGGCGTATCCGCCAGATCGTCGGCGAGGTAGCGCAGCACCTGCCGGGTCGCCGAGTCCAACCAGTGCACGTCATCCAGCCACAGGACAGCGCCGCCGGCCTGCCGGGCGAGCTCGGTCAGGAAGGCCGCCACCGCGACCGCGTACGGCTCCTGCCGGTCCTCGTCGAGCCGCGCCGATGGCGCGTCGAGCAGGCCGGCCAGCGCCGGGGACAGCGTGCGTACCAGGGCGGCCACCGGCCGGGCAGCGACCCGGACCTGATCGAGGGCAGCGGTGCGTGCCGGCTGCGGCAGCCGGTCCACCGCGCGCAGATGCTGCTCCACCGCCGACCTGAGCGGCGCCAACGGCATCGGCTCCTCGAGCACCGCCTTGCCGTGAAGCACGAGACAGTCCGCGTCGCGGGCGGCCGCCACCAACTCGCGGACCAGCCGGCTCTTGCCCACCCCGGGGGCACCGCACACCAACGCCACCCCACCACGGCCGGACCTGGCCTTGTCCCAGCGCCCCGCCAGGTCGGTCAGCTCCGCCGCCCGCCCGACCAGCGGAGTGTCCACCTCCCCCACCGGCGCATCGTCGTAACCGAGGGGAAACTGCCGCCCCCCGCAGGCCCGCAATCGTTCCAGGTCAGCAACCAACCCCTCCGCGGTCTGGTACCGGTCGTCCGGATCCTTGGCCAGCAGCTTGGCCACGATCGCCGCGAAGGCCGGGGAGATATCCGGCCGCACGGTCCGCACGTCCGGTGGTGGCGCCACGGTATGCAGCCGCATCAGCTCACCGATATCCGAGGTAACGAACGGCAGCCGGCCGGTCACGGCGCGAAACAACACCACACCAAGCGAGTACAGGTCCGAACGGCCATCCACCAACCGTTTCAGCATGCCGGTCTGCTCCGGAGCCATATAGGAGAAGGTGCCGGCCACCGACTCCTCAACGCCGTCCGCAGTCCGGATCGCCAACCCGAAGTCGATCACCTTCGCCCGCCCGTTGGGCAGGATCATGATGTTCTCCGGCTTGATATCCCGGTGCACCAGACCCGCCCGGTGCGCCGCCACCAGCGCCCCGGCCACATCCACCGCCGTGGCGACGACCTGCTCCTCGCCCAACGCGCCGGCCGCCAGCAGGCTGTCCAGATTCTGGCCCTCGACCAGCTCCATGACCAGGTACGGCCGGCCGTGCGCGCACCCCACCTCGTAGATTCGAGCCAGCCCCGGATGCGTCAGGCAGGTCAACAACCCCGCCTCACGCCGAAAAGCGGTCAGCCCCCGTCGATCATCCGCGACCGGCGCCTTCAACACCTTCAGCGCATACTCGGCTCCCTGCCGACGAGCCCGGTACACGACAGTCCAAGCACCCCGGCCCAGCTCCTCAAGAACCTCGAGCCCGTTCACCAATCCCTCGATACCACGTGGAAACATCTAGGCACCGCGGAAAGGCCGTCCGACCAAAACCGGGCATTTCCGTGGCTGCGAGACGAGCGTCGCGAGTGGCCGCCGACCAGCGAGAAGGTGTCCGACACGGAGGCGACGCCAGTCGCCTCAGAGGAACCCTCAGCTCCTTCATACCGGCTCGACTCGACAGCTTTCCATCAGGCTCACATTGGCCCGCTCGTCTCAGCCGGGGAAAACTCTAGCCCTGGACGCCACAACGCGGTACAGCCGATCTCCTCGAAGACGAGATCGATGATGGCGTCGACTAGTTCCTCCTTGTTCGTGACATGGCGGTACAACGTCATCGGTCGCACCTCGAACTCGTTCAGCTCGGCTGCTGGTCGAGGAAGGCGAGGGTGGCCGCGGCGAACAGCGGCGAGCTGAAAATGTTGTAGTGGGTCAGGCCGGGCAGGATCGCGAGCGCGTGACCACCCTTCGGTCGGCCCTCGCCCATCCAGCCACCGTCGCGCAGGCCGCCGTCGAGCAGGTTGAAGACCTCGACGTAATGGCTCGGCGGCGCCATGTCGGCATCGGCGGCGACGATAAGCGTCGGCACCCGCAGACTGCGAACCTCCTCGGTGAAGTCGAAGTCCTTCGACATCGCCTCGCCGATCTTGTCCAGCAGCCGAGGGAAGTCCTCGGGGCGCGGCGCGACCCGCTGGTAGAGCTGGTACATCGGCGTGTCCTTCATAAATTCCGCGGCGGCCGCGCTCACCTGGCCCTGCTGCGCGCGCATCTCCGGATAGATCGCGTCGGGCCGGATATTCGCCGAGACCACGACGAGCCGGTCGACCAGGGCCGGGTACTTCGCCGCAGTGTGCAGCGCCACCCCACCGCCGAGCGAGTAGCCCACGAGGTCCGGCCGGTCCAGCCCGAGGTGGTCGATGAGCGCCGCGATGTCATCGGCCATCAGCCGCACGTCGAGCGGCCGATCGATGTCGGCGGTCCGGCCGTGCCCCTGCAGGTCGACGGCGATGACCCGGTGGCGCTCGGCCAGCGCGGGAAGGACCGGCCCGAACATCTCGCCCGACCCGAGCCCGCCGTGCAGCAGGATCAGGGGCCGCCCGGCCCCGTGCGTCTCGAAGTAGAGGTTCATGCCATTGACCTCGGCGTACTGGCCGGTGCCCTTGGCGTCGCTTGCCCAATCGGTAGCGGTCACGGTGCTGCTCCTCGCGTCCTCGCTGGTGGTCTGATGCCGATACAGACCCCGCTTTCGCCTGGAACTCATCGGCGGTGCGACCGATAAGTTCCCGCCGCGAGTGTCTGCACCACCCTACGCACGCATCGTGGCGCTCGCTGGACGGTGCCATCGGTGCAGTCCCACGCCGCGCGCACGCTCGTGCTTGATATGCGGGTAATCCTCGCGACCTGAGGGGGTGCCCCGCATGACTTGGATGGATCTGTGTCCGCAGCGCTGTCGAGGCGAACCCGGTTCCACGAGGGTTGCCGACCCGGCGGGAGCGGCAGCGTCCACGCCAGCGTGGGCATCAGCGGCTGATCCCGATCTCGGGCCGGTTGCGGTACCAGGGCACCCCTGGCGCCGCCTTCACGACTTCCTGCGTTTCACCCGTGCCCAGCCTAGGAATGTTGCGGTGACACCGGTCGGTTTCCGGCCCTGCCGCTGGTCCTCTCGAGCCCTTCGAGGATCAGGTCGAGTCCGAACTCGAACTCGTTGCCGTAGTCGTAGCCGGGCCGGAGCACGTGCTCGGTCGTCAGCTCGGCCAGGTGCGGGTACTCGTCAGGGGGGAACCGCGTCAGGATGGCCTGCGCCAGCTCCGCGGTCTCATCGGGAGTGTCGAACGGCAGGCTCCGCTCCTGCAAGGCGAACCCGTAGATGTAGCTGTCGAGAGCGGAGAACGCGTGCGCGGTCAACTCGACCGAAAAACCAGCATTGCGAAGGCATCCGATGACGGCGTCGTGATGCCGCAGTGTCCCCGGACCATGGGAGGTCCGCGACTCCATCAGACCGATCGCCTTGCGGTGGCGTGACATGACGCGGCGAACCGAGATCGCCCGCTGACGCATCGCCGTCTTCCAGTCGTCGTCCCCGCCGGACGGCAGCTTGATCTCGCCGAAAACCACGTCGATCATGCCGTCAAGGAGAACGCGAGTGCTCCGCGGACCGGTTGCACTGCCACCGGCCGTGCCGCTTGTGACGGGGTGCGTCAGATCATCCCCGGCTGGCCGTACTTGATGGTCGTGGCGCTGGAGTCCGGGCGTTCGTCGTGGACCGCGCCGCTGGACGCGGTGCGGGTCGGCCCCGGACGACGTCACCGAGATCACCGCCGCCCAGATCCGGGAGGTGATCGGCCGGCTGCAAGCGGGCCGGGCAGTGGGTCGACGACGACCCACCCGTGCTGATCGTCACCGACGCCGGCTACGAAGTGGTGCGCCTAGCCTGGCTGCTGCGCGACCTGCCCGGTCGCGCAGCAGGATGTGGCATGTTTGCGGCGAACGTGTGGTGGTAGCTGCCCGGTAGGTGACACGGACTCTACAAGGGGGCGCAGGTGAGCCGCCGCCGTCCATGCGCGCAACGCGTCGGCATGCGACGCCGTCAAGGCCACCCTCACGTAAGGGCAGCTGTTCCGCGTGGAGGCGGCTGCGGCGATCGCCTCACCGGGAGGCTTTGCTTGCGGCGGAGCCGAGAGTCGTATTGCCGTCGGTTGGCCGGTGGTGACAACGGATGCGCCGCGGTAGTTCGCGACGGTGGCTTCACTCGGGATTATCTTCGCGGTCGCCGAGCCGGCCCCGTGCGGCGGGTGGCCTGAGCCCGCCTGGCGCGGAGAACGACTACTTCGACGGAGGCACGGAGGCACGGCACAGATGCGGTATACGAAGCGGGAGCGACGCCTTGCCGTCCTTGCCGTGACGCTGGCGGTCGCGGTCGCCGCTCTGCTCGGGCTCTACCTGCTGCGGGGCTCGACCCGGCCAGCCGAGTCCGGGCGCCGGCCGGGCGAGCCGCGCCAGACGGCGGCCGCCTCGGCATCACCGACAACGGGCCAGCCCCGTGTGCTCAAGACCGAATACTCGGTACGCGGCCGATGGGAGGGCGGCTTCAACGTCGAGATGGTCATCACGAACATCGGGAGCCAGCCGGTCGAGGGCTGGACCGTACATTTGCAACTGCCCGCGGGCATCGCGGTCACACGCGCGTGGGCCGCCGATTTCACCCAAGCGGCCGCTGCGGTGACCCTGCGGTCACAGCCGTGGAACACCTACCTGGCGCCCGGCACGGCGATCCATCTGGGCTTCGAGGCGACCGGGACCGCGGGGTCCCCCAGTTCCTGCACGGTCAACGGGTCGCCCTGTTGACTCCGGGTTCGACGACCGGCATCGAGCCGCTGAAGAGATTCTTGATCGATTTGATTCTGTTCGGGTGATGCGCGCTCCTACCGGGTGAGTCGACGGTAGTGCTATGGCGAATGTGGGGTCGAAGGCCGAGCGTGAGCAGGCCGAGCGGCGGCGGTTGGCCGCTGCGGAGTTGTTCGCCGAGGGGGTACCGCAGGCGGAGATCGCCCGCCGGTTCGGGGTGACGCCGCAGGCGGTGTTCGTCTGGCACAAGCGGTGGCTGGCCGAAGGTGCCGACGGGTTGCGCAGCAAAGGGCAGCCGGGATACCCGCCGCTGCTCGACGAGCAGCAACGCGCCGACCTGGTCGTGGTGCTCAAGGCCGGGCCGAAGGCGTCCGGGTTCGACGGCGGCTGGACCCTCGCGCGGGTCGCCACCGTGATCCGCCGCCGGTTCGCCGTCGTCTACCGGTACCCGTCGGCGGTGGCCGACCTGCTGCACCGGCTGGGGTTCACCGTGCAGAAGCCGGCCCGCCGCGCGGTCGAACGCGACGAGCAGGCCATCACCAACTGGCGTACCAACACCTGGAGTCAGGTCGTGGAACCGCCCGCGCCCCTCGGGCGTGGACCTGCTGCGCCGACCAGTCCGACCTCAGCCTGATCCCCCCGGTGCGCACCACCTGGGCGCCCCGCGGGGGGACCCCGATCCTGCACCACCGGTTCCGTCGCGGTCCTGCAACGCCTGCCCGTGCTGCTCGACGGCGCCCCGGTGACTCCGGTCGAGCCGATGCGGTCGGCGGTCAAGGGCAAAGACCTGGCCAACTACGCCGCCACCGATCTGGCCGACCTGTGGCGCGTCGCGCGTCGTGGCCTGGCCCGTATCCGCCGCAACCCCGCTCTACTGTGGTCATTCCTGGCCGCCGCCGGCCTCACCATCCCATCAATCGGATCATGAAAGCTCTTCTTGTCAGAAGAGGCCGGAGAAGAAGTCGCCAAAGCCGTTGGCCAGATGGGTCAGTACGCCGCCGACCCACCTGGCCATCCGCGAAGCATGGTCTGGGCGAGTCGCCACGAAGAACACCAGGAACCCGACGACAGCCCAGGTGAGGAGCTTCTTACCCATCGCTGGTCACTCCCGAGGCAGTTTCAGCCGACTCAAACTGCCCCCGCAGTACCCGATGGAGGCCGGTTAACTCCCGGCGACACCCGTCGTGTCAGCGACGGTCGCTCGCCTGCGGTGCCGCCATCGGCCACCGGTACGTGCTCAACATAGCCATCTTGTCCTCATGGATCGTGGTCCAGTCGTCGGCGAGCACCCCACCGGTGTCCCCCGAGTCCGGGTTCCAGCACCAGTACGTGTAGCTAATCTTGTGCTCCTTGAGGTACTGCATGAGGCTGCGCTGCCAGACGCCCTCGGCGTCGCCGCCGACCGACCGGCCCCCGAACTCGCCGAGGAGCACGGGCGTGCGGTTCTCCTTTGCCAGGTACCCCCACATGGAATCCCACAACGCCGGCATGTTGGCCGGGAAGTCCGGGTGGGAGAACCAGGACTGCTGCCACACCTTCGGGCTGTAGTCGTGCGCCGAGTAGACCAGCTTCGACTGGTCGGTCAACCGCACCGGGTGCTCCCGGGCACCTTGCAGGTTCCCGCCCCACCAGTACCCGTTGCCCTGAAAGGACTCCACACCCTCGACGAAGATCAGCCAGTCCGGGTTGGCGGCCAGCACGGCGTTGCCAGCCCGCTCGGCGGCGGCCTGCCAGTCGGTGGCCTTGTTGCCATCGCCCCACGTGGCTTCGGCGTGCGGCTCATTGTGCAGGTCGGCGCCGATGACAAGCGGGTTACTGCGGTAGCGCTTGGCCAACGCCACCCAGTCGTTGATCCAGGTTTCTTCGCTGACCTGGTCGGTGTACCAGAGGTTGCTCTGCGCCTGTGAGTTCGGCCGGTGCCGATCGAGAACGACCATCATGCCGCGATCGGTCGCCCCGTCGACGATCTTGTCCATTATCTGTGGACCGGTCAGTCCGACGAGGTCGGGATTCTTCCCGAAGTCAATCCCCGTCGGCTTGCTCGAAGGGCTGAAGAGCTCGTTGCTGTACGGCAGCCGCAGGGTGTTGAAGCCGGCGTGGGCCATCTGGTCGAGCATCTGCGCCCAGTTGCGGGTCCACACGCCATGCGGGGCGAAAGTACCGGTCTCGAGGCCGAACCAGTTCACGCCGGTGAGCACGACCTCGCGGTCGCGCGCGTCGACGATCTTCCCGCCCGAGGCGTGCAGCGGGGGCTGCGCGAGTTCGCTGCTTCGGGGGGAGTCTCCGATGCTGAGCGTGTTACCCAGCCCATAAGGGGTAAACGCTACGCCCGTTGCGAGCGCGATCGCCAGGAGACCACTCCACAGCACCGGATTGCGGGCGTGACGGCGGCGGAGGGTCAGGAGCTTGTCGAGCGAAGGGCGGAGCCAGGAGGGTCCCACAGTCGGGTCTGTCCTCACGTGCGGCGACGCCGCGTGCTGCGCTAGCGTGCCCGACGGAAGGTCCCGGTGGGACCGTACAGCGCGGTCGTCGGGGCGGTCAGGACGGCTGGGTACAGTCGGTCCGCCCGCCGGCGCTTTTCAAGCCAGCGAGCGGACCGGCTATTTCGGGCGGCCGCGACGGGCGTTGGTCACCTGCCGGGGCCGGCCGGAGCACGACCACGAATCTGGGGACGTGCACCCAACCAGTCGGGCACGTCCCAAACGCTAGAGATTCGGATGCGGCGAGCCACCGTACCGACGAGCGAACTTCATCCGTGCAATTCACCCGGTCCGGACTAGCCCAACCGGGCTAGTTCAATTGGACTAGTACCTCCCCCGGTTCGGCAGGCCCCAGTCAGCCGCCTTGACGACGGCCTCCAGCTTCGATCGCGCGCCGAGCTTGCTCAGCAGGTGGCGGACGTGGCTGCGTACGGTCGCATAGCTGACGCTCAGGCGTAGTGCGATTTCCCGGTTGTCCATTCCCTCGGCCATCAGCCCGAGGATCTGCCGCTCGCGTGGGGTGAGGCTGTCCAACCGGCGGGAGCGTTCCGCCTGCCGCTGCGCCTGCTCCCGGCGCCGGGTCAACAGCGCAGCCAACTGCCGGGCGGGCACCAGGATCTCCCCCTCGGCGGCCCGGCGTACCGCAGCGGCCACATCGGCGCCACCCGCGCTCTTGACCAGGTATCCGGACGCACCGGCCTCGAGCGCGGCGAGCATGACCTCGTCGCTGTCGTCCGCGCTGAGGAACACGACGGCTGCATCCGGCCAGTACGCCCGTAGGGCCGCTACCGCCTCCACGCCCGTCCCGTCGGGCAGCCAGTAATCGACGACCACCACGTCGGCCGGCTCCGTCGCGACCAGCTGCTCGGCGTCGGCCACGGTGGCGGCCCAGCCGACGACGCGCAGGTCGGGATGCTCACCTAGGAGTATCGCGAGGCCCTCGGCGACCACTTGGTGGTCCTCGACGATCAGCACGCGGTACGGTGGCCGGTCGTTCACCGCGTGCTCGTGCGGTCGTGCGGTCCGGCGCCCAACCCGACGCCGCGCAGCGCGGGCGGGCGAGGTTGCGTCTCGAAGTCCGCGCCGTGCGGTATCCAGACGGTGACCGTCGTACCTGAGGCGCGTGCACTCTCGAAGCGGAACCATCCGCCGGCAAACTCGGCCCGCTCACGCATCAGCGCCAGTCCCAGATGCCCCGGCTCTGGCAAGTGGGAACGTTTGTCGGCCGAGGTACCCACGCCATCGTCGGCCACCCGCACGAGGTAGCCGTCATCCCGATCGGCGAGGGTGACCTCGACCAAGTCGGCGGCCGCATGCTTGCCGACGTTCGCCAATGCCTCCTGGGTGATCCGGTAGAGCAGCAAGCGGGTCGGCAGCGGGGGCTCGGCGTCCAGCCGATCGTACAGACGAACCTCGATGCCGGCGTCGTCGCGCAGCCGAGACAACGCGTCGCGCACCGCGGCGGCCAGCCCCGAGCGCTCCAGTGCGAGCGGCCGGAGGTCGAACATCAGCCGGCGCAACCGGTCGGCGGCCAGCGCGATCGACTGCTCCAGCCGGGCGAGTACCTCCAGAGCGTCGGGGTCGCGCAGCCTTCGGCGCAACTGCTGCAGGCGCAGCATGGCCGCGGTGATGACCTGTAGGCTGTCGTCGTGCACCCCGGCGGCGATGCGGGCGCGCTCCCGCTCCTGAGCCCGGATCAGATCGCCCAGCAGAATCTCCTGCTCCTGCTCGGCGTTGGCCAGCCGCTGCACGCGATGCTCCAGGGCGGCGCGCGAACGGACGGTCTCCCCTGGGTCGTCTACCGCGAGCACCACCCAGCCGGTCGCTTCAGCCGGGCTCATCCGCACGTCGACCGGGACCTGCTGGCCGTCGGGCAACCGCAGGGCCGAGCTGGCCAGCACCGGCCTGGGTGGCGGCCGCGCGACTGAGGCTGCCGCGGACCGGCCCGCCAGCGGTTCAGACACCTCCAGAATGCCCGCCACGCTGCTTTCCACTCCGGTTTCCACTCCGGCGGCGGGCGGGGTCTGCGGCGGCGTGGTGCGCAGCGGCCCGGCCGGGTCGCCGGTGAGCAGCTCGTCCAGCCGCCGCCCGATCAGGTCGGCGCCGCCGCGGCGCAACAGCCGCTCGGCCTCGGCACTGGCGAGCCGGACCACCCCGGTGCCGTCGACCGCCAGCAACGCCTGTGGCGCCGCCCGAAACGCCGCCCGGTACGCGGATGCGGCCTCGCGGCCCATGGCGGCTACCTCTCCAGATCCTTGGGCAGGTTGTACTTCGGCTGCGGCGGGACATCGACCCCTCCACCGGAGCTGTCCACCTTGACCGTGGCGCTGGCGCTGGCCTTGCTCCGTCCCCCTACGAGCGTGAACGTCACCTGGTTGCTCGCGTTGCCCGGAATCATGTAGCTGCCGCCGGCCTTGGCCTTGCCGCTGCCGTCCACGCGGAACGCCGAGACCAGCTCGCCCTGACCGCCCTGACCGCCCTGACCGCCCTGACCGCCCTGACCGCCCTGGCCGCCGCCCTGGCCGACAGAGACGTGCACCGCCTCGTTCGGCGCGAAGCCCTCGGCGTAGAAGGTCAGCGAGGTTCCCGGCAACGCGCCATACGTGCTGGCTCGGACCAGCGGCTGGTACGGCAGCACCGTGAAGCCGGCGGTGGCCGTGGCGCGACTCTGCTCCCCGATGAACACCAGCGCCTGCTTCCCGGTCAGCTCGTACGGGACCTCGAAACCGGCGTCGCCGAACCCGCCGCCCTGGTCGCACGGCAGCGCCGCCACCGGCGTGCCGCCGGCCGAGTTGACGTGCACGAGTACCCGCTCGCCAGGGACGAACCCCTTGCCGGAGAAGCCGACCCGTTGCGCCGCCTTGACGGCGTACGGCTTGACGGTGATCGTCGGGTAGAGGCCAAGAACCTGGAACGGCGCGCTGGCCGCCGCACCGCTCTTGCGGCCCACCAGGAACAGGCTGCTGTTGCCGACCGGGGCCGCGCCGACCTTGACACCGACCTTGCTGACCGACCCACCGTCGTCCGCGTGCAGGGTGGCGCTCGGTTCGCCGGTGACCCGGGCCCAGTACACGCCTAGGTCCTCGCCGGAGGCGAAGCCCTGCGCGGACAGCGACACGGTGTCGCCCGGCTTGCCGGCGGCCGCGGACAGGGTGGCCTGGGCCGTGCCCTGCGCCAGCACCGCCGCGGCCTTGGCGACCTTGTTGCTGTTGCGCTGCTGAGCGGTCACCTCGCGGGTCGTCTCCCCGCCGCCTATCTCCGACGGAAACGGCACCGAGCCGCCGATCGTGCCATCCTTGGTCGCGGTCACCGTCGCCAGTTGCTGGGCCTTCTGCGACTTGCCGGTCCCCAGCAGCAGATCGACCCGCGAACCGGCGTCGAATCCCGACCCGTTGACCGCCACGGTGGCACCCGGGCGGACCAGGCCCGGGTTGAGGGTGATGAGCGGCTGGCCGCCGCCGAGAATCGGTATGCCGTCGAGTTTGACGGTCGGTGGCGGCGGGCTCTTGGCTTTGGTGGTCGGCTTGCCGGTGCGCTGGGACTTACCCGGAAGCTGGGGCTTACCCGGAAGATCGATGCCCAGCGCCGGCAGCACAGAACGCCCGACGCTGAGCACGACGAGCAGCACGACCGTCCCGAGCGCCACCCGCTTCCAGTGCCGCCTGATCAGGCCGCCACCTTCCGGCGCCGGCTCGGCGGGCTGCTTGGTGTTCATGACCGGTCTCCTTCGTATTGCACAGCCGGCGGTCAGCCGGAATTGATCTTGACTATCTCCAGCTCGACATTGCCTCGGGACATCTGCCACACCCGCTCCCCGTGCTGGTCGATCGCCTCCAGAACCCAGGACTCCCGCCCATCGCCGTTGTTGCGCTCCATGGCCGGGCGCATCTTGTTGGAAAGCACCACGTAGTTGATCTCCCGCCAGTCCGAATGGAAGACCTTGTCCCGCACGTCGGGGTCGGCCGACGCCTTCCAATGCGAGTGGGCGTTGGGGTACGCCGGACGGCTGTCGTGCAACGGCACCCAGATGTCGTCGTCGATGATCATGCGGCTGTCCGGCGGAATATGCGCCCGGATCCAGGCCACCTGCTTGTCCTGCAGGTCGGTCAGCGACAGCCGGTACAGGTCGAGCACCTGCAACCGGTGCCGGTCGTCGTAGGTCACCGCGTAGCCGCCCGGCTTGATGATCGGCACCGCGATGATGCCTACGGTCAGCGCGCCCACGGCCAACGGCTTCACCCGCCGGGTCAGGTATGCATAGAACAGCCCGATGTTCAACGCCAGCAACGGCACCAGCGGCACCACGTAGAAGTCGAGCAGGACACTGCGGGTCAGGTAGAAGCCGTACCCGACAGCAAGCAACGCGACGCCCAGCGTGGGCCCGCGGCGCTTGCGGTCGCTCATAGCCAAGGTCAGCGTGCCGAGTGTTGCCACCGTTCCGGCAGCCAGCAGGTATCCGTCCTTGGCCAGCCAGCTACCGCGCAGCAATTCGGCGAACGCGCTGCCGTGGCTGGTCGTCGGGGTGCGGTTGAGCTGCCACCAGACGGTGTACATCAGCGAGACGTGGTCGGTCGGCGGCCTGGCCAGGTTGAAGTCCAGCCCCGCTGGGAAGATCTCGTTCTTGATCTGGGCGAACAGCGCGTACAGCGCGACCGGCGCCGCCGCGGCGAACCACCAGAAGCTCGTGCTGAACCGCCAGTTGGTCTGCGTCACGATGCTTTGGTGCATCAGGTACCCGAAGCCGGGCAACAGGAAGATGGCGTTCTCCTTGGTGACCATGGCGAGCCCGAAGGCGAGCCCGGCGCCCATCATGCTGACCACGCGACCGTCCCGGCGGGCGAGCAGATAGAGCCCGAGCAGCACCCAGAACACCATCAGGTTGTCCAGCAGCACCTGGCGCTGGTAGTAGACGGCCAGCGGCGAGACGTTGAACACGAACGCCGCAAGGAACGCGGCACCGAGGCTTCCGGAGTACCTGCGGACCACCTCGAACAGCAGGAAGACCGTTCCGACATGCACCAGCACCATCAGCACGCGGCCGGTGTTGATGGCGTTGCCGAACGCCTCGAACTGCCCGGGCAGCGGACCCACCCAGGCGGCGATGGCGAGCCAGCCCACCGGTGCGTGGTCGTAGAAGTACGTGTACGGCGACAGCCGCCCCTCCCGCAGCACGGCCCAGGCCTGTCCCATGTAGATGCCCTCGTCGGTGAGATACAGCGGGTACCGGAAGACGTTCCAGCCGTGCGTCGCGGCGCCGACCAGCATTGAGAACACCAGCAGCACCGAGGCGGCCCGTCCCGGCCGGCCGGGAGGGACCGGTCGATCGGTCCGCGGCTCACGCGGCACGGCTGCCCACCTCCTCGGCCGGCGCGGTCCGGTGCGCACCGACGTGTGCAGTCTTCTCCCAGTTGCCGATGCCCATCCGCTGGCGGCGCAGCGCCCGCAGCGCCGCGTAGGCGAGCACCACCTGGTACGGCAGCCAGGTCAGCGCCATGATGAACACTGTTCGGGGGGAGGCTTTCAACCCGTGCTCCGCGGTGAACTCGTACAGCCCGACGACCGCGGTGAGGAAATGGGCGGCGATCAGCAGTACGGGCAGCCAGGACAGCAGGGCGGCTGGAACCGGGGCCTGCAGGACGAACGCGGTGAGCAGGGCTACCGGCAGGTACAGCCCGAGCAGCACCTGGGCGTGTGGGAAGGCCAGCGTGTACCAGGCCAGGATGCGCTGGCCCCGGGTGGGCATCTGCTTCCAGGTGCCCTTGCGAAGGGTCTGCATGAACCCCTGGCTCCACCGGGTGCGCTGGCGGACGAACTGACGCAGCGTCGGTGGCGTCTCCTCCTTGGTGACGTACCGGTGGTCGTAGACCACCCGCACCCGCTCGCCCAACGCGCAGATTCGCAGACCGATGTCAGCGTCCTCGGTCAGGTTGTTCTCGTCCCAGCCACCGACGGCCTCCAGCACCTCCCGGGCGAAGAAGACGGTGTTGCCGCCGAGCGCGATGGCACCGTGCCGGGCGTGAAAATGCAGCCGGCTGCGGAACCAGAAGAAGTACTCCAGCACGTTGAACGTGGAGTACCAGTTGGAGTCGTAGTTCATCAGCTGCACACCGGCCTGCACGACCCGGACCCGTTCGGCAACCATGATCGTGTTCACGATGCTGAAGATTTCCGGATGGATCTCGTCCTCGGCGTCGAAGATCGCGACCACTCCGTGGCGAGCATGCACCAGCGCGACATTGAGCCCGTGCGGCTTGTTCACCGGGCCGTCGTCGAAGACAACCAACTCGACGTTGTCCTGACCGGCCGCACGCAACCGGCCGATGGTGGCGGCAGCGCGTTCGATGGTGCCGACGTCGTCGGCGGAGCAGACGACGATGACCTGGACCAACCGGGGCGGATAATCAGTGTGTGCGACCCGGTCGATTGTGGCCTGGATGACGTCCTCCTCGTGCCGGGCCGGCACGATGGCGGTGAAGGAAAGCACCGGCGCAGCTCTGACCTCGGGTACACGTGCGAGCGCCTCCGCTTCCGGCTGGTCCCAGGTGTAGATCATGAGGTAGAGGGAGTGTGCGGCCTGAATCGTCAACAGCAGCGAGACCAGGCTGACCATCGCCAGCAGGACGGACTCCATTCGTGCGCTCACTCCAAATCCACATCGAGCTGACCGCCAGGTTGACCGCAAACCCGGCACCAATGCCGACCAGGTTCGCGAGCAGGTAGAACAGGCCGAGCCAGGCGAGCACCTGGACGATGCCCACGTTGAGCACGAACGCGAGCAGCGTGACCAGGCTGAAGCGAGCGAACCGGCGGCCGGACAGGTGCATTCGCTTGAACGTCCACATCTCGTGCAGCACGTAGTTATGCACGATGGCGACCTCGACGGCGGCCATCGTGGCGGGCAGCAGCGCCACGCCGATCAGCCCGTGCAGCGCCAGCAGGACGCCGTTGTTGACCACGGTCCCGCCCGCTCCCACGACGACGAACCGGCGCACCCGCGGCAACATCCGCCGGTCGGCGCGCCGTTGGCGTTCGTTGCGCGCGACGAAACCCGGGGGCAGCGCCGCCGCGGGAGCCGGCTGGTACCACGGGCGATCGCTGGCTGGCGGCATGACTGGCCTTTCCGTGGCGGGTGGTGGTTGTGCCGTACGCCCGTACGGTCGCCAGGTGCCGCGAACCCGCACGGTTGCCCGACCGATGGATTCGGGTGCGGGTCCTGTCTCAACCCTGCCGACCCGTCTCCGTGCCCGCTTCCCGCCGCGGAGGCGACTCGGCCCCTCCGCTCGGCCTCCCCCGCCCGACCGAGGCCCCCTACCGCCGCGGTCCACCTTTGTGGTTTCTCATTGCCGCGCCCCTTGCTCGGCGGCCACGCCGGGTACATTCGAAGAAGTTGAGGCGCAGCAGCAGGTTCGCATGCTGCGTCTTGAGGACCAGGGATGGCGGTGCGCATCCGCGCCGGGTTTCCCCGAACCGTTCCTCCTCGGAGGGGGTAGGTCCGATGAAGATCCGAATCCTCATCGCTGATGACCATGGCGTGGTGCGCCAAGGGCTGCGCACCTTTCTCAGCCTCAGCGACGACCTGGAGATCGTGGGTGAAGCGGTCGACGGCCGGCAAGCGATCGAGCTGGCACACCGGCTTCACCCCGACCTCGTGATGATGGATCTGCTGATGCCGGGCTTGGACGGGGTCAACGCCACCGCCACAATCCGCCGCGAGCTGCCCGCGGTCCAGGTGCTGGCCCTCAGCGGATACCTTGACGACCACCTCATCGCCGACGCCCTGCACGCCGGCGCCGTCGGCTACCTGCTCAAGGACACCAACGCCGGGGAGTTGCACCGCGCGATCCGGGCGGCCGCTGCCGGCCAGGTCCAGCTTTCTCCGGAGGTGGCCGCCCGGCTGGTACGCGACGTCCACTTACCGGGCGGTCCGCCGCGGCTGACCCGACGCGAGGAGGAGGTCATCGTCCTGCTCGCCCGGGGTCGCGCCAACGGGCAGATCGCCCGCGAACTGCACATCGCCCCGCAGACCGTGAAGACGCACGTGAGCAACATCCTCAGCAAGCTGAACTCGCAGAGCCGCACCGAGGCCGCGCTGCATGCGATGCGGGTAGGACTGGTACCCGTACACGAGACAGCACCGAGATGACCCGCGGACCGAGCAGATGATGGTCGCGCGACAGCGGGCGCGTCCGACCGACCGGTACCCACAGGTCGGCCGGGCGGTCGCGGAACTCGCCGCGGCGGTCCGGGCCGGGCAGGACGGCACGGAGGTCCTCCGTCAGGTATGCGCGCACGCCCGTGCGCTCACCGACGCCCGCACGGTGACCGCGATGGCCGTCGATCCGGACGGCGGGTTTGTAGTGCGCGCCGTGGCCGGGCAGGTGGCCCCGTGGCGGCGTGGAACCCGAGTACCGGCCGTGGACACGCTCGCCCGGACTGCCGTGCGTGGACGCGAGCCGGTGACGGCGGAGCTGCGACGCTGCCGGTACCGACACGAGCGCGCGCTGGCCGCGGCTGGCATGCGCCGCGTGCTCTACGTGCCCATCCCCAGGTACGGGTCGGTGACCGGAGTCCTCGGCGTGGGGTACCGCAGGGGCGGTGCCTTGACGGCTCGGCAGTTGTGCCTGCTGGAACCGATGGCGGTCGTGGCCGGAATCGTGCCGGCGGCGGACGAGGTTGACTGTGCGGAGCGCCGTGCCGGCGCCGAAGAACGGGCGGCGGTCGGCGAACGCGAGTGGCTAGCCCGCGAGCTGCACGACTCGGTGGAACAGACGCTGTACAGCATTAGCCTCGGCGCCCGTACTGCTGGTGAGCTGCTACAACACGACCCGGTCCAGGCGCAGCAGCCGATAGCCTGGATTCAGGAGACGGCCGTCGCCGGGCTGACCGACTTGCGCGGGCTCATCCTGCGCCTGCGTCCAGAGGCGCTGGCAGGCAGCGGCCTGACCGCGGCGCTCGTCCGGTTGCTGGAAACACCGCAAAACCTGCGCGGCTACCGCGCCACTGCGGAACTGGGCCCGGAACCCTCGACCAGCGCCGAGGTCCAGCAAGCGCTGTACCGCATCGCCCAGGAGGCGGTCCAGAACGCCGCCAAGCATGCCGGGGCGTCCCAGGTGACGCTGCGGATGTTCAGTCGCGGGGCGACCGTGGTCCTGGAGATCATCGACGACGGCAAAGGCTTCGTGCCGGATAGCGAGTTTCCTGGACGGCTCGGCATACGCTCGATGCACGAGCGGGCCAACGGGGCAGGCGGCCGGCTGGAGATCGTCAGCACGCCCGGCGTAGGGACGGTCGTTCGCGCCGTATTACCCGCCGACGAGCATCAGCCGGGGGGTGAAGGTCTGCTTTGAATGCCACGTAGGCCGCGACGTTCTCGTGGTGGTACCAGACCGGAACGGCACTCCCGGCGCTGCTCGATCGACTCCCGGAGCTGCTGGTGTCCGCCAAGCCCCGGCAAGGGTGGCTGGCCGGCGGACCGGAGAAGAGCTCAGCGTGCGCCCACGGTCAGCGACACGGGCGCGAGTGCCTTGCACCGCTCCGGCCATCCGGTCACGCATCGCGTGGTAGTTCTGCTCTGCCGCTGCGGTCATGTCCGGAGGTGGTCTCCTTCTCACACCTGACCATTCTCGCGGGCACGGAATCGGGCTGTCGCCTGTTCGGACGGCACGACGAACCGGAAGAGCCCGCCGGCCATGCTCGGGGAAGGTGCGGCGGACGTATGGAACGCGGCCGGTGTGGGTTTCCGTGCTTTTCGGTCCTATTGGATCTCGAGATGCGCGGCGTATCGAGGTGATCCAGGGTCAAAAGGCGCCTCCATCGTGGCGCTCTACCAGATCGAACGCCTAGTCGTACCCGACCCGCACGTACGAGCGAAAAGCCTCATTTGCGATCACTATCGTCCGCTGACGCCCGCTTGGCGCGCTCCAGAACCTCCTCGGTAGTGAGCGGGCTGGGCGGGTGGTGGCTGAGGCACGGTGGCGTCTGCAGCTTCTCGAAGGCAGCACCCTCCAATGCCGCGTAGAACTGCCCGCTGCGCAGGAGGCGCTGCACGTCACCGACGCGTTCTTCCGTCCGGAAAAGACCTCGGAACCCCGATCTACGACGGCAGCGTCAACGCGTCGTACGACCTCGACCAGGCCGACCCGCTGCCGATCGCAGCCGGTACCGTCCACATCGCCTACAAACGCTAGATACGACACCTCTGCACGACGCCCGGTGGTGCCCGCGCCACGACGGCACGGCACCACCGGAGTGGCAGGGCAGGGAGCGGACGAGGAATGGCGCTGCCGATGGTCGACGCTTGGACCGACATACGCGACTGGCTCGGCGCGAACGCCCCGGGTACGCCCGCGACCCTGCGGCCCCGGCTCCAGCGGCACCTGGCTACCGCGCACGTGGTGAAGGTGTTCAACAACATCACCTTCTGGCACCTCGCCTCGCTGGCCCGCCCGGCCGGCGCGGCCGGCGCGGCCGGCGCGGCCGACCGCAGCGCCCTGCCGATCGCCGGGGACGACCCGGCCGCGAAGGCGGCGGTGACCAGGCTCCTCGACGCGATCGGCTACGACACCGTCGACGCCGGTCCGCTCGGCTCCGGTGGCCGCCGTTTCCAGTTCGGTACCCGTGCGTTCGTCGCACCGTACGGCGGTTTGAGCGACCAGCGGGGGACCCCGGCCCGTGTGGCCGTAGTACGCACCGCCCTCGGCGCCTGACGGCGACCAGGGCCATGGCGGTGGCCCGCTTAGCTGATCCGCCGCCAAACGTTGCCCGGTCAACAACCGATGCCCGCTACCAAAATTCGCACTCACATGCCGCCGAGCGGGCGCCGGTCTCCGCTTCGGAGATCACCGGCAGGGCCGCAGAGACAGGCCGGGTACTCGCTCAGGGCAGCCGCAGCATCCCCGTCGCACTGATCACCGCGCGTCCGGCCACTACTGGCGTGTCACCGTCGAGGGTCACCTCGATGCGGGCGGGCCGGCCAAGATGGTGACCCTGCGCGATGATGGCGCGGTCGCCGGCAAGCCCATACCGGTGCAGTAGGCACGCGAGCGGGCCGGCCGCGGTGCCCGTTGCGGGGTCTTCGACGATTCCGGCGACCGGATTGAAGAACCGGGCGTGTGCGGTGGCATCCGGCTCGACCGGATCCAGTGCGTACACGTAGCAGCCCTCGCCCTCGGCGCCGAGCAACAGCGCGCGTAGGGCCGCGGTATCCGGCGACACGGCCTCGACCGTGGCCCGGTCACGCATCCCCACCATCAGGTGCGGGGCACCGGTGTCGACGATCTGGGCAGCGGGTATCCCGGCAGCGCCCAGTGCCGTGACGCCGACGCCCAGCGCGGCAGCGACCGCCTCACCGTCAACCGATGCGCCGTACCTGGCCCGTTCCTGGCGCATCGCCACCCGCTCGCGGCTGATCTCGACCGGCAGCACCACCGGGCCCACCTGTTGGTGCCAGAGGCCGAAGCGGTCCAGCCGGCCGGTCTCGGTCAGCCACCACCATGCGCCGAGCGCGTTGTGCCCGGCCCCGAACACCTCCACACCGGCGGCGGTGAAGGAGCGCAGTTGGTGGTCCGCGCCGGCGGCGGTGGGCGCGAGCAGGAACGTGGTTTCGGCCTGGTTGAACTCACCGGCGATGCGTGGCAGCAGATCCTCGCTCAGGTCATCGGCGTCGGGCACGACCGCGAGGGGGTTTCCGGACAGCGGCGCGTCGGCGAAGACGTCCACCAACGCGAAAGCAATGGAGGTCACGCAGCGACGGTAGTCGACCGGGAAAGGCGGGCCGGTCACCTGTGCCGGTACACAGGATGCCGCAGCGGCACCGCCGCCCCGGCCGGCAGATGACCAGTTCCACAGCGTCACTTAGACGCGGTGCGGGGGCGGAACCGACGGACGATCCAGCATGCGTGACCGCCCGGCCATGCCACCCTTCTTTACGAAAGCCTCCATGATGGGTCAAGCAGGACGTTCTGCTGGACCGCGTCGATCACTTCAAGGCTCAGCTCGGCTGGGGTGGGTGCCATGACGAACAAGCTGCCTTGAGCGACGTCGAGCTTCCTTACCCCGTATGGCAAGTCTCCGAGCCGGGTGATAAGGCTGTTGTCGAGATAGACGATCCACGACGCAAAAACGCCGATCGAGTCGCCGCGTTCGGCCGCTTCCCAAATCCCGTATGGACCTACCGAACACCAACTGAGCTGCCAAGCCGAAATCGTGGTTTCGATGAGCTTAAGCATATTTTCGAGTTGGTAGAGTTCACCTGCGCCGGCCGGCCGCGGCAGCGCAAAATCAATCTTGTTCTTGAGATACGACGCCGTCACTCCGCAGGTGACAGTAAACGTGGACTGCCCTGGGGGCTCGGGCACACCGTTCCAGATGGCCGTCGTCCAGCCGTGTTCGTCGAATTGGTGATCCTTGCCCTTGCGCAGGAGGTTGGTGAGACTGGCCGCGTCAAGTGTGACAGGCTTCGCGTTCCAGAACCATTGACGCAGGCTGGGATCAAGTGGCCCAATGCCCTCCAGAAACCGTAGTAGACGGTGCCCGGACTGTGACACATCCTCGGGCCTGGTTGCCCACTGACCGGACATAGTCCAGCGGTCGGTCGCCACATCGGGCAGGTGTCGCGGCGACGTCCCACCGCGGTTACTGGAGGGCATCAAGACATCCAATCTACGAGACGAACAGGCGCCGCCTTCGGCGGAACAACGCTAGCAGCAGCACACCGCCGACGCAGAGGACGAGCCCAGCCAGCCAGAGCCACGTCGAGTTACCGGTCACCGGCAACTGCGACGGCGGCGATGACGGCGGCGTGGCTGCTTCCGGATCGAAGGCCGTGGTCCCGCCCGCCCATATCATCTCGCCGTCCGGGTCTTTCGTGGGCTGGTCGATCGATTGCTGGACCACCTGTGGCAGGCGCGGGTATTTCGCGTTGAAATCACCCGCGTTCATCGGAGCCGAAGGAGCCTTCGACATGTCGACTCCACCGAACACCCAGTTGTAAACGACACCGCCGATTTCGATGGTGCCATGGGACGCGTTCAGCAGACGGAGGTACTCGTTGAAGACGTCCTTCGGGTTCCAGAGTTTCGCCGCCCACGGCCCGACAATGCCCTCTCCGATCAGTGGCTTGTACAGGGTGTTCTTGGTGGCACTGACCTGGCGGTACCACTCCGCGGCCACCCGGCTCATGTACACCCGGCGCAGATCGGCGTACTCGGGAGCCTCGTTCACCGCCTTCACGAGTTCCGGCAGTACCAATGAACGAAAGACGGACTCGTTGTACTGCGCCCGCGCCGGCGTCTGTCCCGGGCAGGTGTTCTTGCCCGTGCTCGGATCCTGGAAGTACATGGTCTCGGTCTTTACGTCCAGCGGCGCGTCCAGGATGTACAGCTCGTCCCCGGTGTCCCGAACCGTCGCCGGCGCCGGCACGATCCACATGCGGTACGACGTACACCTGTCGTTGTCCGGCCCGTCGAAGATCTTCCGAACGAACTGATCACCCAGCGGTGTCCCTGGACCCGTCAGGGGCGTCACCGTTTTCTTCAGCTGCAGGTCAGCCTGCAGCATCACGCGACCCACGTCGGTCCGGCCCAGATCCGGGTCGATGATGGTGTCAGGTTGACCCGGATTGAGGTTCACCCAGAACTGCGGCGGCTGCAATTCGAGCCACACGAAGAACGCATTTGACGCGTCTCTGACTGCGTTGAGGTCACTGTCGCTGATCTCCGGCGAAGGAGTCTTGAACGAATACGTCATACTGTTCGGACCAAGGGAACCCGTGGACACATGCCGCAACTGCAGGGTGGAGAAGTCGACTCCGCCGGGCGCGCGGATCGTGGGGCGAACAGCCGCGCCCCTTGGTCGTGCCATCCCGTCGGGATCAGCGGGGCTGCCTGGAGCGGTGAACGTGGTGGGATCGCGCGACGCGGTTACCTGCGACTTGATGCCCAAGTCGGTGAGCGATTTTGACATCTGCTGATTTGCGCCCTCTTCGGCGAAGTGCCACGCGATGGGCTTACCGCTCGCCGCTCTCAGCTGCCGCTGCGCTTCTTGCTCCAATCCGGCTCTGGCAGTTGACCAATTCGCGTTCTTCGGATCGAGGAGGCGTGCGTAGCTCTGGCCCTTGGCATCCAGCAGCTGGCCCTTTTCGCGGTCCCAGCCGTCGAACGGAACGCCATCCCTATCCTTGGCGGGTAGCAACCATGGTTCCCACGTATTGATGTCGAAGCCAGGTCGTTGACGGGTCTCCGGAAATGGCACCCAGTAATTCCACTGGGCGCCACGGCCGTTGATCTGCCCTTCATAGTGCCACGGCTGGGATCCCGGCCTCGCGCCACCCGCCGCCGCTGGGCCCCACATCCCTGGACCGCCGTCAGTATCGGCGGCCGCCCAGGCAGGCGTGGCAGGCGCCAACAGCAGAACGCAGGCAAATGTCAGTAGGTAAGCGATGAATCTCTTCTTTGGTAACCGACGATTCCCTCGGCTTTGCTGAGCCGAGTGGCGCGCTAGATGTAGAGAGCGCACGCTCAAGCCTCCCCATAGAGATACATTTACATGTGGCACAGTAGCAGCTACCCGATCATCGCGGCTGCCCGTTCGCCGATGCCCGGGGGCCACCGGTCTCCGCCTCGTTGACTCACGCCCAGCGGGCTCCGGCACGGCAATCCACGTCTACGAGCGCACCGGCCGGCCCGAGTTCGGCGAGTTCGAGGTCGGCTAAGTCACGACGGATTTCCGGAACGAGGGCGACGCGTGCCTGCGCCGGCCTCGTTCCGGAGACCGTCCAGGTCGTGACCGCAGGGGCCGGCCGGAGCAGCGCCAACGTCCAGGGCCTGCCCGGCCACGCCTGGACCGATGAGTCTTGGGCGCGCAGGCCGGCCACGCCGCGCCGGCAGCCCAGCCGCTCCAGCTTCATCAGCACCCGGGGCAGGACCGGCTCGCTGGACGAGGTGCCCAGGACGATGAGCAGCTCCTCGCGGAAGTAGCGCAGCACCCGCCACAACCTCAGCCCGTGGGTCCGGGCGAGGACAACAGACGCCGTTGCGATCCTCGGGACGGACGCCCGAACCGCCGATCAAACGACGGTTCGCGTGTGTCCACCACCGGTGCGCTGTGTCCGCTGGCATCACCAACTCCGTGCCAGAGCCAAATCTCGCTGGCCGAGGTGCTGATCCCGCCACCGCCGTCCCCGGGTGTGGGCAGCAGGGGCAGTCCGTGGGGGTAGATCGTCAGCTCGCAGAGATCGCCCGCTCCCCCACGCACCGACCGCCGCCACCATGCTCAAGGACATCTGTATCCTCCTCGCGTTCCGGTTGTTGGTGAGCACACCGAGAGACCCCGATGGCGACCACGGTGCCCACGACCGGTCGTACAAGTCCGGCGCGGCCGTCCAGCCAAGCCAGGCTCGCGCGGCCAGCCCTCTCGACTCACCGCGCTCATCGCGGCGGGTTACCGGGTTGTCGCCGGGTGGGGTGAGCGGATGAGTGCCAGGCCGAGCGCGGCGAACATGAGCATCCAGGTGACGAGGACCAGCCGACCGGCGAGGAATGTGCCGAAGACGCCTGGGATCACGATGACGAAGACGGCGACGCCGCTGATGAGCACGGTGTAGCGGGCCCAGCCGGTCCAGTGGTGGGTTCTGGCCACGGCGACGCCGGCGAGGATCAGGCCGACACCGATGAGGATCGAGGCGACGCCGTACCCTGCGCCCAGGGCGTCGGTGCGGGGCGTGGGATAGGCAGAGTCGGCCCGCGCGATGGAGGCCACCTCGCACAGTGTCAGCGCCACGAGCGCAATCGCCGAGGCCCACAGGCCGACCCGTGCGAGGCGTCCGGTGCCGGCGGCGCCGGAGCGGGCGAGTCCGAGCACGCCGACGAGTAGCAGCACGTGGTTGAGGATGAAGGTGAGCTCGGCGAGCACGTAGCCGGTCGGCGTGTACGGGTAGCTGTACCGGTCGGGGCCGACGGCCGGCTCGATGAAGGCGGTGACGAGTCCGCCGATCACCCCGATGATCGCGCCGGCCAGGCAGAGCCAGCCGGCCATGCGTACGAATTCGGGGCGCGTTGCGGTTGTGACAGTGGTGGTGTCCATGTTCCGGACGGTACAAATGCGGCCCGCTCGGCGGCGTCCGGGAAACCACTCACCGCGGTACTCATCTCGCGCGGAGCTCGGGGAGCCAGCGTCTACCGTGATGCGGTGGATGGCGTCGCCATCACTTCTTCCTCGGGCTCCGGTCGGACCGGCTGATTGTTCCACCCCGGCCACGTCGCGCAGTCGTCCTCGTGGGCGTACGCCCGGTCCTCCCACTGGTCGAACTCCGCGTCGGTCTTCGGCACATCCGTCGCCCCACCGGTAGAGTTCGTTGGTTGGCTGGGTGCACGATGAGCGCAATGAGCGAGCACGTGATTTTGGCGTACGAGATGAACGGTGCGCCACTGCCGCCTCAGCACGGTATCCGCTTCGGCTCGTCGTTCCCGGCTGGTACGGGATGGCGCAGGTGAAGTGGCTGTGCGCGGTGACGGTTCTCGCCGAGAAGTTCGCCGGGTTCCAGAACGTGGTGGCCTACCGTTTCAAGCAGAGTCCCGACGATGAGGGTGAACCGGTGACCCGGATCCGACCGCGGGCGTTGATGGTGCCGCCGGGTTTTCCGGACTTCATGTCGCGTACCCGTTTCGTCCCTGCCGGAGAACACGAATTGGTTGGCCGGGCGTGGTCCGGGTTCGCCCCGGTGACTCAGGTTGATGTGTCGACTGACGGCGCGCGGACCTGGCAGCCGGCACATGTCGAGCCCCCTCCTGGGCGGTGGGCGTGGTCGCGCTGGACGTACAGGTGGTCCGCAACAACGGGACGCCACGAACTCCTGGCACGCGCCCACGACGCGGCAGGCAATGCGCAACCCGTCACACAGCCGTGGAATACACAGGGCATGGGCAACAACATGGCCCAGCGGGTCACCGTCATCGTCATGGACTAGCGCGCACGCGGCGTACCGCCACGATTTCCTCAGGCGATTGGCAGAGCGGCCGACCCCGACGACGTCCAACGCCACAACGAAGTCCGCAGAAGCGGGGTCGGCCCGATCACGTACGTACGTAAAGGTGTGCGGGTGGTCGACGCCGCCGGCAAGGAGGCCGCAGCGCACCTGCTCCGCTGTCCGGGCGGTGGAACATCGGCCGGACGGCAGCGCCTGCTTGCCGCGCCGGACGTCGCCGCCTCGCCAAGCTGTCGGGCCTGGAAGGTGTCCGCGCACGACCGCCCGCGGGCGGCGCCCTAGCCGAGCGCGGGGCGGCTCGCGTGGGCGGGCTGCCGGCGCCAGCGGCCGGCGATCAGCCGGACGGCGTTGCCAGCGGACAGGTAGCGGTCCGCCGGCTCCACGCCGGCCAGCACGGCGAGGAACCGGTCGATCTCCTGTGGACGGTCGACGAGCGAGCTCAGCAGCAGGCGCTGGCCCAGCGGCAACGGGCGGCGGCGGACCAGCTCCGCGGTTAGCCGCGCGGTGAGACGCGCCATCGGCCCGGTGTCCGCGTCCCGGGCGCGGTGGGCGGCTGCCAGCCCGGCGTCGAGCGGCCGGCCGGCCCCGTGCGCGGCGAGCACGGCGGCGGCGAGCCGCTCGGCGTCCCGAAACGCGTGCGTGATGCCTGCCGCCGAGATCGGGTCCAGGACGAGGCCGGCATCGCCGACGAGCACCCAGCCGGGCCCGTGCGGCACCCGGAACTCCTGTGGCAGGTCGGGCGCGAACCGCACCCGCTCGACCCGGACCGCCGCCCGTGCCCGCTCACCCAGGTCACCGCAGGCGTCGAGAGCGCGCAGGAACCGCGTCTGTCCCCCGCGCCGGAAGTCCGCCAGCTCGTCCACCGGGGCCAGCACGCCGACCAGAGTGAGGCCGTCGTTGGTGGCAAACACCGGGACCGCGAGGCCGGGCCGCTGGTACAGCTCGCCGCCGCTCGTCGCCAGCCCATCCCAATAGTTTCTCGGTCCCTCGGGACGCCGCGAATGCGGGAAAATCGGGTCGGTCGCCCGCGACGTGAAGAACGTGCCGGGGCGGGCCAAGACCGACAAGCTCGACGTGGTGTGGCAGGCCAAGGTCGCCGAGCGGGGCATGTGCCGACCGTCGCTGGTACAGCCCCGCCCGATCCGCGAGCTGCGCAACCTG
>WNFX01000283.1_pt1 | contig 64027 bp, 55 predicted proteins | sample 5400111 | NCBI WGS metagenome assembly WNFX01 (sample SAMN13153363, study PRJNA577476) | soil metagenome | isolation source: 40 cm soil or saprolite under grassland replicate 1 | place: USA:California | collected 2016-06-15
ACCGACCGGTTCACCCGCCTCGCCCGCACCAGCCAGGATCTCCCTGCGCGGCACCCGCCAGCCCGCGCCGCGCAGGCCGGGTCCGCCCGCCCGGCCCCGGCAGCCACCGCGCCACCGGCCGCGACGCGCGCCGGAAGGGGGCGCTGACTATGACACCGCCGGCACCGTCCGGCCGCGCCCCCGGCGACCGCGCGCAGTCCTGGCTGCGCGGCGCGATGGCCGCCCTCGCCGTCCTCGCGGGCGCAGCGGCAGTCGTGAGCTGGGACGCCCAGTACGTCCTGGTTCGCGGCGTGAAGCACAACCCGGCCATCGCCGCCCTGGAAGCCGGCATCCCCGACGTCGGCGCGGTGATCTTCGCCGCCCTCGGCATCGCCCTGGCCCTGCACGGTAGGCACGCCATCCGCGCCCGCACGCTCAACGTCGCCTGCGTCGGCCTCAGCCTGGCCATGAACGCCCTGGCCTCCACTCCCGGCTACCGTGACCTGGCCATCTGGGTCATGCCGTCGGCGGTCTACGCCCTGGCATCCGACACCCTGATCGGGGTCGTCCGTGCGTACGTCATCGCCCGGTCCCGGCACACCGGCCAGGTCCTCGCCGACGACGAGGCAACCCCGATGGCGATCCTCGGCGGGCTGTTCCTCTGGCTGCTGCGCCTGACCCTGGCCCCGCCGTCGACCATCGCCGGGTTCCGCCGGTGGGCGCTGGACGAGTGCCCCGTCGCTCCCGGCCGCACCGCACCCCGCCCTGCCCTGGAAGCACCAGGCAGCCACCCACCTGGCCAGCGGCGCGGCAAGCGTGGCAGGACGGACAAAACCGCCAGCCGCCGGGCCTGGCCCGGCAAGCAAGCGCGCATGCTCGCCCTCGCCGGCCAGCGGCACGACCTGGCGAGCCTGCCGCTCAAGCAGGTGTCCGCCATCGCCAACGCGATCGGCGCAGAGGTCGACCTGTCCCCGGGCACCGCCCGCCGGGTCCTCCTCGCCCACGTCCGCAGCGTGCAGAACGGTCACCACCAGCCCGGCCACGACCCGCAGGAAGAGGGAACCCGATGAAGGCAGCGATCATTCTCATCGTCACCAGCGGCATCACGCTGACCGCTATCAAATGGGCGTTCCTGCCCTCGATGCCCTACCGGCGGCTGCCCCGGCACCGGGTCCGCTACCTCCGGCTCCGGCTGTACCTGCGGCTGCACCCCGGCCCGGGGTTCGCGACCATGCCGCAGCTATGGCTGCGGTGGGGCCGCTGGGCCGTGTACCGCCGCAGCGCCCGGGCACGCCGGTCACTCACGGCCTGGCAGCGCGTCCTCGGGCCGGTGAGCGAGTACTCGATCCGGATCGGCCGTGCCCACTACCGGCACGCCTTACGGCTGCCCCTGGAAGAGCACGCCGTAGTCCAGAGCCCGCCCCGCGGCGGCAAGACCGGATGGCTCGCCGACGTGATCCTCCGCTACCCGGGCCCGGTCATCTCGACCACCACCAAGCACGACGTGTTCGAGCTCACCTCCGGCATCCGGTCCTGCCGCGGCACCATCCACGTGTTCAATCCCCAGAACATCGGCGCGTGCCGTCCACCTTCCGCTGGAACCCGCTGGACGGCTGCCAGGATCCGGCCACCGCGATCCGCCGCGCCGACGCGTTCGCCTTCTCCGTCAACCAGGCCGGTGTCGAAGACGCCTCGTTCTGGTCGTCCAAGGCCAGCGACTACCTGCGCGGCTATTTCCACGCAGCGGCGCTGGCCGGGCTCGACATGCGCCACGTCGCCCGATGGGTGACCGGCGCCGGCGCCACCGAAGCCGAGGACATCCTGAACAACATCGCCGATCACGGCCAGCAGTGGGCCGCGCAGCTCGCCGAGCTGCGCGGCGACGCGAACAAGACCGCCCAGACCATCAGGATGACGATGAGCCGGGCACTGGCGTTCCTCGCCGACCCGGCGCTCGCGGCAGCCGTCATGCCCGAACCCGGCCAGTCCCTCGACCTCGAAGCGTTCCTGCACCAGGCCGGGACCCTGTACCTGATCGCCGAATCCCGCGGCGAGGACTCCCCCGTCGCCCCGCTGTTCGCCTGCCTGGCCAGCGAAATCCACTACACCGCGGCACTCGCGGGCAGCCAGATGCCCGGCGGCAGGCTCGACCCGCCCCTGCTCATGGCACTAGACGAGGTCACCCAGATCTGCCCGGTTCCGGTGCCCAGCTGGCTGGCTGATTCCGGCGGCAGGGGCATCCAAATCATCACCGTCGCCCACGGTGAAGCCCAGCTCCGCAGCCGGTGGGGCAGCGACGGCGCCCGCATCATCATGGACACCTCGGGCGCCAAGATCTGGCTCTCAGGCATCAGCGACGCCGCCGCCCTGGAGGCCGCGTCCGTCCTGTGCGGTACCGCTGCCGTGCGCGAGCACGGCCAGGATTACCACACCCGGCATCGCGTGATCACCCCGGACATGATCCGCCAGCTCCCGCCGGGATATGCCCTGGTCGTCCGCGGCGGCCAGTCCCCCGTCGTCGCCCGCCTGTCCATCTGCTGGAAAGACTCCCTGTACCGCCACGCCCGCCGCGCCGGGTTCGCCACCGCCGACCTCACCCGCATCCACGTCATCACCGAGAAACCCCTGACCACGTCCGAGCCAGCAGCCGAGTTCGCGCTGTTCGGCAGCGCCGGACCCGCCGAGACCCTGCTCTTCCCCTTCACCGGCAACGGAGGGCCCGCCGATGCGTGCTACCCCTGGGATGAGTGAAGGCCATGCCCGCACCGGATGACGCGGAGCAAGTACTGTCGGCCGCCCTCATCCAGATCGCGGGTCATGCCGAGCGCATCAGCAACCTGGACTCACGAGAACAAGGCCGCTACCGCGACATCTGCGCCAGCCTCGACGTCACCCGTGCCCGCCTCGACGAGATCGACGGTGCCCTGACGGCCATTGCCGCCCAGCTCGCCGACCTCAGCGCGAACGACGATGACGACCGGAACGGTCGGTACCAGCCGATCCCCGCCTCCCGGTGGTGGAAGCTCGCCGGAGCCGAACGCCAGGCCGCGGTTGACCGGCTCCGCGCCTGGGTCGAGCAGATCTACCAGCCCGGCTACGGGCGCCTCGCCGCCCTGCTCCCGCCCTGCTGGGAGCACCACACGCTGTGCCTGTACACACTCGACTGGCTGAGCGAACTGTGGTCGGTGCTCTACCTGCGCCAGCAGCGAGACGACCGGACGATCGCGGCCCAGGCGGAATGGCACACCCGCCTCCTCCCGGCAGCGGCAGATCAGATGGCCTTCGAAACCGCCGGCTGCCGCCATCCCCCCAGAACAGCATCGCGCTCGCCATCCGCCGGCTCCTTTTCTTTTCACAACGGATCGCACACCGGAATCCAAGGCATGCGGCCGCCTCCGGGCACGACCTGATCACCGCGGCCTGAAGCATGCGGGCCGTCTTCATCGAACGGAGATCCGGGCGGTAGCGTGTCAGCAAGCCCACAGTGGGAAGCGAGGCAGAGCGACCGCATCCCTGGCCGCGATCAGTCACGAACGAAGGAACCTGCTAGGTGGCCGCAGCCCCGCCCGGTGCCCCGTTCACCCCGGCCGGAGCCTCCGCCACATTAGCGGAGGCATGTTCCCTGGCCGGGCTCAGCAGCGACGAAGCGCAACTCATCAGGCTCGGCGAGAACGCCATCTTCCGCCTGCAGCGGCAGCGAGTGGTCGTCAGGATAGCCCGCGGCATCGAGTTTCTTAAGTACGCGAAGAAGGAGGTCGGGGTCGCAGAGTGGCTCCGTGACGCCGGCCTTCCCGCCGCTGAGCCCACAGCGCACGATCAGCCGACCGTCATCCGAGACCGGCCCGTCACCTTCTGGAAGCTGATCGACGATTCCGGCAGCGAGGCAACCCTCGAAGATCTAGCACGGGTCCTCCGCCGGCTGCACAATCTGCCGGTGCCAGCCACCCTTGCCCTGCCCGAGTTTGACATCTTTGACCGTGTCCCCGAACGGATCGCCAACTCCGCCGACCTCACCGATGCCCAACGAGAGTTCCTGACCGATCGCCTATCTCAGCTGCGCCAGGACTACGCGAGCCTCGAATTCACCCTGCCCAGATCAGCCGTGCACGGTGACGCGCACACCAGCAACCTGATCCAGCGGCCCGACGGCCAGCTGATCCTCATCGACTTCGAGCGCTTCGGCTACGGCCCGCCCGAATCCGACCTCGCCGTCACCGCGACCGAGCACCTCGTCGGCTGGCACGGCGAGGCGCAGTACGCGCGCTTCTGCCAGGCCTACGGATTCGACGTGATGACCTGGGAAGGCTTCCCCGTCATCCGAGCCATCAACGACCTGAAGATGACAACCTGGCTGATGCAGAACGTCCACGGAAGCGACCGCCTCGCGCAGGAGTTCCGCAACCGCCTAGCGTCACTTCACGACCGCAACGCGCCACGAGCTTGGCAACCGTTCTAGCGCACCCGTGTAGGAACATGGCTTGTTCCGACCGAAATCGCGGAGCGGGGCATACGACTGCCACTATGTGCCGTTTGTGCGCCGGCAGCGCGGAAGAGCTGCTGCACACGGTGCCGGTAACTCCTCTTCAAAGCCTCCGGGTCCAGTCGGAAGGATCAGTACCATCGCATTTCAGCCCCGCGGGCCCGCATCACCAGGCGGCGGCCGCAGCTCGCACCCACAGAACGACCATGCCGCGCGCCGCAAGCCGGCCACGTGATCAGCTCACCGCGTGCAACAGCCAGTTGCACTCCTAGATTGAGCTCCGCTGCGGGAAGCCGTACTGGCGGGCGATCGGATTCCAGATGCTGAGGAAGCGGTCCTTGTAGGCGGTCGCGCCGGCGTTGCTGCCGTCGCTGATTCCCACCCTGCCCGAGGTCCCAGGGGCGCAGCTGGACTCCTGTTCCTGCGCCCAGGTCAGGTAGTCGTTGTCGGCGGTCAGCGAGTACTGCAGCGCCTGGGTGAGGTCGGACATGAGCTCGCTGCCGTGCGGCAGCGCTCCGGTCTGCAGTGCCTGGGACTGATTCAGCTGCCGCTGGCGCCCGTTCCTTGCCTGCTGAATCTGGCTCACCGCGAAGGGGAGGTCCTGGCACTGGTTGGCGAGAGTGATCGCGTTGTTCAGTCGCGACAAGCTGCTTGAACTGCGCGCCAGCAGATTGTTGATCCTCTGTGCCTGAAGGAATGCCGCCGATGACGGTGATGGAGTAGGTGTCGGCAGTGCCGGTGGATTCCATAGGTAGGTGTGTCCGTTACTGTCAGCGGTGGCCACGGTTCTGCCGTCTGGACTGAACGTGACAGCGCTGACGCCGCTGCTGATCGGGTCCGCGAGAACGGCGATCAGCTTGCCGGTCGCTAGTACCCACAGGTATGCGCTGCCATTGCTGTCGGCCGTAGCGAGAGCCCGGCCGTCTGGGCTGAACGCCAGGGCGGTCAGCTTGCCGCTCCTGCCCGGTGCACGCGGCAGGGTTGTGATGAGCCGATCGGCGCCCAGCTTCCACAGATAGCTGCCGGCATGGGGGTCGCCGACGGCGAGCATCGTGCCGTCCGGGCTGAACGCGATGCTGGTGACAGCACTTTGATTTGGCGCGCGTATCTGGCCGCGTAGTCCGGCCGAAGCGGTGTTCCACAAGAAGGTGGTCCCATTGCGGTTCCCGGCCGCGAGTGTTTTGCCGTCCGGGCTGATGGCGATGCTGGTTATCCCGCTGCCTCCGGCTCTGAGGCGGGCCAGGCGGACACCGGTGCCCGGATTCCACAAGCAGATCTGGCCGCGGCTCGACGAGCCTCCGGCCAGCATGGTGCCGTCCGGGCTGAACGCGACTGCAGTGATGCGTACGCTGCCTGGGCAGCGGAGAGTGCGCCGCAGAACTGGCCGCTTGCGAGCGGCCAGATTCCACCACAAGTAGGTGCTGCCATTACGGCCGCCGGCGGCCAGCGTCCGGCCATGCGGGCTGAACGCAACCGTTGTAATGCCCCCGCTGCCTGGGCTAGCGAGGGTGGCGATGAGTTTGACAGTGAACGGATTCCACAGGTAGGTATTGCCGTTGCGATCCGCAACCGCCAGCTGGGTGCCGTCCCGGCTGAATGCCACTCCGGCCGCGCTCACGCTGCGCGTGCTAGCCAGGTCTGCGTACGGGGTGAGCGACAGGGCAACTACAGGAACCGGGCGCGTGCCGCTGGCATGCTTGCCGACGACGAACGCGAGGGAGGCGATGACCAGAACTGACAAGGCCGCTGCCGCAGGTGCCAGAACCCGGGTGCGGCCGGAGGACGGGCCGGGCCGGGACCGATAGTCCTGCGGTGACCGCCGGCTCCGTGCGCGCTGGCGGCCGGCCGGGGTGCCCTCTGATGAGGCAGGACTCTTGGGCGCAACGCTTCCGCCCGGATCATCAATGTCCGCGGCCGTTGCCTTCTTGGCATCGCCCGGCCCTGCGTTCTCATTACCAGGGAATGCTGTGGCTGGTTCTCGGCGACGTTGCCTTCGCCAGCTGACTATCGTGCCAAGGAGCGTTGACACGGCGCTGCCTATTGCCAGGACTACCAGGATTACGGGGTTCACCGGGTCCCCGCCGCGAGTTTCACGCACATGGAGCTGCAGTAGGCGGACAAGCCGAAGAATATTAGCGAGCCGTACGTCACAACGTGCGTTGACCCGAAACTCTGGCCATCGAGCAGTTGCGCCGAGATATCAGCATACCAAAGCGCTTCAGCCGCCACTGCGAGAACCGCGCCAAGCAGAATGACTGCCGTCGGCAAGAGCTGCGCCTGTTGAATATTGTTGACGGCGAGCACGAGTTCCGTAATGGCGGCGATAGTTACGACCAAGGATATAAGAAGTAAGTCACCATGGCCCAGTAGGTCAAAAACGGTGGGAGCGTGGCTGCTATCTAGACCATGGAAATACAAGAACAACAGCGGTATCAATGAAGCAAGAAGAACGCCGATCAGCCACACGATTACATGCTGAGCGGGGGTGGCATGCTGAGGGATCCTACCTCGAGGCGTGCGAGTGCGACCGCCGACCACTGCCGGAGTGTGCCCTGACTTCCTGGTCGCCACCGGCTTGCCCGCACGTGGGTCACGGGCGCGCTCGGTCTCTGAATCTCCGGTGGCCCCAAGGCCGCCACCTTCTGCCACGCCTTCCCCCACGCCAACAGCCAGTTCGGTAATCTGGTGCTGCTGAGTATATGCCGCAAAGTGGGCCTGGGTCCGCCGCACAGATCGCAATGGTCAAATGTCAGCGTCTGCCCGCTTACGCTGCAGCCCGCGCGGATAGCACGGTCGGACTAGGTGAGCGGATATGCGATGGTCGCCTGCAGCATCCATTTATTATTGGCCATCATGGGCTATAAGCATCGAATAGACACATCTGTCTAATTAGTCCGCATACGGGCGTGCTGGCGATATCGCCTCTGGTGGCGGGGTCCACGCCAGGTGCACGAGGTATCCACGTGGCTTGGCCCGTTATGGCGCGAGGATTCTCGCGCTCCGGTGATGGTCGTCGCCCCCGGCTTGCCCGTTGTCACTGGCCCGCGCAGGCCAGCGACGACTGTCGACGCCGACCAGCGCCGATTGGTGACAGCCATGTTTCAAATAGGCGATGCTGGATGTTCACGACCGATGCTACTCAAATAGCCCCGGATGGTCGGGTACTTCTCGACCACCAGGCGCCTGAAGGCACGCACGTCTCCTTCTCCGGCATATACATCCAGGTCCGTGCACAGATCGCGGATGTAGCGAAGGTACCGCTGTGACTTGAGGCTGCCGCGAGCCTGATCGCCTCCGTCGCGACCGCGACAGCCTGGCCGGGATCGCGCTGCTGGACGAAGCTCGCGGCGTGTACGAGCCGGACGAAGGCAAGCGTCCGCGCGTAGGACGGGTCGCAGAGCTCAACGGCACCTGTGATGAACTCCTGCGTCATGCGGGGTTGCGAAGATCACGGAAGCAGTGCGCTCCCTCGCCCGCCAGTTCCGCTGCGTCGAAGTAGCTGATCCAGTCGGGGTCGTCGGCGACGTTGCGGCGCTGGAAGAACGTCTCCGCCTGGAGCAGGGCGCGCGAGCATGCGGCGTCGTCGCTGTTGCCGGCATGGCCGCGGGCCTCCATGGCGAGGAACATCGCCATGGTTGTCGCGCTGGCCGCGCCCCTCGATCCTTCTTGGGCGGCCCTGGCTAACTGAACTGCCTGGTCGAAGTTGCCCAGATAGTTCGCCTGGTGGCTCATGCTCGCCAGCAGGCGGCCGCCCATCATGCGGTCGTTGGCTGCCTGCGCGAGCCTGAGCCCCTGAATGAAGTACCGCTGGGCGAGTCCGTGGCGGCCGATGTCGTACGCGGTCCAGCCGAGAAGCTCGGCAACCTGCGAAGCCGCGGAGAAGAGCTGCTGGCCGACCTGGTCGGCGAATCTGCCTTCCAGCAGGGGGCACACGTCGTTCGCGAAGTACTGCGCTAAGGCGGCTCGTGCGTGGCCGCCGCCGAACTGGAAGTCCATCTGCATGAAGAGCTGCACGGTGGTTCGTATGGCCCGCACGTCTGAGTCGCCGACCTGGATTCGGCCGTCAGCTCGTGCTGGCGGCGGCTCCGGCCGGGAGAGGAGCCAGCCGAGCATGGGCTGAGGCCATGCGGCCGGAGCGATGGCTGCGCCTAACGCAAGCACGTCCTCGGCTAGCTCGCGGCGGGTGAGGCCTTGGAGCCGCAGTCCCGCCGTCGGCGCATCGGCCGGGTAGTCCAGCGCGTCATCAAGGTGCGGCTGGATCATCTGGTGCAGCATGGCCAGGAACGCGATGAAGGTCTGGGAGTCGTTGCGGTGAATGCGCTCGGCGATGACTTCGCCGGTGGTGACGTTCATCGCGGCGAGTATGGAGATGGTGCCGTGGCGGACGTACTCGAACTCGCAGCGGGCGTTGCGGCCGGGGCGGGCGGGGATGTCGGAATGCTTGCGGGATTTCGCCTGGATGCCGGTTTTCTCGTCGATGCTGACCAGCACGGTGCCGGGCGGCGGGTTCCGGTACAGGCGGCAGACCTGCCCGGCGCGGATCCAGAAGGAGGGGTCGTCGGCGCGGTTGAGCCAGCCGCGGACCTTGTGCGGGCGGACCTGGGCCTCGGCCAGTACCCGGCTCACGGTGGCCGCCGAGATTGCCAGGCCCCGCTCGCGCAGGTGATCTGCGAGCATCGCCTGGGACCACTGCGACTCGCCCTCGGGCGGGACCGAGGTGGCGACCGCGAGGACCGCCAGCCGTGCGCTGGGACCATGCACCTCTGGCCGCCCGGATCGCGGCCTGTCGAACAGGCCGGCGATCCCGAGTACCGCGAACCGGCGCCGCCAGGTCCGCGCCATCCCGATGCTGCAGCCCAGGGCACGGGCGATCGCCGCGTTCGCGGCCCCGCCCGCAGCGGCCAGCACGATCCTGGCCCGCAGCACCAGCCGCTGCCGGCTGGTCGCCGCCCGGATGATCTGCTCCAGCTTGCGGCGCCGCTTACTCGTCAGCCGGATGGTCACAGCATGGGCACGCCCGCTCATCACAGATCTCCTTCCGCATCACGGTGATCACGGAAGAATGCGCCCGTAACCGAGCGGAACGTTGGATATCCGCACCGCCGCCGTGCCGGCCCCGGAACCCGGCCCCGTCAGCGCCGCGGGCAGGCGACACTGAAGACATGCCCGTACCGTCCAGGCGGCTCAAAGAACTGATTGAGGGGACCGTGGATCACCACGCCTCGCTTACCTGCCCGGACCTGCAGGAAGTCACCATCAGATGGCGCGGCTCGTTCGGCTATATGGACGCCTGGGCGGGGGACGGCGACGATAACGACGAGCAGATCCCGCTGTGCCGCATCCAGTACCTCGGCGACGACGCCCACTGGGGATTCGCGATCTATGACCCCGCCACCGAGGCCTACACCGACTCCGTCCTGTCCACCGGCGAACGTGCCGGGCACCCTAGCGACGCCTTCGACACCGCCGCCATCATCCACCTTGCCGACTACCGAAAGTGAACATCAGGCACCTGAGCAACCAGTCACGAACTTCTGAGGTGCTGCACTAGCGGGGCTGCGCCCCAGCCAAGCCGCGGGTGAGAGAGAACGCAACGACGGGGATCTGAAGGCCATGCGCAGAGCGCCTGGATGGGCCGATCGACGTCAGGCATCCTTGAAGTAGCTCTGCGGCCTGAGCGGCGGGGCCGCGTCCGCAGGAACTACTCCGGCGCGTTGCGGGTCGAAGCCCGAGGGCCAGGTCGTGGTGTCGTCGGCCACGGCACCGCGGAAGGTCGCGTTGGCCAGGTCCGCCTGGCTGAAGTCGGCGCCTCGAAGATCGGCGAGATCGAGTCTCGCGCCGTCAAGGCAAGCGCCGCTGAGGTCTGCGGCTGTCAGATCGGTCGCGCGCAGATCGGCTCCGTCCAGCCGAGCCTGCCAGAGGACGGCGCTTCTAAGATCGGCCTGATGCAGGCGCGCTCGGATGAGCAGTGCGCGCACTAACCAGGCGCCGGTGAGGTCCGCCCGGCGAAGGTCCGCGCTGACAAGATGAGACTGCGAGAGATCGGAGTAATGCAGGTCAGCTTCGGCCAAATCGCCCTGGTCAAGATCGCTGTAGGTCAGGTCGACCCGCGACAACTCGCAAAGTCGTTTCTCGCCAGCACCGGGCATGCGCCCCAGGACCGTGATCGCCGCTTGGATGTCCGGCGCCCGGTCACGCATCGGCAGCCGCTTTGTCATGCTCCGAGCGGCAGCAAATTTGGCCGCCAGGTCCGGCAAACGCTGGCGCTCATCGGTGCCGGGCGAAAGCGCAGAGTGCAGCCGGATGAAGGCCGTGAGCACCTCCACGATCGTGCGGCGATCGGCCAGCGAGTCCCTGGCGATGCGCTCAAGAGCGTAAATGCCCCCCACTCTCACCTCGAGGCCGGCGTGGCCGAGCTGGTCGATCGCCCTCGTGTAGCGGTCGGTCACCTGGCCCTGGCGGCTGACCTGAAGCTGCCGCCATGTGAAGAAGACGCCGACTAGCACTGCGAGCCCCGCGAGTCCCTGCATGAGCGTGGACCGAATCGAGTTGACCGCGCTGGCCCGATCAGCCAGCGTCGTCTTACCCCCGGCTAGATCCCAGCTAAGCAAATACCGCGGCAGGAGCAGCACCATCGCCACGACCGCGCTGGCAGTGAGCGCTGCTGCCACGTGAGCCGGCCATCTTCTTTGCCTAGCCGGTCGTGCCAATATGGGTTCCTCCCGTGAGGGATGCCCAGGCAGAGCTGGCTGCTTCAACCGCCCACATCCCTCCGGCTCCACGTGAACGATATCGGGACTCTCGCCAAATCCAGAACCCACGATCGGTTATTACTACACGACAGTTACCGGTTCCTCGATAGCGCGCCTGCGCCGTCCGGGGCGAAGCACCTTGATATCGTAGAGCTAAATTATTAGCGCTAAAATTTAGCTCTGACATCCTGAACTGGCGGAGCACAGACACAAGCTGAGCCCGAAGCCACAGGAGGGATCGCATGGCCGTCGGCACCACCATCGAGTGGACCGAGGTGACCTGGAATCCGACGACAGGCTGCGACCGGATCTCGGCCGGGTGCGATCACTGCTATGCGCTGACGTTGGCGAAGCGGCTGAAGGCGATGGGCCAGGCCAAGTACCAGAACGACGGCGACCCGCGCACGTCTGGCCCGGGGTTCGGCCTGACGCTGCACCCGGCCGCGCTGCGGCTGCCCTACACCTGGAGCGGCCGCCGGGTGGTGTTCGTCAACTCGATGAGCGACCTGTTCCACGCCCGGGTGCCGCTGGATTTCGTCCGACAAGTCTTCGCCGTGATCGCTGACACCCCGCAGCACACCTACCAGGTGCTGACCAAGCGAGCCGCACGCCTGCCGAAGGTGGCGGACCGGCTCGACTGGCCGCCGAACCTGTGGCTCGGCGTCACCGTTGAAGACGCCGCCGCGCTATCGCGGGTGGACGACCTGCGGACAGTACCGGCGGCGATCCGTTTCCTGTCGTGCGAGCCGCTGCTCAGCCCGCTGGACCGTCTGGATCTGACCGGGATCGACTGGGTGATCGCGGGCGGAGAGTCTGGCCCGTGTCGCCGCCCTCCAGACCCGGCGTGGGTGACCGCGATCCGGGATTTGTGCATGGTCGGCGCGGTGCCATTCTTCTTCAAGCAGTGGGGCGGCCGAACGCCGAAGGCAGGCGGTCGCGAGCTGGACGGTCGCACCTGGTCGCAGATGCCGCAGCAGGCCACCGTCAGCGCAGCCTGATCGCAGTGTTTCGAGTGAGCTGACCGGGCGGACTGACCGAGATGATTCCGTCGCGATGCAGCCACTGCACGACCGGGCGTGCGTCGCGCTCCCGCCACCGGGCCGTCTCGGTCAGCAGCCACCGGCCGAGCTGCTGCAGCGACACCGGGCCAGTGCGCAACCGCTGCTCGACCAGCTCTCGCAGCTCCGGATCATCCGGGCCCGCGAAGAGCGCTAGCTGGCCGGGTAACTCGGCGCCGCGCGTGCGCGGATCCTGGAAGCCCATGCCGTCGTTGCCGTCCACAGCCCACATCGCGTCCTTCATGACCGCGACGCCCTTGTCGTGCCCGGTTCCGTAGACCAGGTACAGCGGCTGGCCGGTCCTTGGCACGACCTTGAATTGCAGCTGGTAGCGAAAGCCGGCGCGGCGCAGCGCTTCCCGGTAGGTGCCGAGCCAGATCCGCCACTGTTCCTCCGGGCGACGTTCGCGGTCAGCGGGCTCCCAGTACTGGCGGCCGCCGAACACGGCATCGAGCTGATCGGGCTCCATCCGTTCCCTGCGGCTGAACCAGTTCGGCCCGAACGTGACGATGACCTCGGTTGCCGGGTTCGCCGCCAGCCTGCGGATTAGGCTCAGCGGCACGTTCACGTTTCCCCAGCTATCAAAGATCGCCAGGATGGGCTGGCCCCAGGCACCCGACTCCGCCAGCACGCCCTCGGCTGCTGTACCCGCGTCGGCTGGCCGAAGCACGACGTCGACAGGCAACTGGCTCAGCGGGCCGAACTGGCGGCACAGCTCGTTGCTCAAGTGCTCGAAGCGATCGCGCTGCCTCTCCATGAACACGAGCTGCACCCGGTCACGGCTCAGGTGCATCTGCTCAACTGCGGCGTGCCCGAGCAGCCGGCGTAACGCGAAGACCGGAGAGCCCTCCTGGCCTCCCGTATACCGGCCTGGACCGGCAAAGGCATCCAGGTACGTCACCCGCCGCCGGCGCCGCCCAGTGCGTCGGCTTGGCTGCAGCAGAATCGGCCACCAGGCATCCAGGTATCGCTGATACAAACGGTGCTTCGCCGCAGTTGCTGGCTGTATAGGCCACAAAACACCCATGCCACATCCTTCTGCCGCGAATCATTGACAACCGCGAATCCGTTAAAGCCGCCACGTCAATCGTCGCGCCGGATCGCGCCGCAGTCGAGATCCAAGTCGGCGCAAGGCCGACAGCACGCCAGGCAATGAGGCGATACGCGTCGGCTGGCCGCCGTTTGGCCCCCGTATCGAAGACCGGACGCAGGAGGCGTGTCAGAATCGCGGCGGCGGCTGGCCACCCTCGGCGGCTCTCTCGGGCCATCCGCAACTCTGATCACAGCAAAGGCAGGGACATGACGGAAACCGTCTACCCGCGAAACGGCGAAGCCGTCAGACTGCGGCCGTGTCCGCCGTGGTGCATCCTCATTCAGCACTTCGCTGGCGTCCCGGTAGTCGATGCCGACGATGGCTTCCATCACGACGGGCCGCAGATCGTCATACCCGCGGCCGACCGGATGTTCACCGGTGCTCCCGAAGCTGTCGTCAAAGTGAGGCTAAAGGCTTGGACCCATCCCTTGGACGCCGAACCGGGCCTGGCTGCGTCGCGCTCGCGCTGAAGTCAGCCGGCACAGCATCGACCTCACGCCGGACGAGGCACGCGCGGTTAGCTGCAGCCCTGATCCAGCTCGCGAACACCGCAGCCGGCACGCACGACACCTGACCGCCATGCGTGAATGCTCGCCATCCCACCGGTGACGAGAATGACGGCCCAGTTGCGGTCGATCGGCGCGAGAAATGCGAGCCCGATCAACACGGCACTCAACCACACTCGTTGTCGCCTTGCTGAATTGGCTAACTTCCTCATTGTCGCCTTGCTGTCATTAGCCATTTCTGCTAAATCTACTCTCTGCTCCCGTAGCCACTCCAGTCTCATTCGCCTGCCACGCTGCTATGAACCGTCGCATTAATAATGATCTTGGTGAGGCGGAGGCGCTGCGTGTCGGCCGGGTCATCGATTCCAGTCTGTCCCATTGCGATCTCGGCGCATCGCCGCAGCGGGCGCCCGGTGTTCCACCGGCCTGCGCCCCGGAGGAACGGAGCAGCCGATCGAGGAACCGGGCAGCCGCAATCCTGGGCAATCCCGCCCGGTCCCTCATCGCGGCCGGGCGTGGGTTATTCGGTGGCTTGGCGGGCGCGGTCGAGGACGCCTGCGGTGGTGCCGACGTACATCAGGAGGGTGGTGCGGACGTTGGCGTGACCGGCCATGCAGGACACGTCGGTAGCGTCGAGCTTCCACGCGAACAGGGCGGTGGTGCAGAACACATGCCGCAGACTGTGCCAGGTCCAGGTCCCATTGCTGGCGGTGTCGCGCCACCCGGCGGCCAGGAAGGCGCGCTTGAGGACATTGCGGTTGAAGTTGGAGGACCGCCAGAGCTTGCCCTGAGGGGAGGGGAAAATCAGCCCGAGCGGGTTGGCGCCGGCCGCCTGCTCGGCGCGGGCCTGTTCGATGCGGGCGGCGAGCCGTTCGGCGAGCGGGTAGCCATCGGGGGTTACGCGCGGGTAGATCGTTTTGCGGTTCTTGCGGCCTTTCGGTGCCTCCGTATAGAGGTGCCCCGCGACCTCGATGACCTTGCGGTCGACCGCGATCACCCTGGCGGCGGTGTCGACCTGGCCGATGACAAGGGCGGCCAGCTCGCCCCACCGTAGCCCGCTGTACGCTGCGGTGTTTGCCATCAGCTCGTCGCGGTTCCCGTGCCGCCCGTCGGCCAGCGCCTGGCCGAGCTTGCCGATGTCGTAGTCGGCGGGGATCTCGGCGGGGTCCACCCACAGCGCCGATTCCCCGGCCACCGTCACCTGCGCAGCGGGCAGCGGGCGGCCGGCGGCTTGCCAGTGCACCTTGGCCAGCCGCGGGTTAGTCAGGTACCCGCCCTCGATGCCTGCGGTGACCAGTGCCGAGATCATCCCGGCCGCCCTGGCGCCCTCCCCGGCGGTGGGCGCGGCGTTGACGATCTGCTGCGTGTGCAAGGTCTTGATGTCCTGGCACGTCACCGCGTCGATGACCGGGGCGGCGAACCGCTCGCACAGCCTGCGCTGGGTGTGCGCGTGCTTACGGGACCACCGCCTCTCCACCGGCAGGCGGTCAGGGTCCAGGTAGTGCGCGATCAGTTCCGCGCCGGTCCCCTTCATGTTCGGCGCGTCGGCTTCCAGCCGCTCAGTGACCTTCTCAAGCTCGGCGGCCAGCCTGCCTTCCTTGACCGACTCGCACTGCTGCCGCTGGCCGTTCTCATACCAGACCGCCCGCCACCGGTCCCCTGCCTGCCGGGCCGGGTACACCGTGATCCCGAACTCCAGCTCGATCACCGGACGGTCGTCGCCGCGCGTGGCCGCGCGGCTGATCCCGCCGACGAACGGCCGGGGCGAGCGGCCTGCATGCCCCTTGTTGCCGGGGGGGCGGCCAACGCCAGCGCGGGCCGCTTGTGGGGATTTTGTGGGGATCTTGGTCCGCCCGGACGCTGCCTGCGTCATGGGACTTCCCTCTCTTCCTGCGTCGTCGCAGGTGAGAGGGCTGACGGTGGCAACCTGGGCTGGCTCCCGCGATAGGACTCGAACCTATAACCTGCCGGTTAACAGCCGGACGCTCTGCCAATTGAGCTACGCGGGATTGTGTCGCGGTCAGGGTCCCGTGCCGACCGCACGGGAGTGCCTGTGCCGCTGGACAAGGTTAGCGCACGCCCGCGGATGCGCGTGCCGTCGTGCGGCACCACGACCGGGTGCGCATAACAATCTCATTGCTGGGCATCACCCGTAGGTCAAACGCTGTCGGCATGACCGGCATGCCGGCGAGGCGGAACCGCCGCAGCGTACTGATCTTCAGGAGAGGCCCACATGCGCCTGTATAGAGCTACCTTCGTCGGCGGCCTCGCCGTCGGCTACGTCCTCGGTACCCGCGCGGGCCGCGAGCGCTATGACCAGATGCGGCGGCTCTTCCGCGCCGCGGCCGACCACCCGGCGGTGCAGCAGGCCGCCGGGGCACTGCAGGCCCACGCCACATCCACGCTGAAGTCCGCGTGGAACCAACTGTCCGCGCAGGCGCGCCGCCGCGTGACCAAGGTCACCGGGCGGCTCCCCGGGCGGTCATCGGCCATGAACTCCGCCGCGGGAAACGGCCACGCGCAGCGTCCTGGCAGCGGTAACCGCCGCCCTTTCGTACCGGTGGATGGTGACATCGGCGACCAGAGCTGACTGAGCTAGCCCGGCGGCCCTTCCCAGGGCTAGCCCGACCGCCCTGCGCCAGGCTAGCCCGACCGCCCTTCCCAGGGCTAACCCGACCGCCCTGCGCCCAGGGCCAGCCCGACCGCCCTGCGCCAGGGCTGGCTGCCTAGGCCAGGTACTCGCGCAGCATCTGGGCCCGGCCAGGGTGCCGCAGCTTGACCAGCGTCTTGGACTCGATCTGCCTGATCCGCTCCCTGGTCACGCCGAAGTCCCTGCCGACTTCCTCCAGCGTCCTCGGGTGGCCGTCGATCAGGCCGAAACGGAGCTGGATTATCCGCTGCTCACGCGGTGAGAGGGTGTCAAGAACCTGCTCCAGCTGGTCCTGCAGCATGATGAACGCGGCTGCCTCCATCGGCACCACCGCGTCGGCGTCCTCGATGAAGTCGCCTAGATCGGAGTCTTCCTCGCCGATCGGCGCCTGCAGCGATACCGGTTCCTGCGCGATTCGCTGGATCTCGGCCACCCGCTCGGCCGACAGCCCCATCTCGTGCGCGACCTCGGTCGGAGTGGGCTCGCGGCCCAGGTCCTGGTGCAGCTGGCGCTGGATCCGCGCCATCTTGTTGATGGTCTCCACCATGTGCACAGGGATCCTGATCGTGCGGGCCTGATCGGCGATGGCACGGGTGATCGCCTGCCTGATCCACCAAGTGGCGTAGGTCGAGAACTTGTAGCCCTTGGTGTAGTCGAACTTCTCCACGGCCCGGATCAGCCCGAGGTTGCCCTCCTGGATCAGGTCGAGGAAGACCATGCCGCGGCCGATGTAGCGCTTGGCAATCGACACCACCAGCCGCAGGTTGGCCTCGATCAGCCGCTGCCTGGCCTTCGACCCTTCTGCTGCCACCATGGTCAGCTCGGACACTTTGGCCGCCGCCCCGACCGACTCCTGATAGCCGCCGGCCAGCATCTCCTGCGCGAAAAGGCCGGCCTCGATCGCCTTCGCGAGTTGTACCTCGTCGTGTGCGGTCAGCAGCGGGACCTTGCCGATCTCGCGCAGGTAGATGCGGACCAAGTCGGAGGTTCCCGACCGGCGAGCATGCTCGGGTCCGTCGGCGCCGCGCGGCTCGTCGAGGTCATCGGACACCGCCTCGACGATTTCGACGCCGTCCTCGGCCAGTACCCTGAGCACGTCATCGATCGCGTCAGGCAGCAGTTCGCTGCGTTCGAAGGCCGCGCTCAGATCGGCCAGCACGATGGTGCCGCTCTCCCGTGCCCTCGCGACGACCTCAGTGACCTGATCTGCCGGGGGAGCGAGCGCAGGAGTCATGGACAACAGTCTGCGGCAGCCGCGGAACGTCGCGGGGATCGAATAATGTCACCATCAGGCTAGTACTGCTGCGCGGCAGATCGTGCTTGCCGACACCGCTATTCGGCGCCCTCGCGGCCAAGCAGCGTCTTCCTGCGCTGCTCCAGAGTGACCAGGTCCCCGAATATCCGATTGTAGTCGCTCTGCGCGGTGACCGGGTTCATCCGCTGCAATCGCGACTTGACAACGGCGATCTGCCGGGATATCGCCAGTTCCTCGAGCCGGGCGATGATGTCGCCCGCGTATGCCGCGTCAGGCTCGCCATCAGCCCGTTCAACTGGTTCGACGGCCAGCCTGGTCAGGAACGTGCGCGCGGCGTCGTTGGGCGCGGCGGCGAGCAGCCGATCAACCCAGCCCCTGACCGGCCCGGCCGTGGCCACGCCGCCGCGGCCCGCGATCAGATCCCTGACGCCGCGGTGCGCCGGGGCCGAGTACGAGTCGGCGCCTATCGCGTCAAACGCCGGGCCGAGCAGCGCAGGACGCTGAATCGCCAGCTTGAGCACCTGCCGTTCCAGGTTGACGACTGGATCGCGGGGGTCGTAGCCGCGGCTCGCGGCAAGATCACCGTGGCCGGGCGGGCCATCCTGGCCGGGCGCGCCGCCCTGGCCGGGCGCGCCATCCTGGCCGGGCGCGCCATCCTGGCCGTGCGCGCCATCCTGGCCGGGCGCGCCATCCTGGCCGGGCGCGCCGCCCTGCCCGGTACCGGCAGCCGCCCGGCCGGCCGCCGCGCCGCCTGACTCGCCGCCCGCCGGCTGGGCCCGGCCGCCGCCGCGGATGCCCGCGCCGCCGCCGAGAGCAGGACCGCCGCGCGAGCCCACGCCGCCGCCGAGAGCAGAACCGCCGCGCGAGCCCATGCCGCCGCGCGATCCGCCGCCACCGGCCGCACGGCCGTGGCCGCCGCGGGCGCCCACCGAGATGTGCCGGCCGATCCGCTTCAGCACGAGGTCCTCGTCAAGCAGCCCGAGCCAGCGGTCTAGCTTCGCCGCGTAAACCTTCTGCAGCCCGACGTCCTTGATGCCAGCGACGATCGGCGCGGCGGCGTCCAGCGCCGCAAGCTGGCCCTCCGCTGTCTCCAGGTCGAAGTCGCCGAGCCTGCTGCGAACCGAGAATTCGTACAGCGGCACCCGGCTGGCCACCAGTTCCCTGACCGCGGCATCTCCTTCCTTGACACGGAGGTCGCAGGGGTCAAGGCCGTCCGGCTGCACCGCCACGTAGGTCTGGGTCTTGAACCTCTCGTCCAGGCTGAACGCGCGCAGCGCGGCCCTTTGGCCGGCTGCGTCCCCGTCGAAGGTGAAGACCACTTCGCCCCAGAGCTGTCTGTCGTCCATCAGCAGCCGACGCAGGATCGCGATGTGGCCCTCGCCGAACGACGTGCCGCTGGTCGCGACCGCCGTCGTGACCCCGGCCAGGTGGCAGGCCATCACATCGGTGTAGCCCTCGACGATCACCGCCTGCCTGCGACTCGCGATATCCCGCTTGGCGAGGTCCGCCCCGTACAGCACCGAGCTCTTCTTGAAGATCGTGGTCTCCGGGGAGTTCAGGTACTTCGGGCCGTTGTCGTCGGCCGACAGCTTCCTGGCGCCGAACGCGATCACATCGCCGGTCAGGTCCCTGATCGGCCAGATCAGCCTGCCGCGGAACTTGTCCACCAGGCCATGGCGGCCCTGGCCAGCCAGTCCCCCGGCGAGCAGCTCCTGCTCGGTGAATCCGCGGCCGCGCAGGAAGCTGGTCGTCACCTCCCAGTCGTCCGGCGCGTAGCCGACACCGAAGCGCTGTGCGTCGGCGATCTCGAACCCCCGCGACGACAGGAACTCGCGTGCGAGAGCGGCACCAGCGCTGTGCAATTGTTCGGAATAGTAATCCGCGGCAGTCCGATGCGCCGCGATCAGCCTGCGGCGCTGCGACTGCTCCTGGCCGGGTACATGGCCGCCCTGCTCGTACCGCAGCTCGATGCCCGCGCGGGCAGCGAGCCGCTCCACCGCCTCGGTGAAACCCAGGCTGTCGATCTTGCGGACGAACGCGATGACGTCCCCGCCCTCCGCGCACGAGAAGCAGTACCACAGCCCGCGCACCGGGGTCACGTTGAACGAGGGGGTCTTCTCGTCGTGGAACGGGCACAGGCCCTTCAGCGATCCGCCGCCGGCGCTCCGCAGCTGGAGGTACTCGCCGATCACCTCGTGCACGGGCGAGCGGTTGCGGACGAGTTCGATGTCCTCGTCGCGGATCCGCCCCGGCACCTACGCCTCCGCTTCCGTGATGTTCTGGCCCGGACAACGGGAGTCCGGACGCCGCGAGTCTAGCCCCGGGCCGCCGGGCAGGGCGCTGGTAATGTCCCCGCAGTGGTCAGCTTTCTGGTGCTCTGGGACGTCGACTTCACTCTGGTCGACGCTACCGGCGTGGGCAGGCGCCTGTACCGGCGTGCGTTCGCCGAGCGGTACGGCGCGGACCTGCCCGAGCGCGCGAACGAGGCGAACATGGCCGGCCGTACCGACCGCGCGATCGCGCTCGAAGTGCTCGCGCTGTCCGGGGTGGCCGACCCGATCGCCGAGGTCGGCGCGTTCGAAGCCGAGCTGGCCAGGCTGGCACCGAGCATGGCCGGCCTGGTCACGGCGACCGCCACGGCACTTCCCGGTGCCGCGGCTGCCATGGCCGCGCTGGCCGGCGACGACGGCGGGTACCCGGCGGGCCTCGCCGTGCAGTCGCTGCTCACCGGCAACGTCAGGCCGCTCGCCGAGGTCAAGCTGGCCCCGCTAGGGCTGACCAGGCACCTTGACCTTGACGTGGGCGCCTACGGTAACGAGCACGAGGTGCGGGCCGAACTCGTACATCTGGCGCGAAGCCGGGCGGCGCTTGCCTACCGGCACGACTTCGGCGGCGAGGCCACCGTGCTCATCGGGGATACGCCGCACGACATGCGGGCCGCGCTGGTCAACGGCGCCCGTGCCATCGGGGTCGCCACCGGTCCGTTCACCGCCGCGCAGCTCGGCACGGCCGGGGCCCATGCGGTACTCGCTGACCTCTGCGACACCTCCGCCGTGCTCGCCGCCATCCTCGCGCCAGTCACCTGACCGCGATCGCGGAGTTATGTCAGCCGCAGTCGCTGAAAGAACTCCGCACTGACCCGCAGGTGCCGCACGGAATCAGCTGCCCGGCCCAGCCACGTGCGCGGAGCACGGCGGCGATCTCGCTGGCTGTCGCGCATGGCCGGAGCGCCACATCGGTCCAGCAGTAGCGCAGCGTGACAAGGCCGGAGCGGGCCAGCGCGTTGTCGCGACGGATGTCGTCCCAGCGAGCGTGCTCAGGATGTGCGATGCGCCCGTCGAGTTCGACCGCCAGTCCGTAGTCGGAGTACAGGTTGTCCAGGTACCGCGCGCGAGAGCTGGTCACGAGCCGTGCCTGCCTGGCAGCTGCCGGCAGGCCGTGACGGCGTTCCACATCGCGGACATAGCGCAGCTCGAGGGCTGAGTGCGCTCCGGCCCCGACGTGTTCAAGCGCCGCGGACAGCTCGGCGCGCCAGCGGAATCTGCGGCGTGCCCTGATCGCGGCGGCAAGCCGTTCCGGCCTGGTCAGCCGCCGGCCGCAGGCGGTCGCCAGCCAGGCTGCGGCTTGATCGAGGCTGGCCGATACCTGGGTCAGATCTAGCGTGGTCTCCTCGATCCTGGTGCGCGGCGGCAGCCGGGCCGGATGCCTCGCCGTGGCCAACCGTCCCGACCGGTGCACCGCGACCGGCGGCAGGCCGCGCACGAACTCGGCGCCTGGCACCGCTCTGCGCGAGTCCGCGGCGACCGTGACGTGGATCAGCGGGGCCGGGCCGTCGGACAGATGATCAAGCTCGGACGCGCTGTAGTGGCTGAGCACCGCGTCCGGCCCGCAGCGCAGCACTGCCGCCCACAGGACGCTGTGCCGCGACGGCACGCCGGTGAATGCGGCATAGACGCCGTGATATAGCGGCCGCCACCTGGCCGCCCTGATCAGGGAGTCGATGGCCGGCCCTGATGCCGGAGCCTGCCAGCGGGCGAGCACGCCGCGCTGGCGTTCGAGCAGCTCGGCGCATTCGGCAGGAATCGGAATCACGGACCGCATGGATGCAGGCTGGCCCAGTGCCAGCCATCGGCGAAAGGGTCATAGCTCACCCTGTGGACAACCGCCTGGCAGGCCGAAGCCGACTGTGGATAGCTCTCGTTAACGCGGAGTTCTTTCAGCAGCTGGCGCTGAAAGAACTCCGCGTTAACGGCCAGCCAAGTCAGCCGCAGAACCTGGCGTACCAGGAGGCCGCCGAGGTGTCGGTCAGCGATGCCACCTGATCCACGATCACCCGCTGCCTGGCGGCCTCGGAGTCCGCCGACTCGAACGCGGGCCTGAACATCGGATCCAGCGAACCTGGGGCTCCCGCCGCCAGCGCGGCCGCGAGCTCGGTGAGCACCGCCCGTTCCCTGGCCTGGGCGGCGACCGCTCCGGCCCGGCCCATCACGTAGTGCGCGGTCACGCCCTTGAGCAGCGCGCACTCCAGCCGCTGCTGCCCGGGCACCTGCAGATCGGCGGCATACCGGCGCAGCGGCGGCCTGGCTGCCGCCAGGGTCGCCCGGCGGGCGGCGTCGCAGAACCTGCCGATCAGCTCGCTGGTGAGGTTCTTCACCGCCGCCGCGGTGGCCGGCCCACCGTCGAACCGCTCCGGCCAGCAGCGCAGTCCCATCAGCCGGTCGAACGCCTGCGAAAGCTCGGCCAGCGTCACCGAGCCAGGCTCGCAGTAACCCGCCTGGGTCGCCGCGGCCACCTGCAGCCGCTCGCCGGGATCGCGCAGCCTTTCCAGCGTGATCAGCCCGCTGTGCAGGCCATCTTCCAGGTCGTGCACGGAGTAGGCCACATCATCGGCCCAGTCCATGACCTGGGCCTCCAGGCACGGCTGGCCGACCGGAGCGCCGTGGCGGATCCAGCCGAACACCTCGGCGTCCTCGGCGTAGGCGCCGTACTTGCCGCCAGGTCCTTGGCTGTCGCAGGCCAGCCACGGGTACTTCACGGTGGCGTCCAAGGTCGCCCTGGTCAGGTTCAGGCCGGCCCCGGCGACCTTCGCCTCCAGGCGGGTGAGCAGCCGCAGGCTCTGCGCGTTGCCCTCGAAGCCGCCGCAGTCCGCTGCGATCAGCGCGAGCGCTGACTCGCCATTGTGCCCGAACGGCGGGTGCCCGAGATCGTGTGCCAGGCAGGCCGCGTCGACCAGGTCAGGATCACAACCAAGGACGCCGCCAAGCTCGCGGCCGATCTGCGCGCACTCCAGCGAGTGGGTCAGCCTGGTGCGCGGGAAGTCGGCCGATCCCACCTCGACGACCTGGGTCTTGGCCGCCAGCCTGCGCAGCGCGGAGCTGTGCAGCACCCGGGCGCGGTCCCGCTGGAACGGGCCGCGCCCTGGGCTCGGCGCGCGCTTGGCAGGCTCAGCGGCGAACCTGGCCGTCGCGCGGCTTTCGTAGCCTGCGGTCACCTGCTGTCGCTGCCCCCGGCCTCCTCAAGGACCACGGCACGGCCCGCTTCCAGCCTGGCCACCGGCACCCGGAATGGCGAACAGGACACGTAATCCAGGCCGGCGGAGTGGAAGAAGTGCACCGACTCAGGATCGCCGCCGTGCTCGCCGCAGACGCCGATCTTCAGGTCCGGCCGCCTCGCCCGGCCCTCATCGACCGCGATCCGCACCATCCTGCCGATGCCGTCGGCGTCCAGGGTCTCGAACGGCGACACCCCGAAGATGCCCATCTCGATGTACCTGCCGAAGAAGGCGCCCTCCACGTCGTCGCGGGAGAAGCCCCAGCCCATCTGGGTCAAGTCGTTGGTGCCGAACGAGAAGAACTCGGCTGCCTGCGCGATCTGGCCCGCGGTCATCGCGGCCCTCGGGACCTCGATCATCGTCCCGATCAGGGTGTGCCCGGTGACCCCGGTCTCCTTGGCCACGTCGGCGAGCACCCTCTCGGCTTCCTCGCGGGCCGCCTCGAGCTCCTGCACGGCGCCGACCAGCGGGATCATGATCTCCGGCCGCGGGTTCCCGCCCGCCTTCAGCCGGTCGGCCGCCGCGCGGGCGATCGCGCGCACCTGCATCGCGTACAGGCCGGGGATGACCAGTCCGAGCCTGACGCCGCGCAGGCCGAGCATCGGGTTCTGCTCGTGCAGCCTGCGAACCGCGTCAAGCAGCTTGCGGTCCTTGCCGGTCGCGCTGTCACCCGCCAGCGCGTTCTTGACCGACAGGTCGGTCAGGTCGGGCAGGAACTCGTGCAGCGGCGGGTCGAGCAGCCTGATCGTGACCGGCAGCCCGTCCATGGCCTTGAGGATCTCCACGAAGTCACCGCGCTGCAGCGGCTCGAGCTCGGCCAGGGCCGCCTTCCTGCCCTCGTCGTCCTCGGCCAGGATCAGCCGCTCGACAAGCTGCCGGCGCTCCCCGAGGAACATGTGCTCGGTGCGGGTCAGCCCGATGCCCTGCGCGCCGAACCTGACCGCACGGGCCGAATCCTCACCGGTGTCCGAGTTCGCCCGGACACCGAGCCTGCGCCGCTGGTCGGCGTGCTGCATGATCCGGTGCACGGCCGCGACGAGCTCGTCGGCCGACGAGCCCGACGGGTCCAGGTTGCCCTCGAAGTACTCGACCACCGGGGAGGCGACCACCGGGACCTCGCCCGAGTACACCACCCCCGACGTGCCGTCGATCGAGATCACGTCGCCCTCGCCGATCGTCACGCCGCCCGAGCCGTTGCCCGCCACGGCGAACTTGCGGCCGGCGATGTCGACCTCGAGTTCCTCCGCGCCGCATACGCAGGTCTTGCCCATGCCCCTGGCGACCACGGCGGCGTGGCTGGTCTTGCCGCCCCTGCTGGTCAGGATGCCGCGCGCGGCGATCATGCCGTGCAGGTCATCGGGGTTGGTCTCGCGGCGGACCAGGATGACGTCCTCACCAGCCGCCGCCCGCTCCACCGCGGTCGCCGAGTCGAACACGGCCTTGCCGACCGCCGCGCCCGGCGACGCGCTGATCGCCTTGGTGATCACCGTGGCGTCGGCGCTGGCGTCGAACCTGGGGAACATCAGCTGCGCGAGCTGTGCTCCCGACACCCGGCGCAGTGCCTCGTCGATGTCGATCAGGCCCTGGTCCACCAGCTGGACGGCGATCCTGAACGCGGCGCCCGCTGTGCGCTTGCCGACCCTGGTCTGCAGCATCCAGAGCTTGCCGCGCTCGACGGTGAACTCGATGTCGCACAGATCCTTGTAGTGGTTCTCCAGCGTCTTCATGATCTGCATCAGCTCGCCGTAGGACTTGGGGTCGATCCGCTCCAGGTCCTGCAGCGGCACCGTGTTGCGGATGCCGGCCACCACGTCCTCGCCCTGAGCGTTCTGCAGGTAGTCGCCGTAGACGCCCTGCTGCCCGCTGCCCGGGTCCCTGGTGAACGCCACGCCGGTGCCTGAGTCGGCGCCCAGGTTGCCGAACACCATGGTCACCACGTTGACCGCGGTCCCCAGGTCGGACGGGATGCGCTCCTGCCGCCGGTACAAGATCGCCCGGTCGGCGTTCCACGAGTCGAAGACCGCGTTGACCGCCATGTCAAGCTGCTCGCGCGGTTCTTGCGGGAAGTCGCGCCCGGTCTGCGACCTGACGATCTCCTTGTAGGTCTCGACCAGCGCCCGCATGTCGTCCACATCCAGGTCAAGGTCGTTCGAGCTGCCCTTGGCGTGCTTGGCCGCATCAAGCGCCTGCTCGAACTCGTGGCCCTCGATGCCGAGCACGGTCTTGCCGAACATCTGGATCAGCCTGCGGTAGGAATCCCAGGCGAACCGGTCGTTGCCCGCCTGCTTCGCCAGCCCGTACACCGACGCGTCGGACAACCCGATGTTCAGCACCGTCTCCATCATGCCAGGCATGGAGAACTTGGCCCCGGACCTAACGCTGACAAGCAGCGGATCCTCGTGCTCGCCAAGTTTCCTGCCCATCTCCTGCTCAAGCCGGGTGAGGTGCTCGGTCACCTCGGCGGCGAGCTCGGCAGGCACGCTGCCCTCGGCGAGGTAATGGCGGCAGGCATCGGTGGTGATAATGAAGCCAGGCGGGACAGGAAGGCCGAGGTTCGTCATCTCGGCCAGATTGGCGCCCTTGCCGCCGAGCAGGTCCTTCATGTCCTTGTTGCCTTCAGTGAAGTCATAGACAAGCTTCGGCACTGTGCGCTCTCCTTGCGGTGCCGCCGCCCGGCAGTCCATGGGCGCTACGCGGCTACAGTGATTCCGGCCTCTCGGCCCTCAGGACGACTCTACCGAGCCGGGCGGTGCGTTGCCGCCGCGGTGCGCTGCCTCCGGCCTGCTCGTGGACGCGAACGCGATCTCTTCGAGGGATAATAGTACTTTTGTAACAATTCGTACTTGCAACTGTTAATCAGTCAAACTAATGTTTACAGCGCCAAACGGCGGGCAGCGCAGTGCTTCCGGTCGAGCGGACGGTAAGTTGACCCTCGGCCAGCCCTCCTCGACAGAACGGCAGACGCGATGACGAACGACCCGGCAAGCACACCGCCTGCCGCATCGACCGAACCTGCCGCATCGACCGAATCCGTCCCGGTGAGCTCGCGACGGCAGCGGGCCAGAGCGCTGATGCTGGGCAGCACCGACGCCGCGCCCACCGCCGCGGTCCCGGGAGTGGGCGGCTCGCTGCAGGTCAGGCTGGTGCTGCTGAGCTTCCTGATGCTGTTCGTGGAGCTGGCGCTGATCAGATGGCTCGGCGCGAACATCGTCTACCTGTCGTACTACTCCAACTTCGTCCTGCTCGGCAGCTTCCTCGGGATCGGCATCGGGTTCCTGCGGGCCAGGTCACGAGTGAACCTGTTCGCCTGGACCCCGGTAACGCTCGCGCTGCTCGCGCTGTTCGTCCTCGTCTTCCCGGTGCAGATCAGCCACACCTCAGGCACCTCGCTGATCTTCTTCGGCTCGCTGAGGACGACCGGCCTGCCGACCTGGCTCACGCTGCCGGTCATCTTCCTGGCGGTCGCGGCCGTGATGGCGATGATCGGCGAGGGGGTCGCCAGAACCTTCATCCAGTTCCCGCCGCTCGACGCGTACCGGCTGGACATCCTGGGCAGCATCGCGGGAACGGTCGCCTTCTCCCTGCTGTCGTTCCTCAATGCCAAGCCGGTGGTCTGGGGGGTGATCGTCGGCATCGTGCTGCTCGCCGTGTCCGGCAAGCGCATCGGCCTGCTGCAGGTGGCGGCGCTGCTCGGCCTGGCCGGCATGCTCGCGGGCCAGAGCGTGATCGCCGACCAGCTGTGGTCGCCGTACTACCGGATCACGGTCGCGCCGACCACCCCGAGGAACACCATCCCGATCATGGTCAACGGGATCCCGCATCAGGCGATCATCGCCGCCGCGCGACGGCCGCCCATCTACTACCTGCCCTATCGGCAGGCGCAGCACAACCCGCTGAACAACGTCCTGGTCGTCGGCGCGGGCACCGGCAACGACGTGGCTGGCGCGCTGCGCGAGGGCGCGAGGCACGTCGACGCCGTCGAGATCGACCCGCTGATCTACCGGCTGGGAATCAAGCTCAACGCCGACCACCCGTACGCGAGCTCCCGGGTGAGCGTGCACGTCAACGACGGCCGGGCGTTCCTGTCCGAGACGAACAAGAAGTACGACATGATCTTGTTCGCGCTGCCGGACTCGCTGACCCTGGTGGCCGGCCAGTCCTCGCTCAGGCTGGAGAGCTACCTGTTCACCCTGCAGGCCATGCAGGCTGCCCGCGCCCACCTGGTGCCAGGGCACGGCGTGTTCGCCATGTACAACTACTACCGGACCCCCTGGCTGAAGGACAGGCTGGCGAACACCCTGGACTCGGCCTACGGGCACGCGCCGTGCGCCAGCAGCGTCGGCAGCGGGTCGCAGCAGCTCTCCGTGCTCACGATCAGCACCAACCCGGCCGCGGTGAACTGCGTGCAGACCTGGCACCGCCCGGCCAGCGTGGTACCGCCGTCCAGCGATGATCATCCGTTCGTCTACCTGGCGAGCAACGCGATCCCCGGCTTCTACCTGTTGACCCTGGCCCTGATCCTGCTGGCGTCGATCCTGCTGGTGCGCTCCTCATCCGGGCCATACCGCAAGATGACCAGGTTCACCGACCTGTTCTTCATGGGCGCGGCGTTCCTGCTGCTTGAGACCAAGAGCGTGGTGCAGTTCGCGCTGCTGTTCGGTACCACCTGGTTCGTGAACGCGCTGGTGTTCGCCGGCGTGCTTGTGGCCGTCTACGCGGCAGTCGAGACCTCCCGCCGGGTCGTGATCCGCCGGCCTACCCTGCTCTACCTGGGCCTGCTCGCGGCGCTCGTGGTGGCCTGGGCGGTGCCGCAGGAGTCGCTGCTGGCACTGTCCGTGGTACCGCGTTTCGTGTGCGCCGTGCTGATCGCGTTCACCCCGATCTTCCTGGCCAACCTGGTGTTCACCCAGCGGTTCCGCGACGTCGGCGACTCCACGGTCGCGTTCGCCGCGAACCTGCTCGGGTCGATGGTGGGCGGGGTGCTCGAGTACCTGTCGCTGGTGACCGGCTATCACGCGCTGCTCATCCTGGTCGCCGGGCTCTACGGTCTGGCCTTCATATTCGGCCGCAGGTACCTCACCGCGAGGAAGCGGTCGGTCGCCGTCGGCACCCGCAGCGCGCCAGATCCCGCCGTCGCCACCGGCCAGGCCCACGCAACCTGACCGCGGCCAGCGCGCCACGAGGTGACCGGCCAGCGTGCCACGAGGTGACCGGCCAGCGTGCCACGAAGTGACCGGCCAGCGTGCCACGAACCTTGCGGCTATCATGCCGTTGATCATGCAGTGATGACATGATGGCTCCATGTCACGCGGACCACAGGCGCACGGCCAGCGGCTACTGCCCCGGCGCGCGGCGCAGGCCGTCAGGGAAGCTCTTGACGACACTCGCGTAGTGATTGTCAATGGCGGGCGGCAGAGCGGCAAGAGCACGTTGGCGCGGATGATAGCCGCTGACCGGCCAACCGAATGGCGCAATCTGGACTCGGTCGTGACCCGGCAGGCTGCGATGGCCGACCCAGCGGGCTTCGTGGCCGACCACCCGCAGCTAATGGTCATCGACGAGATTCAGCGCGTGCCGGAACTGATGCTCGCCATCAAGGAGCAAGTAGATAACGATCCGCGTCCCGGCCGCTTCCTGGTCACTGGGTCAGCCAGGATTCTCGGCCTGCGCGGGCTGCCTGACGCATTGCCGGGCCGGACGCAGACCATCGAACTGTGGCCGTTCTCCCAAGGGGAGATCCAGGGCAGCGCCGACGGCTTCATCGACGCGGTCTTCGCCGCTGGTCCTTCAATCAGTCACACATCAGGGCTCAGCCGCACTGATTACGCCGGACGCGTGGTCCGGGGCGGCTTCCCCGAAGCCGTCAGGCGCGAGTCTGATCGCCGGCGCGAAGCCTTTTTCGACTCCTATGTGGCCGATCTGATCGTGCGCGATGTCAGTCAGTTGTCGGAGATCGAGCGGACGGAGCAGATGCGGACCCTCCTCCGCCTGATCGCAGCCCGCTCGGGGCAGTTGCTCGTCGGCAACGCCATCGGCGCTGCCGCCAGCCTGCCCGCCCAGACGGCACACCGGTATATCGGCCTGCTCGAAGAGGTCTTTCTGATCAAGCGGATTCCCGCCTGGTCGCGCAATCTGACAAGCCGGGCCATCGGCACGCCGAAGGTCGCCTTCGTGGACTCAGGAATCGCGGCCAACCTGCTTGGCGCCAGCACGCGGAATCTGATCAGGCCGGGTGGCCAGTTTGGCCCGTTGCTTGAAGGCTTCGTGCTGATGGAGCTGGCTCGGCAGCTGACCTGGGCGAGGGAAAGGGCTCAGCTTTTTCATTACCGCACTAAGGACAAGCTCGAAGTGGACGCCATCCTGGAGAATCGGCAGGGCCAGGTGGTAGGGATTGAGGTCAAGGCTGCGGCCACGGTGCGGTCGGAGGACTTCAGCGGGCTGCGGCACCTTGCGGAACGGCTGGGCACCGATTTCATCGCCGGGATCGTGCTCTATACGGGCGCTCAGACACTGCCGTTCGGGCCGGCCCTGCGCGCCGTTCCGCTCGGTGCTCTCTGGGAGCTGAGCGGGGCTAGCAGCCGGTGAGGCGCTGGGCCAGGCAGCCGATCAGGCCGTCGATGCCGATCCGCTCCTGCTTCATCGAGTCGCGCTCGCGAACGGTGACCGCCTGGTCGGCCAGGCTCTCGAAGTCCACGGTCACGCAGTACGGTGTCCCGATCTCGTCCTGGCGGCGGTACCTGCGGCCGATTGCGCCAGCGTCGTCGAATTCGGCGTTCCAGCTCTGCCTGACCAGCGCGGCCACGTCGCGTGCCTTCGGCGACAGGTCGGCGTTGCGTGACAGCGGCAGCACGGCGACCTTCACCGGCGCCAGCCTGTGGTCGAGCCGGAGCACGATCCGCTTCTCCATGACGCCCTTGGCGTCCGGTGCCTCATCCTCGGTGTGGGCGTCGAGCAGGAACGCCAGCATGGACCGGTCGACTCCGGCGGCCGGCTCGATCACGTAGGGGACGAACCGCTCCCCCGTCTCGGCGTCCAGGTAGGACATGTCCTGGCCGGATGCCTTGGCGTGGGTGCTCAGGTCGAAGTCCGTGCGGTTGGCGATTCCCTCAAGCTCGCCCCAGCCCGTGCCGGGGAAGTCAAACCGGTACTCGATATCCACGGTGCGCTTGGAGTAGTGCGAGCGCTTCTCGGCCGGATGCTCGTACAGCCGGATGTTGTCCTTGTTCAGCCCGAGGCGCAGGTACCAGGCCCGGCGCTCATCGATCCACCGCTCGTGCCAGTCCTCGTCGGTGCCCGGCCTGACGAAGTACTCAAGCTCCATCTGCTCGAACTCGCGGGTGCGGAAGATGAAGTTGCCTGGCGTGATCTCGTTCCTGAACGACTTGCCCACCTGGCCGATGCCGAACGGAACCTTCTTGCGCGAGGTCTGCAGCACATTGCGGTAGTTGATGAAGATGCCCTGCGCGGTCTCCGGCCGCAGGTAGGCCAGGCCGGACTCGTCCTCGACCGCCCCCAGGTACGTCCGCAGCAGCCCGTTGAACATCCTGGGCTCGGTGAACGAGCCGCGGCTGCCGCAGTTCGGGCAGGCCAGGTCGGCCAGGCCGTGCTCAGGCTCGCGACCGTCATGCTTCTCCTGATACGCCTCGATCAGGTGGTCGGCGCGGAACCGCTTGTGGCAGGACTGGCACTCGGTGAGCGGGTCAACGAACTCGGTGATGTGCCCGCTCGCCTGCCACACCTCAGGGGCCAGGATGACGCACGAGTCCAGGCCGACCACGTCATCGCGCTCCGTCACCATCGACCGCCACCACTGGCGCTTGATGTTGTTCTTGATCTCGACACCGAGCGGCCCGTAGTCCCAGGATGCCCGCAGCCCGCCGTAGATCTCGCTGGACGGGTAGACGATCCCGCGCCGCTTGCACAAGCTGACGAGGGTTTCCAAACGGTCACTGCGACGAGCCATCAGGGTTCTCTCCAGTGCCTCACGGCAGTTAACGGAGCACGGACGTGCGCCACCAGCATGAGGGGCGACGGTGCCTGCAAGCTTAGCGGTGCCCGGCGCCCGCTGCGTTGCAGCTATCGTGGGTCGGTGACCTGGCGCTCCGCAACTGGATAAGCGCCTTGGCAGCGAGGAAGGACACCCGCGTGACCACGAACCGCGCCGAGCGGGGCAGACGGCCCGCGCAGTCGGCCGGGCCCGGCAGGCCGGCCGGGCCGGGTACGGCAGCCGGGCCCGGTAAGACGGCCAGGCCGGGTAAGACGGCCAGGCCAGGCAGGGCGCCGCGCCCGCTGCCGAAGGGGGATGCGCTCTTCACCCCCGGTGCGTCGGCCGGCCGGCAGGCGATCGAGCGGCCGAGCGCGGCACCGCTGCTCTGGCTGCACCAGCTGCCGGCCTGGCTGCTGCCGCTGCTCGCGGCCGGCCTGCTGGTGGCCGGCTTCGCGCTGCGCGGCTGGGGCGCCGCGGTCGCGCTCTGCGGGGTCGCCGCGCTGCTCAGCTGGCTGGCCGCGCTGTCCTGGCCAAGGCTGACCGCCCAGGGCCGCGTGCTGCGGCTCGCGGCGATCGCCTGCGTGCTTGTGGCTGCCGTGCTGCGCGCCTAACGGAGGTCGGGTACCGCGTTCGGCTTGGCGCCGCCGTAGCGGCGGTCCCTGCTGGCATAGATCTCGCACGCCTGCCACAGCTGGCGCCGGTCGAAGTCGGGGAAGAGCGTGTCGAGAAAGACCAGCTCAGCGTAGGCGGACTGCCAGATCAGGAAGTTGGATGTCCGCTGCTCCCCAGATGACCTGATGAACAGGTCGACGTCGGGGATGCCTGGCTCATCAAGGTAGCGCGCGAACACCTTCTCGTCGATCCGGTCGGCTCGCAGCCGCCCGGCGGCCACGTCGGCCGCGATCGCCGCCGCCGCGTCGGCGATCTCCGCCCGCCCTCCGTAGTTGACGCAGAACTGCAGGGTGAGAACGTCGTTCCCCGCGGTCATCCGCTCGGCGTCCTCAAGCTCGCTGATCACGCTCCGCCACAACCTCGGCCGCCGTCCAGCCCAGCGGACCCGGACGCCCATCTCGTTCAGCTGGTCCCTGCGCCGGCGGATCACATCCCGGTTGAACCCCATCAGGAAGCGGACCTCGTCGGGCGAGCGCCGCCAGTTCTCGGTGGAGAACGCGTAGGCGGACAGGTAAGGGATGCCGACCTCGATCGCGCCCATGATCACGTCGAACAGCGAGTGCTCGCCGGCCTTGTGCCCCTCGGTGCGCGGCAGGCCGCGTTCCCTCGCCCAGCGCCCGTTGCCGTCCATCACCAGTGCCACGTGCCGCGGCACAAGCTCGGCGGGGATCCGCGGCGGCCTGGCACCGCTTCGATGCGGTTCTGGCGGCCGCACCAGGCGGCTCACGCGTGCTCCACGTGCCGGAGCGAGCGGATCGAGCGCTCAAGGTGCCATTGGACGTAGGCGGCGATCAGCCCGCTGCACTCCACCTGGTACCGGCGCTCGCTGCCGTCCGCATGTTCCCAGTCTCCCCGCAGCAACGCGCTCATCAGCGCGATCGTCTGCGCCGAGGCGGTCGCGGCACCGGGCGCCCTGCAGGTCAGGCAGAGCAGCCCGCCGGCCGCGACGCCGAAGGTCCGCAGGCCGGAAGCCGGACGCGACGAGTCGCCTGGCCGCGGGTCGCCGGCCACGGCAGCGGGGACGCGGCTGCCGCAGATCGCGCACTCATCAAGTGCCGGGGCGTAGCCGGCCACCGCCAGCGAGCGCAGCAGGTAGGCATCGAGCACCAGCCGCGGCTGATGCCCGCCGTCGACGAGCGCCCTCAGGCCGCCGATCAGCAGCAGGAACTGGCGCAGCGCCGGCTCTTTCTCCACGCCGGTGAACCGCTCTGCCGTCTCCAGCATCGCGATGCCCGTGGTGTACCTCGGATAGTCACTGGCCAGCGGGTCACCGTAACCCCGGATCGTCTCGGCCTGCGTGATCACGTCCAGCGAGCGGCCCGTGTATAGCAGCAGGTCAACATGGGTGAACGGCTCGAGCCTGGCCCCGAACCGCGACTTCGTCCTGCGGACGCCCTTGGCGACGGCGCGGATCCGGCCGGACTTGCGGGTGAGCACGGTGACGATCCGGTCCGCCTCCCCTAGCTTCTGGGTGCGCAGCACGACGCCGTCGTCGGTGTAGATGCTCACCCCGCCATTGTCGCGCACCCGGCGGTGCGCAGGCGGACGGCACAGCTACCCGGCCTGGGCAGCTTCCTCGGTGAGCAAGATGACGTCCTGGGCCTCTGCCTGCGTCATCCCAAGCGCCCTGGCGATGATCCTCACCGCCAGCCGCTCGCCGGCACTGAGCGGCCAGTCGGCCAGCCCGATCCTGACGACATTCGCCAGGAACCACTCCCTGGCGTGCACCTCAAGTTGCACGGCGAGTGTCCGAAGTGCCAGCTCAGCATCCTGGCAGCGGCCCCGTGGCTGCTGCGCGCCGCGAGGGCGCCCGGCCCTGGCGAGAGCCTCGCCAAGCGCCGCCAGGTCGTAGCTGCGGGCCCCGGCATCCCTGATCAGCTCGATGGCCAGGTGGCGAGCCGCCGGGCTGGCCGGATCACCCGCCCGCAGCATGGCGACCGCCGCCGCCTGCGTGCCGGCCAGCAAGGCCGCCTGCATCTGGCTTGTGGTCGGAACCGCGAGCAGCTCCACCCGGTAGCAGGTACGGCAGATCGTGCACCGCAGGTGCTCGCCGGCCAGGCCGAGCGGGATGACGGGCACGCGCAGCAGATGGACCCAGCGCCTGCCTGACCTGCGGCCGTACGGCCGGTCGCCGCCGCACCGCTGACAGTGCATGGTGCCTTGCCCGGCCGCGCGGTACAGGACCCTGATCCCGGCGATTAGCATCGCGTCCTCCAGCCAGCGGCCCGGCGGGCAGCCGGGCATGGTCAGCACATCGGACCCGCCGATCATCACATGATCAGCGAACCCCCGTGAGCCGAATCAGGAGAATAAGAGCCACATGACAACGCCGTCGGCACCTAGCTGACCTGCGCAATCTTCGATCCAAAGTGGCCGGATCCGGTGCGCAGCCTGGCAATCGGCGCGTCGGCAGCGTCAGTCGTAGAAGCCGAGCCTGCGGAGCGCGGCGGGATCGCGCTGCCAGTCCTTGGCGACCTTGATTCGCAAGTCCAGGTACACACGGGCGCCGAGCAGTGCCTCGATCTGGCGCCTGGCCCGCGAGCCGACGTCCTTCAGCCTGGCTCCCTTGGCGCCGATCACGATCGCCTTCTGGCTTGGCCGTTCCACGTACATCAGGGCATGCACGTCTATCAGGTCGTCGCGGCCCGCGCGCGGCGCCATCTCCTCCACGACCACGGCGATCGAGTGCGGCAGCTCATCACGCACGCCCTCCAGGATCGCCTCCCTGATCAGCTCGGCCACCAGCTGCTGCTCGGGCTGATCGGTCAGCTGGCCGTCCGGGTACAGCGGCCGGCCGGCGGGCAGGTGGCCGATCAGCACGTCGGCGAGCACGTCGAGCTGGAATCCGGTGACCGCGGAAACGGGCACCACGTCGGCCCAGGTACCGAGTCCGGCCACCTGGGAAAGCTGCTTGGCCACCTGCTCCCTGGATGCCTGATCGGTCTTGGTGACGACGGCGACGACCGGCGTCTTGATCCGGTCGCCGGCGCCCGCCAGCTCGGCGGCCAGGTACGTGTCACCCGGCCCGATCCGCTCGGCGGCGGGAACGCAGAAGCCGATGACGTCGACCTCGGTCAGGGTGGACCGTGCCAGGCTGTCCAGCCGCTCACCGAGCAGCGTCCTCGGCCGGTGCAGCCCCGGCGTGTCGATGATCACCAGCTCGGCCGCCGCCCGCCGCACGATCCCCCTGATCACGTGCCTGGTGGTCTGCGGGCGGCTGCTGGTGATCGTCACCTTGCTCCCGACGAGCGCGTTCATCAGCGTGGACTTGCCGACGTTGGGCCGCCCGAGGAAGCACGCGAAGCCGGCCGCGAACTTGGGTGCCTGAGCCGACGTCGCTTCCACGCACGAGATTCTTCCCTACTGTCCGGCTGCGGCCGAACCAGCGGTCGGCGCTGAGCGGGCCGCCGCCACGGCCGCCGATCAGAACCGCGAGCGCGACGCCGACGAGCGCCAGGCCGGTCGCCGAGCTGACGGTCAGCCGCTCGCCGAGCACGGTGACGGCCAGCAGAGCCGCGACGGCGGGTTCGGCCAGGCCGATGGTGACCGCCGTCGGCACCTGGACCGTGCGCAGGCCGAAGCCGTACAACAGGTAGGCGACCGCGGTCGTGGCGATGCCGAGCTCGCCAGCCACGGCCAGGCCGCGGGCCGAAAGCAGCCAGGACAGCGTCCCGGTGAGCAGCACAGGCAGCAGCAGCAGGCCGCCGCCACCGAACATGATCGCCATCACCGGCCGCGCCGAGCCGCCGCGGCCGATCAGGCGCGCGGCCGCGACCGCATAGCAGGCGTAGCAGAGGCCGGCCAGCAAGGCCAGGCAGGCTCCGGCCGGCCGTACTCCGGCGCTCTGGCCGCCCGTCAGCAGGACCGAGCAGCCGGCGATCGCCGTCGCTGTGGCCGCGACCCACCGGGCAGACAGCCGCGCGGTGCCGGTGAGCCGGCTGATCAGCCCCGTGAACACCGGGCCGCTGCCGATTGCCAGCACCGTGCCGATGGCCACGCCGGTCAGCCGCACCGCGGAGAAGAAGCTCAGCTGGTACCCGGCGACCGCCACCGCGCCGACGATCAGCACCGCACGGTCAGGCCAGCGCCTGCGGACCAGCCGCCCGAGCTCAGCGCCGTTGGCCGTGGCGATCAGCACCATGGCCAGCCCGCCGATCACGATCCTGGCGGCGCCGATCGAGACCGGGCTCACTCCGCTCGGGGCGAAATGCGCGACCGTTCCTGTACTGCCCCACAGCGCCGCGGCGGTCAGGATCGCGCCGGCGCCGCCTGGCTGCCGGGATCCACGCTCCTGCCCAGTCTCGCCCGGCCGCCGGAGCCCGCGCCCGCTGCCTGTTGCGACCGGTTCGCTGCCCCGGCCGGCCTCGTCCCGCACCCAGCCAGTCTGTCACCGGGTACCCGGCCGACTCGCCGGGCCGCAGTGCGGCGGCCCCGCCGCGCCGCTGCTAGCTTTACCTGTCATGGTCGACGCGCGCCGAGTATTGGTCACCGGCGGTGCCGGGTTCGTAGGTGCGACGCTGGTCCGCCGCCTGATCGCCAGCGGACACTCCGTCCGGGTAGTCGACAACCTCACCACCGGTGACGCTTCCTACCTGGCAGGCGTCGGTGCCGAGCTTGTCGAGGGAGACATCAGGGACGTCGCGGCGCTCGATGCGGCGATCACCGGGATGGAGTCTGTGGTACACCTCGCGGCCGCTGGCTCGGTAGTCATGTCGGTCGCCGACCCTGGCGCGAACTTTGACGTCAATGTCGTCGGCACGTTCCGGGTGCTGGACGCCGCGCGCCGGGCGGGCATTGAACGCGCCGTGCTCGCCTCGACCGGGGGCGCGCTGATCGGCGACGCCACGCCGCCGGTCAATGAGGCGTCGCTGCCCAGGCCGATCTCGCCATATGGTGCGAGCAAGCTCGCCGGCGAGGGGTACGCTCACGCGTTCGCCAAGGCATACGGCCTGCGTACCGTGTCACTCCGCTTCGCCAATGTGTACGGCCCTTGGAGCGCGAGGAAGCAGGGCGCGATGACGCTGTTCTTCCGCGCGATCCAGGCCGGCGAGCCGATCGTGATCTACGGCGACGGCTCGTCGTCGCGCGACTACACGCATGTCGATGACATCGCCCGCGCCCTTGAGCTAGCCCTGGCACGGGATGTCGCTGGCGGCACGGTGCTGCACATCGCGTCCGGCGTGGAGACCACCGCCCAGGAACTAGCCGATCTGTGCCGGGCCGCGGCCGGCGTCCCGGCGCACCCGATCAAGTACCAGCCGCCCCGGCCCGGCGAGGTGGGCCGCAATTTCGCCTCGTATGACCTGGCCAGCCAGGTGCTCGGGTACACGCCGACGGTCAGCCGCGAAGAGGGCATCGGGAGCACCTGGCGGTGGTACCAGCAGGAAGTCTTCTGCGGTCCAATGTCAGCCCGCTGGCCGGCGAACGGCGCGCCGCCCCCGGCGGTGACCTGATGAGCGCGCTGGCCGGCCAGCGCGACTGAGGCGGCCGCCTGCGCCACCGGCTGACCGGAAATTGGGACCCTGGCTGAGCAGGTGCGAGCAGCGGGGTCAGGGGTCAGGGGGTCAGGGGGTCAGGGGGTCAGGATAGAGCGGACGGTGCCGTCCGGCGCGACATGCAGGATGAGCGCCCTCTTGCCGATGTCCCGAACCGCGGCGATGTCCGCGGGACCCGGGGCCTGGCCATCGCTCACCAGCGCCGCGGCCTCCAGGCTGGCCGCCCCGCTTGAGGCGGCCATCGCCACGGCAAGCGCGAGTGCCGAGAGCCGGAGCGACGGCAGCGCGATGGAGGCCGCCGCATAGGTACGGCCAGTCTCGTCTCTGACGGCGGCGCCCTCAGCCGACCCGACCCGTGCCCTGGCCGAACGGGCCAGGGTGATGATCTTGATGTCCTCCTCGCCAAGCTGATCGTCGGTCACGGCACGAGCCTACTGCGGCGGCTGGCTCTCAGCCGTTCTCCCGCCGTTTCCCGCGCTAGCCTTTGCCTGCTCTTCTCCGGTCCGCTGCTCGCCACCGGCCCGCTGCTCGGATCCGGCTTCGACAGCGCCCTGTCCGTTCGCCGCGCCATCGGCACTCTGGCGGTCTCCGGCCCGGATCCGGTCCACCTTCACGGTGCTGATCCGGTTCCGCCGCCCGGCCAGGCTCTCCGCCGTCAGCCGCAGGCCGGCCACCGTCGCCGTCGATCCGGCGATCGGCACCCGGCCGATCTGCTGCGCGAGCAGGCCGCCCACTGTTTCGACGTCGCGGGCCTCGATCCTGACGCCGAACAGATCGGCTAGCTCGTCCACCGAGAGCCGCGCGGTGACCCTGGCGTGATCGGAGTCGAGCCACTCCACCGGCGGCAGTTCCCTGTCGTACTCATCAGCGATCTCGCCGACGATCTCCTCGAGGATGTCCTCGATCGTGACCAGCCCGGCCGTGCCGCCGTACTCATCGATCACGATCGCGACATGGGTCTGCCGTGCCTGCATCTCCCTCAGCAGATCATCAACCGGCTTGCTCTCCGGCACGAACGTCGCCGGGCGCATGACCGAGGCGACCGTCTGCGTGGCCTCGTCCCCCCCGTGCTCGTACGTCTGGGTCACGATGTCCTTGAGGTAGGCGATCCCGGCGACGTCATCGAGGTTCTCGCCGACCACCGGGATCCTGGAGAACCCGCTTCGCAGCGCCAGGGAGAGCGCCTGCCGCAGTGTCTTGCCGTGCTCCACGAAGATCATGTCGGTGCGCGGGACCATGACCTCGCGCACGATCGTGTCTCCGAGCTCGAACACGGAGTGGATCATGGCGCGCTCGCCTGGCTCGATCACCCGCCGCCGCTCAAGCAGGTCGACCAGGCCGCGCAGGTCCTCCTCCTCGCCTGACGGCCCGCTCTGGTGGCTGCTGCCGCCCCGGCCGATCCGCCCGGTCGCCAGCAAGAGCGCGGGCAGCGGCCCGAGGAAACGCAGAACCGGCCGCATCACGGACGCGGCCGCGCCCGCCACACCAGCCGCATACTCCCGGCCCAGGGTGCGCGGCACGATCCCGGCCAACAGGTATATCACGACGGTCATGATCGCCGCGGTCGCGAGAAAGGCCTGCCAGCCCCGGCCGACCCAGTTCAGCAACACCGCGCTGACCAGTACGGTCGCCCCGAGTTCGGCGGTGATCCTGCCAAGCAGCAGAACGGCGATGTACTTGGGGACCTCGGCGAGCACCGCCTGGAGCGGCGCGGACGTCTCGCCTGCCGAGGTCGCAAGCTCCTTGGCCCCGGCCCTGGACACGCGCAGCAAGGCCGTGTCAGCGCTCGCGCACAGCCCGGCGAAGAGCACGAGCGCGACCGCGGCGACCAGCAGCCAGCCCATCACGGCCGCTAGCCCGGCGCCTCGCGGCCGCCGGCCGCAGTGCCGCCGGCCGCAGTGCCGCCGGCCGCAGTGCCGCCCGCCGCAGTGCCGCCGGCCGCAGTGCCGCCCGCCGCAGTGCCGCCGGCCGCAGTGCCGCCCGCCGCAGTGCCGCCCGCCGAGCCGTCGCCTGCCATGTCGCCGTCGGCCGCGGTCGCTCGCCAGGAAGCCAGCAGCCTGTCCTGCAGACCGAACATCTTGGCGTGCTCGGCCGGATCGGCGTGGTCGTAGCCAAGCAGGTGCAATATGCCGTGGGCGCACAGCAGATCGATCTCTTCGTGCGCCCCGTGCCTGGCCTGGCGGGCCTGCGCCGCCGCGACCTGAGGGCAGATCACCACGTCACCGAGCAGACCGGGAATCCCCGACGGGTCGGCGGAGTCCTGGCCGGAGTGCATGCCTGGCTGCGGCGGGCGCAACTCGTCCATCGGGAAGGCGAGCACGTCGGTCGGTCCCTCCTCGCCCATCCAGCGGACATGCAGCTCCGTCATGGCCGGCTCATCGACCAGCAGCACCGAGAGCTCGGCGAGCGGATGCACGCCCATCTCGTCAAGTACGTGCCTGGCCAGGCCGGCCAGGCCTGGTTCATTGACCTCTACCCCGGATTCGTTGGCAATCTCGATGCTCACACCGTCTCCGCGCCGTTGTTCCCGCCGGTGGCGGCGAGCCGGCCGCTCGGCCTCACCGGTTTCTGCTGCTCTCCCGCCGCGCCCGGCCGGCCGACAGCCGGCTCGCATCGGCGGCCTCCTTGACCGCGTCAAAGCGCGCGTAGGCGTCCACGATGTCCGCGACCAGCTTGTGCCTGACCACATCGTGCGCGGTCAGCCTGCAGAAGTAGACATCCGCCACGCCGTCGAGCACATCCTGCACGATCCGCAGCCCGCTGGCCTGTCCAGACGGCAGGTCGACCTGGGTGACGTCGCCGGTGACCACCATCCGCGAGCCGAAGCCGAGCCTGGTCAGGAACATTTTCATCTGCTCGGCCGAGGTGTTCTGCGCCTCGTCCAAGATGATGAACGAGTCATTGAGCGTCCGCCCGCGCATGTAGGCAAGCGGTGCGATCTCGATCGTGCCCTGCGCCAGCAGCCGGGGAATCGACTCGGGATCCACCATGTCGTGCAGCGCGTCATACAGCGGCCGAAGGTACGGGTCGATCTTCTCGTACAGGGTGCCGGGCAAGAAGCCGAGCCGCTCGCCCGCCTCCACGGCCGGCCTGGTCAAGATGATCCGGCTGACGTCCTTGGCCTGCAGTGCCTTCACCGCCTTGGCCATGGCCAGGTACGTCTTGCCGGTCCCGGCCGGCCCGATCGCGAACACGATCGTGTGCTGGTCGATAGCGTCGACATAGCGCTTCTGGTTCACCGTCTTCGGCCGGATGGTCCGGCCGCGGCTGGACAAGATGTCCAGGGTGAGGACCTCGGCCGGCCGGCTGCCCGACCCGCGGCGCAACATGGCCACGCTGCGTTCCACCACGTCGGCGGTCACCTCGGTGCCGCTCGCGAGCAGGCTGATCAGCTGGTCGAACAGCTCGCCCACCATCGCGGCCTCTTTCGGCGTGCCCGTGATGGTGATCTCATTGCCGCGGACGTGAATGTCGGGTTCGAAGGCCTTCTCGATGACACGGAGCAGCTCGTCACCGGAGCCGAGCAGGCTGACCATCGAGTGACCTTCGGGAATCACCATCCGCACGGAGCTAAGGCCGCCGGAATTCGTCTCCGCCGCCGACGGTTCGCTGGTGCTCTTCTTCAATAGCCCTGCCTCATCCAGGTGGCCATGCCATCCGCCGACCGCCGAGGACATGCGCGTGCGCGTGATCCACGGTCTGACCGCCGTGACTTCCAGTATTAAAGATCACACGGTAGCCGGTGTCGGCGATACCTTCGGCCAGCGCCACCTCGTGAGCCTGCGCCGCCACTTCGGCGAGCAGCCCGTCACCGGCCGCCGCCAGCGCGCCGAGGTTCGCGTAGTGATCCTTCGGAATCACCAGCACGTGCACAGGAGCCTGTGGATTGATATCGCGAAATGCGAGCGTCCGCGGGCTTTCGAGCACGCACGTAGCCGGAGCTTCGCCGAGACTGATCCGGCAGAATAGGCAACCGGGCACGGCCCGATCCTAACGTGTAGCCTGCCTGGCTGGCGGCCGACATATATGGTTGCACCACTGCGAACTTCCGGTGGCACCTTGACCCATCGGGTGTGCCAGAGCCACGCTGGCAGCGTGATTCCGTCCGGTTGCGAGAGATGGGGATCTGGGTGGATCTGGGGTGGTGGGACTGCGGGACGGGGCGAGGCGCGCAGAGCCCGCGTAACAACTGATGATGACAGCGAGTGAACCTGGCGGCGTGGCCGCGCGTCCAATAAACGTGACCGAGACCCTGGTGGCGGGCACTGCACTGGGGCCGGTGCCGGCAGAGACTCATGTCGGCCCGACTGAAGCCGACCAGGTGAGCGTCGGCCAGGTTGACGCCGACACTGCAGTCACTGAGCTGTACGGCCTGCACTATCGCTCGTTGGTGCGCCTTGCGGCCCTGCTGGTCCATGACATCGCGACCGCGGAGGAAGTAGTGCAGGACTCGTTCGTCGCTATGCACGCCGGTCTGCACCGGCTGCGGGATGACGAGAAGGCGCTGTCCTACCTGCGGGCTGCTGTCGTCAACCGGTCACGCTCCGTATTGAGGCATCGGGTTGTCGTCGACCGGAACGCACCCAAACCGGCACCCGACATGCCGAGCGCCGAGCACAGCGCGCTGGCGCTGATCGAGCGTTCCTCCGTGGTAGCCGCTCTGCGTACGCTGCCGCACCGGCAGCGCGAGGTGGTGGTGCTGCGGTACTACGCAGACCTGTCCGAGGCCCAGATCGCCGCCGCCATGGGGATCACCAGAGGCGCGGTGAAGAGCCATACCTCGCGCGCCATGACCGCGCTTCGATCCGTCCTGGAGCGTGACGGATGACTCATCGCCGTCCTGACCCGCGTCAGCGTGATCTTGATGACCTGCTCCGCCGGGCGCTGCACGCCACGGCGGACTCGATAGAGCCTGCCGCGGACGGGCTTGAGCGCATCCTGACCAGGATCGCCCTCCGGCGGCAGGCGGCTACCGCCGACTGGATGGCGCCGGGCCCGGTTGTCCGGGGTGCGTCACCGCTGCGGCACCTGCGGCCAGCCAAGATTTGGCTGGATTCGGTGCTGGCCGGCCTGGCCGGCCTGGCCGGCCGGTTCAGGCAGCCGGTGCAGGACCGGCCTGGCTGGTACGGCTGGCTCCGCCCGGTCGCGGGGATCGCGACCGGAGTGCTTGTCGTGCTGGCCGGCTACTGGGCCATCACCGCCTTGCCGCAGGTCATCTCACCGTCGGCGGACAACGGCCCTGGGCCGGGCGCGGTCGGCGGCGCGGTCCCGCGGGTGAGCAACTCGCCCATCACGTCCCCGGCACCGGGGGGCACCGCGAACCCGAGCACGAAGCCGCACAGTTCCGGCTCGCCGAGCTGCACCCCGAGCCCTTCGGCCAGCGGGACGCCGAGCCCGAGCCCGAGCGTCGGCCCGACTCAGACGGCCACCCCGACGCCGTCACCGACCGGCTCGCCAGGCGGCAGCCCGTCCCCCAGCGACACGCCGACCACCAGCCCGTCGCCGTCAAGCTCTACAACCGGCGCCTCGTCGGCGGGTCCGACCGCGACGGCAAGCGGCACCACACCTGCCGCCATGGCAACGTCGGCCGGGCCGCAGATCACGCGCCAGGTGGGCGGGCAATCGGCGGGCGTGCCCAAGCTCAAGCCGACAACCAGGCCGAGCCCGTTGGGCACGGCTTCGCCGGCCTCAACGCCCTGCTGACCAGCCTCGCCGTGCGGCGCACCCACCGCTGACGCGCCGTGCCGTCCGTCTGGCCGGCCGGCCGCATCCGGTCAGGACCAGCGCCGCGGCCACCGCACCCGCGGTCGACCCGCGGAGCACCGTCGGCCCGAGCCTGGCTGGCACCGCGCCGGCCGTGGTCAGCGCGGCGTGTTCTGCCGGGCTGATCCCGCCTTCCGGCCCGATGATCAGGATGATCTCGCCGCGCTCCGGCGGCCTGGCACCGCACTGCAGCAGGTTCGCCAGCGAGCTGGCGGCCGCCGGGTCGAGCAGGACGGCCAGCCGGGCGCGTGCGGCACGTTCGGCCAGCCCGGCGATCCGCTGCGGCTGGCCGATCACCGGAAACCTGGACCTGCGGGCCTGCTTGGCCGCCTCGGTCGCCGTGGTCCGCCAGCGGTCGAGCGCCTTGTCCCGGTGGTCGGATCGCCATCTGGCGATGCACCGCTCGGCCTCCCACGGCACGATCTCATCGACTCCGACTTCGGTCATCAGCTCAACGGCCAGTTCGCCTCGATCGCCCTTGAGCAGCGCCTGAGCGACCACGAGCGGGCGCGCGGGCGCGGGATCGGCCCGCCTGGCAAGCACCGCAAGTTCCAGCTCGCCCTGGCGCGCGGCGGTCACCACGCACTCGGCCAGCTGGCCGGCGCCGTCGGTCAGGTCCACCCGCTCTCCTGGCGCGATTCTGCGCACGGTGCTCGCGTGCCTGCCCTCAGCGCCGGACAGGACGATAGGAGAACTCGCGAGCCGCGCCGACTCGCAAACAAAGACCGGCGGAGTCAGCGACGCCCCCTTCCGGTCAGCGGCCGTTGAACGCGTCCCGCAGCCGGGAGAAGAAGCCCTGCTCCCCTGGCGCGAACCGGCCGGGGGGCGACTCGTCTCCGCGCAGCCTGGCAAGCTGCCTCAGCAGTTCCTCCTGCTCGGGATCCAGCTTGGCGGGTATCTCGACCGTCACGTGGATGATCAGGTCTCCCCGGCCCGGGCCGTTCAGGTGTGACGAGCCCTGGGCGAACAGCGGTATCGCCTGCCCGGACTGCGTTCCCGGCCTGATGTCGATGTTCGCCGGGCCGTCAAGCGTCTGGATCTGCAGCGTGGCACCGAGGGCGGCGGCCGTCATCGGGATGGTCAGCGTGCAGTGCAAGTCATCGCCGTGCCGTTCGAAGATCGCGTGCGGTCGCTGCACGATCTCCAGGAACAGGTCACCGGGTGGCCCGCCGCCAGGACCGACCTCGCCCTCACCCGCCAGCTGGATGTGCGTGCCGTCCTCCACGCCAGCCGGGATCCGCACCTTGATGGTCCGCCTGGTCCTGACCCGGCCGTCGCCGTCGCACTCCGGGCACGGCCTGCGGATGATCGTGCCGAAGCCACCACAGCCTGGACACGGCCGCGACGTCATCACCTGGCCGAGGAACGATCTGGTCACCTGGCTGACCTCACCGCGCCCGCTGCACACGTCGCAGGTGGTCGGGTGGCTGCCCGGCGCGCTGCCCTCACCAGAACAGGTCGGGCAGACAACGGCGGTATCCACGGTCAGATCCCTGGTCGTGCCGAACGCGCACTCCGCCAGATCCAGATCGACCCTGATGGTGGCGTTCCGGCCGCGGCGCGCCCTGCTGCGCGGACCGCGGCTGGCCGCGCCGCCGAAGAACGCATCCATGATGTCGCTGAACGGGAACCCGGCGCCGAAGCCGCCGGCGCTGCCGCCGCTCGGGGCGAACGGGTCAGCACCGAGGTCGTACATCTGGCGCTTCTCCGGATCGGACAGCACCTCGTACGCCTGGGTGATCTCCTTGAAACGCTCCTGGGTCACCGGGTCGGGGTTGACGTCAGGGTGCAGTTCCCGCGCCAGCCGCCGGTACGCCTTCTTGATCTCATCGGCGTTCGCGTCCCTGCGCACGCCGAGGGCGGCGTAGTAATCGGTTGCCACGCTCACCCCTACGACTCCGCCAGGATCTGTCCGGTGTACCGTGCCACGGCGCGCACCGCTCCCATCGCCGTCGGATAATCCATTCTGGTCGGGCCGACCACCCCGAGCTTGGCGAGCGGCCGATCGGCTGACCCGTAAGCGGCCGCGACGACCGAGGCCGCCCGCAGCCCTAGCACATCATTCTCCGCCCCGATTTTGACTGTAACCGCGGCCCGGTCATCTGACTCGCCGAGCAGCCGCATCAGCACCACCTGTTCCTCAAGCGCCTCAAGCACTTCGCGCAGCCCACGGGAGAAGTCCGCGGCGGTCAGGTTGGAAGCACCGCCGACGATCACCCTCTCATCGTGCCGGGACACGAGCGTCTCGATGATCACGGAGAACACGGCCGCGGCGTTGGCCCGCTCAGGCGGCGCCACCCGCTCAGGCAACTCGGCCACGATCAACGGGACCTCGGTGAGCTGGCGGCCGTCCAGGCAGGCATTGAGCACCGCCCTCAGATGCATGATCGACTCTTCTTCGATGCTGCCGGGCAGGTCCACGGTTCGCTGCTCCACCCTGCCGGTATTGGTGATCAGGACGAGCAGCAGCCTCCGGTCGGTCAGCGGGACGAGTTCCACATGCCGGATCGCTGACTTGGTGAGTGACGGGTACTGCACCACGGCCACCTGGCGGGTCAGCTGGGCCAGCAGCCTGACCGTCCGCATGACCACGTCGTCGAGGTCGTAGGCGCCGGCCAGGAAGGTCTCGATGGCCCGGCGCTCAGCCGCAGAGAAAGGCTTGATCGCGGACAGCCGGTCCACGAACAGGCGGTAGCCCTTGTCGGTCGGGATCCGGCCGGCGCTGGTATGCGGCTGGACGATGTAACCCTGCTCCTCAAGGACGGCCATGTCGTTGCGGATCGTCGCCGGCGAGACGTCGAGGTTGTGCCGGTCTACCAGGGCCCTGGACCCGACCGGCTCGTTCGTGGAAACAAAGTCCTCTACGATGGCGCGCAGCACCGCCAGCTTCCTGTCGTCAAGCATGGTCCACCTCCCCTGGCACTCAGCGATCCTGAGTGCCAAGTCTATGGCGGAACCATACTTGGACACCCCATCGCAAGTCACCGTGCCTGAACATCGCACCCGCCTGTCGGGGCTAGCGTGAAGCCAGCGGCGTCAAGGACGAGGGGCCATGACGGCTTACCCAGAGCAGGATCAGCCTGACCGGCTGCCCGATCCAGGCACCTGCCGCTGGCCGCCCTTCGAGCCAGCCAAGGCGGGCGATGACGAGGCCTGGGCGATCCTGGCGTACATGACCGCCGCCATCGTCGGCTTCGGCCCTCCACTGCTGATCTTCCTGCTGAAAGGGCGCGGGTCGCCGGACCTCAGGAGCCACCTGGCCCAGGCCGTCAACACCGCCGTCACCATGTTCTTGTACCTGATCTGCCTGCTGATCGTCGGCGGGATGCTGGCACTTGACTCGGCGACGGTAGCGGCGGCGATCGCCGGCCCGGCAGCTGTGCTGCTCTGGCTGATCGCTGCAGGATACCTGATCCGGGCCGCGGTGGCGGCCAGGCGCTGAGCTGCTCGCCGCTGGCCAGCCCGTCAGCGACGGCGGCTGCGGCGGCCTGACGGCCTGCCGGGCTCAGCGCGCTGACCGGGCAGCCTCCTGCCAGCCGGACGGCGAGCATGATCCGCTCCATCGCGCGCTGCCCGCCGCTGAGTATCTCGCGGGCCTCGCCAGGGCTGCGGCCCGCCGCCAGCCGGCCGGCATAGGCCGCCGGGTGCCGCACATTCCACCAGCGAGTGCCGCCGACGTGGCTGTGCGCGCCGGGCCCGATGCCCCACCAGTTGCCGCCGGTCCAGTAGAGCAGGTTGTGGCGGCAGGCCGACGCCGGCCCGGCGGCCCAGTTGGAGATCTCATACCAGCGCAGGCCGCCCGCGCGGAGCAAGTCGTCCGCGGCCAGGTAGCGGTCGGCCAGCACGTCGTCATCGGGCGGCTTGAGCTCACCACGCCGCACTCGTGCGGCCAGCCGGGTGCCAGGCTCGACGACCAGCGCGTAGGCCGAGATGTGGTCGGGCCCGGCGTCCAGCGCGCTGCGCACCGAGGAGATCCAGTCCGCCATGGTCTCCCCCGGCGTGCCGTAGATCAGGTCCAGGCTGACGTGATCGAATCCGGCCTGGCGCGCCCAGGCCACGCACTGCTGCGGGCGCCCGGGCGAGTGCGAGCGGTCGAGGACCGCGAGCACGTGGCCGGCCGAGCTCTGCATGCCAAGCGATATCCGGGTGAACCCGGCCGCCCGAAGTTCGGCAAGCGCCCGCTCGTCGACGCTCTCAGGGTTGGCCTCGGTGGTCACCTCGGCGTCGGGTGCCAGCCCGAACTCCTCGCCGATGGCGCGCACGATCGCCGACAGGTCACCGGCCCGCAGCAAGGTAGGAGTCCCGCCGCCGAAGAAGACCGTGCTGACCCGCGGCGCCGGCCCGCCGAGTACTCGCCTGGCTAGCAGAACCTCATCGATCGCGGATCTGGAGTACCCGTCGCGAGACGCCCCAGCGCCGAGCTCGGCAGCGGTGTAAGTGTTGAAATCGCAGTAGCCGCAACGCGAGGCGCAGAAAGGTACATGCACATATATTCCGAACGGGCGGGCGGCAAGCCCGTCGAGCGCGGCCGGCCCAAGCTGGCCGTCGGCTGGCATCGGCTCGCCTTCGGGCGGCAATCCTGGCATCGGCCGGCTACCCCGCGGCCAGGCCCTGGTCCCGCCGAGCACACGCCAGCAGGGTAAATCGCACGCTCGCCATGACCGTACGCTAGCTGACTCGCCGGATAGGCTGGACCAGGCGTGTGCCGCCCGTGCCGGATGGGCTCGCCGCGCCGTTTACGGTGAACGGGAAGTGCGATGACAGCTGGCAACTACGGTTCGATGCGGGCCTCGGAGGCCGACCGGGAGAACGTCAGGCAGGTCCTGCAGCAAGCTCATGCTGAAGGGCGGCTGAGCTGGGAGGACTTCGACGCGCGGACCACGGCGCTGCTGAACTCCCAGACCTACGATCAGCTGGCAGCACTGACCGCGGACCTGCCTGGCCGGATCCCGATGTCACCGCCGCAGGTCTACCAGCCGATGCTTGGTGTCCAGCGGCCGACCAACGGCCTGGCCGTCGCCTCACTGGTCTGCGGCATCGGCCAGCTCGTGATCTGGTTCGTCGGCGGGGTCGCGGCCGTCATCCTCGGCCACATGGCACTCCGTCAGATCCGCCAGACCGGTGAGGACGGCGCCGGAATGGCCAGGGCGGGGCTGATACTCGGCTACCTCGGCGTCGCGCTCACGGCGATCCTCACGATCGCGCTCATCGTCGCCTTTGTCGTCTTGGCAAACCATATCCCCAACGTGCAGCCTGCACCGGGACCGTGACTCGCGGCTGACTCAGTTCTTCCGCTCGGCACCCTGATCCGCGGTCAGCGCGGCCACGAACGCCTCCTGCGGCACCTCCACGCGGCCGATCACCTTCATCCGCCGCTTGCCTTCCTTCTGCTTCTCAAGCAGCTTGCGTTTGCGGGTAATGTCGCCGCCGTAACACTTGGCGAGTACGTCCTTGCGCAGCGCTCTGATGTTCTCCCGTGCGATGATCCTGGCGCCGATGGCTGCCTGGATCGGCACCTCGAACTGCTGCCGCGGGATCAGCTCCTTCAGCCTGGCGGTCATCGCGAGCCCGTACTCGCGTGCCTTGTCGGCGTGGACGATCTGGCTGAACGCGTCCACCGGCTGGCCCTGAAGCAGGATGTCAACCTTCACCAGATCGGCCTCCTGCTCTCCGGCGGGCTCGTAGTCCACTGACGCGTAGCCGCGAGTGCGCGATTTCAGCTGATCGAAGAAGCCGAAGATGATCTCACCGAGCGGCATCGTGTAGCGGATCTCGACCCGGTCAGCCGAGAGGTACTCCATCCCGAGGAGGGTGCCGCGCCTGGACTGGCAAAGCTCCATGATCGCACCGATGTACTCGGCGGGCGCCAGGACGGTGGCGCGGACGACCGGCTCGAATACCTTGGCGAGCTTGCCGGCCGGCGCGTCGGCGTGCGGCGAGCCCGCGCCCGACCAGCCCGGGTAGTCGGTCGGATTGGTGACGATCACCTCCGCGCCGGACTCCATGATCACCCGGTAGACCACGTTCGGTGCGGTGGAGATCAGCGACAGGTCGAACTCCCGCTCCAGCCGCTCCCTGATGATCTCCATGTGCAGCAGGCCGAGGAAGCCGCACCGGAAGCCGAAGCCAAGGGCAGTCGAGGTCTCCGGCTCGTAGACCAGCGAGGCATCGTTCAGTCTCAGCTTGTCCAGCGCGTCGCGCAGTTCGGGATACTGGTCACCGTCCAGCGGATACAGGCCGGAGAACACCATCGGCCTGGGATGCGCGTAACCGGCCAGCGGCTCGGCGGCTGGCCGCACGGCGCTGGTCAGCGTGTCGCCGACCCTGGCTTGCCGGACGTTCTTGACCCCGGTGATCAGGTAGCCGACCTCCCCGGCCGCCAGGCCGTCGGACGGAACCGGCTCTGGCGAGATCACGCCGATCTCCTGCGTCTCGTGCACGGCGCGGCTGGACAGCATCAGCGTCCGCTCCCTGCGGGACAGCCGGCCGTCGAATACCCGGATGTAGGTGACCACGCCGCGGTAGGTGTCGTAGACCGAGTCGAAGATCAGCGCCCTGGCCGGAGCGTCCAGGTCCCCGGCGGGTGGTGGCACCTGGGCCACGATGGCGTTCAGCAGGTCGCTGACGCCCTCGCCGGTCTTCGCCGACACGCGCAGCACGTCGGATGGCTCGCAGCCGATCACGTTCGCGAGCTCGGCGGCGTATTTCTCCGGCTGAGCGGCGGGCAGGTCGATCTTGTTAAGCACCGGGATCAGCCGCAGGTCGGCATCCAGCGCCAGGTACAGGTTGGCCAGCGTCTGCGCCTCGATCCCCTGCGCGGCGTCCACAAGCAGCACAGCGCCCTCGCAGGCAGCGAGCGACCTGGACACCTCATAGGTGAAGTCGACGTGCCCGGGAGTATCGATCAGGTTCAGTACGTAGTCACGGCCATCTGGTCCGCGCCACGGCAGCCGCACCGCCTGGCTCTTGATCGTGATACCGCGTTCTCGCTCGATGTCCATCCTGTCCAGGTACTGCGCCCGCATCTGCCGGTCGCCGACCACCCCGGTGAGCTGCAGCATCCGGTCGGCCAGCGTGGACTTGCCGTGGTCGATATGCGCGATGATGCAGAAGTTCCTGATGACCGCCTGCTCGGTCCTTGATGGCTCGGGCAGCACGGCGGCCGCGGCCCCGGCTGGCCGCCGCGGCACGGCGCTCGCATCCCGTGGCAGCGCCACTGGTCGGTGCGGCTCGGTCATTGGTGGCACAAGTTTCCGCTCGTCGGTCGCAGGGATCGGTTGCAGGCAGTTGCGGCTCCCGCCTGGGATCAGGCTATGGTTGCATGCCGCAGCCAGTGCCTTGGCCAGCAGCCTGCCAGGCGGTTATGATCAGGCCCAGGCGCCGCCCGGGTTTGAGCCGCCGGCCCCAGTTCGGATATCCTTCGGTCTGCGCTGCCCGCAGGCTGCACGCGCGTGCCGGGCGCGACGCCATGACCTGGGCTCGTGCCGGGCATGCCTGACCAACCTACACCAGAGCGAGCGAGGCATTCGCGTGGCGAACATCAAGTCCCAGATCAAGCGCAACAAGCAGAACGAGAAGGCGAGGCTGCGCAACAAGTCGGTGAAGTCGGCGCTGAAGACCTCGGTTCGCGGCTTCCGCGAGGCCGCCGACTCCGGCGACGCGCAGGAGGCCGGCGAGGCGCTGCGCACCGCCTACGTCAAGCTGGACAAGGCAGTGAGCAAGGGCGTCATCCACAAGAACCAGGCGGCCAACCGCAAGTCCGCGATGGCCAAGCGAGCCGCCACGCTCACCGCGGACTGAGCCGACCGCCGCGGTCGTGCGGCGGCTAGGCGTGGATCACGGTGCCGATGGCGGTCGCGACCGCGTTCAGCAGCGTTGCCACGGCCGTGATGGCGAGCTCGAAAACCTGGCGCCAGCCGGTCAGGACCGCGACCGGCTCTCGACGATCACCCTGATGGCACGCTCAAGCGCGAATCCGGCGCTGGCTCCCTCGCCCTTGACCTGGGCGTCCGCCACGGCAACCGCGGAGTGCGCCCTGGTCAGGCCCTCCGCTGTCCAGCCCCTGAGCTGCTGCCTGATCTTGTCCAGCTTCCACGACGGCATCTGGAGTTCCGCGGCCAGCCGCTCCGAGTTCCTGCTGCCCGAGGCAGTGCCGACCTTGCCGAGGGTACGGATGCCGCGAGCAAGCGCGCTGGTGATCAGGACCGGGGCGGTGCCGATGGCCAGCGCCCAGCGCAGCTGCGCGAGTGCCTCGGCGAGGTTGCCCTCGAGCGCGCGGTCAGCGACGCTGAACCCGCTCGCCTCTGCGCGGCCGCGCCAGTATCGCGCCACCACCTGCGCGGTGATCACCCCGGTGGTGTCCGCCGAGAGCTGATCGCAGGCGGCGGCAAGCTCGCGCAGGTCGGTGCCCACCGCGTCGAGCAGTGCCCGCAAGCCGCCGTCGTCGGCCCGGCGATCGTTCCTGGCGAGCTCGGCACGCAGGAAGTCCATCCGCTCCCCGAACCGGCGCAGGCCAGGGCACTCGATCCGGCTGGCGCCCGCCGCGGCCAGCGCGGTCAGCAGTGCCTTGCCCTTCGGGCCGCCCGCATGGGTGACCACCAGCATCACCTCCGGCGGCATGGCCGCGGCCAGCTGGGCTAGCTCGGCGCTCGCCGCCGCGTTCGCCTCCTGCGCGGAGCGGACGATAACGACGCACTCGCCGCCGAACAGCGACGGCGCGGTCAGCATGGTCAGCTCGCCGGCGCTGAGCTCGGCCCCGCGCACGTCGTGCACGTCGGCCCCGGTGCCCGCCGCGGCCAGCAGGTGCGTGACGGCCCGCTCCACAAGCAGTTCTTCCTCGCCCACGATCACCGCTACCGCCGGCGGTCCCTGGCCGCTGTCCGCCGGTCCTGGCGGCGCACCGCGGGCGGCGGGCTCGGGCCTTCGGCGCTGCGTCGGCGTAGGCATGCAACGCAGCATGCCATGCGCGGCGCGCGGGACGCCGATGTCCGCCACTACTTCTCGCACGGAGCCTGGCTGGATGAGGGGATCCTGCTGCGCGAGGCCGGCCGGCTGGCCGGCATCCCCGGCGTGCTGATTCACGGCAGGCGGCTCAGCCGCGCCGGCTCAGCAGGGCGAGATCGCGACGCCCAGCATGCCAGGGCCGGTATGGACGCCGATCGCGGTGCTTGCCTCGGCCAGGTAGATCTTGCGGGACCGAGGGATGATCCTGGCTAGCCGGCCGGCCAGCCCGGCCGCCCGCTCGGCGTTGCCGGTGTGGCCGATCGCGAGGTCAACCGCCCGGCCAGCCGCGAACTCGGCGGCAAGCTCAGCGAGCCGGTCCGCCGCCGCCGAACGCGTGCGAACCCGCTCGAGCATGGTGATCTGGCTATCGCGGATCGCCAGCAGCGGCCGGGAGACCAGCGCGGGCGCGCCGATGCCGCCCGCGCCGCTGAGCCTGCCGCCGGCCAGCAGCGCCCGTGGTGAGTCAAGCGCAAAGAACGATCCGGTGCGGGCGGCGCTCTCGACGGCGGCCTTGGCTACGTGCTCAGCCGCCAGGCCGGCCGCTGCCGCGCCGGCAGCGGCCAGTACCGCGAGCCCGAGGCCCATGCCGATGGACCGCGAATCGACGACCAGGACAGAAAGCGCCGCGCCGGCCGCCGCGGACTCCGCCGAGCTCACGGTTCCCGATAGCTGGCCGGACAGGTGCACGGACACCACGGCGCTGGCTCCCGCGGCCTCGGCCTGCCGGTACACCAAGGCGAACGTTTCAGGCGCGGGCCTGGCGGTGGTCAGCCGCTCACCGCGGAGCATCAGATCGCCGGCCAGGCCATCCAACCCGGTGCGGTCATCGCTGACCTGCCCGCCGGCCAGCACCCGGAGCGGCACGACCCGGATCTGATGCTCCCCGGCCAGGTCAGCGGGCAGGCACGCGGCCGAATCGGTCACGATCGCAACCCGCCCGCCTGCGGCGGGATCAGGACCGCGGCCAGGCACGGCCACTGCGCCTATAGCCCGCCGGCGCTCAGAGCGCCACCGGCTCGCCGCCGCGCCAGACGCGGTAGGGCTTGAGGCCGTGCGCCCAGGCGAAGGCGCCCTCATGATCGGCCTCCCAGGCCACGATGTCGGCCAGCCGCCCGCGGGCCATCGCCCCGCGATCCGGCGCGCGCAGTGCCTGCGTCGCACCGACGGTGGCCGCTCGCAGCGCCTCGGTGACGCTCATCCCCAGGTTGCTCACCGCCAGGCTGATCACCAGCGACATCGACGTGATCCCGTTGGTGCCCGGTGAGTGACCTGAGCCAAGCGCGACCGAGACGCCACGGTCAAGCAGCGCGCGAACGGGCGGCGTCTGGCCGCTGTCGGAGCCGGTCGCCGGGCAGACCACGGCGGTCACGCCTGCCTTCGCCAGCGCGGCCACGTCCTCGTCGTCGGCGCGGTACAGCAGGTCGGCTGAGGCGCAGCCAAGCTCGGCGGCGAGCTGCGCCGCGCCGTGCCGCGAGCTCCCGCCCGCGTGCACCTTCGGCAGCAGGCCAGAGGCACGGCCGACGCCCAGGATCCAGCGCGATTCGCGCTCGCTGAACCGTGCCTCGTCGCAGTAGACATCTATGCTGTCGGCGCCCGCGGCAGCGGCGTCGGCGCACCAGACGCTGACGGCGTCCACATAGTCGTGGCGGCGGCCGAAGTACTCGGGCGGCACCGCGTGGGCAGCCAGGAAGGTGATGTGCACCCGCGGCATGCCAGGCTCGTCTTCCAGCGACCTGAGCAGCCTGACGTCGGCTAGCTCACCGTCCCTGGTCAGGTGGTAGCCGGTCTTGGCCTCGATCGTGGTGGTGCCGCTGAGCAGCCAGTCCCGCAGCCTGCCTCGCACCTGGTTGCAGAGCGTCCAGGGGTCGGTCCCCCTGGTCACGGTGACCGTCGAGGTCATGCCGCCGCCGGCCGCGACGATCTCGGTCTGGGACGCGCCGCCTGACCGCATCGCCAGCTCCGCCCAGCGGTTCCCCGCGTAGACCGGGTGCGTGTGCGCGTCGATCAGGCCGGGCGTGACCAGCGCGCCGCCGAGGTTCTCCACGTGGTCCACATCGACGATGTCCTCGATGACACCGGGCAGGCCGGTCGGCAGCCGCGAGGCAGGGCCAACCCACGCGATGGTGTCGTTATGCGTCAGGATGGCCGCGTTGCTCCACACCTCAGAACCGGTCCACAGCCGACCGATGTTGGTAAGGAGGCGGAAGGTCACCTGACGGCACCCTGCCCAGTCAATGCCGCTCGCCGGCCTGCCATCGCCGTCATATGCGCTCACCTGCCCATGACCATGCCCGTGCTGGAAGTACCGGGCAAAGGCCCAATTCAAGCGGATAGCGGTACTGGACCCAAGGGGTTGCTACCGGGAACGCACATACCATATCGGTTAGGTCGCGGCCTTGCACTACCGAATCCTGGTACCGAAGTCATTGTCAGGACTGATCCCGCAATGGCAATCGATTGCTAGCCCAAAAGCGCCCGGCCTCAGCTCGCGGTCACCGCGAACTGATCAAGCTCGGCCGCCAGGGCGGGCGGAACCCGTGCGGTCAGCGCGGTGCCCGCGCCGGTGTGCTCGACCCGCAGCACCTCGCCATCCCGGTGCGCTCGCGCCAGCAGGTCTCCCCGCTCGTACGGCACCACAGCGGAAATCTCGGCGTTCCGCCTCGGCAGCAGCCGCTCGATCTCGGCAAGCAGCTCAGGCACCCCGGCGCCGGTCCTGGCGGAGACCACGACCGACCGCCGCTCGGCCAGCTGCAGCCCCTTCAGCTCGATCTCGTCGGCCACATCGGCCTTGTTGAACACGATCAGCTCGGGCACGTCCTTGGCGCCGATCTCAGCGAGTACCTCGCGGACGGCGGCGATCTGCGACCGCGGGTCGGCGTCCGAGGCATCGACCACGTGCAGCACGAAGTCGGCGTCGGCGACTTCCTCAAGCGTCGAGCGGAACGCGTCGACAAGCTGGTGCGGGAGGTGCCTGACGAAGCCGACCGTGTCGGTGAGCGTGAACGGCATCCCGCCGGGCAGCCGTGCCTTGCGCACAGCAGGGTCCAGCGTGGCGAACAGCGAGTCATCGACCAGGACATGCGCCCCGGTCAGCCGGTTGAGCAGGCTGGACTTACCGGCGTTGGTGTAGCCAGCGATCGCCACGGAGCGGACCTCGCCGCGGCGGCGCTGGCCGCGCTGCACGTCCCTGCCTGCCGACATCTCGGCGATCTCCCTGCGCAGCCTGGTGATCCTGGCCCTGATCCTGCGCCGGTCGGTCTCTATCTTCGTCTCGCCAGGCCCGCGGGCTCCGATGCCGCCGCCCGCGGCGACCCGGCCGCCAGCCTGCCTGGACAGCGACTCGCCCCAGCCGCGCAGCCTGGGCAGCATGTACTGCATCTGGGCCAGCTCGACCTGGGCCTTGCCCTCCTTGCTCCTGGCGTGCTGGGCGAAGATGTCCAGGATCAGCGCGGTGCGGTCCACCACCTTGACCCGTATCACGCCCTCCAGCTTGCGCAGCTGGCCAGGGGTCAGCTCGCCATCGCAGATGACCGTGTCCGCGTCGGTGGCGGCCACCAGGCTGGCCAGCTCGGCCGCCTTGCCCGCTCCCACGTAGGTGGAGGCGTCCGGCCTGCTGCGGCGCTGAATCAGGCCGTCGAGCACCTCAGAGCCCGCGGTCTGCGCGAGCAGGGCAAGCTCGCGCAGCGAGTGCTCGGCCATCCGCTGGGTGCCCTCGGTCCAGACCCCGAGCAGCACCACCCGCTCCAGCCGCAGCGCCCGGTACTCGACCTCGCTGACATCGTGCAGCTCGGTGGAGAGCCCGGCTACCCGGCGAAGGGCGTGCCGGTCTTCCAGGTCGAGCTGGCCGCCATCCACCTCCGCGGCTGCCTCGTGCGGAGTGAGACCCATGCTGTCGTGTCGTATTTCTGCTGTCATCTGCCATCCAGGAAAGGCCGCGGACCGCGGCGGTCATTCGATGCTGCCACGACCGGCCGGCATCGTCACTTTAATAACACCCGGGCTGGCCAGGATGTGCCCGGCGGCACGGGGTGTGCCAGGGTAGAGCGGTCAGCCGAGCAGCGGAGGAGCGCACTGCCATGGGCCACAGCGACGGCATTCAGGTCACCGGGCCGGCCAGTGACCGCTACGAAGAGATCTTGACGCCGGCCGCCCTCGATCTGGTAGCGCTGCTGCAGCGGGAACTCGGGCCGCGCCGCGCCGGGCTACTGGCCGCCCGTGCCCGCCGCCAGGACGAGCTGATCGCCGGAGCCAGCCTCGACTTCCTCGCCGAGACCGCCGGCATCCGCGAGGACCGGTCGTGGCGCGTGGCCGCTCCGGCAGCGGGCCTGGTGGACCGGCGGGTCGAGATCACCGGTCCGACCGATCAGAAGATGACCATCAATGCGCTGAACTCGGGCGCGAAGGTGTGGCTCGCCGACTTCGAGGACGCGAACACGCCGCTGTGGGGCAACATGGTCACCGGCCAGCTCAACCTCAAGGACGCGCTGGACCGGAAGATCGACTTCACCAGCGCCGACGGCAAGGACTACCGGCTCGCGCCCGACGGCGAGCTGGCCACAATCGTGGTGCGCCCGCGCGGCTGGCATCTGGACGAGAAGCACCTGCTGATCGACGGCAAGCGCGCGTCGGGCAGCCTGTTCGACTTCGCGATGTACTTCTTCCACTGCGCCAGCCGCCAGCTTGACAAGGGCAAGGGCCCGTATTTCTACCTGGCCAAGCTGGAGAGCCACGCCGAGGCGAGGCTCTGGAACGACGCGTTCAACATCGCGCAGGACGCGCTGGGCATCCCGCGCGGCACGGTAAGGGCCACCGTGCTGATCGAGACCATCCCGGCGGCGTTCGAGATGGAGGAGATCCTGTATGAGCTGCGTGACCACAGCGCGGGACTGAACGCGGGCCGGTGGGACTACCTGTTCAGCATCATCAAGAAATTCCGCACCAGGGGCCGTGAGTTCGTGCTGCCCGAGCGGAATGCGGTGACTATGACCGCACCGTTCATGCGGGCCTACACCGAGCTCCTGGTCAGGACCTGCCACAACCGCGGAGCGCACGCGATGGGCGGGATGGCGGCATTCATCCCCAGCAGGCGGGACCCGGAGGTCAACGCCAAGGCGCTGGCCAAGGTGCGGGAGGACAAGCAGCGCGAGTCGTCCGGCGGATTCGACGGCTCCTGGGTCGCGCACCCGGATCTTGTGCCCGTCTGCCGCGAGGTGTTCGACGCGGTGCTCGGCGACGCGCCGAACCAGCTCGGTAAGCTGCGCGAGGATGTCCAGGTGGGCGCCGCTGACCTGCTCGCGGTCTCGCGCACCCCCGGTCAGGTGACCGAGGCCGGGCTGCGCAACAACATCAGCGTCGGCCTGCAGTACCTGGCTAGCTGGCTGGCGGGCACCGGCGCGGTGGCGATCTTCAACCTGATGGAGGACGCGGCCACCGCCGAGATCTCCAGGTCCCAGGTCTGGCAGTGGCTGCATAACGACATGCGGCTCGCGGAGGGCCCCACGGTCACCACCGGCCTGGTGAAGCAGCTGATCACCGAGGAGCTCGCGAAGATACGGCAGGCGTTCGGCGAGTCCTTCGACGCCGCCAGGTTCGACCAGGCGGTCGAGCTGTTCTCTGAGGTCGCGCTGGCCGATCAGTATGTGGAGTTTCTCACGCTGCCTGCGTACGAGCGCATGCCCTAAGTTTGCGGGTATGCCCACCCAAACTGAGAAGGCCGCGCGGTTCCTCGACAGCCATCACGACGAGACGCCGTTGCTGATGCCCAACGCCTGGGACCGCGGCTCGGCGCGGCTGCTCGCCTCGCTCGGGTTCGCCGCCCTGGCCACGACGAGCAGCGGGCTCGCCGCCACCCTCGGCCAGCTGGACGGCAGCGTGCCGAGGGACGAGTCGATCAGCCACGCGGCCTGGCTGGCCGCGGACACCGACCTGCCGGTCTCCGCAGACCTGGAGAACTGCTACGCCGATTCCCCCGACGGGGTCGCGCAGACGGTGCGGCTGGCCATCGAGGCGGGGCTGGCCGGCTGCTCGATCGAGGACTACAGCGGGCGCGCCGACGCCGGGCTCTATGACCTGGCGCTGGCAGCCGAGCGGGTCGCCGCGGCCGCGCAGATCGCGCACAGCGGCCCGGTGCACCTGGTGCTGACCGCACGGGCCGAGAACTACCTGCGCGGCAACCGCGACCTGGCCGACACGATCGCCAGGCTCCAGGCGTACCAGGAGGCCGGGGCCGACGTGCTGTACGCGCCATCGATCACCGCGCCGGATGACCTACGCGAGATCGTGCGGTCGGTTGACCGGCCGGTCAACGTGCTCGCCAGGCCTGGAGTGCCGCCGATCGCCGAGCTGGCCGAGATCGGCGTGGCCAGAGTCTCGGTGGGCGGCGCGTTCGCCTTCACCGCGCTCGGCGCGCTCGCGCAAGCCGGGCGGGAACTGCTCGAGCGCGGCAGCTACGGGTACTGGGACCTGGCCGGGCCCGGCGCCAAGGCAGCGCACGCGGCCTTCGCCCGCTGACCGCCCCGGCGCAGACCTCGCACGCCAAGAGAGGCGCCCCCGGCTTCCTCCGGCCGACCTCGGCGCGGGCCGGCCGACCTCGGCGCGGGCCGGCGCCGCCGTGTCGTGCCGGGCCGCCGACGCCCTCGCGGTAGGCCACGGCCTCGACCTCGACCAGCATCCGCTCGTCGATGAGGCCGCTGACCTGGACCATGCTCGTGGCCGGGCGGATCTCGCCGAACGCTTCTGCGTGCGCCCTGCCGTACTCCGCCCAGCGCGAGATGTCGGTCACGTAGATCCTGGTTCTGACCACGTCGGCCAGGCCGGAGCCCAGCCCGGCCAGTGCCGCGCCGACGTTGCCGATTGCCTGCGCCGTCTGGGCGTAGGCGTCACCCTCGTGGACCACCTCAGCGCCGTCGGCCGAGGTGCAGCCGGACACGAACACGAAGTCGCCGACCGCGATCGCCCTGCTGTAGCCCACCACCGGCTCCCAGTCGGTCCCCGACGAGTACCTCCGCGTCATCTGCGCCCCTTCGGTCGGCGTGGTCACGGCCAAGTCCACCACAGCCAGACGTAGAAAACTCCGCGTGCACGGGGCAGGCTGGGAGAGATGAGACCAGGGCCGGCCGGCCGGCGGCCAGCCAGCACAAGCCCGGAGGCCAGCCAGTGAGCGATCAGGCGGTCAGCGAGCTAGCCGCCGGCCAAGCCCTGGCGGCGCTGACACCGGCCATGACGCGGATCTGCGGCCAGGACGGCGTGGTCACCGACCCGATGCAGCTGCGCACCTATGAGTGCGACGGGCTGACCTCGCACCGCTGCTCACCGGGCCTCGTCGTGCTCCCTGACAGCGCGGGCCAGGTGGCGGCCGTCGTGGCGGCCTGCGCGGCGGCCCGCGTGCCGTTCGTCGCGCGTGGCAGCGGCACCGGGCTGTCCGGCGGGGCGCTGCCACGCGCGGACGGCGTCCTGATCGTGACCTCGCGGATGCGCCGGATCCTGGAGGTCGACCCGGTCAGCCGCCGCGCCGTGGTCGAGCCCGGTGTCACCAACCTGGCGGTAAGCAAGGCCGCGCAGCCGTTCGGCCTGTTCTACGCGCCCGACCCGTCAAGCCAGCAGATCTGCTCGGTCGGCGGGAACGTGGCGGAGAACTCGGGCGGCGCGCATTGCCTCAAGCACGGGTTCACCGTGCACCACGTCACGGGCCTGGAGATCGTCACCCCGGACGGCGAGCTGACCTGGCTCGGCGACGGCACAGCCGCCGCGCCAGGCTATGACCTGCTTGGCGCCTTCACCGGCTCGGAGGGCACGCTTGGTATCGTCACCAAGATCGTCGTCCGGCTGACCCCGATCCCGCAGGCGGTGACCACGCTGCTCGCCGCGTTCCAGACTACGGGCGCCGGCGGCGCAGCGGTCTCCGCCATCATCGGCGCCGGGATCCTGCCCGGCGCGATCGAGATGATGGACGCGCTGTCGATCGAAGCGGCCGAGGCCGCCGTCGCCTGCCATTATCCGCAGGGCGCGGGCGCGGTGCTGATCGTCGAACTCGACGGGCCCGCTGACGACGTGCGGACCGAGGCCGCCGCCGTGCGCAAGCTCGCCGAGCAATCGGGCGCGTTCGAGATCAGGGAGGCAGCCGACCCGGCCGAGCGCGCCGTGATCTGGACCGGCCGCAGGTCGGCGTTCGCGGCGGTGGGCCGGATCAGCCCGGCGTACATCGTCCAGGATGGCGTGGTGCCGCGCACCGCGCTGCCTGAGGTACTTGACCGGATCAGCGCGCTGTCGGCATCGGCGGGCCTGCGGGTGGCCAACGTGTTCCACGCCGGCGATGGCAACCTGCACCCGCTTGTGCTGTTCGACGACGCACGGGCCGGCCAGTCGGCGGCGGCCGAGGAGCTTTCCGGCGCGATCCTCGACCTGTGCATCTCCCACGGCGGCTCGATCACCGGGGAGCACGGGGTCGGGGTGGACAAGTCCAGGTACATGCCGCGCATGTTCGGCCCGGACGACCTCGACACGATGCAGCTGCTGCGCTGCGCGTTCGACCCGGCCGGACTGTGCAATCCGGGCAAGATCTTCCCGACGCCGCGGATGTGCGGCGAGGTTCCTGGCGTCCGGCGCGGGCCGCATCCGTTGGTAGCATCTGGGCAGGCGGAACTGTTCTGATGACGGGTAACAACTCGCCCATGGCTGGTGCCCGGTGACCGCTGACTCGATCCCCGCCGGGCTCGGGGCCACGTGCGCCGCGATCCGGCTCGGCACGCCGGCGGACCAGGTGGGCGGCGTCCCGCCTGCCTTCGTCGCGGCACCTGCGAGCACCGCGGAGGCGAGCGCCGTCCTGCGCGCGGCGGCCGAGCTTGACCTTATCGTGGTCCCGCGCGGGACCGGAACCCGGCTGCACTGGGGCGAGCCGCCGACCAGGTGCGACCTGGTGGTAGAGACGACCAGGATGGACCAGGTCGTCGAGCACGCGGCCGGTGACCTCGTGGTGACCGTGCAGGCAGGCGTCAGCCTGGAGCGGCTGGCCGAGGTGCTCGCCGCGGCCGGTCAGCGGCTGGCGCTCGACCCGCCTGCGCTCGCGTTGCCGCCCGCCGCGGCCGGTCCTGGCCAGGTCGCCGGCCACTGCGACGATGCCCAGGTGAGTCGCGGCACGATCGGCGGCGTGATCGCTGCCGGCGCAGCCGGGCCACTGCGAATGCGTTACGGATCCCCCAGAGACCTGCTGCTCGGCATCACCGTGGTCCGTGCCGAAGGAACCGTCGCCCGCTCAGGTGGCAAGGTGGTCAAGAACGTGGCCGGATACGACCTCGGCAAGCTGTTCGCTGGCTCGCGCGGCACGCTGGGCCTGATCACCGAGGCGACGTTCCGGCTGCATCCGATCCCGGCGGCGACCCGGTATGTCAGCGCCGACATCGCCGGCCCTGAGCAGATCGGCCCGCTGGTAGGCGCGGCGCTGGACGCGGCGCTCGCCCCGGTCGCCGCGGAGATCGACTGGCCGGAGGGCCGCGCTGGCCTGCGGCTGGCGTTCGCATTGGAAGGCGATCCGGCAGCGGTAGGCGAACGCGCTGCCAGGCTCGCTGACCTGCTGGCGCCTGCGGAGACGGCCGTCGGTGACACCGCGCCGCCGTGGTGGGCGGGGGGCGCGGCCGCGCAGCCGGGCACGGTGCTCCAGGTCGCCTGCTGGCCGGGCGACGTTGGTGAGGTTCTGGCCGGGGTACGGGCAGCGGCCGCCGAGGCCGGGCTTGATCCCGCCGTCGGCGGCTCGGCCGGAGCCGGCGTGCTGTACATCGCGGTGCCGCAGGAGGCCGATCCGGCCAGTGTGGCCCGATTCATTGGCGGCCTGCGTTCGGGGTTCAGCAAGCTCGGGCTCGACGGCCGCGGCACCGGTGCCGACGCCAGTGCCGTCTGGGCCCGGGCCCGTAACCGCCGCGCAGGTGACCGCCAGGCCGGTGACGGCCGGGCGGCGCAGCGCGGTTCCGCGGCCAACGGCATGGATGCCGGCGGCGGATCAGCGCTCGCCGGTCACCCGCCGGCCCGGGCGACCGCCATCGTGCTGCACGCACCGCCCGCAGTGCGGGCGCTCGCCGACCTGTTCGGGCCGGTGCCATCGCTCAGCCTGATGCGCGCGGTCAAGGCACGGTTCGACCCCGACCGCAGGATGGCGCCCGGGCGCTTCGCCGGGGGGATCTGATGCCCGAGCAGCCAGCCGGCCAGCCGGGCCATGGTCACCATGCCCCGGCGGATCCGGCAGCCGCCAGCCTGCTTGACCCGCACGGCGAGCTGCGCGCGGTCGTCAGCGACTGCGTGCACTGCGGTTTCTGCCTGCCCTCCTGCCCGACATACCAGCTGTGGGGCGAGGAGATGGACTCGCCGCGCGGGCGGATCCACCTGATCAGCCAGCTGCTTGACGGGGCGGTCGGGAGCGAGGCCGCCGCGCTGCACATCGACCGCTGCCTCGGCTGCATGGCCTGCCTGACCTCCTGCCCGTCCGGCGTCCGGTACGACCGGCTGATCGGCGCCGCGAGGTCCTGGCGCGCGGCGCCAACGGCAACCGGGCCGCAGCCAGCCGCCGACCACAACGCCACCGACCATGCCACCGACCACCCAACGGCAACCGGGACTGGCCGGCCGCTGCCGCCTCGCTCGCGCCGGGACCGCCTGATCCGGGAGGCGATCTTCGCGACGTTCCCCTATCCAGGCAGGCTGCGGCTGCTCACCCGCCCGCTCAGGACTGCCCAGCGAGCCGGGCTTGACCGGCTGGCTGACCGGATCGGGCTGGTAAGCCGCCTCGCCCCAGAACTGGCGACCGCGCTGCGGGTGGCGCCCAGGATGGGCACCTGGAGCCCGGCCGCACGGCGGGCCGCGGCGATCCGGCTGCCTGGCCGGATCCCGGCGGCTGGCACCCGCCGTGCCGTGGTCGGCATGCTCACCGGATGCGTGCAGCAGGTGTTCTTCCCGCGGGTCAACATAGCGACCGCGCGCGTGCTCAGCGCCGAGGGCTGCGACGTGATCATCCCGGCCGGGCAGGGCTGCTGCGGTGCCCTCTCGATGCACGACGGGCGCAGGCCGGAGGCGGCCAGGTTCGCTCGGGCCCTGATCGCGACGTTCGAGCGGGCGGGCGTGGACGCGATCGTGGTCAACTCGGCCGGCTGCGGATCGGCCATGAAGGAGTACCAGGACCTGCTCGCGCAGGACGACCAATGGGCCGACCGGGCGGCAGCGCTCAGCGCCAAGGTGGCCGACGTCAGCGAGTTCCTCATCGCTCTCGGTCCGGTCGCGGCCAGGCATCCGCTGCCACTCACGGCGGCTTATCACGACGCCTGTCATCTCGGCCATGCCCAGCGGATCACCGCGGCGCCACGTGACCTGCTGCGCGCCATCCCGGGCCTGACCCTGGCCGAGCTGCTTGACGCAGGGACTTGCTGCGGCTCTGCGGGCATCTACAACCTGGTGCAGCCGCAGGCAGCACGGCAGCTAGGCGAGCGCAAGGCCGCCGCTGTCCGGCAGGCACGCGCGGATCTGCTGGTGTCAGGCAACCCTGGCTGCGCGCTCCAGATCGCGTCCGCGCTTGCGGCTCAGCAGGCGCCGATGCCCGTCGCCCACCTCGCCGAAGTCCTGGACGCCTCGATCCGCGCGATCCCGGCAAGCCGGCTGCTGCACAGCTAGCCCGTCCCGTAGATCCCGGCCCCGGCCCTGATCCCGGCCGCCCGGGTGCCGGCCCCAGCGCCCGGGCCGCCCCCCGCCGCCCGGGCCGGGCCCCGGCGCAGCGACGCCCTCGATTCCATCACTTCCGCCACGCT
>WNFX01000292.1_pt1 | contig 63853 bp, 54 predicted proteins | sample 5400111 | NCBI WGS metagenome assembly WNFX01 (sample SAMN13153363, study PRJNA577476) | soil metagenome | isolation source: 40 cm soil or saprolite under grassland replicate 1 | place: USA:California | collected 2016-06-15
AGTACTGCCCCAATGAAGTACTCCTCTCAGCGATGACGGGCAAGAGCATCGATCAGTGTCAGGAGAAAGTGCTGTGGGGACTGGAAGAAGGAACCGCTGATGTGGTGATGCGTCCGGTACGCAACCTGCTGGCGCGGTGCCGTATGAAGCTCCGGCCCTTTGGCATCGAGATCAAGTCGCTGGTGAATCTGGGCTATGTGCTCGTCCCGCTCAAGCGGAACATTGGCGGAATGCGAGCGGTTGCCGTGTAAGGACGGAAGACCGACAGAAAGGAACACACCAGGACATGACAGAGCGCCAGCATCCCCGAAGAGGGCAGGACACGACCACCACCCTCACCAGAGCCGTGCCCCACATCCGGCTCATCGAGGTCAATCCTGGTAAGCTGGCCGCCCTGGACGCCCTGGCTCCGGTGTACCAGGCGCTCTGTCAAGAGTACGTCACCTACTTTTGCACGGAAGAAGCCCCCGATAAATTTCATAATCCTGTCTTTGCTACCCCACTTTCTGAACGCTGGCACCGCGTCGCCATCCAACAGGCGGCAGGCATTGCCCGTGCGTGGCGCACCAACCGGGAGCAGGCGTATCAAAGCTATCTGGAAGAGCGAGAGAACTACCAGGAAGCACTGGCAACAGCCGATCAGAACCCCAAATGCAAAGAGCCAGAGTGGAAGGAGTGGAACACCCCCACCTTACGGCAGACCTGCATCCAGGCCAACGCCAATGTTGCCGTTCTGGAAGTCTCCAACGACTCCACCTTTGACTACTGGCTGAGAATCAGCACGCTTGAGAAGGGCAAGCCCATCAGGGTGCCAGTCAAGCTGGCAGACTATCACCGTGCGGCCTTGCAAGGCAAAATCATCAACAGCAGTGTGACCCTGAACAGGCGTACAGATAGCTGGTGGCTCACCCTCTCCTACGAAGAGAAGATCGCCGTCCAGACCAGGCCAGATGCCCCGGTGATCGGCCTGGATGTGGGCATTGCCAACTTTCTCACAAGCAGCGATGGCAAGCACTACGGCACCTTTCACGGCAAGCTGCGCGAGCGACAGAAGCGCGATCGAGAGAAGCGCCGACGTAAAGCGAAACTGCGAGCGTGCCTCAAAAAGAAGGGGGTGGAAAAACTCCCCTCCACCAGCAGTGCAAGCGGGCAACGCTTAGCCCGCCACGTGCGTCAGGAGATCAATCGTGCGGTCAACGTCTGCCTGGATGAGCACCCTGGTGCCCAGGTCGCCTATGAACACCTGTCAGTGGCCTCCATGAAGTTCAAGGCACGTGCGATGAATGCGTATCTGCGCGCGTCCAACCTCGCACGTATTCCAGAAAAGATCGCCTGGGAAACGGCCAAGCGGGGGATAGTCGCCACGAAAGTCAAGAGTGCGTACTCCTCGCAGGAGTGCAGCGTGTGTCACTACCCCGATCGGGCCAATCGCCCGGACCAGCAAACGTTTTGCTGTGTCGTCTGCGGCTTCTCAACGCATGCCGATCTGAATGCGGCGCTCAATCTTGCCCATCGCAAAGGAGATACAGAACTCCACGCCTGTCAGGACAGGCAAGCCATCAAAGCCTTGCTCGTGAGGAGACATGAGCAGTGGCGCAAGCAACAGGGTTGGCCGTAGTCCAACCTGCCGCCTAGTTGGTGTGCTGATGCAGTGCATTCAACGGGCGTAGCTGAAAGCGAGGAGTGGAGACAAATGCAATGTTTGTCCAGACTTTGAGCAACTATATTAGCGATCATCTACCTGGCCTGCCTTAGTGGATCTGTTATAATACAATTAAGATTAGTGACGCGTGGAGAGGGAATGAATAAAAGAAAGTTACTAGAGAAAGCTTTAGCCTCTTCAAAGAACATTTCATTTCATGAGATGGTTCTCCTTGCAGAGGCTTTTGGTTTTAGATTATCAAGGGTTAGAGGCAGCCATTTTATTTTCGTCCATCCATCAGTACCCGAACTGATTAACATACAATCGAGAGACGGCAAAGCAAAGCCATATCAAGTTCGTGAGTTTCTGAAGTTAGTCGAAAAATACAACCTCGATTTAGGAGAATGAAATGAAGGATTATCACATTAATATCTTCTATAGCGAAGAGGATGAGGGATATATTGCTGATATTCCCGACTTGCAATTTTGCTCTGCGTTTGGCGAGACTCCGGAGGAAGCTCTTAAGGAGGTTTTAGTCGCTAAGGCTGCGTGGCTTGAAGCTGCCCAGGCCGAAGGCAAACCTATACCTTTGCCAACATACAGGCCAGAGATGCATCAGGCAGCATCCTGATTCTTAAATTTATCGCTTTAGAAGCGCTCAGTGTATCTCACGCCCTCTATGGTAGAGCCAGCATCCAGGGAAGGGAAGTATTTCATGAGCACAACGCATTACGAGCCGTACGAGTCGGTCCCCAATGCCCCGAAGTTGAGCGAGATCGAGCGCGCCCGCGAGGTGGTGCGTGACGCCATTCATGTAACGCCCATGCTCCACTCGCAGACGTTCGGCGCACAGGCGGGCGCGAACGTCTACCTCAAGACAGAGAACCTCCAGCGCGCAGGCTCTTTCAAGGTGCGCGGTGCTACCTATAAGATCTCCCGACTGAGCGAGCAGGAACGTGGGCGCGGCGTCATCGCGACCTCCATGGGCAATCATGCCCAGGCCGTCGCCATCGCCGCACGGTCGCTCGGCGTCTCCGCGACGATCGTCATGCCGAAGCACGCGCCCCTGGTGAAGGTGATGGCGACGCGCGGCTACGGTGCCAGCGTCGTGCAGCACGGCGCGACCTTCGAAGATGCATACCAGCACGCGCGTCTGTTAGAGGAGGAGATGGGCGCGACCTTTATCCACTCCTTCGATGACCACGATCTGATCGCGGGCCAGGGAACGCTGGGATTGGAGATCCTCGCGCAGCGTCCAGACGTCGACGCCATTGTCGTCCCGGTCGGCGGCGGCGGGCTCATCTCCGGTGTGGCACTCGCGGTCAAGGCGCTGCGGCCAGAAGTGCAGATCATCGGCGTGCAGGCGAAGGGTGCCGATGCCGTGAAACAGTCGCTGGACGCGGACAGGATCGTTACCCTCGCGCAGCTCAAGACGATCGCTGACGGCATCAGCATCAATCGTCCGGGCGAGTTGCCCTTCGCTATTATGCGCCGCCACGTGGACCTGCTCGTGACCGTGGATGATGAGGAGACGATGAGCGCGATCCTGCTTCTGTTGGAGCGCTGCAAACTACAGGTCGAGGGCGCTGGCGCGGTCGGCGTGGCGGCGCTCCTGCATCCCGGCTTGCTGAACCTGGCAGGCAAAGAGGTAGTGATCGTGCTTTCGGGCGGCAATATCGATATGAACGCGGTCGGTGGGTTCATCGGCCATGGCCTGGTTGAGCAGGGCCGCGTCACCACGTTGCGCACGTTCATCGTGGACCAGCCCGGCGAGCTGAAGCGCCTGTTGACCATTATCGCGGAACTGGATGCGAACGTGCGCGAAATGAACTATTTCCCGACGATGCAGTCGCTGCCCTTTCAACAGGTCGAGGTGACGCTGACGCTCGATACGCGCGACGCCCAGCACGTGGAGCAGTTGCTTATAGCCATGAACGAGCATGGGTATGCGGTGACGAAGGTGCGTGTCTCCTCGGGTAGGGAACGTTGGGAGTAAGTTCATAAGCGTCAAGTAAAGGCGACGAAAGAATGTGATGATGCGCCCTGGGAGCCGGCTCCTCCACCAGCTCATCCTTTCTTCACTTGATACCCGTGGGAATGTTGGGTATAAAGCCTTGTATGTTGTGAAGAGCTCTTATTTTCTACGTACCACTCTGAGCAGGTTCGAGATGAGGAGGGCTATTATGAATAATGCTCAAGCATTCACACAGCGCAAGAAGTTGGCAAACGACCCGCATCGGCCCCAATATCATTTCTTGCCACCGGCCAATTGGATGAACGATCCCAACGGATTAATCCAATGGAAGGGACAGTACCACCTCTTTTACCAGTACAATCCGTACGCTCCTGTCCATGGACGAATTCACTGGGGACACGCTGTCAGCTTCGACCTGGTGCACTGGACTGATCTGCCAATCGCTCTGACCCCGACCCCTGGGCAAGCCGATGCCGATGGTTGCTGGTCTGGCTGCGCCATTGATAATCATGGTATTCCTACACTGATGTATAGCGGGATTCATCCCCAGAGGGTCTGCCTGGCTACCAGTGCCGATGATCTGCTGACCTGGCAATACTACTCAGGCAATCCCATCATAGCAGGCCCACCAGATGCATTGCTGGCTGGTGGTCATTTCCGCGACCCTTTTGTCTGGAAAGAGGGCAATGACTGGTATATGCTGATGGGTTCCAGGATAGAAGGAGTTGGAGGGACGATCCTGCTCTATCGCTCCCTTGACCTGATTACCTGGGACTATCTCCATCCCCTGTTAGTTGGAGATGCCAATACAGTTCAGCCGGTGTTGCCGGGAGTTATGTGGGAGTGTCCTGATTTTCTCACCTTTGGCGATCAGCGCGTGCTCATCTTCTCAATACAAGGTCCCCGCGACAACGAGCTTCTCCACCCGCTTTACGTTAGCGGCACGTTTCGGGATGAACAGTTTCTTCCCCAGGCACAAGGAATGTTAGCCCATGGGGGGTATTTTTATGCCCCTCAAGTATTGCGCAATGACCAGGGCCGCTACATCATGTGGGGCTGGCTGATGGAAGGTCGGAGCAATTCCTTATTAGCAGAGGCCGGTTGGGCTGGCGTCATGTCTTTACCTATCGTTGTAGCACCCCTCCCTGGCGGCGGATTGAGCCTTGAACCATCTCCCGAGTTGACCTCGCTACGGGAAAACCATTGGCGGTATGAAGGAATGGAGCTGAGCGGGACAGAGAACTTCCTGCATGGCGACATTCAGGACGATCGTCTCGAAATTCTGGCTGAATTCGAACCAGCTCAAAACTGCGAGTTTGGCTTTACGTTTCGCCATTCTCAGGATGACAAGGAGCAAACGCGTCTCGTTTACCAATCGGCGTCGCAACGAGTCTCCATTGAGCGTGAGCAATCGAGCTTGAATACCGAAGTAGATCGAGAGAATTCTTTTGTCGCGATAGAAGCTGGTGAGGTCTGCAAGCTGCACATCTTTCTTGATCATTCGGTGCTAGAGGTGTTTGTGAATGGTTCTTGCTATCTGGCGAGCCGCATTTATCCTACATGTCCTGACAGCTCGGGCCTTGAGCTATTTGTGCGCGAGGGGAGAGTGAGGGTCAGGTCGCTAGATATCTGGCACCTGGCTTCAATCTGGAACCTGTGAACTGACAATAGATGGCTCGGGTGGTTGCTGGCGCAGCGGAGATAGGTCTCGCCGGCCTCGTTATGATATACTTTCTGTCGAGACCTACCTGATCATCCGTCAACTAACGCTGAGAGGAAGTACATGACTCAGGTTTTTACCAATGATAGCGGAATGCCCATCGATGAGAAACTCCGCAACGAAGAGTCGTTAGACGGAGCATCCAGGGATGAGACGCCTGTACCGCATGTTCGTATCGCTATTCTGGGGGCGGGCTTCGCGGGCCTCGGAATGGCGATTCAGCTCAAGCGGCACGGCTACGACGACTTCGTGGTGCTTGAGCGGGCGGCAGACGTAGGGGGCACGTGGCGCGACAATACCTATCCTGGTTGCGCCTGCGATATCCCCTCGCACCTGTACTCCTTCTCCTTCGCGCCCAATCCGCACTGGAGCCGCGTGTACTCTCCCTGGCGCGAGATTCAAGGCTACCTGCGCAACTGTGCAGTGCGCTTTGGCATTCTCCCCCACATACGCTGGAACAGCGAACTACTGGACGCTTCGTGGAGCGAGGCCGAGGCGCGCTGGTACATCACGACGACGCAGGGTAAGCTGAGCGCCAATATATTTATTCTTGGCAATGGACCGCTGAACGAGCCATCGCTTCCTCCCATTCCCGGTATAGAGAGCTTCGAGGGCACCCTGTTCCATTCGTCGAGCTGGCGGCACGATTATGATCTGGCGGGCAAGCGCGTGGCCGTGATCGGAACGGGTGCCTCATCCATCCAGTTCGTTCCGCGTATACAGCCGCGCGTCGAACGGCTCTTCCTGTTCCAGCGCACGCCGCCGTGGATTGTGCCGCGCCTGGACCATACGATTCCTCACTGGCAGCGCAAACTGTTTCGCCTGCTGCCCCTCACGCAGCGCCTGGTGCGTACGAAGATGTACTGGCAGCGCGAGATAATGGTGCTCGGGCTTGTCTACAACTCCCGCATCATGGAAAACGCTGCGAAGATCGCTCGCCATCATCTGGAGCGGCAGGTAGCGGACCCCGAGCTACGCGCAAAGCTAACGCCGCACTATGCCATGGGCTGCAAACGCATCCTGGTCTCCGATGACTTCTATCCCGCGTTAAATCAGCCAAACGTCGAGGTCGTTACCGCGCATATTCGCGCGGTGCACGCGCACAGCATCGTGACCGCCGATGGCGAGGAGCGCGCGATCGACACGATTATCTGCGGCACCGGCTTCCACGTGACCGATACGCGCCTCCCCAACTATATCCACGGGCGCGCTGGTCGTTCGCTCGCCGCTAGCTGGCAACCGGACCCCACCGCCTATCTGGGGACGGCGGTCGCGGGTTTCCCCAATATGTTCCTGCTCATCGGACCTAATACGGGCCTGGGGCACAATTCGATGGTTTTTATGATCGAGTCGCAATTACAGTACCTGCTGGATTGCCTGCGCACGATGGAGCGGCGGAACGCGGAGGTCGTCGAGGTGCGGCCCGGAGCGCAAGAGACGTTCGATGCGGAGATGCAGAGGCGCATGCAGGGCACGGTCTGGGTCTCGGGCTGCGCGAGCTGGTACCTCGACGCCAATGGGCGCAACACAACGATCTGGCCCGGCTTCACCTTCGAGTTCCGGCGCAGGACGCGCCATTTCGATCCGCAGAGCTACGATCTGCAACCGCGCAAGGCGCCTGCCCGTGTTGAAAAATCTGTCACCGGATTGAGCACCGCGAGAGGATAGCTAGCAGACAGATCTGGCCCGCAATCCAGACGCCGATTGCAGGCCAGAGAAGAGCAAAGAATGTTGGCGGTTAGCACATTCCCCACACCTCTTGCGCCACACGGGCCACCAGCTCCAACTTGTGGCGCTGATCATCGAACGTGATGCGGTTTCCTTCCATCGTAGAGGCGAAGCCGCATTGTGGACTGAGGGCGAGGCGTTCTAAGGGAATGTAGCGCGTGGCCTCCTTGATACGTCCCTTCAGCTCCTCGGCGGTCTCGAGGCGCGGCTTCTTGGTGGTAACAAGGCCCAGCACCACGCAGCGGTCCTCGGGCACGTGGCGTAGCGGCTCGAAACCGCCCGAACGTGCATCGTCATATTCGAGCAAGAAGCGCTCGAAGTGCGTGCGCTCGAATAAGCGCGCGATCGGCTCGTAGTCGCCACTGGCATAAAACTTGCTCTGGTTATTGCCACGACAGATATGGATGCCGAAGGTGACGCCTGGATGGTTGCTGATGATGGCGTTGTCCATCTCGATACAGGTGTCAATGATCTTGTCGGGATCGTTGCCGCGCTTGAGATACCCCTCGCGCATCTGGGGATCGAGGAGCGCCGCGTACTGGGGAGCGTCGATCTGGATATAGGTGCAGCCCAGTCTAACCAGCTCTTCCACCTCGTGGCGCGAGAAGTCGACGATATCGGCGAGGTAGGCGTCGCGCGTCGGATAGGCCGCCTTCGACTTCTCTGGATCGTAGTAGGCCGCCGCCTGCTGCGCGCTGATCATGGTCACTTTGCCGGGGTGCGTCTTGCGTGAGCGCAGGTAAACCCACTCCTCCGCGCACATACTCCTCTTCCAGCGCAGCTTCTCCACCACCACGGGCCGCTTGAGGACGAGCTCCTCGCCGGTCTCGTCGCGGAAAGGGATAGCCCAGCCGCCGTACTTATCGAAACCTGCCAGTGCGTCGATGAGATGGCCGTAGAAGGCGTAGCGCCGCATCTCGCCGTCGGTGATCACGTCGATGCCCGCCTCCTCTTGCAGGGCGATGGACTCGTTCACCGCCCGGTCCTCCAGCGCTTTGAAGTCCGCCGCGCTGATCTGTTCCGTCTCGAATTGCTTTCTTGCTTCTGCCAGATAGGTTGGCCTGAGCATGCTTCCCACGACTTCGCTGTGATAGGTCATTTTCTTCAGTCCCTTTCTGCTGGTGCATTTCCACTTGACTTGATGGGTTTTCAAGAGTATACTTGCCCCACCGGGGCGGCTAGAGTTCCTGCCCTTTCTCGACCCGCTTGAAGGGATTGAAACCTAGAAATGTCTGAACGTAGCGGCTGAACTCTTCGGGCTGCTCCACATTAGAAAGGTGCGCCGTCTTGCGAAATATGGCGAGCTCGCTCCCCGCGATGGCCGCGTGTAGCTCGCGGCTCTGGGCCAGTGGCGTGGACTCGTCCAGTTCGCCTGCCAGAATGAGGGAAGGTACGTGGATCGTGCTCACCAGCTCACTCAGGTCCGCGTCGCGCAGGGCGGCACACGCGCCGACGTAGCCCACGGGATTAGTTGCCGCGACCATCTCCCCGATCTGGTGCGCCGTCTCGGGGTAGTGCTGGCGAAAATCCGCGCTGAGGAAGCGCGCGAGGACGGCGTCCTTTATCGCCGCCATGCCACCCCTGTTCACCGCGTCTATGCGCGCGTTCCATAGCTCGTCGTTGCCGATGTGTGCCGCTGTATTGGCGAAGATCGCCCGGTTGACACGTTCGGGATGGTGGGCCGCGAACCAGAGGGCCACAACTCCGCCGAGCGAGAGCCCGCAGAGGTGTGCGCGCTGGATATGGAGCATATCGAAGAGCGCGAGCAAATCGAGTCCGAACTGCTCGATGCTGTAGGGACCGTCGGGCACCTCGGATGCTCCGTGGCCGCGACAGTCGTAGCGCGCGATGCGCAGGTGCTCGCCGAGCAGCGCCACCTGCGGGTTCCACATGCGCAGGTCCGTGCCGAGCGAGTTCACCATAACGATCGTGGGAGCGTCTTCTGGTCCATCGACGCTATAAGCGAGACGCACGCCGTTTGCTACGAAGAAGTTCATTGTTCACCTCGTGAAGACCGCAGCTCGCGATGGGATGCGAGGGCGCGGTCGATAAATATACTCGTGCTGCCCAGATATGCGCCCGGATCAAGGGCGCGCTCGATCTCTTCCGTCGTAAGCGCTGCGCGCACCTGGGTATCCGCGAGGGAGACCTGGCGCAGGTCTCCGCCTGACGCGACGACGTGCCTGCTGAGCTGCTGGACGATGCGATACGCCTCGGGCCTGCCGATATGCGCGGCGAGTGCTATGGTCAACGACTCGGCCAGGACTAGCCCGCCGCTCAGAACGAGGTTCGCCTGCATGCGTGCGGGATCGACTTGCAGATCAGCGAGTGCGCTGCGCACGCGTTCGACGGCGCATGCCGTGTAGTGGAACAGCGCGGGGATGGCGGCCCATTCCGCCTGCCACCCACCGGCTGCGCGCTCGTGCTCCTGCTCCATGGCTGACAGGAGCACCGGCACCACGCCGATCGCCAGCCGGGCCGCCGCGCGCGCGCCAACCGCATCGACCGGATTGCGCTTCTGCGGCATGGCGGACGATCCTCCCTTGCCCGGTGCCGCGCCCTCAGACACCTCGCCGATCTCGGTCTGTGCCAGCAGGGCCACGTCGTCGGCGATCTTCGCCATTGTGCCCGCGATTGCGCCGAGCGCCGTGGCGATCTCGGCGATGCGCTCACGCTCGGTATGCCAGGGCAACTCTGGTGCCGGGAGTCCCAGTTCGTCGGCGAGGAGCTCGACAACGCGCAGACCATCGTTCGCCAGAGAGGCGAGCGTACCGGCAGCCCCGCCCAGTTGCACGGCCAGCGACCGCTCCTGGCGCTCGCGCAGGGTGCGTACGTGGCGTGTTGCGGCGGACAGCCAGTGCGCCGCCTTCAGCCCAAATGTGATCGGCAACGCCTGTTGGAGCAGCGTGCGCCCGACCATCGGCGTGTCCCGGTAGCGTTCGGCGAGGGTTGCGCACGCCGCGCAAATATTGAGCAGCCCCTCGGCGAGCAGGTTCAATCCGTCGCGCATCTGCAGCATCAGGGCGGTGTCGATCGCATCCTGGCTGGTGGCCCCCCAGTGCACGAACTTCTTAGCGTCCCCCGCGACCAGGGCCGTCAGCATGTGTACAAGAGGGATCGCGGGCGTGCCGGCCAGCGCGGCCTCGCGGTAGAGCGCCGCAACATCGAAGAGCTCTACCCTGCAACTGGCGGCGATGGCGCTTGCCGCCTCTTGTGGGATGATGTGCGCGTGCGCCTCCGCGTGTGCGAGAGCCGCCTCGAACGCCAGCATAGCCTGTACATGCGCGGCGGAGGAGAAGATAGCGGACATCTCCACCGTGCTGAACAGTCCTTCGCCTGGCTCCGACGTTGGAAAAGAGGTCATCTCGTTGTCTCGGACTCCGCAGGCTGATCGAATATTTGCTTCGCGACCGCGACTGCGCTATTCGCGGCGGGAACGCCCGCGTAGACCGCCACGTGCAGGAGCACCTCCGCGATCTCCTGTGGATCGACGCCTGTGTTGCGGCTGGCGCGCAGGTGGAGCGCCAGTTCTTCGCGGCCCAGCGCCGCCAGAATGGCGATCGTGACCAGGCTTCTCGTCCGTCGATCCAGGTCTGGTCGGGCCCAGACGGAGCCCCAGGCCGTCTCAGTGATGAAGCGCTGGAAGTCGGCATCAAACTCGCTTGTGCGCGCCAGTGCCCGCTCGACGTGTTCGCTGCCCAGCACCTCCTTGCGCACCTTCATCCCGGTGTCGTAGCGCGATTCTGTCATGATAAATACTCCTGTGACCAGCGTATAAGGCTCCAACGCGGTCAGGCCGCATGAGCCTCGCGTGGGTTGTGCGGCCATGCCGGATACGTCGATAGTTCTAAAAAATCTGGCGCTTTATTGTACCACTATTTTTCCTGGTTTCGGGAGGTGTGTGAAGGCTCTAGCATACTGAAAGATTCAGTCGACAAGAACTGGCTATAGAGCCAACTAACTGCTTTTCAAAATGTGTTTCAAACTCTTGTGATGCTAAGATTTATTCGGGTGCTGGGCTTCAATGGCCCAGACGCAATACGTCTCATATCGTCGTCTACAGGCAATCGGCCTCTGGATAGAGGATAACTGGTTTACCTGTATCTGAATTTGAATGGCCTCCCTAATAGACATTGTAACATTTATCATTATCGCAACGTATAATAAAGAAACTATATTTCATACGAGGAGGAATGCAACCAGTGGCGAGAGAGCATGCATTCGTTCCAAAACTTTTCATCTCATACACTCGTAAGGATAAACGTGTACGCGATGAACTCATAAAGCATCTGAGCATTTTAGAGCGTCAGGAGAAAATCACCAGTTGGTCTGATGGCGAAATCCGTCCAGGTGAAGCCTGGGCAGACGAAATTCGTATCCACCTCCAGACTGCTCACCTTATCTTGCTCCTGCTCAGCTCGGACTTTCTCGCTTCCGATTACTGTTACAGCGTCGAAATGGTCAGTGCTTTAGAGAGACATGCCAGTGGTCAGGCTCGCGTCATTCCCATTATTCTCCGGCCAGTGGATTGGCAGAAGACACCGCTGAGCGGACTGCAGGCCCTGCCGACAAATGGCAAACCCGTAGTCTATTGGAAGGTTCGCGATGAGGCATTTCTGGATATTGTGCGAGGGATCGAAAAAACGATAGAGAATTGGACTTTACCCGGTGAGTCTATGCTCCTAACCGAAGAACTCTCAGGAGCACAGCCTTCCACGTCCTCATGCTCCTCGTTTTTCCCTCTTGAGCAGCAGGAAACTCTTTTCCCTTCTTCCATGCTTCGCGATACGTCAAAAAAAACTTCTTGTGTGAATCAGGAGATTGAAGGGCAGCATATCGTCGTCAAACTCGCTGAAGCTCAGAGCGATGAATCCAAATCAGTCAGGGCATTTCTCTGCACACTCAACCCTGGAAGGGGAACGGTTGAAGTGCTTACCCTCACCGATGAAGCCTTGCTCAATGTCGCTGCTAGTATCCACACAACGGCTCAGGGATCTATGATAGGACCCACCTTCTTTCCACAGCCAATTCCCATACCTGACTCTGAATACGAGGGCGAACAGCTCTCACCAGAAAGAGGAAGAGATAACAAGAACGATGAACTTTACCCACCGGCTCATGTTGATCTCAAGCGTGTTCCCTTAAAAAGCAATCAGCAAGATAGCATGCAACTCATTGAGGAGCCAATCATCCCCTTGACAGGGCAGGAAAAGAGAAGCTGGTCGAGGGCAGTCAACAGGTTGTGCTCCCTTGTCTTCATTTCTTATGGTTGTGCCCTGTCTCTGGGGACTATTTCCTTTCTATTAATCTATTCCGATATAAGAATATATTTTTCTTTACTATCGAGTAGCATTAGTTCCTGGCTTCTGTCTCTCTTTATGATCATTTTTTCATTATTCATCGTCGTGCTCTTGCTTGCTCTTTACGTCAAAGCAACCCCATTTATTTTTCGGCTGTGCCAGCGAGCGTTGCAAAAAGGCCCATTATTCGATGATTTGGGGCTTTGAAGCCTTTGAGAGAGATCGGAGAAATCGAGTCCACGCCTCGTTTGAGGACAATTATTCTGGCGATGAGATATACTACAGGAAGGTGGTGTTGGTGGCTCCTCCCGTGTGAGAAAGGACTCGGAATGCGCGAACCATCGTTATCACTCACAGCCCTTTCAGAGGCCCACAGAGCGCAAGTTTCACCATCAGAATTTTATGATTTACGCGCACGGAGGCAGTCAGACGATGAGCAACAATAGCGAGCAACAGATCACACAGAACGTGCTGGATAGTATGGCGCCGGACGCCGATCCCCGGTTGCGGCAAGTGATGTCTAGCCTGATCACGCATATTCATGCCTGCATCCGCGAGGTGGAGCTGACGCAGGAGGAATGGATGCAGGCTATCAGGTTCCTCACCGGAACGGGCCAGATAAGCGATGATAAGCGCCAGGAGTTCATCCTGCTCTCGGATATCACCGGTGTGACGATGCTGGTGGATGCCATCAACCATCGCGCGCCGGACGGGGCAACCGAGAGCACGATCTTCGGCCCGTTTTACCGTGAGGGCGCGCCCGAACTACCGGAGGGTGCGACGATCAGTCTGGATGGCAAGGGCGAGCCACTCGTCGTCACCGGGCGCGTGCTCTCCACCGACGGCACGCCTATTCCCGGCGCACTGCTGGATATCTGGGAGACCGACGAGAACGGTCTGTACGAGCAGCAGGACCCTGAGCAGCCCGATATGAATCTGCGCGGCAAATTCCACACGGATAGTAAGGGGCGCTACATCTTTGTGGGCATCAAGCCCGTCTCGTACTCCATACCGGACGATGGGCCGGTCGGGCAACTGTTGCGCGCACTGGGACGCCATCCGTTTCGCCCCGCCCATGTCCACCTGCTCATCTCGGCGGACGGCTTCGTCCCGGTCACAACGCATCTTTTTGTGAAGGGGGATAAGTATCTCGACTCGGACGCCGTCTTCGGGACCAAGGACTCGCTGATTGTAGATTTTATCCGCCACGATTCCGAGGAGGAGGCTGCCCGCTACCATGTCGCGGCTCCCTTTTACCACGTGGAGTATGATTTCGTCTTGAAGCCGCGTGGTTAGATCGGCGCTTCATCCGATATAAAAACGGAGGCACCAGACCTGGAACCTCCGTTTTCATAAACAGTTGTGCTTAAAGTGTGGCGAAGGGCTCGCGCCACGGGTCCGGCTGATAAAAAAAGTTGGGTTTGAGCGTGGCATCGTGATAGGGGATATGGAAGACCGGCGTCACGGAGCCAGAGATGGGAGGAACGATCCATCCCCAGTCGGCGGCGACCGGGCGTCCCATCTGTCGCTCCCGTTCCTCGTGGATGACGAATTGGCGGCAGGCGGTGTGATGGTCCACGATAGCCACGCGGTACTTCGCGAACGAGTGGAGCACCGCCACGTTCAATTCGATGATCGCGCGATCTTGCCAGAGCGTGCGGTTACTGCTCGTATCGAGTCCCATCTGCTGGGCGACCAGCGGCAGCAGATTGTAGCGCCTGGCATCGCCCAGATTGCGCGCGCCTATCTCGGTTCCCATATACCAGCCGTTGAAGGGAGCTGCCGAGTAGGAGATGCCGCCGATCTCCATGCGCATGTTGGAGATCACCGGGAGCGCGTGCCACTTGAGTCCCAGCCGCTCAAACCAGGGATAGTCGGGATGGCTCAGAGGCACCTCCATGACGCACTCTTGCGGCAGCTCGAAGAGTTTGGGCGATTGTGGTGGCACATGGATCACCAGGGGTAAAACGTCGAAGGCGCTGCCCCGAGCGCCTTTCCATCCCATCTGGCGGATGACCTCGGTGAGCTTTACGTGCATGGGATCGCCTATCACTGCGCCGCTCGGCTGACGATAGCCGGCGTAACGGATCAGTTGTGGATTCCAGATGCGCACCTTTTCCTGCCGTCCCTCCTGGGGCGCGAAGACGGTGATCAGCGGTCGGATCTTGCCGCCGTTGGTGGCCAGGACGATGTGTTCGACCAGCGCCTCAAAGATCTCTTCCGCCGTCGAAAGGTGGCGTTTGTCGCGCACTTCCAGGGCCCGCCAGTGCAGGCGCCCGATGCAACGGCTGCTGTTACGCCATGCTACGCGCGCTCCGTAAGCCAGTTCCTCGTAGGTCTGCCTGTAGGTGCCGCTGTCCTCGAACTCGGTCTGAATGCGTGCCAGGCGGTCCGCGTAGAGGTGAGATATCTTATGCTCGCGGTAAAACAACTGTAAAAAGCTGCTGGCCTCTACAAGTTGCTGCTGACGGTCTTGCGTGGGAGAAGCGATCTCGGGATGTATGTGCGGCCTCGCACTTCTCAAAGCTATCTGCCTTTCCGTCTGCTGTTGTAACATATGCTATTCACTTTCACTGCGTTCAGGCTATGACGGACCTTTTAGAATGGGATACCCGTGGCTGTTGCTTGATGGAGTTTGCCACCCGCCAGTAGCGCCGGTGTACAAACTGGTCGCCAGGATGATTAGCGGTCGTCGCGACCAGTCCTACGAACTGAAGGTGACGGAGTGCTTCGAGCAAAAGAGCGGGTCGAGCCGTTCTCTCGCTCACCCCCCGCCGCTCCAGGAGCTGCTGCAGCTCTTCCAGCGTGAGCCCGTCCTGCTCGGGCAGACAGGAGAGGATGAACTGCGCAAAATGTCTTCGGTCCCGGTCTCGCTTCTGCTGCTCTGGCGCATCCTGCCGGGTTTCTGAAGCGGCAAAGAAGCGGATCTTGAAGCGGCAGGCGGAGGCACCATGGTTCATGCACGTCTGCTCAACGATCGAGACCTTTTCCCCATAGCGTTCCGCCGCTCCCTCGATAGCCCCCAACAGTACTGGACAGAGCTTGCGCGGGCTATTATAGATGATGGTTAATTCATTAGGGCGCGTATGTTGAATGCGATATTCGAAGAGGGGAGGCGTGAGACCTTCAGGAAGACGACTCATCTGCTCATGCGCGTCATGCATGGTCAGTAAGAGATCGCGTGCGCTGTTCACCTGAGTTAGAAGATAGGCGCACAGGTGTCTGGTGAGTCCATTGAGAATAAAATAGCGCCCGAACTCTCGCAGGAGCGTTTCGGGCGCAACATGCGTAATGTTGTTAATGGTTGTGACGCCAGCGAGGAGCACGGCGTCTTCATAAACACGGCTCGGCAGAGGTGCAGTTGCGGGCGTCTCTCCCAGGACCTCTCGATACTCGCGCAATGTTGTCCCCCCGAAACGTTCAGCCACATATTTTTCCCAGGTGACAAAGATTAGTCCGTGCATAAATTCAATTTCCTCCAAGAAGTGCTGGCAGTAAGGTAACGTTTGTAAAGTGATGACGGCTCACCTTCATTGATCGAAGGTTTCAATACTGATGCTCGTCCAGCGGCAATTGGCAGGTGGTGATAGAAACGTATGTTACACAATAGTATATTGTCACTGAACGGACTATATTTATTGAAGCAAGCTTCTTGATGCGAAATTATAGTTTGTTTATCTTCACTTTTCAATAGAGAAATGGTTGTACTTGTGCATATTCTGGTTACGGTTTCTCAATAACCTTGTTGAATACTAGAGATTATGTACTTTTCGATGGAGGATCGATTAAAAGTGGCTCTCGCTGAGGACACCTCTGTTCGGTTCTCGGCCTGGTTGCCAGCGCCTTCGGTGTGTATGTGACCTTCACCGGTCCGTGGACCACTCTGATTGCCTACTCGCAGTGGCTGCTGTGGATAGGCGGTATCGGCGTGCTTTCGCTGCTCGTCGGCATCGCGCTGTTCTTCGTCGGCCAGGCGACGGTCAAGTCAAATGTGAGCGATGAGGAGGCCGTCGCCCAGGTAACAAACAGGTAATATTCGCTGCATGCACAGCATTGCGCGCCGGTGCAATGCTGTGTATGGCTGTGCTTGCGCCTCTTACTGCGCGCGTTGAGCTAGCCGAACAGAAAGACCGTCCCGGCCATCATTGCGTAGAGTAGGATCAGGAAGAGTCCTTCCAGCCATACCAGTTCGCCATCTCGGGTGATCTCGCTGAAGAGAAAGGTCGCCAGCCCGAGGACCGAGATCTCTATAATGCTGAATACAAGGTCCAGGCGTTGCGGCGTGAACAGGCTGATCAGGACCAGGATTGGCGCGACGAGCAGCGCGATCTGTGTGGATGAGCCAGCCGAAGCCGACAGCACGAGACCCATCCGCTTATCCAGCGCCATTGAGATAGTATTGAAGTATTCCGGCAGGCCACCGATCAGGGGTAGGAAGACCAGTCCTACGAAGGCAGGACTCCAATGCAGCGCCTCTGTAAGCGGCTCGATTGCTCCCACCAGAACCTCCGAGAGGATAGCTACGCTCACAGTTGCCACCGTGAGCAGGAGCAGGCCGCGCCAGAGAGGTGTTTTGGGCTGTTCCGCTTTCTCCTGTGCAGTGGGCGCAGCGCCAACTGTGCCCGGCGCTTGCGCCGACTCCTGGCCGATAATTGCGCTCATTGTTCCGTCGATCTGGCGCAGGGCGTTGGTCTTGCCCGGAGTAGTGCTGTGTGCCAGCACATGCCGGTAGGCGAGCAGGCGCACGATGGCGGCAGCGGAACGTCCACCCAACATGGGTTCAAATCTCTCCGTCTCCTCATCGCCCGCATCCTTGAAGTGAAAGACGCTGAAGAGGATGGAGGCGATGTAGCCAAGCAGCAGCAGGACCGCCACAAAATCGGAGAGCGCGATGCCGCGTTCCACGATTTGAGCCTGGTGCTCGCGCGACGCCAGCAACTCGGCCACGGTCGGCAGCATCAGGCTCGCTACGCACAGCGCGAAGAGCGAGGCGTACTGACTGGCCGGGCGCGCCTCAAATTTCAGGCGTCCGTTCTTGAAGCCGCCCACGCAGACCGCAACGCCCAGTACCAGCAGGGCGTTGCCGAGAATAGCCCCGATGATGGATGCCTTGACTACATCGATCAGCCCTTCCCGCAGCGCGAGAATACTGATGATCAGTTCGGTGATATTGCCAAAAGTGGCAAAAAGCAGTCCGCCGATGCGCTCGCCGGTATGTTGCGCGACTGCCTCGACGGAATCGCCGATCAGCGCCGCCAGGGGCGCGATGCCCAGTGCGGCGACGAGAAAGACGAGTATCGGCGGCGCGTGAACCAGGTTCAATATGGGCGCGAGAACATCTCGTTTTTGTCATCTCTGTTCACTAGAGTGTACAGAATGGCTCCCGTTTTGGCAATACCTGTCTTGCTCAAGGCAGGGCCATTATGAACTTTAAAAAATTAATAGGGTAAGTGAAGGCCAACAGAACTCAAGAGTTGCAGAGAGCCAGTTTCAAATGGCTGGAAAAAGGTGAGGATCTGCTCACGCAAGGTCGAGAGATCTTCAGCCCAAGGATGCAAGTGAAGTTGGTCCTGCTTGAGCTTGCGCCAGAGCTTCTCAATTGGGTTACACCAGGAGGCATAGGTGGGCAATTGAACGATCTGGATGGGCAGATGCCACTGCCCACATTGCTTGATCGCCTCTTTGGTCGCAGTGGTGGTCCAATTCCGAGGAAGCTTGACGGGATAAAGTCGCTCTTGCTCTTCCAATGCCAGCAGCACATCTGGGTGGAAATGGATCGGCCAATTATCCTGAATGATCCAAATGCGCTTGGCGTGGGGGTAGGCTTGGCGAACGATCTGATAGAAGGAAGCCATTTGCTTGGTGCCCACCTTGCTCCACGTTTTGACCACCACGCGACCGGTCAAGGCATCCAGCGTTCCAACAAGGCGGATGGTGTTGTTGAGCTGGCGTGCCTGGCGAGCATGAGGAGCATCCGAGCCTGCGGCTTCGTAGTTGTATCCGACGCTGGGCTGCCGGTAGATGCTGCATTCATCCTGATAGAGCAGCACATACTCAGCCGGGTTGGCTTGCACGAAACGTTTGAGCGCCTCAATACGTGCCAGCTTTTCCTCATAGGCTGGGTCAGGGCTATGCACGTAGGTGCGGCCCCGCTTGTAGTGGATATCCAGCCGATCCAAGATCTGCCAGAGCCCGGCCTGAGTCTGGCAATGAAGCCATGGACAGTGCTCCAACACATCCTGGAGCCTCCAGCGGGAACGGTCGATGCCCATTTGATGGGGATCACGACGCACCACATGCAGAAGCGCTTCTTTGGCCGCTTCGTTGTCCTGGTAGACAGGGGGAAAAAGCAGGCTTGCGCCCTCGTCCTGTGCGAACCCGTCAGCCTGCCAACCCATCGGCTTGGTAGCGATGGACCCAGCCGTAGATGGTATCGGTTTTCCGCCGACGAGAGAGACGGTTCTGGGCGACGTTGCGCCCGCTCTCTCCATCGGCAATCATGAGCAAGGCCGCACAGCGCTCACGCAGATACGGCTTCTGATCATGATCTCGATGCCAGAGCAGTTCCTGACGTTGCTGCACGCTCAACTCCAATTCCAGTGGCTTGGGCATAGCAACACCCCCTTCAGAGGTAGTACGTTTCTCGCTCCTTTTTGGTTACCCTATTAATTTTTTAAAGTTCATAATAGCCCTGGCTTTGTGGCTACATTGCTATACGGCTGGAAAAAGATATGATAGAGTAGAGAGGAGGAAAGAACGACACGCATGTAGAAGTAGTTAACTCATCAAGCCAATAATACGAGGATTAGGAATTGAAACGTTTATCTCTTCAGTCGTACGAATGGTTTCTCTTAGCGCTTATTGTCATTGCCACCATAGCACGCCTGCTGCTCATTGCCCAGAACTGGCCCGTCACCAATAGCGACGAGGCGAATATGGCCCTGCTCGCCCGCCACGTCGCCTACAATGGGGAGTGGCCCATCTTCTTCTACGGCCTCCCCTATATGGGACCGATCGAGGGCTATATCGCCGCTCCGCTCTTCCATCTCTTCGGTCCCTCGACCTTCGCGCTAAGGCTTGGCCTGCTGCCCTTCTTTTTCCTGTTCGCCGTCTGTATGTATTTTCTGACGCGTCTCCTCTATACGCGTGGGCTGGCCATCTTTACCGTGGTACTACTCTGCTTCGGCTCCAGTGAGGTCATCTCGCGCGAGGTCAAGGCGGTTGGTGAGTATCCTGAGATCGTGTTTTTCGCTGCCGCGATCTGCCTGTTGCTCGTCTGGCTGGCGCGCTCGCTGCCGGTGGATGAGGAGGTTGTCCGGCCTGGACTCAGGCGTGTCCTCGTCTATGGCCTGCTGGGCCTCATTGTGGGGGTGGCGCTCTGGGTCGATTTTTTGATCCTGCCGTTCGTCGGCTGCGGAGCGCTGTTCCTGTTCCTCTTCTGCCGTCGCGAGCTGTGGTCATGGGCGGGTATCAGCCTGCTGCTCGGCATTATAATCGGTGCCTTCCCCTTGCTCCTGTATAATGTTACCGCGCCCCTGGATCGAAACTCGATCGCGGTCCTGCTGAGCATACACAACGGCGGTTCCGAACTGCACCCCGCGTTTATCCAGCAGTTGGCCGGAACATTCCTGATCAGCCTGCCGGACGCGACCGGCCTCTATCCCCTCTGCGATAACACCTCCTTTCCGCTGTTTGGGAACGCCCCCAGCATCTCCTGTACCCTTGTTCAGGGAGGATGGAGCGTGGGCTATCTGGTGTTGTGGACCCTGGCGACGCTCTTTGCCGCGCGTTTCGCCTGGCGGCACTGGCGCGGAACCTCATTACTGAAACCTGACTGGACGTTTGAAGATCGGCAAAGGATAATACTTGAATGTGGTCGGCTGCTGCTGCTGATCAGTGCGTTGGGAACAATCGTGCTCTTCCTGCTCAGCCCTATCTCGGCGACCAGTCCAGGCCCCACGTCGCGCTACCTGGTCTGCCTGCTCGTCGTCTTGCCCGCCACCCTGTGGCCGCTGTGGGAGGGACTCTCCCAGGCGTTGCTGACGGCGGGTTGGCGCACGCGCGCGGTGGCTATCGTGCGGGCCGGCCTCCTTGTGCTTACGCTGGCCGTCTATGTTATAGGTACGTTCGGGGCCTTCGCCGATGTACCCGGGGCGCAAGCGTTCTATAACCAGCAGGAAGCGCTGGTGCAGAAGCTGCTCTCCCTGGGTGCGACGCGCGTCTACTCCGAGTATTGGACCTGTAATCGCCTGACGTTCCAGAGCCAGGAGAAGATCATCTGTAGTGCGCTTGATGAGCAACTCAAGCCAGACTTTGATCGCTATATAGTCTATCGGTACATCGTGGAGGCCGCGCCTCATCCCGCCTATCTCTTCCCCGTCGGTATGCCGCAGGTCGCGGCCTTCGATAGCGGCATGCGCAACGGCACTATTGCGTCCACGTACCGGCGCCTGACCTATCAGAACTACGTCATCTACCTGCCCAGCACATCGTGAGATACCTCTAAACCGACGGCAGCGAACCCAACTCGCGCTTCAGCCCGCACCGGCGACAGTAGCAGGTATCGCCGGTGAGCAAGAAAGGGATCTTGCAGTTGGGACAGCGCCAGGAGATGGGAGGAGGAACGCTCCGCTCCGGCACGTATACCGGGTCGTTGCCTCGCATCGGCACCAGGCGCGACGCCTTCATCCTGTGCGACTTCAGCGGCCCGCTTACAGTCGGTGTATACAAGGGCTCGAAGCGCTCGACCGGGCGTTGCGGAATGGGTGAGACGAGCTGCTGGTCGGGCGGCAAATAGAGCGGCTCGAATTGTTCGATAGGACGGTCAGGAATAGCCAGGACGAGCTGCTGGTCGAAAACGGTCTGCACCTGCGCTGCCTGTAGTGCGGGCGCGCCATTGGTCTTTGAGGCGAGACCAGGCTTGAATGGGGCAAGCAACACCTGCCCTGTACCTATCTTGTCATGCGAGGATCTCCACGCCAGCCAGCGCTTATGCAACGATGGAACGATGCCCTGAGGGAAAAGCAGGATGACCACCAGCAGGAAACACCCGAAGAGAATCTGATTGAGGCTGGTCGCAGTCGCATTGAACTGCTGGATCAGATACGCTTGCAGTGGCTCTAACAGCAGGCCCCCTACAACTGGCCCCCATATGCTCCCGATGCCGCCGAAGAATGTTATGGTAACTATGGTAATATCGAAGGTCTGGTCAAACGCTGAAGAAGGGTTGATAAATCCGGCGAAATAGATGGCTAAAGCGCCGATCATCCCGGTAAAGACCGCTGAAAGCACGTATGCTCCCAGCTTATAGCGTTCTGTGCGGTGCCCGAGGCCACGCACACGCTCCTCGTCGTCACGGATGGCTAAGAGGACCAGTCCATACTGTGCGCGTCGCAGCCGCCACGAAACGAAGATGATCAGCAGTACGAGCACGAGCGCCATATAATAGAACGGTATGTTAGCAATGTCAGCGCTCCAGGTCGGCAGCGGCAGAAAGATGCCGGAAGATCCACCGGTGATACCTCCCAGATTCTCGCCTAGCAGTTGGAAGATAAAGAAGATAGCGATAGTGATGACCATGAATGTATAGCGCCGGGTGCGCAGCGCCATCCATCCCAGGGGAAGAGAGAAAACACCTGCTACCAGGCCTGCCAGGGGCAGCAGGAGAAAGAGTTCGTAACCCCCTTGCATATGCCAATCTTGACTCGCCAATGTCAGGGTATAGGCGCCGAGTCCGTAGTAGGTGGCCTGCCCCAGCGAGATGTAGCCCGTGTAGCCAGAGAAGATATTCCACGCGGCTGATGCGCCCGTCACGAGCAGAACCTGTATCGCTACGTCAGACGAATCCGCAATGAGCGGAAATATCAGCGCGATAAGGATAATGACGAGCAAAGGTGCCCGATTTCTCACATACTTCATTCTTTCTTTTACATCGCTTACCGGAGTTCTCAAGTGATGACATCTGGTGGACCGGGAAGAAGCGGTCTCCTTTGTTGCACTATAGTAAACACGCAACTACATCCTGGGGGGGATGTAGCGTTTCATATACATGAGCATATTAACCAGTTCCGTGACTAAAGGCAAGGAAAGACGGTTTTTTGGGACAATTTGGGGAGAACGCCAACAGAACGATACAAAATGATATATGGAAAACCTCGTCATTGCGGGCAGACGGCTCCTCTATCACTATGTTTAATAGAGGGGTCGTTGCCTCTCGTATCATGTGACAAACAAACACAAATAGCGGCATTACCGAACATTACGGAGTGGCGTGGTTGACAACAGGGGTTTGCTTACGGTATATTTGGGAGAAAGGTAGTTGATCAACAAAATCAACATTCAAAGCTTGATGCGTCGAATTGCTCTTCCAGGCACACTATTCATCTTGTGAAGGGCCAGAGGTCGCTACTTTATTATACGGTTGACCATTCATTCCCATGACTTTACAGATAAGGGATGGTCGACATAGTTAAAGAAGGGCTTACGAGCGGGCTCATGAAACTTTTACTCAGTTGTATCTCCACGAAGCACTCAGTGCTGAAGAAGCACTGGTCCGAAACGAGTCAAGAGTGTCCCCTTACTGTCCTGGGTAGCTACAAAAAGCCGGATGAGGATCTGGGAGGGTTGCTCTGCCTCATCGATGACCTGGGATGTTCGCTCAAGACCCTTGGTCTGAGCGCCGCCGCCGGCATAGTAAGATCGGACAAAGGGCTTCTGATAACTGCCTTCAACAGCATTCATGAGATCGACGCCGATCTGAATGTGATACGCGAGGACGCTATCGCCGCTCCTGTATTTAGCGCCCTGCATTCCATCTCGCGCACGCGCAGTGGCTATCTTGTCGCTAGCACAGGATTGGACCTGCTGGTGGAGTTCGACAAGGATGGCGAGATCGTGTGGGAATGGTGGGCGACCGATCACGGCTTCGAACGCAAGCCCGATGGTGAGCTGCGCCTGATCGATAAAAGGGCCGATCACCGCACAATAAAGTATGGGACGTTGGAGCAGACGACGCATGTCAACTCGGTGGCGGAACTGCCCGATGGTCGTATCCTGGCGACGTTGTTCCACCAGGGCACGGTAATCGCCATCGATCGCGAAACGGGCCGCTGGCAGACGGTGTTGGAGGGACTCGATCATCCCCACGCGGTGCGCATCCTGGACGGCCAGCACTTCACCGTCGCCGACACCGTACACGGGAGAGCGTTGCTGGTGCACCTGGATAAAACCGGGCGCATCGAGGAGGAGGTCGTTGCTGGCACCTCCTGGCTGCAGGATTGCAGTTACGACGCCGGGCATGATGCCTGGATACTGGTTGACGGCAAGAATTCGAGCGTTCATCTGCGCCGTGGCAGATCAGGCGATACAGGGATCGCCACGTTTTACCTCGACCCCGAGTGGCGGCTCTACGAAGCGTACGTGCTCTAGCCACGCGGATCGCCCGCCTGAGAAAGCTCAGGGCAGGCGTTACTACCAACATATTGGACAGAGGAGGAGAGCGATTTTTATGGCAAACCCTGGCTTCACGATCTGGTTTACCGGCCTTTCAGGTTCTGGCAAGAGCACACTCTCGGAGGCTATTGCGGAGCGTTTCCAGCAGTATGGACGCAACGTCGAGATTCTAGACGGCGATATTGTCCGCACCCATCTCAGCAAAGGGCTGGGTTTCAGTCGCGAGGACCGCGATACAAACATCAAGCGCATCGCCTTCGTGTGCAGCCTGCTGACGCGCAATGGCGTGGTCTGCATCTCTGCCGCCATTGCTCCTTACCGGGAGGCCCGTGAATGGGCGCGCCAGGAGATTGGCAACTTCGTGGAGGTCTATGTAAAATGTCCGCTCGAAGTGTGCCGGCAACGCGACGTGAAGGGACTCTACAAGCTCGTAGATGAGGGGAAGATCAAAAACTTTACCGGAGTGGACGATCCCTACGAGGAACCAGAACAACCCGAACTGATCGTCGAGACTGACAAAGAGACACTCGACGAGAGCCTCGCGCGTATCTTTGCTAAACTGGTGGAACTAGACTACCCCGGTCTTGAATTCCTGACCACAGTCGGGACCGATCGACATGTAGCGTTATAACTAGATGAAAGAGCGGAAAGAAATAGCATGACAGATGCTTTAATTGCTCCTCACGGGGGGACGCTTATTTTAAACCAGGCCATCGCTGAAGAGCAGGCCGAGCTGCAAGAACGTGCTCGTAGCCTGCCCAGGGTGGTCATCGGCTCACGCCAGCGCGCCGACCTGGAGATGCTGGCGATTGGGGCCTTCAGTCCCCTGAGCGGCTTCATGCAGCGATCAGATTATTTGAGCGTTCTCAACACTATGCATCTTGAGAATGGCCTTCCCTGGTCGATCCCAGTCACGCTCTCGGCCTCCTCCGAGGAGGCTGAGCAGTTCAAAGAGGGATCTCAGATCGCGCTTGTCGACGAAGAGGGGGTGCTGCAAGCGGTACTCCTACTGCAGGAGAAGTATCATTACGACAAGCAGCTTGAGGCGCGCCAGGTGTATCGCACGACTGACGAAGCGCATCCGGGCATCCGTGTGCTCTATCAACAGGGAGACGTGCTTCTGGGTGGGCAGGTGCGGGTCGTCGGGCCATATCCGCAAGGATTTGTCGGCTATCGCTACACTCCTACGCAATCGCGCCAGCTCTTCGCCGAGCGAGGCTGGAAGCGCGTCGTTGGCTTCCAGACGCGCAACCCCGTGCACCGTGCGCATGAATACATACAGAAGTGTGCGCTAGAGACGGTCGATGGCCTCTTCCTCCATCCACTGGTCGGTGACACGAAGGGCGACGATATTCCAGCCGATGTGCGTATGCGTTGCTATACCGTCTTGCTCGAGAACTACTATCCGGCTGAGCGCGTCATCCTGGGCGTGCTGCCCGCAGCGATGCGCTACGCGGGTCCCCGCGAGGCCATCTTCCACGCGCTTATCCGCAAAAACTATGGCTGCTCACACTTCATCGTAGGCCGCGATCATGCAGGAGTAGGGAACTACTATGGCACGTATGACGCGCAGTATATATTCGCCGAGTTCTCAGCAGCGGAACTGGGCATCACGCCGATGTTCTTCGACCACACCTTTTATTGTAAAGTCTGTGATGCCATGGCCTCGGCAAAGACCTGCCCCCACTCCAGCGAGCACCATGTCGCGCTGAGTGGAACGAAGGTGCGCCAGCTCTTGCAGGCAGGAACTATGCCGCCGCTCGAGTTCTCGCGGCCAGAAGTGGCACGGGTGCTGATCGAAGCCATGAGTCAACAACGTACTGCGTAAATGGTTGTTCCGTGACATTTCAACCATTAGATCAAAGGAGTTCACTGCCCCATGAAGCGACTACTCCCAAGACATTGGCATATCGTCTTACTCTTTACGCTGCTGGCCTTCGCCCTTATTGGTTGTAATGCCACGAGTTCGGGATCTGCCAGTAGCAGCAGCGGCAAAGTGACCGTGAATCTCGGCTTTTTTCCGAACGTGACTCATGCCGTCGCGCTGGTCGGTGTGGCGCGCGGTACATTCGCCAGCGCCCTGGGATCGGGTGTCAATCTACACACGACGACGTTCAATGCCGGCCCATCTTTGATCGAGGCGCTCTTCGCGCATAGCATCGATATCGGCTACGTTGGTCCCAATCCCGCCGTCAATGGCTACATCAAAAGTCAGGGCGCGGCGCTGCGCATCATCGCTGGTGCCGCGAGTGGAGGCGCGCTCTTCGTGGTGCGTCCGGGAGCCAACATCAAGACAGCACAGGACCTCGCCAATAAAAAGTTCGCGGACCCTCAACTTGGCGGAACGCAGGACATATCGCTGCGCTACTACCTCCAGCAGCACGGCCTGAAGACGGCGGACAAGGGCGGCAACGTGCAGATCGTACCGACCGACAATGCCAACATCCTGGCCCTTTTCAAGCAAGGGAAGATCGATGGCGCCTGGGTGCCAGAACCCTGGGCCACGCGTCTGGTCGTTGAAGATCACGGCACCATCTTCGTCGATGAACGCACGCTCTGGCCTGGCAACAGGTTTGTCACTACGAATGTTGTCGTCAGCACGACGTTCTACAATCAGCACCCGGACCTGGTGAAAAAGTTTCTGCAGGCGCACGTCGATACCGTTACCTACATTCAGAAAAATCCCGCCAGCGCGGAGAATATCGTGAATAACGAGATCAAGACTCTGACGGGTCAACCAGCCCTTCCAGCAAGCGAGTTGAGCCAGTCATTCTCTGACCTCGACATCACCTATGATCCGCTGGCTAGCACACTGGTAGAGTCGGCAGATCGTGCGTACGCGCTTGGCTTCCTGACAAGCAAACCCGATCTCAGCAACATCTATAATCTTACTGATCTGAACGCCATCCTTTCATCCAAAGGATTAACTCAGGTTGCAGGACTGCAATAAGTGCGCGTAGCGGCTCATCACCGGTTGTCGATCCAGTAGCCGGTGATGAGTACGCTTTGTCGATCCAGAAAGGAAAGCGCATGTCTAGTCATTCGTCGTTAGACCGGGTGGAGTCTCGAAGTGCCCTGCTTACTCTAAAACCGGGCGGAATGCCACTCTCGATCGAGGGCGTGAGCAAAACTTTTATCAGTCGCAAACAGATCGTTCAGGCGCTCAGCCCGATCGACCTGGAGGTTGCGGCAGGTGAGTTCGTCTGTTTGTTGGGACCCAGCGGCTGTGGCAAATCAACGCTACTCAGCATCATCGCGGGATTGGAGGCCGCGAGCAGTGGAGAGATCCGCGCCGACGGGCGAAAAGTGCAGGGTCCAGGCACAGAAAGGGTGCTGCTTTTTCAGGAGGCGGCCCTGTTTCCCTGGCTGGATGTGCAAAATAATATCGAGTTTGGTCTGCTGCAGGCCGGTGTAAAGCCCAAAGAACGCGCCGATATTGCCCGGTATTTTATCGAACTGGTGCACCTGCAAGGTTTCGAGAAGAGCTACGTCCATCAGCTTTCCGGCGGTATGCGCCAACGCGTCGCCATAGCCCGTGCGCTGGCGATTGACCCGGCGATCCTCCTGATGGACGAACCGTTTGGAGCGCTGGATGCCCTGACACGCGATAGGTTGCATGTGGAGCTTGAAACGATCTGGGCCAGGACGGGCAAGACCATTCTGTTCGTGACCCACAATGTGCGTGAGGCGGTTGCCCTGGGCGATCGCGTCCTCGTCTTCTCGCCACGACCAGGACGGATCGTACGCGAGTTTCGCATCGATCTCCTCAGACCGCGCACATTAGAGGATCACGCCCTGGTAGACGTAGCTGCGGAGATCCTGGCCGTTCTCAAGGAGACCATAGAAGAACAGGAGATGTTGGATGGCAGAGGTAAGTAGTTCCTTCGTGCGCACGGCAAAGGCTCCAGCCCTTGGAGTATGGATACGCCGCCTGGCGTTCTACGCAGCCCTCTTGCTGCTATGGCAGGTGATCGTCAATCTGAATATCTGGCCGTCCTACGCCCTGCCTGGTCCCGTGGATGTATTCCACTCATTGGCGAACGGCATAGCGAGCGGGCAGTTCATCCAGGCATCGCTGGTGAGCCTGCAGCGCCTGGCTGTCGGCTACGCTATCTCGCTTGTGCTCGGCACCGTGCTCGGCGTCTTGGTCGGACGCTTCCAGGTGGTAGAGGAGACCGTTGGCTCACTTATCCTGGGCCTGCAAGCCCTTCCCAGTGTGTGCTGGTTGCCGCTCGCCGTGCTATGGTTTGGACTGACCGAGCAAGCGATAATCTTCGTGGTTGTGATGGGCGCGCTCTTCTCCATCACCCTTGGCATAGAAAGTGGGATAAAGAATACACCTCCCATCTATCTCAAGGCAGCGCGTACATTGGGAACGCGAGGTCAGGCGCTCTACAGCCAGGTCATCCTGCCGGCAGCGCTCCCCTCCATCATCAGTGGACTCAAGCAGGGCTGGACATTCGCGTGGCGCTCACTCATGGCGGCTGAACTGCTCTACTTCACCCTGAGCCTGGGAAATCTGCTCAACAATGGGCGCGATCTCAACGACGCGTCGCAGGTGGTCGCGGTCATGCTCGTGATTATCGCAATCGGGGTAGCCATTGATACATTGATTTTTGCCACTCTTGAACGAAGTTTGCGCGAGCGTTGGGGATTACAGCGGTGACATCCCTTTTTTAGCTGCCCTCCCTCTTTCTCTCTCAAAGGCGACGAAACACGAAATAGCGGGATATGACTACCTTAGAATGGAGGTAGTCATATCCCGCCATTTTCAAAAAAATTCGACGAATTCCCATTAATTTTATCGATGTCTTTTTCTCATCTGTGCGATATATTTGCCATGTAGTACGCTCCATAAAGGATAAGATACCCAAAAAAGTGCAAAGTACAAACTTCACTATTTAAGCCGTATACTGCTCGCCTGCTCTATATATACCAGGAAGCATAGAGAGGAGAGAAAGCTGCAAGTGATATGTGCAGAGAAATCAGAGGTTTGATGTTCAATGAGCAACAATAAGCGCCAGAAGGTGCTTGAGATGATGGAGGCACTGAGCAATTTACTGTCTGAAGCAGCGCAAACGGTCAGGCAACTTCCTATAGAGTTATTTCCAGGTGACATTGAACAGAGCCTGACCACGCATCTTACTTCTCTCCTCCGGGAATTGAACAAGCGCGGTGTAGCACCAGACGTAGAGAAAGATAAGATTACCGTCCAAGGCGAGGTCAGGGCCGTTCACGATACGATCAGCGACGTACTCACCCTTGTCGTAGATCAGGGAGATCAGAAAGGGCTGCTCGATCCCGCCCGGCGCGATGAATTGGTAAGGGTTATTCTGGAGCAGAGCGAAATAGTTCTGCTGGTGAACAGGGGGAGTATTCGCAAGTCTCAGATAGAACTGTGGGTGGCGCGACAACTGGCGCAGATGAAGGGTTCATGAAAGTTTCCTATCCGTTCAGGTGAGGGAAGCGGATGGAAGAAGGTAGCGCCTGGCATCTGGTCGCTTCAGCGTCTCTCCTGCCCATCATCCGCATGCCACCTGCTCAAGTGCTCTGCATGCGTACGGAGGTAGGCCCCTGGCTCGAACAGCGTATCGTAGTACTCCAGATCGAGGTGATGCGATTGCAGGTACATCAGGATAAAGATCGTCGGGACGGTGGCCGGGAACTTGCCAAAGGTGTCGAAGGCATACTGCGCCTGCAACGCGACGCATGCACGGAACTTCTCGTCGTGAACCTGGGCACTGGCCCGCACCCGGCGGCTCTCCTTCCAGGGTCCGGGCGTATCGGGATGAAACGGCCCGCCCTTGCCGAACTTGCGTTCACAGAAATGATCCACCGCCGCTCGCATCGTCGGGTAGTGCGGCGGACAATGCCCTTCAAAGACGCCTGGGAGCCCAGTCGGATTGGGCAGCGCCCAACGCTCGTCCATATCGTACCGGAAACCTAAGCCCGGAACCTGCGGATCGCCGCTGGCACCAAGCATCGTCAGGCGATCGATCCCGTTGAACATCCACCCGCCTAGACCAATGCCCTGCTGCATCAACATGCCCGCATACGCGGCGGTCGAGAGCTCCGCCGTGCACTCCGTGAGCGAGTATTGGTCCAGGAAGGTGAGCGGGTATGGATTATCCACATCCACGATATCCGCGAACTGCTCAATGCCCGGAATACGACGCTGGTTCACGTCGTCATAGATGCTGAAGCCGTTTTGCGCGAAGAAGCAGAGGTTGGCGATGGCATGTTGCGCAACATCGCCGGTCGGGATCACTAGCAACGAACCGGGACGATTGGCAACCCAGGTGTTGTGTCCCTCCATGTATGGTTCCTGTGGTGGAATGTAGACGCGCCTGTCTGAGAGCTGGTGGATATGTGAGCGATGGGCCTTGACCAGGTCAACGAGCGAAAGTGATCCATCCTCCTCGCGCTGGACCAGTGCCGGAGCATCACGCGTGGTGAAGATATAGGTGCCACTGTCGTCGGTGAAAAATATCTCGCTGGTGTGGAAGCCTGCTGCGGAAGGAAAGGTACGCCCACCGGCGGCTCCGGGGTAATTGGAGAGATGGGGCGCGTAACGCGCGTGACGCGTGATCGAGTGATGCCAGCCGGTATTGCCGCCAGTAGCGGTCAGAATCAACAGCTTCTCCAGCTCTGTAAGCGGGATCGGCTCATGCCTGGATTTATAGGCCAGCGGACCATCCGGTATCTCGGCCCCACGAAAGAACCTTCGCGAGCGCCGCCCGAACAATGCATCGACGAATGGGAACTGGAGGAGATCCTGCAATGCCTGCTCCTCGTGATCGGCTCCAGATGTTCCATGATCAGGCCGGTCGATGCTCATCCTATCTTCCTTTCAATCGAAGATCAATTATATTGACTATACACTGAAGCAGAGAATGCTGTCAATAATAGTGTTCATCCCACATAAATGCGTATTGACAGTCAGACTTATTGTGTCTACAATGGTAAATAATCACTGCTATACATAACGGCAGAAAGATAGAGGTAGGTAGAAAATGAAGCAAACTATACCGCTAGAGCTGCTTCCACCCCGTGGGCAAGCTCTTCTCAACGCGATCGGTACATATGAAAAGATAGTATCACCGCTTATCCCCTGTTGTCCCCTCCCCTGTTGCTCCTCAACGCACAACCTGAGCTGTTGTCCTCTTCGCTAACCTGGACTGCCCACTACTCATCACGCTTGCATAACTTCAAGCCTTTTTACACCTGTATGGCGGGTTAGAAGAGCAATTCATGTAGTAATAGATGCTCTGTGCTCGTCTGGTGCCTGGCTTCACGTATGCCAGAAGATGCATATGCAAGCAAAAGATACAAGAGAATTTCCACGAGATATAAATTCCTTCAGGAGGAAGAGAATGGCTGCCATCTGGTATGAAATCCTGCCCGTGACGCTGGTGTCAAGGCGCGTTGTGCTCATTCGACAGCAGGGCGTTTCTCCCTGGCTGATCCGCAATCTACCAAACGTCCATCCAAACGAGAGTGTTCTGACCAACCTGGTTGGTTTTTTTGGCGATAGCTTCGACGCGAGCCGGACGATCGTGCATTCGACCTCGTGGCGCTACGAGGCCCCATGCGATCAATTGCTCCTTACATACCTGGCTGTGCTCCCCCAGGGTGACTGGGTGGAGGGCCTGCTGGCTATGGACTCCATCTCCATTGAATGCGTCGGAGAGGTGGGAATCCAATACGGCGATCATCTCTTCCCGCCGGAACAGATCGAGCAAGCCTATGTGCTGTCCCATGCGCTGGATCACCTGGCGTCGCTGAGCACCTACGATCCGGCGATCAGAGCGGTCCTCGAACCAGAGTGGAGCGACATTCTGGGTGCGAGGATGCCCAAATCGGCGGGATACCTGCAGGTGTGCCGTTGATGAATTCATAGAGCTACGCTTAGATGGTATTCCTGCAGGAGGAGTTTTATCTTCTGCAGGCCCAGACGCACGCGTCCTTTGACGGTTCCGAGCGGTATCTGTTGCTGCTTTGCTATCTCGGTATGCGTATAGCCATAGAAGTAGTTCAGTTCGATGGCGAGGCTCTGCTCCGTCGGGAGCTGCGCCAGCGCATTGCGGATTACTGCTGACTGGTCGGCCTCCCAGACCTGCTCCCAGACCTCCGGTGCCAGACTCGAAGAGCTCTGCTCGTTCATGTCTTCTAGCGGTATGCATTGTCGCTCGCGATGCGTCGAGGCGCGTACTTTGTCGATCGCACGATTGCGTACAATGGCCTGCAGCCAGCTTTTGACGCTGCCCTCATGCTCGTGATAGGTGGATGCCTTGCGCCACAGCGTTAGAAATGCATCCTGTACCACATCCTCTGCCAGGTAGCTATCACCTACAATACTATAGGCCAACGCATACATGTAGCGCCTGTAACGATTATATAATTGCTCTAGAGCCCATTCAGATTTACTATAACAGAGCGCCTGCATAAGAGCTTCATCGGTGCAATTCTCAGGGCGTTCAACACAAACCTGTGTAGTAGACGTAGGATAATTAGCGGTCTCCATACTGATTCTCCCTCTTACTGCTTGATTTTTTACTCTCTGGAAATCAGTATACTGTTGCCCTATTACTGATGCTTTACTCTGCGATTACCACGCAATTCCACGCGAGCAATTTCGAAGAAACTCTTCAGGTCCCTCTTTCCGGACTCTTCGCCGCGACGCGGCTCACGCCATTCCTAGTGTGGGTGGCGGGCTGCCGGCTCAGGCCGGCAGCCCGCCACCCACACCAAATCGCTTGTGAAGCGCCTTTGGCGCTGATGAGTCCTGAACAGATACAATTCGAAGTAATTATCTTATTGACAGGTAGGTACTCGAAGAGATAATATTAATCGATGACTATAACAAAAGTACCACGTATTTCAGTCGACAACTATAATGTAATGTAGTGTAGTGATGTGTTGATCAGCGAATAAACTATAAAGAGCCTGATAAGCCTTGATACCCTTCAGGAGGTCCGGAATGCCCGAGGTATCCGTTTCCCTTACAATCACCACCCTGGGTCGATTTTCTATTCAGCGCGATCAGGACCTGTTAAGCGGGGGGAATTGGAATAGCCGGCGAGTCCGCGAGCTGTTCAAGCTGCTGCTCTCGGCGGAGCAGCATCGTCTGCACCGCGAACAGGTGCAGGAACTCCTCTGGCCCTCGTCCTCGATAGATCAGGCGGCAAATTCTTTTGGCAAGACACTGTATCTATTGCGCAGGGCGCTGGAGCCTGACCTGGCGACGGGCAAGATCTCGAACTACGTCTCCCTGGAGCGTGATATCCTCTTCCTGGTGCCCGATAGCATGCAGATCGACGCCGATATTTTTGAGTCGCTAGCGAAACAGTTGCAGGCCAGGGTGCATAGTGACCTTACAGATAAACAGCTCGGCATGCTGGATGAATTCGATCGTGCGCTTGCCCTGTATGGCGGCGTCTATCTGCCGGACGATCTCTACGAGGATTGGGCGCAGCGAAGACGCGATCGCCTGCATCGGACCTGCTGCTGGCTATTGGAACACGCAGCGAAGATCGCGGTGGCGGGTGCGCAGGGGCAGCGCGCCTGCGCCTATTTACAGGCCCTGCTGGAATATAACACGTCCGATGAGCAGACGCATCGAGAACTTATGTTGACCTACGCGCGTATGGGGCGGCGCAGCGAGGCGCTCAATCAGTACCAACTGCTGCGAACGACCCTGCGCGAAGAACTGCACGTGAATCCACTGCCGGAGACCGTGGAACTGTATCGCGCTATCCACGCCGGTCGTGTTCCCGTCGATCTCACCGGCTCGCTCCAGTTGCTCCAGGGCGTGCCGGTTGGCGAGCTGTTCGATGCTCCTCTGCATACACGTGTGCACGCTGCAACGGATGTGCACGAAGCGCATAGCGCCGTTATCGTCAAGCCGCAGGAGACAGAAGTCACGACAATACCTGCTGATCGGCTCGATCCTGAGCGTGTCTTGCAGGCGGAACTGGTTGGACGAGCGGAAGAACTACGCCAGTTGCGCCAGGTGTTTGCACGCAAGGAACAGTGCTACGCCTTCTTTATAAGCGGCGAGGCCGGCATCGGCAAGACGCGCCTCGCGCGCGAGTTCGCCGCGTGGGTGGAAGGGCAGCAGGCGACGGTTCTGATGGGCACGTGCTATGAGATGAGTGGGACGCTGCCGTATCAACCTGTTATCGATATACTCACCGCCCATATCCGTAGCAGCAGCCCTGAGCAACTGCGCTCTGTCCTCGGCGATAACGCGATCGATCTCGCAAAGATCATCCCTGATCTGCGCGTAAAGTTGCCCGACCTTCCGCCGCCCGAGCCGCTGGGACCGGAGGTGGAGCGGCGCAATCTCTATAACGCCGTTGTTCATTATCTCAATGCTATCGCTGCAGAACATCCTCTGCTTGTGATCCTGGACGATCTACAATGGGCCGATACTGCTACCCTGCAACTGCTCAGCTACGTGCTTTTACAAAGGGCAAACCAGGCGGAAGGGGGCGCGCTCTTCTTTCTCCTGCTCTATCGCGCCGACGAGGTGCAGGAGACGCACCCGCTGCGCAGCCTGTTGAGTTCGCAGATGAGGACGGGACACGCGAAAGAACTGCGCCTGCTGCGGCTCAAGGCGGAGGAGGTGCAGCAACTGCTCGTCCAGATGGCGGGCCACGAGGTGCGTCCCTCTTTCTCTGACGAGATCTATAAGCATACCGAGGGGAATCCTTTCTTTATCGGCGAGTCTATCCGCGCATTGGTAGAGGAAGGGAAGATCAAAAAGATGGGCGAGCGCTGGCAGACCACGGTCGCGCTGGACGAACTGGCGCTGCCTGACAGCGTGCGCCTCTTGATAGAGCGCCGCCTGGCCTCCCTGTCGCCCGCGTGTCGCACGACGCTCGCCTACGCGGCGCTGCTGGGACGCCAGTTTAACTCCACCCTGCTCTGTCGCACGCGTAACCTCTCCGAGGAGAGTATCGCGGAACATGTCGACGATGCCATCCGTGTGCATATCCTGACGGCCCTCGATGGCAGTGCACATGAAGCGCGTAAGGAGCAAGTAATCGGCCAGGATGCAGACCTCATGTTCACGCACGACAAGATACGCGAGGTGCTGGCCCTATGGCTCAATCCTTTGCGGCGCAGAACTGCGCATCGCCAGATAGCGCAGGCGATCGAGACGCACTATGCTGTGCGTTTGCAGGCACGTTATGGTGAACTGGCTTACCATTACCAGGTGGCGGAAGAGGCTGCAAAGGCGGTGGAGTACCTGCGCAGAGCGGCGGAGCAGGCGACAGCGGTCTATGCCTTTACCGACGCGGCGAGCTTTATGGAGAAAGCGGTCGAACTGCTGCTCGGTGAAGAGAACCGACCCCAACGCGCCGAACTGCTGCGTATGCTCTCCGTGGATGCGTACCTCTATATAGGCAGACTCGACAAGGCGATTGAGGCCGGTATCGCGGCCTGTGCCCTCTGGCAGGAGCTTGGCGACCCGGTGAAGGAGGCCGAGAGCCGCCTCGATGTCTCCTTTTCCTTCCACTGGATGGGGCGAGAGACGGAGGCCATCAACTATATCAAGCGTGCCCTGATCTGCCTTGCCCACGCGCCCGATGAGATGCGCCTGCTTGCCAAAGCGCACGTCCAATGGGGCCTGGCCGCTACGGTCAGCGGGGATATTCCTATCGCCCTGGAGCAACTACAGATCGCCGATACGTTGCACGCTCAGATCGGCGGCAACGATCCCTTCATCTCCGTGGTGGCTTTGTGGGCGCGGAGCTGGTGCTCCTTCGCCGCCGGCACGCTGCAGCAGATGCTGGATTATGCCTTGCGGAGCGCCGAGCTCTGTCGCGCGATCCGCATGTTTGCCTGGGAGCCGATGATGACCTATTCAGCGGCGTGGGCGCTTATGTTGATGGGACGGTTACATGAGGCGGCACGCCTCGCACGCACAACCCTCGATCAGGCCCAGCGCCACAACGCCGCGGGAGCGCAGGGCTGGGCACACCTCGTCCTCTCCTTCGTCGCGATTCAGCAGGGGCATTGGGAGGAGGCGGAACGCTTTGCCGAGCAGGCGGCGACTATGGCTACGATGATGCACGAGACGAACCTGCTCGCGCGTGTGTCCTGGGGTCGGAGCATCTGTGCTGGCTGGCAGGACGATTGGGAACGCTCCGTCGAACTGAGCGAAGAAGCGCTGCAAATAGCACAGCGCGACGGCGAGCCTTCCCTCGTCTATCCCTATATCCTCTTACAGACGGCTAAGGCGCACTTCTTTGCCGGTAAAACCGAGAGCGCCCTGCATTACCTCGATCAGGCTATGCTATTTGCGCAGGAGCACCAGTACCGCCAACTGCCCGCGCTCGGCTATCGCCTGCAGGGACGTATCCTGCAAGCGCAGGGCAAGATCGCAGAGGCGGAGAGCAGCTTTGAACGCTCCCTGGCAGGGCTATCCGCGCTAGACGACGTGGTAGAATATGCCCGAACTCAGCAGGCGTACAGCCTGCTCTTCCACGCCGGAAACCTGTCCGGCGATGCAGAGCGCGGCGCAGCGTTGCTGCAACAGGCCAATGCGACATTTGATCGCCTGGGCATGAATGGGTAGAGAGCGGAACGTTTGAAACGGATCACTTACAGCTCTTCCCGCAGCTTGAACGAGCCCAGCGACGCATGCAAAAGAGCCACCAGGCGCGCGAGCTTCCCCATGCTATACGTCGCTTCGTGGGTGCTCGCACTGCTTTTCCTGTCGGCCTCCATTTCATGCTGTATGGTGCTCAGGACCGCGCGGGCAAGTTGGAGCTGCTGGTTGAGCAGTGCGTTGATGTTCTCAAGCGCTGGCACCTGGGCCACCTGCTGCGTCTCGCGTGCAATCATTGCCAGGGCCAGGGATTGTTCAGTCGCAGCGATCATCCGTTCCATCGCTCCGATCGCCTCGGAGATGTGCTGTATGCGCTGTGTGCTCTCCTGTTGCAATTGCGTCATGTAGTGCTGCGTGGCCCCTGTCAACGTCTCTAACTCGTATGTAACCTTCTTGACGCGGAGCATTCTGCCGCTTAACTCGTCGATCATGTAGTTAAAAGAGTGCGCCAGGAAGCCCAGGGCGTCGGCAGTCACCTCTGCTCGCGAACGCAGATCGCCGGTGCCGAGTCCCTTTACTTCGTCGATGAGCTTCTGCACGTTGGCCTCTAGACCATCATGCTGCTGCTGAATGTGTTTCATCAGGTTGACGATACTATCCAGCATAGTGTTCATCGAGGCGGCAACCATGTAGGTCTCGTCGTGGCCTCTCACGAGCGCGCGCGCATTAGTATCGCCCTGCGCTATGCGTTCCGTCAGTTGGATAAGTTGGCGTAGTGGACGCGTGATGGTGAGATTAATAACGTAGGTCGTGGCGAAGACCACCAGTGTACTGAAGAGGAACGCGACAATGGTCCAGAAGAAAACGGGATAGATTTTGAGCGTATTGAGCTGGACCACAATCTGACTGATGCTCTCGGTCAATTCCACCAGGTTATCCAGGTTGCCCTTCAGGGGCAGATACTCCAGATTGGCATTCGCAATATCGCCGGAGAGTGTATTCTCGTCGCTATTTTGCGCCACGTCGGTTAAGACCTGCTGCTGAGCGCCATTGTAAAGTTCCCACTGCAGATTGACCACGTAGATCATGCTGTGCTGGCTTGTCGGTTCCTGACTGCCCTGACTGTCGCTCTTGAGCGCCTCGCGGATACCCTCCATCTTCGCTGATGTGGTGATCTGATAATCTTGCTGATAAGTTCTCAAGGTTGTGCCAAAATCGTCCTTCAATTGCGCGATCTCGCGACTATTCAGAACGTTGTCGGATGCCGAACTGGGTGCCATATTCAACGTTCCCAGGAGAGCGTTCATGCGCAGGAGGTCGGCCTGCATATCGGTGGCCAGTTTAACGGCATTATCCTCTGCCTCCACGGTGTCGTTGACCGAACTGAGCGTGCCCACATACGAACTACCCAGGATCGAGATCACGATGCCAGGGACAAGAGCCGTTATGACAGCCGCTACCATAAGGCGTCGCGCTATTGACATATTGGTAAGGAATTGCCACATAGCTTACTCTCCTCTTAACACTGCGCGTGCGTAAAGACTGGACCGCCGATCACTGGTGACCACGCGTCACAGAGGTGTTGAAATAAAAATAAAGCAAGCTTACACATAGATCGCCTTCACTTCCTCCGTAAGTTTCAGGAGCCTGGGCCTGACGGCTGCTCCGTTCGCAATCTCGCGTAAGGCCGTGACTATGACCTGTGCCGCAGTACTATAGCGAGGACCATACGCTGGCGGACGCATCGTCGGAATGATGCTGTCGATAAAAGCCCGACTGATGGGGTCGGCATAGAAGTGGCTATACCATCGGGAGGTGATATCGTAACTTCGGCGCGGCAGCATGCCACCTTCGGGGATGAGAAATGTGGTGATTACGGCGGGAGAGGTGGTAAGGAAATTGATCAGCTTCCAGGCGAGGTTCTTGTTGGCGGAAGAGGACGCGATGCCGAGATTATGGATGTCTGCGCACGTCACCGGCTGGGTAATGCTCGGGCCCGTAGGGGTCGTGGTGACGCCGAAGGTGTTGTTGACTTGTTGGACGGTGCTGAACGCAGGATTGATGGAACCGAGAATGCCGGTCAGGTATGGGCCGTCAAGCTTGAAAACGATGGTGCCCTCCGCCATCAATTCTCGCTCCGCCTTGATCGCGAGATTGGGTGGCGTCCAGCGTTTCTTCACGGCGTCCTGCAGCCACTGGAAGGCGGCGACGGTGCCATCGTCGGCCCAGTTGATGGTGACGTTGCCCCGGCCATCGTCGGCCATCGGATTGCCGCCAAAGGTCCAGATCCAGGGCCAGAAGCCGACGAGAGCGTACTCTGTCGCGGACGTATCGAGCGCGATGGGGTAGCTGTTGGCGGGGAGCTTCGCGCGCAGGACCGTCATCGCCTGGTTGAGCTCATGCATCGTGCGTGGAGGGTAGGCGGGATTCAGTCCGGCACCAGATAGCAGGATCTTGTTGTACCAGAGGCCATGGGGCGTGATACTGAAAGGAACGGCGTAAAGTACTCCTTTATATGTACCGGCGGCGAAACTATTGGGGAAGGCGTCCTGATACCAATCCGCAGCCACATATGGGCCGAGGTCCGCCAGCGCGCCTATGCCGGCCAGCGCATAGGGCCAGTTGCCGCTCAATTCCATGACATCCAAGGTAATGTGGGCGCGGATCAGTTCGGTGAGCTGTGCCAATGCTTCGTCGAAAGGCATGCCGATGTTATTGACCTGCACGTTATTTTGCTGCTCGAAGACGCTCACTGCCTTGTTGATATCGTTGCGCGTGGCGGTCTCGGCGGACGCCCAGTTAGCAAAATTGAGGCTACTCTTAATTGTGTTTGTTGTGCCACACCCTTGTAGCAGGCTCGTGGTGCTAGCCAGAGACAGCCCTACAGCAATGGCGCGTCCGAGTATAGCACGACGGCTCAGTCTTGCTGGCAGGGATTGGGAAGTCTGTCCCACATTGGCGTTACTCCTATTTTGCTCCATAGCAAAATGTTGTCGGCCAGGCATTATACGCGTTCTCCATTAGTTATGAGCGCATCTATATATATGGACATAATATACCACCAATCATTCTGTCAACATAGTTTACGATGTTTCCTTGCTATAGCGAAAGAATGCTCGAAAACCGTGACACGAAGAGAGAATTTCAGCGAGAAATTTTCTCTCTCTGTCATGTAGTTTACAATATTCTCAAACGCATGTTAAGATTATGAATATGCTACTGCTATGGAATAAGGATAAGGTGTATGCAACCACGTCACTGGCGGGCCACAGAGGGACAACGAAAACGTGAGAAGATGCTGCAAGACAGGGGCAGGAAGGGGACAGATCAGCATGGTATCCGTGAGTCCAATCGCTTACTGATCCTCAACTATATCCGCGAGCGGGCGATTGTGCCGCGCTCAGACCTTGCCCCCTACACCGGTCTATCGCGAACCGCCATCGGCAACATCGTAGACGAGCTGGTGCTGGAAGGGATAATTCAGCAGGAAGAGCACCGGACCGGTGATGACCGCCGCACAATCTCGCTTTCCTTCAATGCGACCGCCGGCTACGTACTGGGAGCCACCCTGGGTCGTCAGCATCTGACGGTCCTGCTGGCCGACCTTACCGGGCGTCCGATCCACCACCTGGACATTCCATTCTCTCTGAGTAAAAGTCCAAAGGAGGGGCTGCCACTGCTGGCAAAGTTCCTCAAAGTCTTTGTGGCGCAGCAGCAGATCGCCTGGGAGATGATTGTGGGGGTAGGATTAGGGGTGATCAGCCCGTTTGATCTCTTACAGAAGGGGATCAGCGTCCCGGCGCAATTCTCCAACTGGGCCGGGATCGATATTCAACAGGCCCTGGAGGACGATCTAGGCGTACCGGTCTACCTGGATAACGACGGCAACATGGGTGCGTTGGGCGAGAGTCGCTACGGTGTGGGCCGCAACGAGGGCAATATGATCTATGTGAAGGTGGGCTCCGGCATCTCCGGTGGCTTCATCCTCAATCATCAGATCTACCGTGGCAGCCTGGGGACCGCCGGCGAGATAGGGCATATCCCGATCGATTTCAATGGTGCGCTCTGCTACTGTGGGCGTTTCGGCTGCCTGGAGACGGTCGCCAGCAAAAATGCGATCCTGATGGAAGCGCAGCGCATCTCCTCGATGGTCACCTCACTGCCCCAGGTGATCGAGGCCGCCAGAGGAGGCGATCTTGCCTGCGCGGGCGCCCTGGCGCGAGCAGGGAAATACCTGGGCTTCGCCCTGGCCGGCCTGGTGAACGGACTGAACCCGTCGCTGATCGTGCTCGACGGCAGCACAATGCAGGCGGGCGACCTGCTGCTACAGCCTCTGCGCGCAACCCTTGAAGAACATAGTTTGCCGATCCCCCTCGCCAACACCCGCATCGCGCTGGCGGAGAGTAGCGGCCTCGCGATGCCCCTCGGCGGCGTCGCCACCCTGTTGGACGCGATATTTTAGGAGAAAACCCTCTCTGCCTGCTCTCTACTTATATATTGTCAACAATGTTGACAATTCCGCATTTTGATGCTATGATTGCTAGCGTAGAAAGGATTACTGACACTGGTAAAGCGTTAACACGGTTAACAATCAGACGTATTTCTTTATCTCAATGTCGCATTGTGACCAGTGCGGACCAATTCTATCTTGACCAATGGCTAGAAAAACTGACTCTCATCTTACGGTTCTCATTTCGTAGTATTCTCTCGTCTAAGGCACGCGCGAGGAAACGCGCATGCATGGTAGAGTCCGGCAGCATGACGTCGTGTTGTCCTGTTCTACCTGACCTTTTTAGCCTGGGAGAAGCGAGCGTAGAAGGGTCCATTCTACACGAGCATCTCTTTGCGTTGGCATGTCTAGCAGGACAGTGTAGACTTTTTAGGAGGAGCGATCCAAATGACCAGCGACGAACAGGTTCCCTTTCTGCAGGGAATAAGCGGGCAGAGTCTGGCCCGCCGTGATTTCATGGCTCGTGCGCTTATGCTTGGTGTATCCGCGACCGGCCTGGAGGCATTCCTGGCGGCCTGTGGAGGCTCCAGCAGCACCACTCCCAGTACAACCGCGAGCGCCACCATCAAATATGCCAACTGGGCCTCAGCTGAATCCGCCACAAAGACGCAGATCGATCAGGCGATTCAGGCGTTCCAGACTCAGAATAACGCGAAGATCAACAATATTGCCATCCCCTTTGACCAGATGTTGCAGCAACTGACCACGATGACCAACGGTGGCAATCCGCCCGACGTGATGGAGCTCAGCGGCAACTGGCCCTATGCGCTCGGTGGCAGCGGTGCGCTGCAGGCGCTCAACTCCTACATCGGGGGTTGGCGCAACGATGCCTTCACCAATAGCTTCGAGGTCGGTACGTATAAAGGCAACGTCTATGCGGTCCCTTTCAGCATCTCTCCCCACGGCTTCTGGTATAGCAAAGATCTGATGAAGAGCGCCGGCCTGGACGCCACGAAACCACCGACGACCATCGACGAATTGAACCAGCAGATGGCTACGCTGCGCGCCAAACTGCCCGCCGACGCGTACCCCATTGGCATCGATATTTCCAAGACCGAATACGCCCTCGTCGGCTTCTGGCCCTGGATCTGGACCTTTGGCGGCAATCCCATGGTCGATGATGGCAAGGGCAACGTCACTATCAACTGGGCCGATAATGGCACCGTCGCCGCCTTCCAGTGGCTGCAGGGTGCCGTGAAGAAACGCTGGACTCCGCCGGACCAGGCCATTAAAGCCGAACGCGAACTCATGGCCAACGGCAAACTGGCCTTCAAGCTGGATGGCCCTTACATGACAGGCATTCTAGGCAATACCAATCCGGCCCTGAATACGGTAGCGGCGGTGAACCAGCACTTCGGCGTGACGACGACACCGGTGGGGCCTGGACAGAGCGGCCCGATCACCTGCGCGGATATCCATAACCTGGGTATGTCTGCACAGACAAGCAATAAAGACCTGGCATGGAAGTTTATTCAGTACTTGACCAGCAACAAGCAGGTGCTCACCAATTACCTGGTGACTGAAGGAATCTTCCCGCATAAGAGCGATGTCGTGCCCGGCGGTCCCTATGCCAGTCTTTTCTCGGATGCTATCAGTGAGCAGTTTATTAATAAGGTCATTCCGACGATGCGCCCACCCGCTTACGGACCGCGTTACAGCCAGGCCGCAACCTTCGTGGTGACGGCCTTGCAGGAGATCGCGGGCGGCGCTGCGGTGAAGCCGCGCCTCCAGCAATTGACCAGTGAAGTCAATACTGTGTACGCCTCTTAATCGTCGATCGTCCCGCTTTGCACGTGAGGTGAGCTACGCCTCACGTGCGGGTATTTGTATGCTGGCGTATCATTAAAAAGCAGTTGTGAACGCCGCTGGGTCGCGGCTAGTGAAAGCGTCGCGTCTCTGCTGTGGACCGTGATGCAATTCCTGGCAGGCTCATCGCATCCCAGGCGCTTTCACTCACACAACTGAATGGCATGCGGTGATGTATCGAGAATCTTCCAGACATGCCAGCATGTTTGCAAAGGGGAGGCAAAAGCGTGGCCACGCTGCGATCTCAGGCACGAAAACCACCGAAGTCGGATACACGCGCGTATTATGGGCGTGGACTGAACGGACCGCTGCTCTTCTGGATTCTACTGACGCCATCGCTGGTCCTGTTCATTGGCATTATTTTTTACCCGCTTTTCAATACGATGTTGCTGTCGTTTCAATCGCTCAACCTGGCCGATCCACTGGATAATACCTGGGTAGGACTGAGGAACTACGGCAAGGTGCTCACCAACCCGCTCTGGGGCTTCTGGGGCTCCGCCGGCTTCAGTCTGATGTTCAGCATTACCTCTACGCTTGTCTCCTTTGTGATCGGCTTTGCGTTCGCGCTTCTCCTCAATCAGCGCCTGCGTTTCCGGACGCTGTGGCGCGGGCTGGCGCTGGTGCCGTGGGTGGTCCCCTATGTCGTGGTGGCGTACCTGTTCTTTTATATGTTCAACTCGCAATATGGGATTATCAACAATATCCTCAATTCCATCAACGTTTTTGGCTGGCAGCCATTCCCCCAGCCGTTCGCCTGGTTTGGCGGTACGGGCCGGTTGGCGATCGCCGCCACCATCTTTGCCGCCATCTGGAATAAATTTCCGTTCTTTACCCTGATGCTGCTGGCGGGTCTGCAGACGTTGCAGCAGGATCTCATAGATGCCGCGACGGTGGATGGCGCCGGGGCGTGGGGCCGCTTCTGGAACGTGACGGTGCCCAGTATGCGTGGAATCATCGCCATCGTCACCACGCTCCAATTTATCTGGAGTCTCAACGAGTTCGCGATCATCTGGGCCATGACCAATGGCGGGCCCGGCGATGCGACGAACAATATGGTCATCAACATCTATCGCACGGGTTTCCTCAACGAGAACATCAGTATCGCGGCGACGATGGGGGTGATCTGGCTCCTGCTGCTACTGGTGTTTGTCTACTTTTACATTCGGATCATGGAAGGGAAGGCCGGGACACAATGAGCAAGCAAGTAAAGCGTATGAGCTTGAAGAACACATCAGACATGCCTGCGAACCCCCGGCTCGCTTCACAGGTAGTAGCCGGTGAAGCGGGTAGTCGCGACGACGCGGACGCGAGAAGACATCGTACCAGGCACGCGACGACGCGCGTCCTTATTTATGTCGCGCTGCTGGCCCTGCTCATCTACGCGTTCTTTCCCACCTTCTGGCTAATCTCGACATCGTTCAAACCGCAACTGGAGGCGTTCCAGAATCCTCCCACGTGGTGGCCGCGTAACCTGACCTTCTACAGCTATCAGATATTGCCCGCGGACCAGCAGGGCTTTGTGCAATATTTCAAGAACAGCCTGATCGTGAGTTTCTGTACGATGCTGCTGACACTGCTGGCGGCGACGCCGGGCGGCTACGTACTCGCGCGTTTTCAGTTTCGAGGTGCGCGCGCCCTGCTGCTGGTGATCCTGGCGACGCAGATGTTCCCCTACGTGACGATCCTGATCTCGCTCTACACGCTCTTCCGCCAATTGCACATGCTCAACACATATCCCGCGCTCGTCATCGCCTTTACGACCTTCTCGTTGCCCTTCAGCATCTGGATGATCAAGGGCTTCTGCGATACGCTGCCCATCGACCTTGAGGACGCGGGCCGCATCGACGGTCTGAGTCGCCTGGGCGTGCTGATACGCGTCGTGATGCCGCTGATCATTCCAGGAGTCGTCGCGGTCGGCTTCTTCGCGTTCCTCAACTCCTGGAACGAGCTGCTCTACGCCCTGACTCTGACCAGCAGCCCGGATATGCGCACCATCCCCGCCGGCTTTGTCCTGACCTATATCGGCGAGTTCCAGGACCGCTGGCCCGATATGATGGCCGCCAGTGTCGTCGTCTCGCTGCCCATCGTCGTCCTCTTCACCATCTTCCAGCGCCAGTTGGTGAGCGGTTTGACGGCGGGTGCGGTGAAGGGATGACGCTAGAGAGAGCCTGTTTCCGTCTTCCTGTGTTCCGCTGTCTGACGGATCGTCGCTACCAGCACCTCTATCGCTCCACTCTTGTTGACAAACGCCGCTGCTCCTGCCGCGTGGGCTCGTGTTCGCGTCGAAACATCGTCATAGATACTCAGCATGACGACAGCACTCTGTGGGGTGCTTGCATGCATCACCGATGCGGCTTCGATGCCATCCATCTCCGGCATCTCGACATCCATCAACACCATGTCGGGAGTAAGTTGCTGCACCAGGGTCATGGCCTCTCTGCCATTGCTCGCCTCTCCGACCACCGTGATATCAGGCTCCAGGGTGAGCCGCATGCGTAACCCCTGCCGGACGCTCGGCTGGTCATCCACGAGCACGAGTCGAATCATGTCAACCTCATCTCTCTCCTTCTGCATGGCGTACCCGGATCCAGAGACGCCCACAGATATGGTACAATGAGAAACACAGCAACTGGGTGCTCCCATGCGGGCACCGGGCATTCATTCATTCAAGCATCTGTAGGTACTCGCTGTAGGGTATTTCCCCTTGCTACCGTCAAGTATAGGTCGTGACGCCCTCTGGCGTATCTGGCATCAGGTCTATTTTCACTAGGTCTTTAGGCGTAGAGGCACGCTCCGTCCCATCAACACCATCCCCCAGATGGCGGCGAACACTTCGCAGTCAGACGGGACGAGCAGAGAGGGAGGCGAGGCCATGACGATTCGCATCGTAATTGCCGACGACCATAGCGTCGTGCGTCAGGGACTTCGCATGTTCCTGGAACTTGACCCCGAGATGGTCGTGGTGGGCGAGGCCGCTGATGGGGCTGAGGCGGTGCGCCTGGCACACCAACTGCGGCCAGATATTGTCTTGATGGATCTCTTGATGCCGGTGATGGATGGCATCGAGGCCACGGCGACGATCCGGCGTGAGTTGCCCGAGACCGAGGTGCTGGCGCTCACCAGCGTGCTGGAGGATGCATCAGTCGTCGGCGCAGTACGCGCGGGGGCCATCGGGTACTTGCTCAAAGACACGCAGGCCGCTCCGTTATGCCAGGCCATCAAAGCGGCGGTGGAGGGGCAGGTGCAGTTGACGCCGCAGGCGGCAGCGCGATTGATGCAGGTCGTGAGCGCCCCTGAAAGTCCACAGGCACTCACTGAACGCGAGACCGAAGTCCTGCGACTGCTGGCGCAGGGTCAGGCGAACAAGCAGATCGCGCGCAGCTTACACATCGCAGAGAAGACGGTCAAGGTGCATGTCAGCAACATTCTGGGCAAGCTCGGTGTGCAGAGCCGCACCCAGGCCACCCTCTATGCGATCCGCATCGGCCTGGTCTCCGCGAATGCCTCTAGAACCGATGGGTGAGAGGAGGAGGACAGCGATGAACCATTCCCCTGCATCGGCTCCCCTTGCCGAAGGCTTCGAGCCACGAAGCGAGACGGACACGCGCTTACGTGGGCGCAAACTCATCCTTGCGCGCGTCGCATGGGTAACAGTGGTCAGCCTGATCGTGGCGCTCTTTCTTGCCAGGCTCCCGGCATACTATACAGCACTTCAAACTGTCTGCACAGGCGCTGCGTGTGGTTACGTGCAACCCACCCTTGACTCCGCACAGGTCCTGCAGCAGCTTGGCCTCTCCGTCAGCGCCTATGCCGCCTTCACCCTCGCGCTCGAAATAGCCTTAGCGTTCCTCTGCTTCACCCTCGGCTCCGTGATTTTCTGGCGCAGGTCCGATGACTGGATGGCGCTCCTGGGTGCGCTGGCGGTGGTAGCGTCAGTCGCCTTGAACGGGAATGTATTGAGCATGGACATGAGCTCGGCATGGGGGTGGATTGCCATGGGTATGTATGTATTTGGAGGTGGCATGTATGTGCTGGTCCTTTCACTCTCTGATGGGCGGTTTGTTACACGATGGGCGCCCTGGCTTCTCCTCTGCTGGGTTGTAGCGGTCATTCACTTTTTCATTTTCATGAACTACTTCTATGCTCTGGTATGGCTTGCGGCATTAGGCTTGCTCTTGATCGCACAAGCCTATCACCATCGCACGTCTGTCAATCCGCTCCAGCGCCAGCAGAGCAAGTGGTTCATCTTCGGTGGATGTGTGGAAGTTATCATCATAGGAACAATAGTGCCACCGTTGATCTTCCCATCGCTTGGGCAAGCTGGCTCGTCCTATCAGCTCGTCACTGCACTGGTCTTAATCGTACTCTCGTTCATCTTCCCGATCTGCATTGGCATTGGCATTCTGCGCTACCGGCTCTATGACATTGATATCATCATTCGCCACACGCTGGTCTACGGCATCCTGACCGTCTGCGTCGTCGGAGTGTATGTGCTGGTGGTGGGAGCCCTGGGCGCACTCATTGGCACCAGTGGGAATCTGGTGATCGAACTTCTGGCAACTGGTCTGGTGGCAGTGCTGTTCCAACCCTTGCGCGCATGGGTGCAGCGGGGGGTGAACCGCCTGCTCTTCGGTCAGCGTGATGAACCCTATAGCGTCATCACTCAGTTGAGCCAGCGGTTGGAGGCAACGCTGGCGCCAGATGCCGTGTTGTCGACCATTGTGGAAACCGTGGCCCAGGCGCTCAAGTTGCCGTATGTGGCCATTCTGCTGAAGCAAGAGGACACCTTCCGGCTCTCGGCAAGTGCCGGAGAGCTCGTGGGAGATCCGCTGATCCTGCCGTTGGTCTACCAGAAAGACACCATTGGTCAAATGCGTCTTGCCCCACGCACGCCCGGTGAACCCTTCACTCCTGCCGATCGGCGTTTGCTGGACGAGCTGGCCCGCCAGGCCGGGCTGGCAGCACATGCGGTGCAATTGACGGCGGACTTGCAGCGCTCCTATGAGCAGTTGGAACAGCGGGTAGAAGAGCGAACCCGTGAACTCTCCTCGCTGCTGGAAATCTCCCATACGGTGGCCTCCACCCTGCACCTGAAGCCGTTGTTGGGGCTGATCCTCGATCAACTCAAGCTCGTCATCGATTACACCGGTTCCTCGATCTTAACGGTGGCGGGGGAGGATCTGGTGTTCCTTGACAACCGGAACCCCGTCCCGCAAGAGCCACTGATGCAGCTGCGTTTTCCAGTCAAGAACCTGGGACTGATTTGGGAAACCCTGCGTTCCCGTGAGTCGATCATCGTGCCGGATCTCCTTGAGGAGACCCCCCTGGCACAAGCCGTACGTGTGGCCATGGGGGATCTGCGGGAAACCACCTTTCAGTATGTGCATGCCTGGATGGCCGTTCCGCTCATCCTGAGAGACCAGGTGATCGGCATACTGGTGCTCACTTCAAGCGAAGAGCAGGCCTTTACGGAGCGCCACGCGACGCTCGCGCTGGCGATTGCCAACCAGGCAGCGATTGCAATTGAAAATGCGCGGCTCTATGAACAGGCGCAGGAATTGGCGGCGCTGGAGGAGCGGCAGAAGCTGGCGCGCGAATTGCACGATTCGGTCTCCCAGGCGCTCTACGGCATCGCGCTCGGTGCCCATACCGCCCGTACGCTCCTTGACCGCGACCCGGGCCTGGCAGCGAAGCCACTGGACTATATACTTGCGCTGGCAGAGGCGGGGCTGGCTGAGATGCGTGCGTTGATCTTTGAGCTGCGTCCGGAGTCGTTGGAGACGGAGGGGCTCGTCGCGGCGCTCATGAAGCAAGCTGCGGCACTGCATGCACGCCACAATATTCCGGTTGAGACCGACCTGTGCGACGAACCTGACCTGCCGCTCAAGGTCAAACAAGAACTGTACCGTGTCGCACAGGAGGCCTTGCATAATACCATCAAGCATGCCCGCGCCAGCCAGGTGAACGTGAGGCTTGGCCGGACGGCTGAGGCGATCATCCTGGAGATCCGAGATAATGGCAGAGGATTTGACGCGTTGGGCTCCTTTCCCGGGCATTTAGGTCTGCTCTCGATGCAGGAGCGTGTCAAGAATCTAGGGGGAGTGCTCTCGATCGAGAGCACTCCCGGCCAGGGGACGACGATCTGTGCTCGGGTACCAGCCCGCGAGGTCATCCACACGTAACAGACCGCAAGGCTCGTCCGTTCTCTGTGATCACGTCATCCTCTGACAGTGATTGACGTTGAGACTCATGTGACCGACGCGGGGCGTGCGTGTCACCGGTCTGGCCCAATGCGTCTCAACACTCAATGGTTAGGAAACGGGAAGTGGTGCTCCACTCGGTGCTGTTGCCTCTACCTCACCAGCTTTCGGTCTGCGTGCGAGTGCAACACCGATCAGCACGACCAACCCCGCTATGCTGAGCCAGGCGAACAGGTCGCCGATCGTGGCATAGATCGTATGCACGCCCTGCATGGGGACGTAGGCCACCATCACCTGGGGATCGCTGGTAAAGAAGTCAGAAGCTCCAAGCACATGTCCTTCGTAGTCTACCGTCATCGCAAGCCCATGGCTGGCCTGGCGCACCAGGGAGAAGCCATTCTCAATCGCGCGAAACGTCGCCATCTGGGTATGGTACGGGTCAATCTCTCGCCAGTCATTTCCGGGCACGAGCAGCACGTCGGCTCCCGCTTGCCCGGCCTGGCGGATCGTGCCGGGGAAGTCGGCATCGAAACAAATCACATTGGCCAGCCGCCCATACGGTGTCTGGACGGTGGGCACGTGGCCATCTCCTGGTGGGAACGGCTCCCCAGGAACCGGGTGGGCCTTCTGGTAGCGCCAGACGACGCTGCCACTCGGGTCAAGCAGGATGATCTCGTCGAACAGGGAACGCGAAGGTACCGGATGCGAAAGCATCTCGCACAGGCCCATATACAGGTAGGTGTTCGTCGTGCGAGCAAGCGCACTGGCCCGCGCAAGCAGGGCGGCCTCGTCTTCTTGCAACACGTTGGCCCCGCATTCGGGCCAGACGATGATCTTCGCCCCGGCACGGGCCTCTTGCAGGCTTAGCGAGAACAACTCATCGTTGACAGGGGCATACGCCTGGCGGATGAGCTCGCGCTGAGCCTGCGTCTGCGTGCCTGACATAAGCGCCTCCATATTGATATTCTGGGAGATTTGCTTGTTAGCCGCTGCGATCAGCGCCTGGGAAGGGGTGATCCCGGCGACCCGGACTGTGCTGCCCTGCGCGGGGAAGAGGGCCAGGCGTACGCCCCCAAACAGCAGCACCAGGGCGAAGAGGCTTCCGTAGAGCGCGGCACCGCCGCGCACCCGAGGCCAGGCAAAGCCACGCTCCCAGGCCCAGTTGATCAGCGAGGCGAGCCAGCTCATCACAAAGTCGATGCCCCACAGACCGGTCACTGACACCAGTTGCATCAGCGGCAAATCACCATACTGGGTGTAGGCGGGATTGCCAAAGGTCCCGGTAGAAGGGTTCACCAGAGCAAGCAGGTAGGACACGGTCGTCACCGCGAGCGGAAACACGAGGGTGCTGAGCAGCCCGCCCAGTCGCCGGGCCAGCACGCGGTCGAGCAGGTAGGGCAGGATGCCCACGACGGCAACGCCGAATACGCTGAGGTAGTAGAACACCCCCGGGTAGGGAACCACCCCTTGCAGTGCAAAAACAGGCACCAGAAAGGTAGCCAGGAGCACCAGCAGCATCCCGCGCAGCAGGGGCTGTGTGCGTACGAAACGGAGCAAGAAAATGGGGACCAGCCAGGCGGCCAGGGGGATCGTCCACCTGACCGTGGCGAAGGGCAAGAGCACGATGGCAAGCGCGAGCCAGAGGTAGGAAAGCCGATCCTGCTGGGGCGTTCCCACTGTCGTGTGTTTCTGGTTTGTCATACAACTTTTCTCCTGTGTCTGCAAGCAACATCTTGCGCGGTTGCCTCTCTCCAAGCAGGAGAGAGAGGTGTTGAACGATACGAGTAATAGCAACAGGTGGGGGCGAATCGCCTGATTGGTGCAGGACTGTGGCACAGAGGCTTCTTTTCTTCCCGACTGTGCCACAGTCCTGGCTACCGCATGGACGCGTTGCTACGTGTGCTACACCTTGCCGGTGAGCACCTGATGGATCGCCGCAATGACCAGCTCAGGTTGCTCAAGCTGGATGTAGTGCCCGCTGCGGGTGGCAATGATGTGGACGCTGTCTGAGGAGAGATCCACTAAATCCCTCTGGAGCGCTTGCCAGTCCCGCTCTCCCTGCGGGCCAAGAGGAGAAATTCCATGCGTCAGGACTCCCAGTGGGAGGTGTCCCAAGGGGTGTCGAGCTGCACGTACTTGGGCGGAACTCTCGTCCCACGCCGCGTACTCGTCAGACGCTGCCTGACAATGCCGCGTTTGATTGAATAGCGCTTTCGCCGCCGGTTGCACCGCAGGTGGGTACTCGGCTACCACTCCATTGTAGATCCCGAATAGGCGCCCGAGCCCGAATGGGGCGAGTGCTTGACAGATCGGGAGCAAACCTGCATCAGTTATTGGCAGCTCGGGATAGCGGACCTGGTCTTCATGCACAGAGTCGACGAGCACGAGGCCTGCCACCTCGTGTGGGTACGTATAGGCGTACATCTGCACGAACAACCCACCATAGGAGTGCCCCACCAGGACATAGGGACCCGGGACGCCAGCCCTCGTGAGAAGCGTATGCAATTCTGCCACGATACGCTCACTCGTGCGCGGCAGGGGACCGGTGTCGCTCCACCCATAGCCTGCGCGGTCGTAGGAGCATACGCGCGTGAAGGAGGCCACGCCCGGTTGGATCTTGCTCCAAGCCAGTGATGTGTCGCCAAATGCCGCATCCAGGATCACCGTCGGGCTTCCCGGACGGCCCGTCCCGGTACAGTACAGGTGCAAGCGGTAGCCTCCCACATCGATGAGTCTCCCAGGGGCTGGGTAGCTGGAGGCATCATGCGCGCTCGCGATGCTTTGATACAGGAGCCCTGTCCCGGAAAGGCACACGATGAGGAGGGCGAACCCGAGCAGGATGCGCCGGGTTCGCCGCCACAGCGTCTTTCTCCTCTTGGGAGAGGGGGTGTGATCAGATGCTTCGCCTCTGGGGGGACGCGAAGCCTGGAGCCCCGATCGCTTCGTCTGTTTGCGTTGTGAAGAGGTTGCCATAGGTTTTCTTCTTTCTGTCATCTCGTGGTCATGTACATACGTGTGCGGTCGTATCTTCAGGATTCTGCGCTTGCTACAATTCGAGTTCGCCGCTCTGAACCAGCAGGCGGAGAAATTCCAGGTGGCGCACCATCGTGGCGCGATCGCTTCCGCCTGTCTGGTACCACTGCCGCAGCCAGAGCATCGAGGCGATCTCGTGCGGGTCGAAGCCCCACCCAGCGAGCAGGTTTGTTTCACTCAAAGTGATGTCCGAATACGTTGACAGTTCACGTTGTGCTTCCGTCTGCATCTGCGGGTTCATGGGCCTGTCCTTTCTTTTCCGTTTCGCCTGTCCTTCACTATCGATACAGCAAGTATAGGTGCTCGCTGCGTCCTGCGTATCTGGCAGACGGTCTATTTCCACTAGGCCTTTCGACCTACGGATCATCTCCGCCAAAGGGAGGCAAAGACACGACGATCTCGTCTGTTCCAGCTTGTCTCCCCATACCGCGTCTAGAGAGAGCGAGCAGGAACGTGACTTCCGCAAGGATTGTCAGTGGCAGGCTTGCTTGATGGGCCGTTCTGATAAACGGTGGGAGTGACGCTGGTGAGCAGATGGTTGACCGCACACCACGCCGAGGCCCCGGTGTGCCCATCGGTGCAATGATGGTAGGCGACATCGCTGTAGGCGAGGCTATAGCTGTAGTCCAGGTGGCTAATGAGTATTCCGATCGCCAACGCCGCTCATCGCGGCTAGCTACGCTCAGGCGATCGGATCAGAAGGCTGCTGCTATCATCGCCGACGTAGCTTTTGACGGTCTGCAGGCTGTAGGTGCTCATCACCGTCGGGGCATCAGCCTGCTCATCGGAATGATGCCCGGCGATGATGGGCAATACCTCACTTCTCGTTGCCCACGAGATATTCCTGCGGATTGCGCTCGAAGTGGCGCTTGCAGGACGGGCAGCAGAAGTAGAATTCTCGACCATCGTAGCTGGTATGGTGACGGGCGGTCGCTATCTCTACCGTCATGCCACAGACCGGGTCGATAGCCGTCTTCTCAGTGGTGGCGGGCTCCTGAGCGGTCCCCGTCGCCTGTGGAGTGTGCCACTCCTCAGCAGGTATACCGCGACGCTGCACCTGCACCAGTTCGGCGATGATGCTGGCGGCGATCTCCTCGGGCGTGACCGCGCCGATGTCGAGTCCCGCCGGCGCTTTGAGACGCGCCATCTGCTGCTCCGAGAGGCCGGATGTGCGCAGGTAGGCGCGACAGGTCTCCACGCGACGAGGGCTTGCGACCATACCTATATAGCGAGCAGGGGTCGTTAATGCCTGTTCCAGAGCATCCTCATCGTACTGGCCGTGCGTGGCGATCAGGATGCAGGTGCGCTCGTCGACGTGTTGCTGGCTGAGATCGGCGTTGTCGAGCTGCGTGACAGAAAAGTTGATGACGGGCGCGAGTTGACGCAGCGCCTCGATTATCGGTGAGGCCCCGATGAGCAAAAGCCGTGGCTGGGGAAGATGTGGCTCCATGTAGATGTCTAGACTCCCTCCGCTAGCGCACATCATGGGAAAGGTGCGTACGTTGTTGTGCGTTACGTCTACGCCGGTTGCAGGTGTGCCCAACCTTAACAGGTAAGGGTCGTCACCTTCGCGTAGAATGCGCTGTGCTTCGCGTATCACGACCGGTTGCGCACAGCTTCCCCCGATCCAGCCCGTCAATTGCCCATTCTGCTGGATAATGGCCTGCGCGCCGGGCTTCGCGGATGTTGGACGCTCGCACCATACCACGGTTGCAAGCACAAATGGTTCTCCGGCCTGTGTCAACTGATAGGCCCGCTCAAGTAAGGTCTGAGACATAGTCTTCTCCTGAAAAAGGAGTGCCAGTAGGGATGGGGCTGGCCCCCATCCGGCCCGGGGAGCGCGATCCGGTGCCGGAGGGAGTTCTTGTGGAACCGGATGGGGGCCAGCCCCATCCCTACTAATAAGCATACCTCCTGCGCCCTCCGTTTTTGTTAATCTGCAGTCAGGCCGTGTTCCTGGAGGACCTTCCATACCTTCCATGGTGTGATCGGGATATCGATGTGGCGCACACCCACGTGTGCCAGGGCATCGATGACCGCGTTGGCGATCGCCTGTGGAGCGCCGACGGTGGGAGATTCGCCTACTCCCTTTGCCCCGATTGGATGGTGTGGTGATGGCGTCACGGTCCTGTCCGTCTCCCAGTGCGGCGTCTCCATCGACGTGGGAATCAAGTAGTCCTGGAAATTGCCACCCTGAATATTGCCCAATTCGTCATAGGAGAGTTCTTCATAGAGCGCCGGAGCCAGTCCCTGCGTCAGACCGCCGTGGATCTGTCCCTCGACCACCATCGGGTTGATGATGGTGCCACAGTCATCCACCGCCATGAAGCGGCGGATGTGCACCTCCCCAGTGCCGCGATCGAGATCGACGATACAGATGTAGCTGCCGAACGGGTAGGTCAGATTAGGCGGATCATAATAGTTGACGGCCTCCAATCCCGGCTCCAGGAACGGTGGGCAGCGGGTGTATGCGGCCAGCGCCAGCTCCTGGATGGTCATACCCTTGCCGGGCACGCCCTTGACGTAGAAGCGCCCAGGCTCCCATTCGAGATCTTCCTCCTGCGCCTCCAGCAGGTAGGCTGCGATCTTTTTGGCCTTGTCGCGTACCTTGCGCGCCGCCAGAGCCGTTGCGGCACCACCAACGGGCGTGCTGCGGCTGGCGTAGGTACCCAGGCCGTAGGGAGCGGTATCGGTGTCGCCATGCTCGACATCGACATCATCGGGCGAGAGGCCCAGCTCGGCGGCGATGATCTGTGCGAAGGTCGTCTCGTGTCCCTGCCCCTGCGTCTGCACGCCGATGCGCGCCAGCACCTTCCCCGTGGGATGGACGCGCACCTCGCAGCTATCGAACATCTGAATGCCCGCGATATCGAAGTGCTTGCCAGGACCCGCTCCCACGATCTCCGTGAAGGACGAGATGCCAATGCCCATCAGCTCGCCGCGCGCACGCTTCTCAGCCTGCTCCCGGCGCAGTCCCTCGTAATCGACATTCTTCATCGCCAGCCTCAAAGCCGCCTCGTAGTTCCCGCTATCGTAGGTCCAGTCAAGCGGAGAGCGATATGGAAATGCTTCCGGCTGAATGAAGTTCTGCAGGCGCAGGTCCGCCGGGTCCTTGCCCAGATCGTGCGCCAGGGTGTCCATCATGCGCTCAATCAAGTATGATGCCTCGGTCACACGGAACGAGCAGCGGTACGCGATGCCGCCCGGCGCTTTGTTGGTATGGACCGCATCGACCTCGACGAATGCATTCTTGAAATCATACGAGCCGGTGCAGATGTGGAAGAGTCCGGCAGGGAACTTTGTGGGCTGCGCCGCGGCATCGAATGCCCCATGATCCGCCAGCGTATGCACGCGCAAGCCCTTGACGGTGCCGTCTTTGTCGGCGGCGAGTTCGGCGTGGATGTGATAATCGCGCGCGAAGCCCGTGCTGCCCAGGTTCTCGGAGCGGTCTTCGATCCACTTGACCGGCTTGCCCGTTTTAATCGACGCCACCACGGCGCATACATAGCCGGGATAGATCGGCACTTTATTACCGAAGCCGCCGCCAACGTCCGGCGAGATGATGCGAATACGATGTTCTGGTAGGCCCGCGACCATCGCGAACAGGGTGCGGTGTGCGTGTGGGGCCTGGGACGTCATCCAGACGGTAAGCTTGCCCGTTGCGCTATGATAGTCGGCCACGCAGCCACACGTTTCGATGGGCGCGGGATGAATGCGCGGGATGTACATGTCCTGCTTGATGACAACACCATTGGCCTCGGCCTCGGCGAAGGTCGCGTCGGTTCCTTCCCGGTCGCCCGTCTCCCAGTGATAGATCTGGTTGGTGGGCTGCTTCTCTTGCTTGTCGGGACGGAGCAGGGGCGCGTCAGGATCAAGGGCTTTCTTGGGATCGACGAGGACCGGCAGCGGATCGTAATCGACATCGACCACTGCAACTCCATCGGCGGCGGCGTAGCGGCTGGTGGCAACGACGAATGCTACTTCCTGCATCTGGAAATGCACGCGATCGAGCGCCAGAACCGCCTCCGTGTCGGCGGAGAGCGTCGGCATCCAGGCCAGCCCGGCGGCATCCAGGTCCTTGCCGGTAACGACGGCAAGGACGCCCGGTACCTGTAGCGCGGCGCTGATATCGATATTTTTGATCAGCGCGTGGGCATAGGGACTGCGCACAATATCGCCATAGAGCATGCCTGGCAACTGCACGTCATCGACGTAGTTTCCCTGGCCGCGAATGAAGCGAGCATCCTCTTTGCGCTTGTATGCTTCACCTAGACCATGTTTGAACTGAGGAGCCTCGGTTGCCATTAGTCACCTCCCTCTCCGACCGGAACCTGCCTGGCCGTCTGCATTTTCTCAGCGGCATATTGCACCGCTTTCACGATATTGACGTAGCCTGTACAGCGGCAGAGATTGCCTGATATCGCTACGCGAATCTCGCGCTCGCTCGGATTGGGGTTGCGATTTAGCAGGGCCACACTTGTCATCATCATGCCGGGAGTGCAGTAGCCGCATTGCAGGCCGTGTTTCTGGTAAAATCCCTCCTGGATTGGGTGCAACTGCCCGTTCTGTTCCAGTCCCTCGATAGTCATAAGCTCGCGTCCGTTGGCCTGCACGGCAAACATCGTGCAGGACTTGGTAGCTTTGCCGTCGACGATGATTGTGCAGGCCCCGCAGGCGGTCGTATCGCAGCCGATATGCGTGCCCGTCAGGCGCAGGTCATCGCGTATCCAGTGGACGAGTAAGGTGCGCGCTTCGACATCACCTTCGTAGACGGTGCCATTGATGGTAACACGGATATGATGTTTGCTCACTTTTTACTCCTCTCCCTCTTCTGATCCGAGGAACTGACCGTCAGGTAGCGGCGCATGCCGCGTTGTTCCTCGGAATACTCATTTAGCGCGGGCCAGCGCCTTGCGTAGCGCGCGGATGCATAAGACGCGCACCATAGCGCGCTTGTACTCTACCGGACCCCTGCCATCGCTACTGGGCTGGGCGGCTGCTGCCGCCAGGTCGGCGGCCTGGTGTATGCTCGTTTCATCCAACGGCTGGCCCAACAGCGATTGTTCAGCGTCGCGCGCCTTGATAGGATAGGGTCCGACGTTGGTCAGGCCGATGCCGGCAGAGGAGACCAGCCCTCGCTCGTCAAATGTGAGATAGGCAGCAACGCCCGCGATCGCATAATCGCCGACCTTGCGCTCAAGTTTGCAGTAAGCGCCACCACTATGCTCGGGGGGAGCAGGGATACGGATCTCCGTCAGAATCTCTTGTGGCTGTAGGGTGGTCTCGAAGGTCGAGTCGGTAAAGAACTCGGCGATGGGGATAACGCGCTGGCCGCCACTCCCCTGTGCCACGACGCTCGCGCCAAGCGCGAGCATGGTTGCCGGGTGGTCATTGGCGGGATCGGCATGCGCGAGGTTGCCGCCGACGGTGGCCCAGTTGCGTACGACGGGGTCAGCAACCATCGATGAGGTATCCAGGAGGATAGGGTAGCGATTGCGGATCAATGGCGAAAAATCCAGTTCCGCCTCCCGCGTCAGAGCGCCGATATGCAGCACGCCGTCCGTCTCCTGAATGTACTCCAGGTCTGGAATGCGGTTGATATCGATCAAGATAGAGGGTGCGCCGAGGCGAAAACGCAGGAGGGGGATCAGGCTCTGGCCTCCTGCCAGGATCTTAGCGTCATCGCCATGTTGTTCTAGCAGGGCAATAGCTTCAGGAACGCTGTTTGCCGCTACATAATCGAAGGAACCAGGAATCAAGTGACACCTCCAACACCGTTTAAGCACGGGTCGTGCGCTTCATCGTCAAAACATAGCAGGCTGCGAGGAAGACTGATGTGGAAAGGTACTGTACGTGCTTTCCACATACTTGAGAGTATATCTGCCTTCCGGGAGGAGAGGATACCTACAAAAGGGGGGAATATGAATATACAAAGGTAGGGTATGGTGGATATGTGTTTTGTGCCGGACCAGAAAACGGGCAAGCCGCATTTTATGTTGGGCATGTATGCATCTTTCACAGTGAAGTGAGACGAAAGACGATAGGTACTATAGCCATCCCTGTTTGACCGCGACCATCACCGCCTCGGTGCGATTCTTGACCCCGAGGCGGTGCAGGATCTCCTGCACATAGCCCTTGACAGTATTCTCGCTGAGGTAGAGCTGGGTAGCGATCTCGCGGCTGGAGAGCCCTTGCGCTATCAGCCGCAATATGACGAGTTGTTGGGAGCTCAGTGGCTCGGGCGGCGCCTCGCCGGCGACCTGTGGGGCGCGGCGTAGTTGCGCCAGGACAGCCGCCGCCGCCTTCGAATCGATCGCCGCCTCTCCTCTTGCTACGGCGCGAATGGAGCGTTTAAGATCGAAGCGTTCGATATCTTTGACGATGAAGCCGCGCGCACCGGCCTGAATGCAGCGCGCGACCAGGTTCTCGTCTGTAAAGGTGGTCAGGATAATCACGGCGGTCTCGGGATAGCGCTCCGTCAGCGTGCTACAGACCTCGACCCCGCTTATTCCGGGCAGGCGCACATCGAGCAGCACCACGTCAGGATGCAGGCGCTCAACGAGATCAAACGCCTGTTCCGCGTTGGCGGCATCGCCCACAATGCTAAAATCGGGCTCCGTCACCAGCATAGCCTTGAGTCCCTCGCGGACCATTTCATGATCGTCAATGATCAATAAGCGAATCATAGGGGAACCACTGCCTTTACTATCAATCCGGATTCTTCGCCGTTTACCAGGGTGAACTGACCGCGAAGTTCTTCAATACGGTGCTGCATGCCTTTCAAACCGAGGTGTATCGTATTACTATGATAGGACTGAAGCACCTGCGGGGAGAGTCCAATGCCGTTGTCCTGCACTACCAGCATTGCTTGCTCGGGCCTGACCTGTAGCGTCACGATGACGATGGTGGCCCTGCCATGACGGCGTACATTCGAGAGCGCTTCCTGGGCGATGGTGAATAGAGTGTTTTCAATATGTGTTGGAAGCTGTGTGCTCCACTCTGCCACCACCAGATCAGCTTCAAGCGCAGAGGACTCGCGCAGATCGCGGATGAGGGCGTAGAGTTCACTAACCAGGCCGTCCCTGGGAATTTCAGCCAGCGAGAGCGCGAAGATTGCATCGCGGACCTGGGCCGTTCCTAGCGATGCCAGTTGCTCGATAGTATTCAATGAACGGATAAGTGGCGAATCGTCTGGTAGCTGCTCTTTGACCCAGTTTGCCTTCAGGCTAATGGTAAATAGCGTCTGTTGTACGCGATCATGGAGTTCCTGCGCAATGCGGCTGCGCTCATCGGCCAGCATTTCGCGCTTCTGGGCCCCGGTCAACTCATGATGCAGTTGCTGTAGATCGGTTGCGAACTTGCTCAACTCTTGATTGCGCCCCTCCAGTTCGGCGGTGCGCTCGCGCACCTCGCGTTCCAGTTGGGCCGCGTAGGTCTCCATCGCCAGCCGCTCGCGCGCCACCAGCTGCGCGTTATGGATCGCGACCGCCGCCTGCGCGCTCAGAACCTCCATCAGTTCGACGTGACGGGTGCTGAAACGACCGGGCTGCGTATGGCCGATGAGGAACGCGCCCAGATTGGTGCCCTCGCTGGTGTGCAGTTGAACGCCGAGGAAGCTGCGTACAGGGATATGGCCGCGCGGGACCCCGACGTAGCGCGCATCCTGAAGCACATCGTCCACCACGATCGAAGATCCCTCCCAGAACACAGGTTCCAACAGGCCGATGCCTTCGACCGGTCCCAGGCGGCGAAAGTGCTGCTCGATGCGCTCGGTCGCGCCCGCAATAGCGGCCAGGTTGAAGCTCACCTTATTGGAAGACTGGGTGTCGTTGCCCGCGATCTCTGGCAGCAGGAAAAAGGCGGCATACTCAGCCGCCGTCACCTTGCGCGCGGCATCGGTGATCAACTGTAGCAGACGCTGCAAGTCAAACTCGGAGGTAAGGGCGATGGCGATGCGGTTGAGTTGCCCCAGTTCGTCGGCCTGCTGTTGCAGGTTTGCGATCAGTTGCGCGCGGCTTTCATCAATAGTTTGAGACATAGTGGGAACACTCCGTCGTGTGGACGATGGACTAATCAGAGCATACCGATGGAACAAGTATAACATAAGTTGTACTCGTGCCGGAAATGATACGTGGTCGGACCTCAGATCTATTGAAAAACTTAGGACGGACATGTTTCTGATTTGAGACAGAGCTTCGTGGGCATTTTCGGTACTCCGTACATTGGCTACTTATCTAGCAAATCACTTATTGGCGCTCTTCGATGGAATTCTTCAGCGCTGTCCACCAGATCGGAAGGGATGCGCCTGCTCCTATACCCAGCGCGCACCCAAGCGCTGCACCAAGCCAGGCCATATTTGCGCCCACATCGAAGATATTGAACCCACCTCCCATTATACCCGCGATGAAGGCTACCACTGCCCAGGCAACGAGTCCTATGATTGCTATGACAAGTGTGACCAGGATCAAATTGACGATAGACAGGTAGGGCGATTTCCCCGGTTCCGATTTAGGGAGAGAGAAGAATAGGGGACGACCGTTGCTAAGATACACATAAAGGGAGCGCTCTCCTTTTTGACGTCTGCCGTAGGAGAGCTTGAGAAAGAACGCTATGACAACCCCCACAAATGAAACTACTGTCCACCAGATCAGGCCAAACTTTAGTTGCCGTCCCAGGAACAGATAGTGGTACTTGATCACATTCTTGCCACTATGAAAATCGAAGCTGCTGTAAGGGCTGGGATAGGGATGGGCATAATTGAGCCGAGCCAGGGACAGCGTGAGCCCGAGGGTCAGCACAAGGCTCGCAGCGAAGATAACTACGAAGGGAGTCAGGGACAGTATCCTGCGATATCCCAGCCCCCAACTCCCGGTGGTTGCGATCAGCAGAGCGATGAGCGCCCAGAACCAGGACTGGGTTACAGCCCCGACCGTTGCTCCGACACTACTCACGAACGCAAACCAGATGAACCAGATGAACCAGCGCTTCCCCCATTGCTCTCCGTAGGCTTCTTCAGCAAAGGCCAGGTGCGCTTTCTGGCGTGCTTTTACCTTATCCTGTCGGTCCCGTCTGTCCTCTTCTCGCTCACGCTGAGCTTGCTCTTGCTGATAAGTGGATGGAACGTGCACCTTCACCTTTTTGCTCAGATTCAAAGGATCACCATAGTACTGGTCCTTCACGTAGAGCTGCTGTAAAAGCTGCTGTGCGCCTTCGATATTTTGCTCATCGATCATTTGTGCAGCGTCCTGGTAGAGATGGTCGTTGTGCTTATGCTCCTGTGCCAGGCGCATACGGGTATGCGCCTCCTGAGCCAGAGCGCGCTCTGGATTGAGGTAGAGCAGCTCGTTCCAGGCGTCGATCTCCTGATCCCACTGGCCGGTTTCGTTGGCCGCTTCCGCCTCAGCGCGATAATGCGCCATGAGCTGAGGGCGCAGGGCATCGTCGATCTGCTGGAGTTGTTCTTCTACTACGTCCTGGCGATAGGTCGGGTGTCGTGTATGCAGTTCTTCCAGGAGCTGCTTCGCCAGTTCTAACTGACCCTGTCCTTTTGCCTTGAGTCCCTCTTTATAGAGGTTTTCGAGCTTCTCTGGCACCCGCGCGCTTTTCGACGCGCCAGCCGGGGAGGCACTGGACGCAGAGAGAGCCTCTGCAAACTCGCTCACCTGCGGGTAGCGCTCTTCCGGCTTTTTTGCGAGCGCCGCGAGGACCACCTCTTCGACGCTCGCCGGGAGCGTAGGGATGATGGTGCGCAGCGGAGGGGGCAACGTTTGCAGGTGCTGGCCTGCGACAATCCGCTCGTCATCGCTGTCAAAAGGTCGCACTCCTGTCAGCCATTCGTAAACCACCATAGCCAGAGCATACTGATCAGAGGCCGCCTGTGGCTTGCGCCTGATGTGTTCTGGGGCCATGTAGCTGATGGTGCCGATCAGCGATGTCAGCTTTGTCGAGACGTTGCTCGCGAGACGGGCAAGACCGAAGTCAGAGAGTAGGATCTCGCCGTCGGCCCCCACCAGCATATTTTCTGGTTTGACATCCAGGTGCATAATCCCTTGTTCGTGCGCGTACTGCAAGGCATCGGCCACCTGCTCAACATAAGAGACCACGGTAGAAAGTGGAACCTGCTCCCCTTCGGGATGCCGGTCTCGCAACGAGCCTCCAGGGGCATGATCCATAACCAGGTAGGGGATGTTCTGCTGAATGCCGAAATCGTGGCAACTGACAATATGAGGATGTTTCAGGCTTTCCATCACCTGTGCTTCCTTCAGGAAGTTTTTCGACTCCTGGTCATCACCAGCTAATGAGAGCAGGAGCACTTTCACCGCCACAAAACGCTGCAAGTACAGATGTTCACCCAGATACACTTCAGCAAAACCACCCTTGCCGAGTTGCCGCAGGAGACGATAGTTTCCGATCTGCTGACCGACCTGAACACGGCTCGTCATAACATTGTACGCGACGAACCTATCCCTTGCCAGAAGCTCGGGGGAAGTCGCGGCCTCCTTTCCCTCTGAGATTACTGTGCTCTAACTAATCCACTAATGACCCTTTGTATACCTCTTGCAACATCAGAAAATGCTGCGTCTTGATCCGGCCATGTGCTAATAGGCCTGGCTCCTGTGGGTAATACTTGCAGTTTACGGAGAGGTGTTTCTTCCCAAAGGCAGTTGCGGAGAAGTATAGGGATCACTGTAGCTTCCCCGGCGTTATGTCTTTCTAATGCTCGCTTCATCTCTTTCTCATAGCAGAAGTGTGAAGCAATGAAATCAGCACTCACAAGTGCCAGAATAATGTGCGCTCTGTTGATGTGTATATCAATCTCCTGCTTCCAATCACCTCCCGGGAGGATGTTGCCATCATACCAATCAATAAGCGAGAACTGCATTTTTACCGGCTTGAGGTGGCTATCTAATCTATCCCGCGCTGCTTTATCCCAATGAGAATAACAAAAGAAGACCTCGATCTTTTGTAATGGTACCGATAGCCTCATTGAATCTGGTGAAGGAGAAGAAGGAGTATACGAGTCTGGCTCTGCTTGCGTCTTCTGCTCATTCTTGTTCTTTGGCTCTGCTTGCGTCTTCTGCGCTTTCTCATCTTCCGGTGACTTATTGGCGGAAGGAGTATTTATAATGGAATTGTTCTTTCCCACTACTAAGTTCTTTGCGTTGATATTACCACCGTAATTTAAAATACCACTGTTGTTGACGCTATTTTCGTTCATATGCCCTCCATTGCTGCCCTGTTCACCCAGGTTTTTGCTAATGGTGATATGCTACAAGCCAATAATCTTTCTACCAGTTGTAACTCAACTGGCCTGCCCACCGATAACGATGTTTTTGTCACCGACGGCAATGCCCTCCGCATTGATGGTGCTGTCATGGACGATTAAACCTGTGTTGATGATGTACGTTTCCTGCCGACTACGGTCCGCGGTATCTATGTTTTTGCTATCCAGAAACTCATAGAGAGCATTTAATATGCACATTTCAATGCTTGTTACGTACTTCTTGGTATCAACCTTGCTGAAATAATCCAATGAGTTTAATCTCTCGAACATACGAATATTGCCAGTCGCTCCATAATCGAAATAGAGGTTTTTCCTGATCCTTCTTTCGGTTTGTTTATTTCGCTGCCAAAGTCTTACCGGGGAAAGGAGATTGCCAAGCAGACTAAGAGGAGCATGTAGTAAGAGATTCGGTGTTACACGAAAAGACACATTCAGTAGTCTAAGTACGTCAATTGGTGTGAAAACTATGTTATCTATGAGATAATACCTGTACGTAATGGGTGGAAGTGGTAGCTCTCCATTAATTGGTGAACGAGCCTGCTGTTCTGGCAGCGGCTAAAACCTCAGCCAGGACATACTTGGGAGGACGCCCGCGTGGTCGTTTTGGTTGAGTCTGCTTGCCTTCGGCAGGTTTTTCAGAGCAAC